>Ga0315554_1002690_pt1 | contig 10102 bp, 10 predicted proteins | sample SalMarSW160370MG_FD_202114 | JGI IMG/M metagenome (GOLD analysis project Ga0315554, IMG submission 202114) | Salt marsh sediment microbial communities from the Plum Island Ecosystem LTER, Massachusetts, United States - Salt Marsh Sediment SW1603-70 ... | reverse complement strand
AGACAATCGTGACCACCATTCCCGAAGTAATAGAGCAGACACCCGCCACGGCGGTCGCTCGTTTCCAAAAAAAGGCCGCCATAACCGCCGGGGTAATACCGACGCCATAAATCGTATAAGCGTAAATTGCCATTTCGAGAACTCTCTCGAAAAATCGCACCTGAACGAAGGCAAAAATACCAAGGGCAACGACTACAATCCTGGAATAAAGGACCATCTTTTTCTGAGACAGATCCGGATTAATGAAACGCTGATAAATATCCCGCATAATATTCGTCGCGGGCACCAGCAAAAACGAATCGGCTGTCGAGACAATGACCGCCACAATCGCCGCCAGAGTCAAACAACCGATAAGCACCGGCAGGCCGTACCTGACCGAATGCAGAATAACCATCTCGCCATCGATGTCGGTAAACATCGAGCTGCCGACAATTGCCAGAAAGACAATTAACGTTTCGATAAATATGGTCCCGATAATCCAACCCACGACCGCTCGTTTCGCGGCGCGTTCATCTTTAGCCGAGAAAAAACGCTGGTACATCCCCGATTCGCCAAGAAGTAAAAGCATGGTTGGAAGGGTATAACTCAAAGCTTCCGCCAGCGACATATTACCGAGCGGCTGGAAGTGTTCTGCAGGAAGATGCTCCACCATACCGGCCCAGCCGCCGGCATTACTCAAGAGAAACGGCAGCGCGATGATCAAACCGATTATCATCATAACACCGTTGACGACATCGGTGTACGCCACCGATATCAACCCGGCCAGCACCGTATAGCCGATGACAAAAACGGCCGTTATAATAATCCCCTGATCGACGGAAATGCCGGTGACAAGATTTAAGACCATCCCCCCGGCACGAAACTGATAACTGACAATGGCGGTATAGGCGATAATCGTTACGATAGTTCCCAGCAGACGGGCGTACTTATTATAACGGGCTTCAAGTATGTCGGGAACAGTGTACTGCCCGAATCGCCGCGCCCGACCGGCAATAAGAAACAAAATAACCAGCGCCGCCCAGACACCGGCATCGAACCATAAAGCGGAAAAACCCTTATCGAACGCCAAACCGGCACTGGCGATAATCGAGCCGGATCCGATCCAGGTCGCCAGCAATGTGCCGACCAACACTTTCGCCGAAAGCTTCCGACCCGCCACCATAAAATCGTCCTGCGTTTTAACAAATTTGCTGCGATAGGCGCCGACGGCGATAAGAATCGTCAGGTAGGCAATTATTACCCAGAAATAAAGCATGGCTGAATTAATATATTTTGAATTTGTTTGTCAAATCAGCTTGAATATTTTGTTTATTCTGAGTAAAATGGAATCGGAAAGGAGATTCAACATGCCCGAAGTAGACTGGTACTATCATCGTAAAGGATGAAAGAGTTCCTCCAGAGCGCAGGAGTTTCTTGCCGAACATAAAATTGAAATCATAAGTCAGGATATCGCCAATCAGAAAGTACTAAAAGAAAAAAACGCCCGCGAACTTTTTAAAAACGCTAATATAATATTAGCATCGAAAGGCAAAAGGTCAGTGAAAGTAAATCTTAAAAGCGAAAAAATAGATAAAGAGACCATGGCGTATTTTATCCTCGGACGCACCGGCAATCTCCGCGCGCCGACTATTCGTGCCGGGAAAAAGCTCCTGGTCGGCTTTAATGAAGATTTTTACAACGAGGTTTTATTATCAAAATGAAAAATCCGAACGGCGAGAGAATGGGACCGGCTGGTTATTGCATCTGCCCCAAATGTGGATATAAACAGCCGCACCGACGCGGCACTCCCTGTCAGGAAGAACGCTGCCCGAAATGTAACGGCAAAATGCTGCGGGAAGGCTCGGCGCATCATCGGAAGGTCGAGCAAGCCAAAGCTAAACGTGAAAAGAGAACTTAAATACCGATAATGAATAAAGTCGAATTCCGGCCGATTGGTATCATCCATTCGCCTTTCAAAGAACATAAGGGAACGCCGATTCAGCCCAAAAAAGGCAAAGGCGTTAAGGGTTATATAGATGTTTATCCTGATTATGCCGAAGGATTGGCTGATCTTGACGGTTTTTCACATATAACATTGATCTATTTTATGCATCTTTCAAAAGATTATTCGTTGAAGGTTGTGCCTTATCTGGATAATGTTCCGCGCGGTCTATTCGCCACCCGTGCGCCGCGGCGCCCCAATCCGATCGGCCTTTCGGTCGTCAAGCTGGATAAAATCGAAGGTACAACCATTCATATATCCAATCTTGATATTATCGACGGAACCCCGCTTCTGGATATCAAGCCGTATGTCCCCCATTTCGATGAACCTGAAAATATCAAAATCGGCTGGTTGACCGGAAAATCAGGTAAAGCCGAAAATAAAAACGCCGACGGCCGGTTTGCGAAAAATAAGTGAATCTCGGCTTAATTAGGGTATTTATCTCCAGGTAAATTCATACGCCTCGGTGGTCGTTAAGCGAAGGCCTACGATTGTATTCTCCTCCACCACCGGCTGCACCTGATAGATAATAAATCGCTCGTCCGAATTGAGCCAGCCTCCATCTATCGGCGACCTGGGATTATACATAATCCAGTTGCCGGTCGGACGCCACGCCCAGCAACCGTCAGGCGTGTTTATCGAATTTATTGTATTTGTCTGTCCCGCATAGGTTTCCGGAGAATCGGGCAGGTCGTCGAAGGGATTATGCATCTCTATCGGTTGATCCTCAAGACGCTGTTTGGCGGAATAAGTATCTAACGCCGATTCAAGCCGTAAAATCATCTCATCAACCGTTTCCGGTTCCGCACCGCGGGTGATGGAAAATATTTTCGGTGTCACGATCGCAGTAATTATCCCCACGATTATAATAATAACCACAACCTCGACCAGCGTATACCCTCTGAAAATATTCCTCCCCCTGATTGTCATATCAACATCCTCAAAACGGCAAAACTATACCAATCCGATCTTCTCCCCTGAGAATTATCGGTGAAAATAGAGCTGTTTAAAATATCGTCCAAGAGTTTTTTCGAGAAATTAAAAGTCAGCATATATATATTTTCGCCGATAAATGAAAAATCTTGACAACTATTGGTTATTTGGCTATATTGCCAAATGTGCAATAATAAAGGAGTCTCTTATGGATGAAAAGACAAAAGCGGTCTTTGAAGTGCGCGCCCAGATCATCCGGGCCATGGCGCATCCGACGCGGCTCTATATCGTCGAGATGCTCGCCTCGGAAAAGATGTGTGTTCGCGCTTTGACCAAAAAAATCGGGGCCGACATGTCGACTGTCTCCAAACATCTGGCCGTTCTGAAAAACGCCGGTATTGTTCAGGATGAAAAAAGCGGCTCACAGATTTTTTATAATCTGAAAATGCCGTGTGTCCTGGGCTTTTTTAAATGCGTGGAAACGGTCGTCAGTGCCAACGCCAGAGAACGTCTTAATCTTATTACGATAAAACCGGGGAAAAAATAGACCTATGGAATTAAAACGCGAATGGAAACCGTTGACCGGGATATTTATTATATTTATTATCCTGTACTATCTTCCGATCGATTCGTTTCGTCTCCGGAATGCCATCACGGAATCATTGTCTCTGGCAAAATGGTACGCCCGCGAGCATGTCGTCCTTTGCCTGATTCCGGCCTTTTTTATAGCCGGCGCCATTTCTGTTTTTGTCGGCCAGGCATCGGTTATGAAATATCTCGGCGCCGGGGCAAAAAAAGTTATGGCGTACAGCGTTGCCTCGGTATCGGGCGGCATTTTAGCCGTCTGTTCCTGCACCGTGCTGCCGTTATTCGCCGGAATATACCGAATGGGCGCCGGTCTGGGTCCGGCCTGCGCCTTTCTATACGCCGGCCCCGCCATAAATGTACTCGCCATCGTATTAACCGCCAGAGTTCTGGGACCCGAAATGGGTATCGCGCGCATGATTGGGGCGCTTGTTTTCAGTATTGTCATCGGTTTGATGATGCAAGTTATCTTCCGCAATGAGTCACGCACCGGTACCGATACAAAAGTCGTTTTGCCCGCTGAACAACCCGCCCGTTCTCTCGGACAAAACGTTACCTATTTCGGCTTGATGGTCGGTATTCTGGTGTTCGCCAACTGGAGTGAAAGTGCCGGACCAAACTCGAACTGGAACATTATCTCTGAAAATAAATGGATTATAACCGCCATATTAGGGCTAATTTTTGCCGTAGTCCTTATTTTCTGGATTAAAATTGATTGGCGGAAAGTACTTACGGTGTCGGCAATTACGATTATATTGGCTATTATCTTTAATGATAAACCGGTCATTCCGTTCGCCGCCGCCGCAATAGGCTTATCGGTTATATTATCATCGGAAAAAGGCGAAGGCGAAAACTGGTTTGACGCCACCTGGGATCTGGCCAAACAAATATTCCCATTGCTTCTATTGGGTGTGTTGATCGCCGGATTATTCCTTGGCCGCCCCGGCGGTGAGGGTTTAATTCCCTCTCGCTGGATCAGTTCCGTGGTCGGCGGAAATTCAATAGCGGCAAATCTATTTGCCTCGGTTGTCGGCGCCTTTATGTATTTCGCCACCCTGACCGAAATCCCCATCCTGCAGGGATTAATCGGTAACGGTATGGGTAAAGGTCCCGCGCTGGCATTACTTCTGGCCGGACCGGCCCTGTCACTACCCAATATGCTGGTGATTCGTTCCGTAATCGGCACCAAAAAAACGGCAATCTTCGTTCTGCTGGTGATTATAATGGCGGCCATGACAGGAATAATTTATGGTGCGATTTTTTAACAAGGAGAAGATATGAAAAAAATAATGATTTTGGGCAGCGGATGCGCCAGGTGCAACAAGCTTTATGAACTGACCAAAGAAGCAATTGAAACGCTCGGTATAGAGCATGAATTGACCAAGGTCGATGACATTCAGGAAATCATGAAATATGGCGTCATGATGACCCCGGCTCTGATTATCGACGGTGAGGTTAAAACTGTCGGCAGAGTACCTTCGGTCGATGAAATAAAAAATATATTAATCTCATGAATTTTTATAGCAGACGTATTCAATTAAGGAGTCCTATGACAATGAAGCTCTATCAATCAATAATTCCTGCAATGATAATTTTTATTGCATCTCTTCTTGCCTGCCAATCGGGCGAGAGTAATAAGGTGGATGTCAAAAGCGAGGCCGATAATAAGATGGCGGAAATTATTGATTCCGCAGTCGTTCCTCACAAGGTCATTGCCTACTATTTCCACGGTAACCTGCGCTGCGCCTCGTGCAGAAAAATCGAGGCTTACTCCAGAGAAGCCATCGAAACCGGTTTCGCCGACAAATTAAAATCCGGCTTGTTAGATTGGCGCCCAATTAATACCGACGAATCCGAAAATGAGCATTTTGTCGAGGATTATCAGCTGTACACCAAATCACTCGTGATTGTCGATATGAAGGACGGTAAACAAGTCGCCTGGAAAAATCTCGATAAAATCTGGCAGTTATTGAATAACAAAGATTATTTTATTGAATATGTGCAATTTGAAATCAATCAATATTTGGCGAACGACTAATGGAAAGCTTTTTTCTTGGAACCGTCTCAGCCGTTTGGCTGGGGATATTGACTTCGATAAGTCCCTGCCCGCTGGCGACAAATATCGCCGCCATTTCTTTTATAAGTAAACAATTCTCCGATCGCCGCCGCGTACTATTGGCCGGATTGTTATATATGATAGGACGCGTTCTGGCTTACACCGCTATCGGTATTCTTCTGGTAATGAGTATTCTGACGGTTTCAAAAACCGCCTTTATTCTGCAAAAATATGTAAATATATTCCTCGGGCCGATTTTGATTCTGGCCGGATTATTTCTCCTGGAATTCATCCGCCCCTTTTTCAGAGGGTCCGGAATCAGCGCTGAAATACAAAAACGAATTGAAGCTTACGGTCTTCGGGGCGCCGGATTCCTCGGAATCCTGTTTGCCCTATCTTTTTGCCCTATATCGGCAGCTTTGTTTTTCGGCAGTTTGATTCCGCTGGCCGTTAAATATAACTCCGGTCTGATATTACCTTCCTTGTACGGTCTGGGAACCGGTCTGCCGGTGATGCTCTTCGCTTTTCTATTGGCCGTAAGTACGCAATATGTCGCGCAAGCATTCAGCAAACTGGCCCAATTTGAAAAATGGGCCCGACGTATCACGGGAGTGATTTTTATTCTGGTGGGATTGTACTATACTCTGATTTATATCATCGGGATTTCAATGTAGAAAATCGTAGAGCTTTCAGGCAAAAAAAGGACGACGCGGAATTGAAAAACCAAAACTCCGACAATTCAAAAGGTATGAGTTTTTTTGAAAAATACCTGACTCTCTGGGTGCTGCTCTGTATTGCTGCAGGTATTGTCCTGGGCAGGATTGCCCCGTCGGTCGCGGCCACCCTCGACGGTATGGCCATTTATATCGGTGAAGCTTCGGTGGTGTCCATACCGATTGCCATCTGCCTGTTTTTCATGATGTACCCGATTATGGTTAAAATCGATTTCACTGAAATTATCCGAGCGGGCAAAAATATCAAACCGGTCGGACTTACGCTATTCGTGAACTGGGCCATAAAACCTTTTACGATGTATGCTATCTCGCTGTTTTTTCTGGGCACTGTTTTTTATACATTAATCGGACCGGACGCTGTCGATTATGTAAAGACGCCCCTGGGTTTGAATCTGGATGTCGGCACCAAATACGGCGCCGGCCAAATCGTTCTTATTAACGGAATCAAAATGCTTCAGGTCCCGCTCTGGCGAAGTTATCTGGCCGGATGCATTTTGCTCGGTATTGCTCCGTGCACGGCCATGGTCCTGGTCTGGAGTTATCTGGCCCGCGGCAACGACGGCCACACGCTGATAATGGTCGCCGTAAATTCCCTGACCATGCTCGTGTTATACGGCATCCTGGGCGGATTTTTACTTGGTGTCGGCAAACTGCCGGTCCCCTGGCAGGCATTATTACTTTCAATCGGAATTTATGTCGCTTTGCCGCTTGTCGCCGGGTATTTATCGCGAATATGGATAATTCGCGCCAGAGGTGAACGCTGGTTCAAAGACAGATTTTTACATCTCCTGACTCCGGTAACGATCATCGCCCTGTTGATAACTCTGATTCTTCTCTTCTCTTTTAAAGGAGATATAATCTTTTCCAATCCGTTAACAATCTTGTGGATTGCCATTCCGCTTTTTATTCAGACCAATCTGATTTTCTGGCTGACATACCTATCGGCGAAATTATTAAAATTATCATACCGTGATGCCGCTCCGTCGGCCATGATCGGAGCTTCGAATCATTTCGAGGTGGCTATCGCCACTGCCACGATGCTGTTCGGTTTGTCATCAGGTGCCGCCCTGGCAACTGTCGTGGGCGTGCTGATAGAAGTTCCGGTAATGCTCCTGCTGGTGAAAATCTGCCTTACTACAAAAAACTGGTTTCCGGCGGAAAGCTGATTCCCGCCTACTCCACGCACCCCGCCACCAGTTCCGGGCCACTAAGGTAGAGATAAGTTATAAAATACGTGATATCGAAAATATTTATCGTACAATCGCTTTTGGCGTGGCTAGCTTTATTCTTCAAGATACTGTTTAGCACAGGCTTTGACGATTTATTTTTCTGGTTGCATAATTTCCGGCTGGTTATGATATTGTTCGAAAGCTAAACATACTAAGGGAGAAACGATGAAAAAGCTATCAACGGCAATATTTGTTGCCTTATTGCTTGCCACATCGGCAAACGGAGAAATTTCGAGTAATTATTATTCGCGAAATGATTTCCTGATGACGTCAGCGGGATCATTTCAGGAAGGATTACTCGGCTTTTCGAATCCGGCCAACCTTGGATTTTTAAAATCGGCTGAGAGCCGCTTTTATTGGTCGAGTGATGGTGTCGATGCGTCGTCTTTCGGGAACTGGGGATATTTCTTTGGCGCCCCGCATCTGGGTTTCAGTGTCCAGCGTCAGGAATTTAATAACCTTCATGTCACCGATTATCGCCTTTCACTCGGATTCGGCTCGGAGATACATGCCACCGGAATCGCCTACGGTTGGTCATCGGGCGACAATGAGCTTATCGGTCGCGAAAAAATCTTATCTCTGGGCTCTATCATGCGCCCCTTTGATTTTCTTTCATTCGGATTGGTCGGCAATTTTTCACTTCAAAGCCGCTGGGATGAAGGCATTGCCGAGTTAGGTATCAGACCTTTGAGGACCTCCCGCTTGACGCTTTTCGCCGATGCCGCTCTCGAAAGAGGCATGAAAATCAAAGATGCGCCCTGGAGCCTTGGAACCGTAGTCGAGATTGTCGACGGTATCAATCTGACCGGGCGATATTTCGACAGCGATGCCTTTACAATTGGCCTTTCAATTGATTTTGGTTCTGGCGGAATAGGGAGTCAAACATACTATAATAAAAACAGCAATCTTTCACATTATTCATATTACCTCCGAGCCGGCGGCATGCGCCCGAGCATTTTTCCGCCCCGACTCGAGAAAGGGAAACGCTATCTGCCGCTGGATATGAAAGGCCGTGTAGATTATCAGAAATATGTCCTGTTCGATAAAAAAACCCAAAGATTTATGGATATTCTGGAAGATATACAAGCGGCGGCAGATGATCCGCGTCTGGCCTTAATCGCCCTGAACCTTTCAGATATGAAAATACTGCCGGAACATGCCTGGGAAATCAGGGAGGAATTAAAAAAAACGCAGCGAACCGGAAAAAAAATCATCGTCTTCATCGATAATGCCGAAATGACATCATACCACCTGGCCAGTGTCGCCGACAAAATAGTGCTCGACCCGATAGGTTCGATTGCTCTTTTCGGCTACAATTTGAATCGGACATTCTTCAAGGGGACACTCGAGAAACTCGGTCTCGGCTTTGATGAATGGCGCTTCTTTAAGTATAAATCAGCCGCCGAAGTCCTGAGCCGTGATAAAATGTCCGAAGCCGATTTCGAGCAGCGTCAGGATTATGTGGACGATTGGTATGCATTGATGCGCGATGATGTTTGTAAATCACGTTCATTGACGCCTGCTCAATTCGATGAACTGATTGACAATCAGGCCTATTTTATGGCCGAAGGTGCCCTGGAAGCGGGCTTGGTCGACACGCTGGCCCGATGGTCTGATAAGGATAAGATTATAGGCCGTTTTATCGGCAAAAGTCTGCGGCGTATCGACGCCGGTCAATTGATGGCCAATGCCCTCCCCTCGCGAAAATGGGGCGAGAAACCGCAAATCGCCGTTATTTATGGCCTCGGTGAATGCGCCATGGATACCGGCATAAGAGCTCGCTGGCTGGAGCGTGTTATTAATTCGGTATCTCAAAACAGCTCAATAAAAGCGGTCGTTTTCAGAGTCGATTCCCCGGGCGGTGACGGTATGGCCAGCGACCTCGTGGCCGAAGCCATAAAAAAATGCGCCCGAGTCAAACCGGTTATTGTCAGTCAGGGACAGGTCGCCGGTTCCGGCGGATACTGGATATCGATGTATGGCAATAAAATAATTGCCGGGCCCAACAGCATTACCGGCTCTATCGGCGTTATCGGCGGATGGTTGTACGACAAAGGCCTTGGTGAAAAAGTCGGTATGACTTCGGATTATGTCAAACGCGGCGAGCACGCCGATCTGGGTGTCGGGATCAGACTGCCGCTTCTCGGTCTGACCGTCCCGGCCCGAAATCTGACACCTGAAGAAAGGACCATCGTTGAAAAACTTATTATGGAGAATTATGACGTTTTTGTCAATAAAGTTGCTGTTGGCCGAAACATGAAGCCCGATGAAGTCCGGAAAATCGCCGAGGGACATTTTTATTCGGGCATTGACGGCAAAAAAATAGGCCTGGTCGATGAAATCGGCGGTTTGATGACTGCTCTGACAATTGCACGGACTGACGCCGGATTGAAACCGGATGAGGAGATTGAGATTGTTGAAATACCGAAGTACAAAGGTTTATTTGATATCGGTTCTCGGATGCCCTCACTTCCGGTTAAGTTTGAAAATGACCCGGTTTACCAATATATTAAAATGTGCAGCGAGCACCGCGGACGACCATTGCCGATGCTGATACCGGGAACATACCCGACAATAGAATAAG
>Ga0315554_1002685_pt1 | contig 10108 bp, 5 predicted proteins | sample SalMarSW160370MG_FD_202114 | JGI IMG/M metagenome (GOLD analysis project Ga0315554, IMG submission 202114) | Salt marsh sediment microbial communities from the Plum Island Ecosystem LTER, Massachusetts, United States - Salt Marsh Sediment SW1603-70 ... | reverse complement strand
GAAGATGTTGGGCACATGCTCGTCTGTGATGGGGATTTCCACCTGCTCGCTGTTGCTGTACAGCGTCACCACCTGGTGCGAGAGCACTCCCCCGCGCTCTACGGTCAGCAGCGCCTGGACCGGCTCCTGATACGGGCTGGCGATGAGGATGCGGGCAGTCTCGCCCGGCGCGTAACTCTTCTTGTCGGCCACCAGGTCTATGCGGTTGTTGTCCTCCAGCCGCCAGAACACGTACTCGTCGGCGCGTCCGGTGACCCATAAGTAGGTCGCGCTCTGGATTTCGTTGCCGCTGCTGTCGCGGCCTGTCGCCAGCACGCGGTAAGACCCGCCGCCGGTCGGCGTGAACGCGGCGGTCGCCGAACCGCTGGCGCCTGTCGTCACCGTCTGGGTGAACACAGGCGTGTCCTCGAACCGCGTCGTCCAGTAGAAATACCCGTTTGCGGCTTTCTCCTGCACGCTGTACCACTTGCGAAGCGAGAACACGACAGAAACCGGCACGTTCGGCACGGGGTCGCTCTGCGGCGTGACCGTGATGACCGAGACTTTCTGTTGATTTCCCACGGTTCCGATGTATTTCTCCGGAGAGAGGCCGATGTAGAACTCGCCCTTGTGCACCGGAACTGCCGTGCGGCCGCTGACCTCACGGGCGCTGACGTCGGTGACGGTAGCCTCGATGCTGAGGATTTGGCTGAGCGGGTACTTCTGGATGTCGGCCGGTACGCTGAAGGCCGCATTGCCCGCCTCGTCCGTCATCGTCTCACCGCTGGCCAAAACCTGCGGGCCCTCCGACAGCGGAGCCCAGTAGTCCCATGCGTGGAAGTCGAACCAGCCTTTCCCCTGCCACGAGAAGTAGTAGGACTGGGCGGTGATGTTCCAGCGGACCGGCGCGTTGGCCACAGCACCGCCGAAGTAGTACCGCGCAGATACCGCCACGTTGATGGTGTCTCCCTGAATGTACTCGTCGCGGTCGGTGGTCACGGAGATTTCGTACTCGGGCTTCCGGTACTCGGCCACCTGGAACGTCGTGCCAAATGAGGCCCGCCATTCCATTTCCGGAGCAAGACCGATGGGCGTGGCGGAGATGTTATACCATCCTATGGGAGCGTCCTCAGAAAGGCGCAAATCGTCGTAAACGGTTCCCATGTCGCTGACGGAAAGCGTGCGCGAGATGAATTGCTGGCCTTGCGCGTCCGTGACGGTTAGCCGCACCTCGTCCAGGTTCGGCAGGGAGTAGCGGGCGTCATCGTCCGTCCGGATGATTCCCTTGAAGTAGACGGTCTGGCCTGGGCGGTAGAGGGGGCGGTCCGTGTAGAAGTACCCGACGTACGGAGACAGCCAGGACTCGCTGGGAAGCGAGAAGTCCCACGCGTTCAACCCCTGAGACCACTGGCTGCTGGTCACGCTGAGAGAGTCGCCAGAACCGGCGGCTACCAGAACCGTTTGCCACGAGTCGAAATCCTCCGGCAACTCGCCCCGCCAGACTCCGTCCGCGTCCGTTGTTCCCGTCAGCAAGGTCCCGCCGCTTCCATTGTAGACGGTGACAGAGATGGCGGACAGGCTCTGTCCGGAATCCATGTCGGTGGCCCACACGAGCAAGTCCAGCGGTCCCCGCTTCACGACGACATGGGTGCGCGTCACCAACAGCGGCAGTCCTGTCTGATAGGGATTGGCCTCGGTGCTGGGCGAAGAGACGTTCAAGTAGTACACGCCAGCGGCCAATGGGCTTCTGCCATCCAGCGAGACGAAGATGTCCTGTGTTTCCATCTGGTTTCGGGGCGGATTCACCGCAAGCGTCCATGTGCGGGCAAGACTTTCTGGTCGCGGGCGGAAATCGTTGCGGTAGTTCCAGTCGTTGCCGTTGAGCCTCATGAACTCCCCCAGCGAGAGGGAGTAGAGCGACAGAGATACCTGCTGCACGTTGCGGTAGCCAAGCGTGACCGTGGTGTCGTTGTACGCGTTGAAGACGGCGGCATCGCCCTGGCGGCCCTCGAAGTAGACCGTGGGGTCGAGGTCACCCGTGCGGAATGTCAGCACATACACCTGGCCCAGTTGGTTGCCGTACGGGTCGGATGCTGCGGCCGGAACGGATATGCGGTACTCCGTTGCCGGTTCCAGTTGAACCGAAAGATACAGTTGGCGGTCGTACTCGTTCCAGTAGGCTTGCCATTCGGTGCCCGCCGGTTCCACCTGCAAGGTGGGCGTGATGGTGTCCAGCAGCATGGGGCTGGCGAATAGAATTCTCACGCCTTCGTACACCGAAGCCGACCTGTCGCCGTCTTCGGGGCTGGAGCCGATGACCCTGGGGAAGGGCACCACGCCGAACTGCCACTGCGCCGGGTTGGCCAGGGCGCTGCCGGTGGTGGAGCGGGCAGCGGATGTCAGTTCGGCGGCGTACTGCGCGCCCATGTCCAGCGGGCTGTCCGGGTGGAAGCGGGCGGTCTGCCCCTCCCAGGCAAAGGAGCCGCTGACGGCTTGCCCGTTGTCAGCTCGGCGCAGGGTGAAGGCCTGCTCCACCGATGCCGCGTCCATCGGCTGGTTGAACTCAATCGTCACGTCGGCGGTGGGAGGAGTGTTCTGGCCCTCCGGGGAAACGCTGACGATTTTGGGCAGGTCCGTCGTGAATGTCCAGGTGAAGTCCTCGGGCAGCAGGCTTCCGGTGGTGTCTTGCAGGCCCGCCGCTACGGTCGCCTGGTAGGTCGTGGCCCCTGCCAATCCCTTCGCAGGAGTAAAGACGTAGATGGAGGTGTTGAGCCATTCGCCCGTTCCGTCCACGGAAGGCTCCAGTTGCAGCGGCTGGGGCAAGGATGCGGCGCTCTTCAAGTCGGCCAGGGGCACGACAGGACGGTTGAACACGATGGTGATAGAGGTGTTGCGGTCTATTCCTGTGGCCGCGTCCGCGGGCTGCACCTGAGAGACCTGCAGGAGTCCCACCGTCTGAAAGCGCAGCACCACCTCATTCTCCAGGGGCAAGCCGCTGCTCGACTTCACGCCCGTGCCAATCACCACCTGGTAGGTGGTGGCCCGCTGGAAGCCCGATTCCGACGGCTGGAAGACCAGTCGGCGGCCCTGCAGGTCCCATTGTCCTGTGGCAGCAGGCTCGATGCGCACCTGGCCTTCGAGGGAGGCTGCGTCCATCGGCTGGTTGAATTCCACCGTGAAAGGGGACGTGATGGACAGTTCTTCCGAGGGGAGCGGGGTTTGGCCGACGACTTCCGGCGCGACGGGGCTTTCCTTGGGGCCGCAGGATGCGGCGAGCGCTGCCAGCAGCGCCAACACGACGACAATCCACGTCTTTCCTTTCATCGCAGATACCTCCTGGGGAGCGCAACCTACAGCATATCGAAGGACAATTCTTCATAAATAGACGCGCAGCGAGCAGAGAAGGTTCCCTCCAGCCGGCCCGGTGAAGCCCCGACTTTAGGGAGCGTCCGCCGCGACCTGCGCGTAGGTGAAGCCGAGTTTTCTGGAAAAGACTGGAATGGTCAACTCAGCGACCTCATCCGCCTGTGCCTGCATGGAGGGATGGGCTGCCTGGAGAGAGGCGAGGAGGCCTCCCTTTCGCGTCATGGCCGTAAGAATGGTGTCGGCATCTCCCAGCGCCTGCCATACGAAGGGGCGCGAAATGGGGGTGGCGTCTACGGTGATGCCCGCATCGGTGCTGATGATGACGGAGCGCACAATCAGCCGCTGGTCGTTCAGCGCGATGGCCTCGGCGCCCGCGTTCTTGAGTTCGTTGACCAGGTCCTGCAGTTCCACGGCGCTCATGGGGCCGTCCAGCACGATGATGACCCCTGGCCCGGTGACCTCAAGAAGGCCGTTGACCAGTTTCAGTTGGTTCAGTTCGTCCACCAGTACCGGCAGAGAGTCGCCCTGCTGGTTCAGGTCCGCCAGTTTGGCCTGGAGCCCGCTCATCTCGTCGCGCAGTCTCAGGTTGGCGTCAACCAGGCCGGTGATGAGGACGGCCCGGTCGGCGGTAGAACTTCCGACCCTCGCCGAGCGAATGGAACTCTCGCTGCGGAACTGAGCAAAGATGAGGAGGCCGATCAGCGCGAACAGCGCTGCCAGCAGCACTCGCGAACTCACTTGCCAAATGGTTGCTCTATTCGCCTGCGATGCTTGCATACGTCACTCCGATACTGCCGCCGTAGGATGGCAGCAGCAGGCTGTCAGAAGGAGTCACCTTGAACTCCAGGCCGTAGCGCGAGACACGGTTTCTCAAATCACTGAGAAGTTCCACCTTTGTCATCAGGGCTTGCTGCCGCTCCGACGGCCCGATGGCCTGTATCTGGTAGGGGGGAGACATGCGCGTATCGTTGACCATGATGGTCGCGCCCACGCAGTAGATGGATGTGTTGGCCACGATGCGCTCGCCGTTGATGGCGATGGCCTCCGAGTCCGCTGCCCAGAGAAGATTGACGACGTCCCGCACATCGTAGTCGTGGACCAGGTAGGATTCCGGGTTGACCTCCGAAGGGACGACGGAGCGCGTGCTGTCGTTGAGAATCACCTGGACTCCAGGCCCCGCGAGGGGAGTCAGCCCTGCCAGCGCCCTCTGCAAGGCCAGTTCCTCCGCCAGCCCGCCGACGAGTTCCGCGGATTGACTCCTGGCTTGCTGCTTCTCGTCCAGCAGTTGCCGCAGTTCGCCGACCCGTTGCTTGAGCGAATCCTGTTCCGTTTCCAAACGGGTGATGGTGAGCGCCGTTTGGTCGCGCTCATAGGTGCTGTCGGTCGAGGGGACGGCAGACATGGCCTTCCACTGGAGCGACAGAAGAAGCCCCAGCACCATTCCGACCAGCAGCAGGGCCAGCGACTTCATCCAGGGTCGATTTCGAGACACGAATTCTCTCCAAAATGCATGACTTGCTTCACCATATATAACGCAAAAAGGCACCGTTCGGTGCCCCTTTTGCGCGTGTTTTTCATAGAAGTCTCGTTCTTTCTTGTGTCTACGGAGACTGACTTCCTATTTGGATTCGGTAGATGCGCTGGTTGTCCGCGGTGTCTTGCTCGCTAGGGACAGGATACGCACGAACTTTCAACCAGTACTCGGTCCGAATCGGGATTCCTGACAGTCCATTCAGTCGCACGATTTTGGTCTCGCCCGGAGCGAGTTCGTCCACCGTCGCCACCCTGGTCAGGGTAGGGGTGACCTCGCGATTGTCCAGGCGCAACTCGACCCGCACCATCACCTGGCGCTCGGTCTCCAACCCGAGGTTCTCCACTGCTACCAGCAGGGAAAGGTCATCGGTGTCGGCAAAAGACGACAGGCTCTCCAGGGATGGCTCGAAGTCAATGGCGAGCACACAGACGTTATGGTCATGCCGGCGAGGCGAAGCCTCAAGGGCAAGCGCATCCTGTACATCCAGAGAGCGATTTTCTACCTGAACTTGCGTGCAACCGGTGAGGACAGTTGTCAGGAGCAGCGAGAGCAACAACGCCACCGAAAGGCGATGCTTTCCCTCCTCTCCCATCGTTTGCCTCCTTAGGTTTGAAATGTGCCGAACGGTCGGACAAGTGTTTTGGAGCACCTCCATCTTATTCCAAGTCTGCCCGGCTGTCAAGTTTCATCAAAGGGGTTTTTGGGCGCGTCTTCTGCGTTGAGAGACCTCGGGGTCTGCTAAATGCCTCCCAGCGCTCCACCCGTCCCGCATACAACGAGTCCCTGGCCAAACGCATGACAGAGACCCCCGAGGTCTTAGTCAGCGCTGGGCTGAAGGCTGACGGCTGACGGCTCGCCGCGCGACTTGACAGCCCTGAAGACCTGTGGTAGAATCATACCGACCAGTCGGTATTTTACATCGGGGGGAGAGCATGCCTGTACAGCAGCGCGGCGAGCAGACCCGGGAGCGCATCCTGGAAACAGCAGCGGAGTGCTTTGCGAGGAGCGGCTACGACGCCACCGGCGTGGCGGAGATATGCCGCCGCGCCGGTGTCAGCAAGGGGGCCTTCTATCACCACTTTACCACCAAGCAGGCCGTCTTTCTGGAACTGCTGGACACATGGCTGGGGGGCGTGGATGCTCAACTGGAAGCCATTGTCTCCGAAGGGGCCAGCGTCCCTGACGGCCTTCGCAGCATGGCCAGCTTCGCCGGTTTTGTGTTCGCGGCCGCGGGCGAGCAACTGCCGATCTTTCTGGAGTTCCTGGCGAAGGCCTCCCACGACGAAACGGTGTGGCAGGCCACGATAGAGCCGTACCGGCGCTACCGGGCATACTTCACCGACATGGTGGAGGGCGGAATCGCCGAAGGTTCCTTGCGCCCCGTCGACCCGAAGGTCGCGGCGCATGTGATTGTTTCCATGGCCGTGGGTATGATTCTGCAAGGGCTGCTCGCGCCCGGAGAGGCCGACTGGGGCAGCACGCTGCAAGCAGGCATCCAGGTGCTCCTGGAGGGCCTGGAGAAAACGCGAAACTAAATCCGATAGGGAGAAACAGAACGATGCGAGTATTGTTGACCGGCGCATTTGGAAACATCGGCGTAAGCACGCTGGAAGCATTGCTGGAGCAGGGGCATGCCGTGACCTGCTTCGACGTCAAGACCCGCGCCAACGCAAAGAGGGCGCGGCGATTCAAGAACCGGGTGAAGGTTGTCTGGGGCGATTTGCGAAATCCCGAAGATGTTGCACAGGCCGTCCGCGGCCACGACGTGGTCGTGCACCTGGCGTTTGTCATCCCGACCTATTCGGTCACCGGAGTGGGATGCGAGGAGCGTCCCGATTGGGCCTGGGAGATAAACGTAGGGGGGACGCGCCACGTCATCGAGGCGCTGCAAGCGCTGCCGGAACCGCCGCGCCTGATTTTCGCCTCGTCCCTGCACGTGTACGGCAGGACGCAGGAGAACCCGCCGCCGCGCACAGTCGCGGACCCTGTCCAGGCGACAGATCATTACACGCGCCACAAGATTGCCTGCGAGCGGATGGTGAAGGCTTCGGGCCTGGAATGGACCATCCTCAGGTTTGCAGCGGCACTTCCCTTGTCACTGAGGCTGGATGTTGGCCTGTTCGATGTGCCCTTGGACAACCGCATGGAGTTCGTGCACACGCGGGATGTGGGTGTGGCCGTGGCCAACGCGGTGAGTTCCGAAGAGGTGTGGGGGAAGATTCTGCTCATCGGTGGCGGCCCGCGCTGCCAGTTACGCTTCCGCGAGATAGCCACGCGTCTGTTGGATGCCATGGGCATTGGCATGCTTCCTGAGGAGGCATTCACGACGGTCCAGTTCGCCACGGACTGGATGGACACCACGGAGAGCCAGGAGATTCTGCGCTACCAGACGCGAGGGTTCAGCGACTACACCGAAGAGATGGCCTCGCTGTTGGGCCCCAGACGGGGACTGCTTCGGCTATTTCACCCTCTGGTGCGGCGCTGGCTCCTGAACAAGTCTCCATACTACGGAGTGTCGGACTGGCGCGAGAAGGTGGCCGTCGTGACCGGGGCGTCCAGCGGCATTGGCGCGGCTACGGCAAAAGCGCTGGCTGGGCGAGGGCTGAAGGTTGTGCTGGTGGCGAGGCGTGAAAATCGGCTTAACAATCTGGCCACCGAGATTCGCGCCGCTGGCGGAGAGGCGCTGGTCATCACAGCCGACCTGAGCGACGAGCAGGAGCGCCTGCGCGTGCACCGCACAGTCCGGGCGACGTACGGCGGTGCGGACGTGCTGGTCAACGGCGCAGGGTTTGGGTGGTACGGCTTCGGCAGCGAGATGCCCTGGCCTCTTGCCCAAAGGATGATGCAGGTGAACGTGGAGGCAGTGGTGCATCTGACGCACCTGTTCCTGCAAGACATGAAAGCGAACAAGGGCGGGCACGTCATCAACATCGGGTCTGTGGCCGGGCAACTGCCAAGCCAGGGTGTTGCCCTCTACAGCGCCACCAAGTCGTTTGTGGAAGCCTTCACCACGGCGCTGTACCGGGAGTTGCGCGGCACGAACGTCCACGTCAGCGTCGTGAACTCCGGCGCGGTGGCGGACACGGAATTCTATCAGTCTGCGTCGGCGCTGGCGGGCGCTTCGCAGATGCCCGCCGAGAGGTTCGGGGTCAAGCCGGAGGTGCTCGCCGACCGAATCTGGGGACTGCTGGTGAAGCCGCGAAGGGCAATCTACGTCCCACGCTTCCTGGGGCTGGTCCCGCTGCTCGAAGTCTACTTCGGCTGGCTGATGGATCGCATCGGCCCGGTGCTCCTGAAGCGCCAGGCGAGGGCCGCCGAAAACCACCAAGCCTCGTAGGCTGCATACTACCGGGTGAGCATCATCGCTGCCAGCGCAACAACCTCGCCGGTGGTTGCCAGTTTGTACTCATCCATGGTATCGGGCGTGTCCAGGGGCGTGTGAGTGTTATACGCCTTGGCCCAGGAGAGAAGCAACGACGGCACACCTCTGATGTGGAAGACGGCCTGCGTGTTGTCCCCCTTGTAGGTCGCGGGCGATACCCGACGCTCCAACAGGTCCGCGGCCAGTCGCAGGTTGAACAGCAGTTCGCCTTCGAAGTCCCTGTCTCCCTGCAGGTCCAGGTAATAACTGGCGGCTGCGCCCACGGTATCCAGTTCCAGTAGCCCCAGGGTCTGGCCGAGGGGGACGGCTGGCTGGTCGGCGTAGTAGCGGGCGCTGGTGTGGAGTGCTTCCTCGGCTCCCCATGCGATGAAGTAAATCGGGTTGGCCGGGCGGTAGCCGCTCTCCTCCAGCACGCGCGCCACGTCCAGCATCACCGCCACCCCTGACGCATTCTTGTTGGCCCCAGGATACCTGGTGCCGTCCGGCAGGTCGCCCAACCCATCGTAGTAGGCCGCGATGATGAGTGGCTGCGCGTTCTCCTGGGTGCCGGGAATGACCCCTATCACGTTCAGAGCCGTGGACGTTTGAAGCGGCTCGTATGGAACGACCAATTGGGCCTTGAGTTCCAGCATCAGAGCGGGCGGGGCGCTATTGACTTCCTGCGTGGTAAGCCCCGCCAGTTTGATGATTTCGCGCCACGTACTCTCCACTACCTCGGCCACAGGAATGGCATCGGCGACAGGCTGGGCCACGAACAGAGTCCGCTCCTGCATGTTGGTGTGCTCGTCTGGGAGTACCAGGATGAGTCCGCCCGCGCCGTGTTCGTATGCCAGTTGCACTTCCTCGGCAACGTCATCCCCCTCCTGGTATTTGAGCACGATGCGGCCTCCCAGCATCATCCCTTCTTGGTAGCCGTTGGGCAGCCAGACCACCGACGTGTCCACTTCACCACCACCTGCGTGGCCCCCAAGGACCTCGCGGAAGGTCTCCTGGTACGTCAGCGACAGAGTCCCGCCAGAGGCCGGGTTTTCCAGGCTCACTGTGGGAAGGGCTGTCAGTTCCGTGTAGGGCACGGGAACTGCCTGGAAGAAGGTTCCATCCGGAGCCCCAGGCTGGAGATTGTACGATTCCATCTGTTCCGCTATCCAGCGAGCGGCCGCTTCTGCCTGGGGGCTGCCGGTTCTGCGCCCTGCGTAAGCGGGAGAACTCAGGCGTTCCACGGTGCTCATCGCACGCTGGGCGTTGAAGCCCTGCGACCACAGGATGAGTTCGGCGGGCACTCCGCCCAGGCGCACAGTTTCCTGCCACAGAGGCTCCCACTCGGCGAACGGCATCCCTGCCGCCGAGACGAAAGCCTGCTGGAAACCGCTCCCCGCGCCCAGGCTTCGAATCAGCCGATTCAGCGCATCCATTCCGAACTCACGCACGAACTCGTCCACGAGCATCCACGACTGGCCGTAGAACAAATCCACTTGGCTCTCGCCCACCTCATCGTATTCGGGCATGTTATCCCAGTCGAGCAGTTGCTGCAGGCGTTGGGCTTCGCGCAGTTCGGGAACGTAGTGCATCTTCGTGGTCGCCGCCTGCTCAGGGGTGACCCGCAGGCTCTCGAAGAGGGCGACGCCCTCGTGGAACCAGCCCAGGTCGACTCCCAAATCGAACAGGACCTCATGGGTGAACTCGTGGGCAATGACAGAACTCAGTTGCTTGGCAGACTCCGTCAGAAAGGGTGCTGCCTCTATCCATTGTTTCAGTTCGGGGTCCCACTGCCGCGTTTCCATCGCCACAGGCAGCACCCTGGGCGAGAGTTTGATGGCCTCCCCAGGCTCGTACCAGCCCAGGACCGA
>Ga0315554_1002684_pt1 | contig 10109 bp, 11 predicted proteins | sample SalMarSW160370MG_FD_202114 | JGI IMG/M metagenome (GOLD analysis project Ga0315554, IMG submission 202114) | Salt marsh sediment microbial communities from the Plum Island Ecosystem LTER, Massachusetts, United States - Salt Marsh Sediment SW1603-70 ... | reverse complement strand
TTGGCCTTGCAGACAATCCCAAAGGGGGCTCGGTCTTTTGGTTTACCTTGCCAATCCATGAGACAAAGTGAAAGCACAGGTCGTCGAAGATAAACGCATGCCGACCGGTGTGACGACCCCAGCTCAGGGGCGGGAAGTGAAGTAGATCTTTCGAAGCCCCGACGACGAAATAACAGTACGACGAGAACGTCAGGACGATTCGATCTCATCCCCTGAGATCAACCCTCCGATCTATTTTGTTACCACTCCGTTACAGGTTCGTGACGTTTCTTATCACCATCCTGATTAAGAATTCAATTAATGGCATCCGGTGGTGAAATGAGAAAGACGGAAGCGTCGGAACTCCCACGCGTAACTCTCGAGGATTTTAAACCGGATCTGCAATTAATCCGCAGCTATCCGGTCGATCTCGCATACCGATATCAAAGCGTTCCCATTGAAGAAACCGAAGACGATTTCACCATCATGATGGCAGAACCAGAGGATCATCTCGCGCGCGCTGCGATCCAAAAAGCATGCCGAAAGCAGACTCACGTGTTCCGTGGCGATCCGGAAATCGTCGATACGCTGATCCATAAGTATTTTCCTAAGACACGAGATGGACGAATGTTGATTGCTTGCCCGCCGGATAGAGTGTCTCTCTTGGAAGAATACGCACACACATTTGCGCCGGTCTTTAAGACGGAAATCGTCGATTATTATCTGGCCGAAAACACGAATTGCCTGACGGAAGATTTTTTCAGCACCGCAAATGGCTACGACCTCGTCTTTCTATCTGCTCCGGATTCTTCATTAATTGAAAAGATCATTCATGGCTCGCCGGAGAGGCGCTTCCTCGAACGTCTAGCCACTTCCTGCTTATTCCCACAAACACCCCGTTTGCCGATTCGGACGATTATGATGCTGCTGCATGAAGATGGCAGCGAGGTTGCTCTTACAGATCTCGTTGCCCGCATTTCCGCCTTAGTAAAAGCCAAAGTAATCGTACTCGCCGTGCTTCCACAAGTGCCAACCATGTATCAAGGATTAAACAGAATGCGGTATTTCCTTCCAGATATTCTGCAATCGCAAACCGAATTGGGGTGCCGCCTGCGTTGTATTTCGAGAACCTTGCATGCCAAGTCGATACATTATGAAATCCATCTCAAGCAAGGCCAATTAGACAGTGCGATTCAAGAGGAAATTGCTGTTTTCGAAATCGATTTAATCATCACAGCCAGGCCCGGGAAACATCGATTGTCGTTCAAGTATGAAGACGATTGTGTCACACGTACACTTCATTGGATCGAGCGACCGATGCTGCTGGCGGCATAAATAAAAAATTCAACCAAATTGAGGTTAATAAAATGCACATTATCTTACCGATACTTCCGCTCGCCTTCATTTGTGAATTGGTCGATTCATCGATAGGAATGGGATATGGAACGACACTAACGCCGATCCTTTTACTTATGGGGTATGAACCGTTGGTCATCGTGCCTTCCGTGCTGTTTTCTGAATTCATCACAGGTTTGTTATCTGGTGTATTTCACCAGGAATTCGGAAATTCCAACCTTCGACCGGGAACACGCGACTTTAAAATCACGGTCATTCTCAGTCTTCTCAGCATTCTCGGTGTCGTCATCGCAGTTTTCATCACACTCAACATCCCCAGTTGGGTGGTAAAAGCCTACATCGGTTTCATCGTCACTGGAATCGGTATCGTAATCCTCTTACGGCGATCAAAGGATGCTAGATTCTCGTGGAATCGTCTCGCCGGTCTCGGATTACTCGCAGCCTTCAACAAAGGTATCAGCGGAGGCGGTTACGGCCCTGTCGTGACAGGAGGTCAGGTTCTCGTCGGTGTCGAGGGGCGTAACGCAATTGCCATCGCGGGCGTTGCGGAGGGGATCACGAGCGCCGTAGGTGTGCTGATCTTCATGCTCAATGGTGTCACGCTCGACCCCAGATTGACGCCCAGCCTGACATTTGGCGCGGTCCTTTCAGTCCCTCTGGCTGCATACATCGTCAGCAGATTATCGATCAAGAGTATTAAATCTGCCATCGGAGGCACGATGCTTGCCTTGGGCGGCTATACGTTATTACGCATATTAATTTGATGGAAGCAAGATACGATGTCGATATCCATGAAATCCAAAAACCGGATTTTTAAATCGGATTCTATAAAATCATGGCTCGAGACATTCATCCAAGTCTTGTACGAGAACGTAATCTTTCTCGACTCGAACGGCCGGATCGCTTCCATAAACCAGAACGCAAGAATTGCCCTGGGATGGATGAGCGATCCCGCAATGGAACCATCATGTGTCGAGTTCTTGATCCCTCATACAGCAGAACCACGATCACCGATAGAAGTCGTGGCGTCTGAGAATACACGCGAAACGATCTCGCAAATCCAAGAAAAAGAACTGGCGGTTGTTGAAATTGCAAGAGTGGGCATCTCAACAGATAATGAAGAAGAAATTTTTTTCATTTTACACGATGTCACGGAGGAAAAAGCCTCCGACAGCCTGCGGTTCTCCTTTCTTGGCAACATCACCCATGAATTTCGAACACCGCTTTCTGCGATCAACGCCTCGGTTGAAGTCATTCTGGAAGAGATCGAAGACTTATCGAAATCGGAATTGAGCGAACTTCTCGATTCAATCCATTTGAGTGTTTCCGGATTACAAACTTTGATCGATAACCTGCTCGAGAGTATCAGCATCGAAGCCGGTCATTTTCGCGTTCACAAACGTCCGGCTCAATTGGACGCTGTCCTCGTCGACGCGATGCGGGTAATGCAGCCGTTACTCACACGCCGCCGACAGCAAGTCGTCATACACAAACCGTCGCGCATACCTGCCATACAGGCCGATCCAACCCGACTGACTCAGGTTCTGGTCAATTTGATATCGAACGCCAGTAAATACAGTCCGATAGGGACCCAGATCGAACTTTCGCTGGAAGAGACCGAGGGCAAGCGGATTCGGGTAACGATTGCTGACCGAGGCGATGGCATCCCGAGTGAAGACAAAGAGCAAGTATTTCATCGCTTTGTAAGACTTGGCAATAGCGATGGAACGCAGTATGGTATTGGTCTAGGATTATCGGTCGTGAAAGCCATTATCGAAGAACACTGTGGAGAAATTGGCGTGGAAGACAGACAAGATGGTGGATCGATTTTTTGGTTCACGTTGCCCATCAACGGATTGCCGTCATGAAAGCCTTGATCGTCGACGATGATCTGGCCCTCGCCGACGTGGTTTCTTTCACTATGCGGCGAGCCGGTTTTGAAGTCATCGTCGCACACGACGGTCAAACCGCATTGGACCGTTGGCGGGAGGCCGAACCCGATCTGGTCATTCTCGACATCAACCTGCCGAAACTCAACGGGCTCGCCGTTTGTCAGCGTATTCGTTCAGAAGCTTCGACCCCAATCATCATCCTCAGCGTGCGCGGCGAAGAAGACGACGTCGTTAAGGGACTTGAATTGGGTGCAGATGATTACATCGTAAAACCGTTCAGTCCCCGGCAGCTCGTCGCTAGATCGGAAGCCGTGCTACGCAGGTCAGAAACAAAACCGATCTCAAACGCTCCTTTGACCGCCGGAGATCTCACCCTGGACTTGACCCGCAACGAAATCAGGTCTGGTTACAATAATGCGCCTACCAGATTGACAAAACTCGAGACTCGCCTGATGGAAATCATGTTGATCAACCCCGGCCAGGTTCTCCCATTCGACATGTTGATCGACTCAATCTGGGGTCCGGCTTCCGGTGATCGAGTGATGCTCAAACAACTCGTCTACCGGCTGCGCCGCAAGATCGAGCCCGACCCGGCAAATCCGTGTCGTCTCATTACGATCAGCGGCATCGGATATTCGTTAGAAGTTGTCAAATAATCGAACAGAAACCCGAGACTCCTCGCAGTGATTCGTCATTCCCGGAAATAAATCGGTCCAAAGTTACGCTCTGTTACTGAATTGTTACCCAGGCACAACCGGGCTTGTTACCGCGAGTGCCTACACTGCGTTTGACGAAACGCAGCCGTCCTGACTTCATGTCTGCACATGAGGAAATCTATCGCAGCACATCTTATAAGGAATTTGCTATGCCCAACAAACGAAAAGCGTCACGCATACGGGAACGACGCCGTTCGGTTAATCCCATCGCTGCTGAATCGAAGGATTTCCCATGCAGATAATTTCAATACACACGACCTTGGTATCGGCAGCGCTGCTGTGTGCGCTGCAAGCCATCCACTCGAAACGTCTCTTGATCTCAGCGCTATGGCTCGCCGCCCTCAGCGCATTGCTATCCATTCTCTTCTACATTCTTGGCGCCGAACAAGTCGCCGTGATCGAACTCAGCGTCGGCGCCGGTTTGGTTACGGTCTTGTTTGTGTTCGCGATTAACGTTGCCGGCGATCAAGAACTCAAAGGTCGGGACATCATCCCCATACCCTTCGCTGCGGGGCTCGTACTGATCGGCATCCTACTCTTGATCCGTTTCATCGTTCCTTTAGAACCCCCGCTACGTACTTCTCGATCTGTATCGTTCGTCGAGACCCTGTGGGGGTTGAGAGGCTTGGACATGCTGGTGCAAATCGTGCTGATCTTCTCCGGTGTATTGGGCCTGTTGAGAATCCTGGCCGAGGCGAAAGCGCCACTCGAAGGCGCCGTCACGGAGGAAGTGGCCGCACTGCGTGAACGTGATCTGCAGGCGCTCGCTCAGCAATCCACTGCAGCAACAGAGAGAATTTCGCAGGCGACGCCCGAGCCATTTTAGGGAGCTCGCATGAAGGGACATTCGAAGGAGACATCATGGAACTTTCCTCTTTGAATATCTTATTTATCGGGGCGGCAGCCTTGCTCGGGATTGGGATGTACGGCATGCTGGTCAGCCACAACCTGATCAAAATTGTGGTCGCCATTCAAATTCTTGTGAAGTCCGCTTTGCTGGCGATGATCAGCGCCGGCTTGGCACGTGACGAAATACAACTGTCACAAAGTCTCGCGCTTACCGTCATCGTCGCCGATACGATCGTTGCCGTGATCGGCATTGCCCTCGCCGTTCAAGTACGGCGCCGAATCGGCACGCTCGACGTGCGGGAACTGAGCAAGTTGAAGGGATAATCCATGGCCGTCCTTTGCGTTTCACTCTGCATTTGTTTGCCCTGGATCGGATCGATCGCCGTCTGGCGCTGCGGCAACGCTCACTCCAAACTGCAGCATTCAGTGGCCTCCGTATTCGCCGTCGCAACGGGGGTAATGTCGCTTCTGCTGCTGCTCAACCCCGCAGAGACGCCCGTCGTACGCATCCCCATGGGTGATTTTTTCGGCGAGCTCACCCTCGTACCCGACGGTCTGGGAATCATTCTGGCGATCATCGCTTCGGTCGTAGGCAGCCTGGCGGTGGTTTTTTCCATCGATTACATGCACGGCGATCCGCAGCTCGGTCGCTACTACGCCTTGATCCTATTCTTCATCGGCGCCATGTCGGGACTCGGCCTTTCCGGCAGCATGCTGTTGATGTTTTTCTTCTGGGAAATTACGGCGTTCTGCTCCTACGCCCTGATTTCATTTCACAACGACGATCCCAAAGCTGTCTCCGGCGGCGTGAAAGCGCTGATCGTCACGCAGTTTGGCGGGATCGGTTTGCTCATCGGTGCGCTGATCATTCGTTCCTACACCGGGAGCTACCAAATCGGCGATTTTCTCGAAACCGCTCCGGCGCTCGAATCGGGCCTATTGAGCGCCATCGGATTTGGCTTTCTGCTGGCGGCCATGGCGAAATCCGCACAATTCCCTTTGCACACCTGGCTGCCGGATGCCATGGAAGCACCCACACCCGTCACGGCACTCATTCATGCAGCCACGATGGTCAATGCCGGCGTCTACCTGCTGGCACGCTTTTTTCCGGCCTTCGAAGCCGTTGCTGGTTGGAAAACAAGCGTGATGCTCGTCGGACTGCTGTCTGCCCTTTTAGCAGCGCTGATGGCGACGAGATCCGACGATATCAAGCGAGCCCTGGCGTATTCGACCATCAGCCAATTGGGCTACATGATCTACGCGGTCGGAATCGGGGGGATCTTCGCCAGCATGTTTCACCTGCTAAGCCACGCCGTTTTCAAGGCGCTGTTATTCCTGGGCGCCGGCGCGGTCATTCAGGCCACCGGCACGCGGGACATGCGGCGCATGGGCAATCTATCCAAGAAAATGCCCTTCGTTCATGCAACCTTCATGATTGGATGTTTTGCACTCGCCGGTCTCCCCCTTGCCAACGGATTCTTCAGCAAAGAGTTGATCCTGGAATTCGGGCTTCAGCGCGGCCCGCAGTGGGTTTTTCTCTGCATGCTTGCCGGCGCTGGATTGACCGCCTGGTACACACTGCGCATCTATACCATGACGTTCCGAGGTCAATCCGGCGAAATCCACGTCGTAAACCCTGCACCGCCCGCCATGAAAACCTCGCTCGCGATTCTCGCCGCAGGTGTGCTTACGACCTGGCTGTTTGCTGCGGGTTTCAGCGCGCTGCTGGCGGATTCTCTGCCCTATCACAACGTCCACGTAACGACCAATATCTCACTCATCCATGAAATCATCCGCGCCCCCTTAACGTACGTTGCGCTGCTCGTGATCGTCGCCGGGGGCGCGTGCTGGCAGTTCCGCGATCGTGTGGTAAAGAAATTCCGCATACCCGCTCGGGTGACGCAGTTCGTCGAATCGGGCTACGGAATAGATATCCCCTACACGGCCGTCGTGCGCATCACGCAGCGGGCGTCCAGGCTTCTGCGTGATGCGCACAGCGGGCAGCTCAATTTGAACGTAGCGGGCATCAGCGCCGCGCTCTGCATCCTGCTGACACTCCTTCTGGCCGGAGTTTGAGATGGCTTCGACTGCATTTCGTTGGCTCGTCGCGCTTCCACTGATCGCCTCGCCCTGCATCTACCTGACAGGCCGAGTCGGATTGCGCAAGGAGTGGAGTAAAGTCGCGCAAGTCATGGGTTTTGTCTTGCTCATCGCAGCCTGGATCCCGTTTCTACTGTCGGCGAATGATTACGCCGCCTCAGGAACGCTTTCACTCCGCATCGGAAGCGTTTCGCTCCAAATGGACGGCCTGAGCCTGCTCTTCATCGGGATCACACTGGTCCTGGGAACCCTCGTAGCTCTTTTTTCACAATCCTACATAGCCAGGGAAGACGGCCGAGAGAAATTCTTCGCCATGCTCGCGGCTATGATCGGCGTGATGATCGGCCTGGCCTGTGCGAGCGATCTGTTCAACCTGTGGATCTGGTTCGAGGCGATGGCCGTCACCTCGTATCTGTTGGTCGCCTTCTACAGCGAACAGCCCCCATCCCTGGAAGCCGGCGTGAAATACCTCGTGCAGAGCGCCGTAGGCTCGACGCTGGTGTTGATCGGCATCAGCCTCGTCTTCTCGCAGTTCGGCGATCTCAGCCTGGCCGACATCCGCCGGAATGCCGCGCCCTCGCCCATCCTACTCGCAGCCGGCGGACTTTTCGTCGTCGGTTTCGGCGTGAAGACCGCGCTCGTGCCGCTTCACACCTGGCTGCCTGACGCGCACTCGCAAGCGCCGAGCGGGATCAGCGCCATGCTGTCCGGAGTGGTCATCGAAGCGGGTTTGATCGCCTTGCTCCGCTGTCTGAGTTCCTTGACCGGCATCGCACCAACATGGGGTGTGCTGCTGATGGGCTTCGGCTGCTTGAACATGCTTACCGGGAATCTTCTGGCACTGGGGCAGAAGCAGGTCAAGCGCATGTTTGCCTATTCTTCCATCGCACACATGGGCTACATGCTCCTCGGCCTGGGTATTTCGTATTACACCAACGATCCCAATGGAGCCCAGGGAAGCCTCTTTCATCTTCTCAACCATGGAATCATGAAAGGTCTGGCTTTCCTGGCTGCCGGATCGCTGCTCTATGCGTTGCGCATCCTGCTCGATCAGCATGCTCCGCTGCACATCGAGGACATGGCCGGCGCTGCCCGGCTTTACCCCATTCCGGCCCTGGCACTCAGCGTCGCCGTACTCAGCCTGGGCGGTCTTCCACCCCTGGCGGGCTTCACGTCGAAGTGGCAAATTTTCGTTGCCGGATTCGAGACGAAAAATACGGTCATTATCCTGCTGGTCGCTTTTGCGGCTTTGAACAGCGTCCTTTCCCTGGCTTACTACGTGCCGCTGGTGAACGTGCTTTACCGGAACAAACCCTCGAAGGATGTCCTTGTCGGCGGCCGCATCCCGTGGAGCATGAACCTGCCGCTGATTGTCCTTGTGTTATTCATCGTCCTGTTGGGCGTGTGGCCGACGCTCGCCGACGGTATCACCATTCCGGCCGGACAGGCAGTCATGCAAGGCGTCATCGATGTATCGACGGCTGCACTTCCGTAGCGTTTCGAAGTCGTTCGTGAGTGCCAGAACATGGAGCAAACGATGTATGCACTGATCCTCTCCCCTGTCATTTCCTTCTTGCTCTATCTGTGTCTCACCTCGCTTCTATATTTGAGCGGCCGGTATCTGGCCGGCGCAGCGGTGGAGACATCCATGAAGACGAGCACCTATGCCAGCGGCGAGGTCGCGCCGACAAAGATCGCGGCACCCGGGTATCGGCCTTTTTTCATCGTTGCTTTGTTCTTCGCCGTTCTGCATTTGGGCTCACTCGTGTTGGGAAGCGGCGGGACGAACACAATAGCCAGCGTCTATCTCGCAGGCCTGATCTTGACCTTGCTGGCTTTGATCCTGGGTTGAAAGGTAGATCGACATGAATGCGGACGGTAGACTGCGGCAGTTGAATCTCAAAACGATGAAGATGTGGGCGCGGACCAATTCGCCCTGGGTTTTACATTTCAACTCGGGTTCCTGTAATGGGTGCGACATCGAAATACTGGCCACGCTGACGCCCAGATACGATCTGGAACGTTTCGGCGTGAAGCTGCAGGGCAGTCCGCGCCATGCCGATATTCTCCTGGCCACGGGAGCCGTCTCGAGACAAGCGCGCGACCGTTTGCTGCGCATCTACGAACAGATGCACACGCCCAAGTTCGTCGTCGCCATTGGTGCATGTGCGCTGACCGGCGGCGTATTCCAGGGCTGCTACAACATACTGGGTGGTATCGACAAGCTGCTCCCTGTTGATGCTTACATTCCCGGCTGTCCGCCTCGTCCGGAAGCAATCATCGACGGGGTCGTCAAATTATTGAACAGCCTGCGGGCGCCAAAATCGGAACGTACGCGCAGCCGCACATCCGCTTATGGAGCGCCGGACGATGAATGATACTGAAAAAACGTTGGAGATCGCTTCACAGCTGCTCGAGCAGTGGATGTGGAAGACCGAGGTCGTGCATCCCGAACCGCACCGCCTGGATGTGCGTCTCAAGACGGTCGACGATTTGATCCCCGTCGTCGCCGGCCTGCGCGTCCTCCGCTTGGGTTATCTGAGCGCCATAACGGGCTTGGATCTCGACTCCGAAATTCCTGACCTGGAAGTGCTCTACCACTTCTGCACCGGCGAAGCCGTCATTACGCTGCGCCTGAACGTTTCGCGATCCGACGGTCATCTGCCCAGCCTTTGCGAGATCATTCCCAGTGCAGAATCCTTCGAACGCGAACTGCAGGAGATGTTTGGCATACGCATCGACGGCCTGCGAAATCCATCACGCCTCTATCTACCGGATGACTGGCCGGAAGACGTTTATCCACTGCGCAAAGATCACAATCAAGACAAACTCAGATCCTATATGACCTTGAGAGAGATTTGATGGAAAAACAAACGACAAGGCAAAGTTTCACCGTGCCCATCGGCCCGCAGCATCCTGCGCTCAAAGAACCCTCCCACTTTCGCATCAGCGTCGACGGAGAGATCGTTACCGATGCCTCCGTACGGCTTGGCTATGCGCATCGCGGCATCGAGAAAGCCACCGAGAGCAGGACCTGGATACAGAATCTGTACCTGCTGGAACGCATTTGCGGCATCTGCTCCCACATCCATGGCATGACGTACTGCCTCGCCGTCGAGCGCCTCGCCCAGGCCGAGGCGCCCGCTCGCGCCCAGGCTATCCGCGTTTTCTTTGCCGAACTCGAGCGCATCCACAGCCATTTGCTTTGGCTTGGCGT
>Ga0315554_1002683_pt1 | contig 10110 bp, 11 predicted proteins | sample SalMarSW160370MG_FD_202114 | JGI IMG/M metagenome (GOLD analysis project Ga0315554, IMG submission 202114) | Salt marsh sediment microbial communities from the Plum Island Ecosystem LTER, Massachusetts, United States - Salt Marsh Sediment SW1603-70 ... | reverse complement strand
TCTTCTGGATCCGGGGCGAGTTCAGGGGAAAGGTCCGCTCAACCCCGACCCCGTAGGAGATCTTGCGTACTTTGAAAGTCCTGCGGATTCCTTCCCGCTTGATGGCGATACACAGCCCCTCGAAGACCTGAACCCGTTCGGTCTTTCCCTCGATGATCTTGTAATGGATTTTCAACGTATCGCCGATTGAAAAATCGGGCAGATCGTTGCGAATTTGTTCCGTTTCGATTACGCGTATCTTGTTCATCTTTCTCTCCTATTATCCTTGCTTATGGCCGCCCTCGCCCCCATCTTTGGTGAGTTCCGGCCGGAACTTCCGTGTTTTTTCCAGGCTCTTCTCCCGTCTCCAGCGCTCGATCTCCGCGTGGTTGCCGGAGAGAAGGACTTCCGGCACCCCGTGACCGCGGAAGACAGCCGGACGTGTGTACTGGGGATATTCCAGCAACCCGCCGGAGAAACTCTCCTCTGCCAGTGAATCGACGGCAATGACGCCCTTTACCAGGCGTACGATCGAATCGACTACCACCATGGCGGCTACCTCTCCGCCGCTTAGTACGTAATTGCCAACCGAAATCTCATCCGTCACGAACAGATCGATGATCCTCTGGTCGATCCCCTCGTAGCGGCCACAGATCATCGCTACCCGGCTCTCTGCAGCAAACTCCCGGGCATGGTCCTGAGACCACAGAACACCTGAGGGTGTCAGATAGACGACCCGGGTACGCTTGCGCTTCACCCCCAGCACCGACTCCAGGGCTGCGGCAAGGGGTTCGGGTTTGAGCACCATGCCCGGACCGCCGCCGTAGGTGGCGTCATCACAGGTTTTGTGCTTATCCCGGGCGAAATCCCGGATGTTGATCAGATCCAGCCGGATCTGTCTTTGCTCCACCGCCCTGGCCAGGATGGAGGAGCTCCGATATCCCTCGAAGATCTCCGGGAACAGGGTCAAAATGTGAAAGATCACGGCTGCTCGTACGCCTCGGTGAGCTCGATACGTCGATCGGCGATATCGACTCTGCCTACAAAATGTCCGGAGAAGGGAACGATCAATCTCTTCCCTTCCGGCGATTCCACCTCCAGGAAATCGCCGCCGCCGCCCTCGGGCACGGCGACCACGCTGCCGATCAGGTTTTTGCCCTGAAACAGGCGGCAGCCCTGAAGGTCGGTGATATAGTACTCCTCTTCCCCGAGTACGCTGGCAAATTGACGATCCACCCAGATAAACCGCCCGCGATACCCGTCTGCGCTCTCGCGGTCATCGATGCCTGCGAGTTTCAGAAGCACCGCTCCCACACCGCCGCGAACATCTTCCACCTCGAAACCGGCCAGTTTGCCCGGACTTCCCAGAAGAACCTTCTTCAGTCGAAGCAGATGCTCGATTTCCCCCGACAGACTCTTGACCTTGAGGTACCCCTTTAGCCCATGACTCGTTTGGACCCTACCGACGGCCAGCAGCCGGGCGCTGCCTTCATCACCCATCTTAAGCTTTCAGTCGAGTATTTCCAGCACCACCCTTTTTCCCGATTTCGTGGAAGAAGCACTGAGGATGGTTCGTATTGCTTTCGCAATACGACCGTGCTTTCCGATGACCTTTCCGATATCCCCTTCCGAAACCTTCAACTCGAGGATCGTGGACTTCTCACCCTCGATCATATTCACCACGACTCCGCCGGGATCATCAACCAGTGACTTGGCGATGTACTCCACAAGTTCCTTTTCCACTGGACGCCTCCTCTTTCTTCAGTAGCCGTGACTGCCGCCGGCTACTTGATCCGGAAATTGATGTTGTTCAGCAGTTTTCTGACCGTATCGCTGGGTTGGGCTCCCTTGTTCAGCCAATCTCGAACGCGCTCTTCCTTGACCCGGATCTGCTTTTCTTCGATCTCGATGGGGTGGTAGAAGCCCACCTCCTCAATCGTTCTCCCGTCTCTGGGACTGCGAGAATCCATCACCACAATCCGGTAGTAGGGTCTGCGTTTGGTTCCAAACCGCTTCAATCTTATCCGTACGCTCAACATCTGCCTCCTATCAAGTGCTCTGATTTAAGTGTTCTCCAGTTACCTGCTCTGACCAAGTTGCGACAGGAAAGCGGACTGGGCTTTCTTGTTCCTGGTCATCTTTTTCATCATCAATCGTGACTTCTCGAATTTCTTCAACAGTTTGTTTACATCGTACACCGCGGTGCCGCTGCCTCTGGCGATCCTCTTTCGTCTGCTCGGGCCGATAATTCGGTGGTTGCGGCGTTCCGCCCGGGTCATCGCCAGGATGATCGCCTCTTCCCGCTTCATCTCCCCCTCGTCGATCTGACTCTCCTCTATTAGGCCCCGCGCGCCGGGGATCATCTCCACCAGGGACTGCAGGCTGCCCATCTTACGGACCCGGCGAAACTGGTCCAGATAGTCCTCCAGGGTGAAACTCGCCCTGGCCAGCTTCTCCTGAAGCTCCTCCGCCTCCCGGACATCGATCGCACTTTGAGCCTTTTCGACCAGACTCACCACATCTCCCATGCCCAGAATCCGGGTGGCGATGCGCTCGGGATAGAACGGTTCCAGATCCTCCAGCTTCTCTCCAACCCCGATGAACTTGATCGGTTTGCCGGTGATGCTCTTCACGGACAGAGCCGCCCCGCCCCTGGCATCGGAGTCGAACTTGCTCAGGATGACTCCCGTCAGCTCGAGCTCCTCATCGAAGGCTTTGGCGATATCCACGGCCGATTGACCGGTCATCGCATCCGCCACCAGGAGAATCTCATCCGCAGCCGCCGCTTTCTTGACGGCCCGGATCTCCCGCATCATCTCGGTGTCGATCTGAAGCCGTCCCGAGGTGTCGATGATCGCCGTGTCGTACTGGTGACGGGCGGCGAACTGCAGGCCCCGGGTCACCACCTTGACGGGGTTTTTCTCAGACTCTTTGTAGACCTCCACCCCGCCCTGCTCGGCCAGGATCGACAACTGCTCCATCGCAGCGGGTCGAACCAGGTCGGCGGCCACCAACAGGGGTTTCCTACCCCCTTTTTTCAGGCTCACCGCCAGTTTCGCCGCCGTAGTGGTCTTTCCCGAACCCTGCAGCCCCAGCAGCAGGACGGTCGACAGCGTGTCCGGGCCTTTGAGCTTCAGCTCCTGCCGGCTGTCTCCGAGCAGCTGAACCAGCTTGTCATGCACGATCTTGACGAACTGCTGCCCGGGGGACACTGAGCGCAGCACCCGCTCTCCGGAAGCCTCCTCGGTGGTCTGATTGACGAAGCGCCGTACCACCCGGAGAGAGACATCCGCCTCCAGCAGGGCCAGCTTGATCTCGCTGATGGCGTCATGGATGTTCTTCTCCGAGATATGGGCCTTGCCGGAGATCTGGCGTACAATATCCGTAAGCTTGTCCGAAATTCGTTCCAGCATAAATGTCCCTGAATATATACTGTTATTCCCAGCCCTTGTCAACGACTATCGCGGTGCGAGGGTTGAGGGCCTGCGGGCGCCGGGATGGGCTGGGGCGTGCCGGGCGCCCCTTACTGCACCAGGAAGAAGTGCCTGTTCAGGTAGTCGAGCCGGTCGGCGGCCGGATCGGAGTAGATGCTTTCCGGAAAGGATTCGTAGAGCAGCCCGTAGTAATGCCGGGCCGCCTCCAGGTCGCGATACGGAGAGTCCACCTCGTAGATGCGGGCCAGGCGGAAGTATACCTCATCCAGATTCCTGCCGTCCGGGTAGCGGTCCAGGTATTGCTCCAGGGCCTGGATGGCGACCGGGAAGTGCCGGTCCTCGGTCTGAAAGCGGGCGACCTCGAGCAGCTCGCCCCCGATCTGCACGGATTCGAGACTGAACAGTGAGGGCAGGACTTCCAGCAACAGCCGGGAATCCTCCGTCGCAATGCTGGAGCGGACCAGGCCCGCGGCGGCTCGATCTCCGTACTCCCCCTCCAGACCCAGATTCTCCCTGTAGTACTTGGCAGCAGCTAGATACTCCCCGGTGCGCTCGTAGCATTCGGCCAGCCTGTCGTTGAGATAGGGATCGCCGCTGCGCATGTTCCTCTTGTACTCGATCAGGGCCAGCTCGTATTCGCCGAGCTCGAACAGCGCATCCGCGCTGTGGATCGGCGGCCCCGGTACGGGCACGAACCCTGCAGCCGCACCTTCCGGCTGGTCGGATAGCGCCGGCTGCAGCCGCTGCAAAGCCTCGGCGAACTCCTGCTCCGGCACCACCCGCAGATGCACCGCCTGGCTGCGGGTTACGGCCTGCCGATGATCCTGCTGCTGAAATGTCAGTTCGTAATCCCCGTACTCCGCGGCTTTGAAGTTGAAGGATGTTCTGTCCTGGATGTTCCTTCTGGAGAGAAAATCGATACCGCCCTGTTCCCCTGAACCGGGCACCCCGCCGGTTCTCAGGCCGGTGTAGATCCAGCCGCTTCCCTCCAGATCGATGGCGATCGGATCCCCCTTTCGGGCCACCAACTCCCGCTGCCCCGGTTCGGCGTCGGTCTGTTGCGGGGGTGTCTGGGCACGTACGTTCTGGGTAGCGGCCGCGGGTGCTCGGGCAACCCGAGTGCCGCTTTCTACGGCCCGGGGAGGCGCTGCGGGCGGAGCCGTTTTTATCGCGGCTGGCACCGCGGGTGAGGCCACGGCCGGCGCTTGGGTCTGCACCACTTCGGTCGCAGCCGGCGGCTCCTCCGCACCGGCCAGAGCACGGGAAGAGGGAGCAAATGCCAAAACAGGAGCTTCTACAGGGCGTCTGGGCTGGGAAAGCCGGAACTCCCAACCTCCTGTCGGAACATGCGGTACCTCCACGGAGCGCTGCGGAGCCTCCGGCTCATCGGGACGGAGCGGAGGATCGGTTGGATTCTCTACAATCTGGTGATCCAGTTCCGGTTCAGAAGACGAAATGTCAGTGGGTGGGCCCGGCACTCCCGGTTCGGGAAGCTGCGGCTGCAACGCCAAAGGTTCCGCCTGGGGCGGACGCGGCCTGGGCAGCGTCATGGTCAACTGGATCGTCCGCTCGGTTGCTCCTGCCTGGGGTTGTATGTTGGACTGAGCTTCTTCCGTCGAAATCTCCAGGCTCTGACAGCCCGCCAACAGCACCAGGCCCACCCCTAGCACTAGAAGACGATTTCGTGTGTTCATTTTCGTTCCCCTCCCACAGATTCCCCTACTCAAGGGATATCTTCAAACAACTCCTCTATTCTGCGATCGTTCTCCCGCCGTACCAGATCCAAGGCGATATCCTGCAGCGGGATCCAGTACCTTTTGACCTGCTCCTCCCGCCACCTGTCCAGCCGCGGCCGCAGGAGGTACGGCGCGGGGCTGTCCCCTTTCACGTGCCGGGGCAGCATAAAATCCTGCACGCTCAGAGCGCCCTCCGACTGCCGGGCTTGAGTGCCGCGCATTGAGAAATCGTCGATCATCTGCCGGGCCGAGGACACCGGGGCGTTCTCCCCCTCCGACTCCGCGTCCATACCGTTTCTCCCGGAGACCAGCACGAGCAGGGTAATCAGCACGGAAAGAACGAAGAGGGCGGAGAAGGCGGCGATCCGCCTGGTTTTTTCAGGTATGCGCGCGACGGAAGCGAGTGCAGACTTCAGGGAAGTCAGTTTAAGCGTAACTCTTCTCCTCTATGCGGTTCTCCAGACGAACCGTCACAATCTTGGAAATTCCCGATTCCTCCATTGTAACTCCCAGCAGCGTATCGGCACAGGCGATGGTTTTCTTGTTGTGGGTTACAACGACAAACTGCGAGTTCCCCGCAAACTCCTTGAGGACGTGCACGAAGCGGCTGACGTTCTGGTCATCCAGAGCGGCGTCGATCTCATCGAGGATGCAAAACGGCGATGGTCTGACCATGAAAAAGGCAAACAGCAGGGCGATCGCCGTCAGAGACTTCTCCCCCCCCGACAGCAGATTGATGTTCTCCAGCTTCTTCCCCGGGGGTTGAGCGTAGATTTCGATCCCCGACTCCAACACCTGCTCCGGTTCCAGCAGCTTGAGCTCCGCCCGGCCCCCGCCAAAGAGCCTGCGGAACATCAGGTGGAAATTTTTGCGGATCGTGTTGTACGTATCCAGAAAAAGCTCGGAGGATTCGCTTTGGATCTCTTCGGTAATCGTTTTGAGGTCCCGGGAAGCCTGACGAAGATCCTCGAGCTGGCCGGTGAGGAAACTGTACCGTTCACTGATCTCCCGGAACTCCTCCGGCGCCATCAGGTTGACCTGGCCCAACGCGCGCATCTTTTCCCGCAGTTCCTGGTGACCCGCCTTGAGATCTTTCAGGGGTCGGTCCACCTCATTGAGCCGGGATTCGAACTCCGAAAGATCTCGGGAGTGGACCTCGCTGAAATTGCCGTACAGATTGCGGATCTCGGCTTTGGTGTCGGCCAGCTCAATCTGCAGCTGCTCGACATTGCCCTGCTCCCGCTCCAGCTGTGCCAGCTTTCCCTTGAGCTCCTTCTCCGTGGTTACAAGGTTCTTGTTTTGACTGTTGATCTCCTTCTCCAGTCGGGACAGCTCCTTCTTTATCTTCCTGTTCTCCTGCTCCAGGACGCTTCGCTGGCTCTGCAGATCCGAAATCTGGGCATCGATGTCGGCGGATCGTTTTCTGGATTCATCGATCTGCCTGGTATTCTCACCCAGCTGGGTCTGCTGGTCCGTGATCAGCTCCTGAAGGCGCTCCAGGTCGCCCCGAAGGCTCGATTTCCGGGTATGGGTCTGCGCCCGATTTACCCGAAGCTCCTCCAGGGTTCCCCGGTATTCGCCGATCTTGGCGTTCAGGTTCTGATTTTCCAGCCGCAGCGACTCCGCACTTTCCCTCTTTTCGTTTCTCTGCCGCAGGTTGTCTGTGATCCTGTTGTCCAGCTCCCGTTTTTTGGTGATGATGCCCTCCGGAGCGAGGAATTCCTCCAGAAACACCGGCGTGCAGCGCCTGTACTGGTCGAACAGCTCCGCGAGCTCGTCGGTCCTGGATAGAGACTCCTCCAGGAGTTGCTGCAGTGTATCGAGCAGCTGGCCCTGTTCTCCCCCACCACCGGAAAGGGATCGGTAGTCGTTGAGAAGCTCTGAGCGGCCCCGCAGCTGTATACGCATCGCCTCCAGGACCTCTCGGATCCTGTTTTCGACCCGCTCCCTGGTTTGTGCCGAATACCCCAACTCTTTCAGCTCCTGATCCAGCTGGGTGACGATATCGTCAGTCAGGGTACGCAGGTCCAGACGCAAGTCTTCAACCGTGGACTCCAGAGACGCGGCTTCATCCCGCAGGCGCTGCACGTTGCCCTCGTTTTCCTTGATTCTGCCCTCGAATCGCTGAATATCCTCTTCAAAGGCCAGGATATTTTTCTCAATATCCTCTATGCGGGACTCCAGATCGGACAGCTCCGCCTCACGGCGGGCCACCTCCTCCCGGAGCTGCTCGATCTTCTTCTCCAGCGATTGAGCCCTGTCCTGCTCCGAGGCGATCTGCTGCTGGATCTCCTCCTGCCTCTCCCGGAGCATGCCGATCTGGTTTTCCCGGCTGTTCCTCTCCAAATCGACCTGGTAGAGCTTCTTCTGGTTCTCGATCAGATGGGACTCCATGGAGTTCACCCGATCGATACTCCGCTCCATGTTCTCCCGGATCGCATCGATGCCGGCCTTGAGGGAGGAGCGTCCTTCGCTGCTGTCAGTGAGCTGTCGATCCAGCTTCTCCTGTCTTTCCAACAGCCCCTTTAGCCTGAGCAGCTGAATATCCAGTTCAACCTGGAAGATCTCTTCCTTGAAGCGGCGATAGTGTTCGGTCTTCTCAGCCTGTGATTTCAGGGAGTCGTGGCTTCGTTTGACCTCCCCCACGATACCCTCTACCTGGCGCATGTTTTCCTGGGTTTTTTCGAGCTTCCGCTCCGCCTCCTGGCCTCTGATCCGATACGCCGTAATGCCTGCGGCTTCCTCGAAAATAATCCGCCGATCCTCGGGCTTGGTCGACAGGATTTGATCGATCCTGCCCTGTTCCATAATTGAGTAGGCGGATTTCCCGATTCCCGTGTTGAAGAACAGCTCCCGAATCTCCCGGAGCCGTACAAGTCTGTTGTTGATGAAGTAGTCGGCGTCTCCGGATCGGAACAGGCGGCGCCTGATCGCTATCTCGGCCACGTCCAGAGGGAGCTGCCCGCTGTCATTGGCGAGCGTCAGGCTGGCCTCCGCCACACTGAGGGCTTTGCGGTTTTCCGTTCCGCCGAAGATGATGTCTTCCATCTTGTCGGCGCGCAGGGTTTTCGCCGATTGTTCTCCCAACACCCACTTGATCGCGTCCACGATGTTGCTCTTGCCGCAGCCATTCGGCCCGAGCAGGGCGGTTATGCCCTGGGCGAATTCAATGCGGGTTTTATCGGGAAAAGATTTAAAACCGAGAAGCTCTATGGCTCGTAGATGCACCAACCCTCCCAGCGAGACCGAATTTCAATACTATCATTGTAGCACTCGTGTGTGTTTTCCGTCAAGTTTCACTTATCCGTCAACTAGTACTTTCGTCGTATACCGCAGGTACAAATCATAATAACTTCCGATTGCACTCCTTAACTAGTTATGGCAAATATATCTACACAATAAATAGTTACAGAGTGAAGGATATGTCATCCCTGTTCATAGAAACAGAGAAACTTCTGCGCTACGACGAACGCGCGTTGGGTGTCTTCTACCAGGTAATCGAAAACCTTCGCAACAAACGATTGGCTAGAGAAGAGGTGCTCAGCATCTATGAACAGGGGATTGTGTTCGTTTTCACGGGACACGGTCTGAATTATGCGCCCGAGCTGAATTACGCTCTGTTTGTCAACAACGTTCGCACACGTTCACCGCTGGTAGTGACCCTGAAGTGTTTCGCCGGCTGGGGTGAATCCCATGCCGAGGTAATCAATCACGGTGATAGAGGCAGGCTTATCGTGGCCGGAAGCGTACGCAACGGAACATTCACCGGGGTGAGCACCACCTGGATGAAAGACATTCAACCGGAATCGGGCAGGCACGCATTCGGTTTGTTCATGAATGATCTCTTACTCGACTATTACAGTATCAAGCGCGAGCCGAGTTGGTCGGAACAGAGTGCCGAGGCCTGGTACTCCGCCTGATCGGACGGGGGCGATTTCTCAACATAATGTGATATGCTGGCTCTATGCGGGTATGCGGAATCGATGAGGCGGGCCGGGGACCGATTGCCGGGCCTGTAACCGCCGCGGCGGTAATATTACCCGGAGAGCCTTTCGCTCACCGGGCGGCAGGCCGGGCGGCCGACGGTGCGCCAACTACCCTGCTCGCCGCCCTGGGGGATTCGAAATCCCTGTCTGCGGATGAACGTACCCGGGCGGCCGCCCTGATCAAAGAGCATGCCCTGGCCTGGGCAGTCGGCTGGAGCTGGCCCGAGGAGATCGATCGCCTGAACATCCATCGGGCAACCTTATTGGCCATGAACCGGGCCCTGAGCGGTATATATCCGCTCCCCGATCTGGTTCTCGTAGACGGTCTGTTTGTTCCCGATTGTCCCTGTAAGGCCGAAGCTGTGGTGCGGGGGGATCAAAAGATCCACGCCATTATGGCCGCTTCTATCCTGGCCAAAACGGAGAGGGACCTGTGGATGGTCGCCTATTCAAAAATAAAATCTTGTTATGGATTCGAATCCCACAAGGGCTACCCGACACCGGCACACCGAATACAGGTCAAGCATTGCGGTTTATCTCCGATTCACCGAAGGAGCTTCAGGATTTCCTTTCCCGAATGAACTCCACGGCTTGATTGAATCCCGAGAGGAAGTTCTCAAGGTCTTCCTGAAAAACGATGATCGAATGCCTCTCGAACTCGCTTTCTCCGTTTTTTTTGCTTTCCACCAGGTTCAGAAATACATCTCCGTGTCTGTTTTCCTTGACGTTGAAGAAGTACGTACGCTTCCCCGCGGTGGTGCGCGTCGAAAAGACCTCTCCCCGTGATCCCATCTGTTCCTTCCCTTGAGCAGTCGCTCCTCTGTACGATTACAATAGCCGATACCGCGATCCCTAGACAAGCTAGACAGGCACTTGATTCTCACCCTGGCGCTTTGGTATATTACTCTCGCTCCGCGTCCGCTTCAGCAGCCGCGGGGGAGATCAGGCGCCCGTCGTATAATGGCTATTACCTAA
>Ga0315554_1002681_pt1 | contig 10116 bp, 10 predicted proteins | sample SalMarSW160370MG_FD_202114 | JGI IMG/M metagenome (GOLD analysis project Ga0315554, IMG submission 202114) | Salt marsh sediment microbial communities from the Plum Island Ecosystem LTER, Massachusetts, United States - Salt Marsh Sediment SW1603-70 ... | reverse complement strand
ACAGCGAGGAGCTGCTACCTCACAATCTTGAAGCCGAAGTAACCATTCTGCGTCGCACCCCATGTTCGCAGCCAGATCGGCAGGATCATCTCCATCCCCCTCGCGCCGGTGATGTCGCCAAGGTCAATAATGTCCGACCAGCCGAACTGCTTCAGAATCCCTTTCACCTCTTCCTTCGCCGGGCCGCTGTTGCCGGCGACGAACATGGTCGGGTCGCCGCCCGACTTCTTAGGATTCACCATCACCTGACAATTCACGATGTTGAGCGACTTCACGACGTTTGCCCCTGGGAGGGCCTTCTGAACCTCCTCCGCCAATGAGTTCGTATTGGTGTACTGTTGAACCAGTGTCGGAGGCATGCCTTTTGAAAAGTCGAGCGGGTTGGAAATGTCAATGACGGTCTTCCCTCTCAGGCTTTCCGGCTTCACGAGCTTCAGCGCTTCCATCGTCGCGTCCCCCTTCGTGCAGAGGAGGACGATTTCGCCGAACTTGGCAGCATCCTCAAACGTGCCGTGAGAGGCCTTGGCTCCCTGAGATTTCGCCCAGGCTGCGGCCTTTTCGTTGCCCGCCGTCCTCGACCCCATCTTCACTTCATATCCGAGCTCCACAAGTTTCGCTCCAACCGTGCTTCCGACCATGCCGGTCCCGAGAATTCCAGTCTTTCTCGCCATTGTGTTTCTCCGAGTGCGTTGATGATTCCGTTCTGTTCTGGGTAAACAACGGCGTCACCTGATTGGTTTCGAATGAACCGGGGGGGGATCGCGCACTTTTCCAGCAAAGCGAGGGCGGGGGCGTAAGAAAGGGTGAGATCAGATTGGAAGGCAGGGCAGCTTCCGGTGCGTTCTCAAGTTGGAGCGCGGACCACTGAGCCGTGCTGTCGGACACTTCCTGCTGGCAGCCGACGATAGGTCAGAAGTGTTCACTGGGCCGCGCGACCGTGGCGGAATTTCCTTACTTGTCTTCGCCTGAGGAATACAACTCCTCTCCATCTCTCCGCCGCTGCTTGCGCAGCTTCCCCTTCCGCACAAGCTCTTCGAGCGTGAGCCGCAGGAGCCTGTTGTCCGTGACCTTCCGGTCACCCAGCCAGTACCGGCCGATCTCCTGCACGTTCCCTTTGGCCGCCGGATACTTCTTCACGTATTCGAGGATGGCTTGTTCCGTTTTTTTATCACCCATCGCAGATCCGCTCTCTCCGTGTAAGTTTCAGATCCCTCGCTCGATCGAGCCCGCCGGAAGGCACAACTCGTCTTGCACAAGCTCGCTGCCACCAGAGCTGCTTCCAGGAGCGAAGAAGAATCTCATGATTAACAAACAACATAGCGAAAAACCGTCCCACGGGCAACAGAAAATTTCGCTTGCGCGCGCTTGACAATGAGCCGGTGCGTGAGTACCATGCGGTCGGGGATGGTCAAAAGCGTTCTTTGAAACCCACTAACTTTTGAGGAGGAATGTATGAAGCAAGCTCATGTACCTCTGAAGACGAACGGGCAACAGCCGAAGTCAATTCTCAGAAAAATCAGCTTGCTGGAAGAAAGGAAGAAAAAAAGTAAACAGGGGTTCAAATCGCTGAGGGCGGTCCTGAGCGTCCATGCGGGGCACGTCCGCGGCGGACATTCGTTTCATTGACCATAATCACTCAACGTCAACAAAGAAAAGCCTCTCCGAATGGAGAGGCCTTTTTTTCTCTCACCTGTCTTCTCACCTGCGTTCGTCAGGACGCCTGACAAGCCCCGCCTCATCTATCCTCGGACGACGTTAATCGGTTTGCCGCTGAGGAATGCTTGAATATTCTCCGCAGCGATCTGAAGCAGCCGCTTGCGCGCCTCGATGCTCGCCCACGCGATGTGCGGCGTGACGATACAGCGGGGGGCCGACAACAACGGGTTGTCCGCGTTCGGCGGCTCCGCGCTCAGAACATCCAGTGCCGCTCCGGCGATCGTGCCTTTGTGGAGAGCCTCAGCCAGGGCTGCCTCGTCGACGAGCGGGCCGCGCGCCGTGTTGATGAGGATGGCTGCGGGCTTCATCTTGGCAAGCCGATGGGCGTTGATCAGTTTCCTCGTCTCTTCCGTCAGCGGACAATGGAGAGTGACCACGTCGGACGTCGCCAGGAGCTCGTCGAGTGGAAATCGAAAGATGCGGAACCCCGGCAGCTGTGTCGGCTTCTGCTCGGCCTTTCCGACGGCGATCACCCTCATCCCGAGGGCGTGGCCGATGAGCGCGACGCGCTTTCCGATCGCGCCCAGGCCGATGATGCCGAGCGTTTTGCCGGCGAGCTCGCGAATCTGTGCCACTGTGAGACTCCAATCCGGACTCCTGACCCAACCCCCTTCCTTCACCGCGAGGCCATGTTCGGCGGTATGACAGGTCAGCTCCAGAATCAGGGCAAAAACGAACTGGGAAACCGAATTACTGCTGTAGCCGGGGATATTCGTGACGATGAGGCCGCGCTCCTCCGCAGCCTTGACATCCACGATGTTGTATCCCGTTGCCAGCACACCAATGTAGCGCAGCGCCGGAAGATGCGCGATCGCGTGCTGGGAGATGATCGTTTTGTTCGTCAACACGATCTCAGCTGTCTGCGACCGTGCGATGACTTCACCGGTCGGCGTCCGGTCGTGAACCGTGAGCTCGCCCAGTGCCTCGAGCGGCTTCCAATCGAGATCTCCGGGATTCAAGGTGTATCCGTCAAGAACGACAATGTTCATCTGCGTTTGAGGGGCTGATGTTCTGTTGCTGTTTCAAGTTCGCGTCTCGGGAGCATTGCGTGAGCAATGAGCCGTGTCAAGAATGTCGGCGCGCCCAATTGTCTCCCCTCCCTCGACGGTGTACAGACTGGAGGGGATTAAGGGGAGGGTGATCCAAAACTACTCTCTCGAATTCGTCGAAGCGCTCCATCGAAATCCGTCAAAACTTTCGTGCTCCAAACTCGATCCTTCACCCTCTTCTGACCTCCCCCATCAAGGGGGAGGTGATGGTTGTCCAGCTAGTTGATGTTGACCCGCTCTGCATGTTGGTACTCCCCCTCCTTCGACGGGAGGGGATGAAGCGGAGGGTGAGGCCGGCAAGAGATGTTGACTTCGTTCAAGAGCTCCAGGGTTATTCCACACCCTCTCCTGTCCTCCCCCGTCGAGGGGGAGGTGTGATTGCCACGTGGTCGTGAAGGAACCTCATTTGTGGATGCCGGGCTCGGTCATGCCGCAAACATCGAAAATCTTGTCGAGCTGTTCGGGGGAAAGCAGCCCCTTCTCGAGCACAAGCTGACGGATCGACTTGCCGGACTTGATGCTCTCTTTGGCGATCTCAGCGGCCGCCATATAGCCGATGTGCGGATTGAGAACGGTGACGATGCTCAGGCTGTTCTCAGCGTAGGCAGCACACCGCTCGGCGTTCGCCCTCAAGCCGTCGATGCAGAGCCTGACGTAAACGTCGATCGCGTTCCGCAGAATTTCAATTTCGTGAAGGAGGTTGAACGCAACCACCGGCAGCATGACGTTCAGCTCCAGCTGGCCCGCCTGAGCAGCCAGCAGGACCGTCGTGTCGCACCCGATGACCTGAAAGCAGACCATATTGACCATCTCCGCCATCGAGGGGTTGACCTTGCCCGGCATGATCGAAGAGCCCGGCTGCACGGCCGGCAGAGTGATCTCGAACAGGCCCGTGTTCGGTCCCGAGCCCAACAGCCGGATGTCGTTGGAAATCCGCGAGAGATCTTGCGCGAAGTTTCGCACCGCGCCCGAAAGTTCGACCATCGGACGCATGCTCTGCATCGCTTCGAAGTAATCCTCCGCCGGGCGAAAATCGATGCCGAGCTGCTGGCTCAGCTGCCACACCATCATCGATCGGAATCGCGGATCTGCGTTCAGGCCCGTCCCCGTTGCCGTGCCGCCGATGCCAAGCTCCTTGCAGCTCTCCGCCGCGTGTTCGACCGCCTCACGGTGTTTTCGAACGTTGACGCCATACGCGGTGAACTCCTGCCCGAGCCGAACCGGAACCGCGTCCATCAAATGGGTGCGGCCGGACTTCACGATCCCGTCGAACTCCTTCCCTTTCCGAAGAAACGCCTCCTCCAAAACCCTCATCGCGGGGAGCAGCTTACGCACCTCCATGAACCCGGCAATACGAACCGCCGTCGGGCAAACGTCGTTGCTCGACTGCGACATGTTCACGTCATCGTTGGGGCTGACGACGCTGTAGTCCCCCTTTCGGCCGCCGAGAATCTCGATCGCCCGGTTCGCCAACACCTCGTTCGCATTCATGTTGTGCGACGTTCCCGCCCCAGCCTGATAGACGTCAACGAGGAACCACTCGCGCATCTTTCCACCCAACACCTCGTCCGCTGCCTGAATGATCGCATCGGCCTTCCGGCGATCGAGGAGCCCAAGATCGCGGTTGACAATTGCCGCCGCCCGCTTGATGTGGACCGTCGCATCCACGTAGGAGAGCTTCGGCTTCAGGCCGCTGATCGGGAAATTCTCCAACGCTCGAAACGTCTGGACGCCATAGTACGCGTCGGAAGGGATATTCAGGGCACCGAGTGAGTCTTTTTCCACACGTGTATCCATAGTCATCCCCTTACATCATGATTGCGGAAGGCGGATGGGAGCAAGAGCAGGGTTCGATCGTCGCCCCCGGGGCACGCCGGCGATTCGAGTGCTCGTAAGGATAACGTCGGACATCGGAGAGCGGTTCCAGCAAGAGCCGGATCCTTCCGGGATCAGGGAATCAGCAGGATCGGCACGTGCAACACCGTCCACACGGCGTACCTCCAGAAGACCTCACGCCGGGCGCCAGGAACAAGCACGGCGAAGTAGATGGACTTGGCCACCGTGTTGCTCATCATCGCCACGATGACCGCCGGAACGACAACCTGCGTCGCCCCGAACGCGGCCCGTACGAGTGACAGGATGAAAGGATCGATATCGGTGACGCCCACCACCGCTGAGAGAGCGAGCACACCGGGATCCCCCAACCGTTGATGGATCAGCGACGTTACGATGGCGAGCAGGACGAAGAGCAAACCGAAGACCATTGCCGGTCTGATCTCGAACGGGTTGTGCAGGTCCGGCAGAGTCCCTTCTTCGCCCGTCTGGCCCGACGGTTTGATGCCCATGGAGAGGAGTACGCCGATGGCGGCGAGGAGGGAGAGCTTCCACCAAATCGCCGGAAGGTAGGCCGGATTGACAACCAGAATGAGAACCAGGACCCGAATGTACATCATGCTGCTGGCCAGCATTGAGGCTTGCAGGGCAGTCTTCGAACGATCCGGATTCTTGTGAGCAATCCTCCCGACGGCGAGCGTCGTCGCCGTGCTCGAAACGATCCCCCCCAGCAGGCCTGACATCCACAATCCGACCTTCGGACCGAAGATCTTCGAGAGGATATAACCGACGAATCCGATCGTCGAGACCAAAATGACGATCTCCCAGATATGGGTCGGATTGAGGTTGAACTGCGTATACTCTTTGTTCGGGAGGACCGGGAGGATGATGACAGTGACGAGGATGAACTTCACGACGGCCAGAAACTCCGCCTTGCTGAAGCGCTCGACGTACGTCTCCAGCTCGGCTTTCTCTGAAAGCAAAATTGTGTCGACGACCCCGAGGGCCATCGCGATCCAGACATCCGCGAGAAGCGCGAGCGCGCCGATGATGAAGGTCAGGAGGACCGAAGCTTCGCTCGTGAAGCCATACCAGCCGGCCTTGATCTTGGTGACGTAAGCGATCGCCGCCAGGACGATCACCGACGCGAGGCCAACCGGCAGCATGAAGCCGACGCCGGAGTGCGAGAGCCAGGCGCATCCGAAGCCGTATATACTGATGATCGGGTAGGTGCGGACACCGCCGAAGACGACGCCCCGGTGCTCAACCTTCGTGCTCTCCCGCTCCAGTCCGACCAGAAATCCGAGGGCAAGTGCAACGACGAATCGCAGCTCGACCGTCCATTCGATGACATTCATCGGTGGTTCGCTTGATTGTTCATGATCATCATCTCTTATCGAGAAGGTCTCGGCCGAAAGGCATCCAAGCCCCCTCAACTCCCCTCCCTCGACGGGAGGGGACTAAGGGAAGGGTGATGCGCGAAAGAACCTCCGTCATTCTTCACCCTCTCCGTACCTCCCCCATCAAGGGGGAGGGGATAGCCTCCGAGTGAACGGCAGCGGCTCGAGAAGACGCCCTGTGGCAGTTTCAGGGAGCGATGGCTACCTCGACTTCAGTCACCCGAAACGCTCGCCGAAGATCGGAAGGACCAATCTCGACGAGAAAACCCCGCTTCCCTCCATTAATATAAATATTTGGAAGATCCAAAACCGTCTTTTCAACATACACCGGAAGCGGATGACGCGTCCCGAAAGGACTGGTGCCCCCGAACAGGTAGCCGGTGTGCCTGGTCGCTGTAGCTTCATCGCACGGCTCGACGCGCTTCACGCCGAGAAATCGTGCGAGCTGCTTCGTCGAGACCTCCCGGTCGCCGTGCATCAGGACGAGCAAAGGCTCTCGCTCATCCGTTTGCATGACGATCGTCTTCACGACCCGATGCTCCGAGACACCGAGGGCGGCTGCCGAGTGGCTCGTGCCTCCGTGCTCCTCATATGCGTACAGATGCGGCTTAAACTCGATCCCCTTCCCGCGCAAAACCCGGATCGCCGGCGTAATCGGATAGTCTGGCTTGGACATCTCCCATTCCTACCTGGGTCTGCGCAAACCTCGCAGCCAACCGAATCTCGCGAGATCGACATTCTCCTTTTCGAACGCCACCCCCTCTTTCAGAAGCAGCCGCTTCTGCCTTTGATAGCCGCTGGTTCCCCTCGGCAACGATATCCTTCCCTGGCTGTTGATCACGCGATGCCACGGCACATCCGAGTTCGCCGCCAGATTGTGCAGCGCGTACCCGACGAGCCGCGCTTGGCCGGGAACCCCCACCTGCTCGGCAACCTCGCCGTACGTTGCCACCTTTCCCTTCGGGATCTGGCGAACCGTCTGCCATATCAACTGATAATTGCTGAGACCTTCCTTCATTCGGATTGACTCTTCTCAGGCTGCTCCACCCTCTCCCGGCCTCCCCCATCAAGGGGGAGGTGATATCGGTCTAGGGAATTCATCCAGGTTTAAATGCTACGCGATCCCACTTCTCCTCCCTCGACGGGAGGGGATGAAGGGGAGGGTGATTGGCCCTTCCTACAGCGTCACGGGCTGCGCGAATTTCGCCAGCTCAGCGGCTGATGCTTTCTCGACATCGGCGTGGAGGCTGTTCCCGTGCGAATCCATCGTGACGATCGCCGGGAAGTCCTTCACGCGCACGTGCCACATCGCTTCGGGCACGCCGAACTCCAGGAAATCCACTGCCTCGACCTCCTCGATACACTTTGAGTAGTATTGCGCTGCGCCGCCGATCGCATTGAGATAGACCGCCCCGAACTCCTTCATCATCGCCAGCGTCTTCGCTCCCATACCCCCTTTCCCGATCACGGCCCTGAGTCCGAACTTCTTGATCACGTCGGCCTGGTACGGCTCCTCCCGAATGCTCGTCGTCGGGCCGGCGGCGTTCATGATCCACTTCCCGTCCTGCTTGAGGGATACCGGACCGCAATGGTAAAGCGCTGCGCCCCGCAAGTCGACGGGCGAGTCGTGCGACATCAGGTAATGATGGAGCGTATCGCGCCCTGTGTGAAGCATTCCGTTGAGAAGGACCACATCGCCAACCTTCAGGCCCCGGACCTGCGACTCGGAGAGCGGTGTCGTCAGACGGATCTCCCGGCCCGTCAGCGGAAGCGCCTCCGTCTTTGCCATCTTCATCGTCGGCGTGTCGCCTTTGTACAGCCAGCGCTTGATCTTGCCCGTCGCCGGATCGATGACCACACCAAGCCGCCGGAACGCCCAGCAGTCGTAGGCGACCGTCACGAAGAAGCACGCCGGCAGCCGATGGTACGATCCGACCTTGCAGCCGATGAGCGTCGCCTCCCCGCCGAATCCCATCGTCCCGATGCCGAGCTTGTTGGCGTTCTCCATCACGTACGCCTCGAGCTTCGCCAGCTCGGGGTTCGGATTGATGTCGTCGAGCTCTCGGAAGAGCTGCTGTTTCGCGTAGTTGTATCCCGAAGCCCTGTCGCCCCCGATCGCCACGCCGACCGCCCCCACGCTGCACCCTTGACCTTGCGCCTGCCACACGGCGTGCATGATGCACTTCCGGACGCCGTCGATCGTCCGGTCGGCACGGCCGAGATGAGGCAGCTCGCACGGGACGGAGTACTGGATGTTCTTGTTCTCGCACCCTCCCCCCTTCAGAATCAGCTTCACCTCGATATCGGGCTTCTCCCACTGCTCGAAGTGGAGGACCGGAGCGCCCTCTCCCAGGTTGTTCCCCGAGTTCTTCCCCGTCAGCGAATCAACGGTGTTGGGTCTCAGCTTCCCCTGCTTGGTCGCTTCAACGAGTGCGTCGAGGATCTGCTTCTTCATCTCGATTTGATTCACGCCGACCGGCGTTTTGATCTCGAACGTCGGCATACCGGTATCCTGGCAGATCGGGCCGCAGTTCGTAACAGCCATGTCGATGTTGATCGCAACCGTCTGGAGGGCAAAATCGGATTGCGAGCCCGATTTCTCCCTGGTCATCGCAGTCTTGATCGCCCTTCGCACATCCGGCGGCAAGTCAGTGGAGGTTTCAACGACAAGATTCAATATGCTCTCTTTGAACTCTTTCATGCGTACGTCTCCTTTTCAGTTCGTTCCATAACGGTACAACAAATCGACGGCTCAAATCGAGCCCGCTAGGCCGCGGCGGGACCGGTTTCCGGCCGTGGGCTCTCGGTTCCAGCAGCCTCCCGCTGACCGGCGCCCAACGCTTCGTAGAGCGCCAGCTCCCCGGAGAAGAAGAACACACGCGCCCAGACCCGCGAGAGAATGAAGAGCTGCTGCAGGATGAACATCAGGAGAATGGTCGCGGCGCTCGCCATGCCGATCGAAAGATCTAGCCACAGATAGATGGCGAACAAGACAATGGGAATGAGCAGCATGAGAAGCTGAAGTCCCACCGTCCTGAAGAAGTGCCGGAAAACAAAGCCCGCGGAGCGCCAGGCCGTCCTCAGCATGGAGCGCGCATCACTTGTTGCGACGATGATCTTTGCGTAGTCCTCAACCATGATCACCAGCATCACAACGAACAGGAACACAACCGCAACAACGATCCACCAGACGATTGCGGTCACCTCCGAGAGTGCCTCGGCCGTCACGGCGCTATAGAAGACGCCGAGCAAAGCCATGAGGACAAACGCAATGAAAACAAGGAGAATGCCGAAAATCAGGAAAAGGCGGAAGAATCGGAAGAAGAAGTGGCCGCAGCCTGAAAAGAACGACCCGAGCGAAAACTTCGCATCCTTTTCACGGAGGACGCTCAAGATTCCCCCGGCCAGGAAGGAATTCACCGCCATGTACAAAAGGGCAAGCCACACAATCTGGTTGAAGACGGATGAGAGCGCTTCCCCGTTCTTGACCGTGAAGTCCTGCCACACCGTGAAGTTGAGGTTCCCCAACAGCTCGGATATCGACATGGATGAATCCAATCCCGTGCTCACCACCGAGCGGAATGCGAACGCAAGTCCCGCCGCCGCAAGGAGATTGAGGAGGTAGAGAAGGAGCGACATCCGCACCTCTTTGGTCGCTCGTTTGATCCCGCTTGAAAAAGCCCGAAATATGTTCATTGTAGAATCCCTTTTATCGTCGAAGAAGGTCAACCCGTGATGGCAGCTAGCTGCAGGATGTTCTGTAGCCAGAAGAGAAACTTCAGCGTGTATTTCCAAACGGGAGCCGAGGCCGGTTCGGTGGTCTTGCTGTTGTTATTCCAGTTGATGTCGATCGCCAGGACGGTATCCGGATCGACCTTGGCCCAGACGATCTTCTCGGGGCGCCGGTACTTGAACTCCGCCCACCGGCTCTGTCCGTCCCACGGCTCCCGCACCTCCTGACCATTATCAAAATGAACGAGAACCGAGGTCGGCATCTTAACTTCACCGAGCCGGCTTGCAACGACGCGGGAGTCGTACAACTTCGTCGCGGAGGTGTCTTTCCCTTCTTCCAGCGTCAGCCTTTTCCCCTCTCGTTCGACAACGCCTTGCGCCGGCTT
>Ga0315554_1002679_pt1 | contig 10117 bp, 9 predicted proteins | sample SalMarSW160370MG_FD_202114 | JGI IMG/M metagenome (GOLD analysis project Ga0315554, IMG submission 202114) | Salt marsh sediment microbial communities from the Plum Island Ecosystem LTER, Massachusetts, United States - Salt Marsh Sediment SW1603-70 ... | reverse complement strand
GTTGTCGCCGGCTCTGGAGGAGAAATCGAGCGCATTGTCCGACTAACAGAGTGGACGTACCGCTTGGCGCGACACGCGAACATGCCGGAGTTTCCGGACCAGCGGAACGCGTTCACGCTGATCCACATGGCCGTTGAGAAGAAGCAAAACCTCAACTGCTATATGAAGGCGATCATCCTCCACGAGGCGCTCCTATCGATGGGGTCTGCATCCCGACTGACCCATCTCCTGCCGCACTCCCACGAGGAGGAGGAGAGCCACTTCGTGAATTCGATCTACTCCCACACGCTCGGTAGATGGATCTTCATGGACGCCGACTTCGGCACGTACACGACAGATCGCTACGGCAACATCCTTGGCGTGATGGACGTCCGCCGCTGCCTCGTGAACGGCGAACCGCTGCGGGTCAAGCACGTCGGACGAAACGTCTTCCAGATGGCGATCACCCTTGTGTCGAACGCCTTGGAGGGGGCGCACTACCCATGGTTCTTGTCGGAGTTCGTCTTCAAGATCCGCTGTCCCAAGGCCAGTGCGTTCAATCAGGAGTCGGCTCGAGAAAGGGAGTACGTCGAGCTGCTGCCCGACGGATATCGGACCGAACTCCTTGGAACGACCGTAACGACGAAGCAAGGCAAGAAGATCACGTATGCAAACGACGCAGGTCGGTTCTGGGCGCCGCCCGCGCCCCGCGCGGAGCAGGAACCCTCAGGGAGTGTTCCAAAGACACAGCACGAATCTCGCCGCACTCTTCAACAGCACGGGGGATCCTAGATGCTACATGCAGTTGTCTTCATCTCCCGGTCTTCAGGAAGCCGAGCAATCCGCCGAGATTCTCCTTGGCGACGCCGTCGACGGGGTTTCGCATCTGGTTCTGGGCCAAGTGGGGTCAGGGGCCAAGGTACGAGGTCTTGCGCCGCAACACTAGCCTCCAGCTATTCCCGGTGAATCCGAATGTTGTATTGCAAGACCTGACCCTGAATTTCCCCTTTTTGAACGGGCACGACGAATGGCTCGTGAAGCTGTAAGTCGAACGGGGGCGCCGCGGGGTCCTGCATGCTACGTTCGGACCTACCCTTGGATCGTGTAGGGACGGACGGGAGCTGCTCGCCTTCGCGAGTAGCTCGGAAGCTGCTTCACAACTCCTCCGGCAACGGGTGACGCACCCCGTGGAAGGTCCAGCAACGCGGGCCTTGTCTGCGCGTGAGTTGGGGTCTGCGTTCCACGGGCCTCGGAATTGACGCTCGCCGCTCTTCACCATAGCATGAGTGGGCGGCGAGATGGCTCGCGCGATGTCGTCAGGCGGTAGCCGCTTGATCTCGACTTCGACGATTCGGAGGGAACGGCATGAGGCCGAAGCTACTGATCCTGGAGAACCCGTGGGCCAGCGACTTGGCGGACAATACCACCGTGCGTCCGTTTCTCGACGGCTGGGCGCAGGTGACCAGGCTCCCGACGAGCTATCGAAGATACCACGACGCGGAGGACCTCTCCCTCTGGCTCGAGGCGTTCGTGCGCGACGCATCTCTGAAGATCTGCTACATCGCCGGGCACGGAACACGCGGCAGGCTGGCCGGTCTGACGAAGGGGATCAACCTCAAGGGCGTGGCGGCGGCGACGAAGCGGCGCGGCCCGGCCGGCCCGAAAGGAAAGGGCATCCTATTGGGCGCCTGCGAGGTCGGCACGAAGCTGGATGAGTTCCTGGCCAACTGCGGCAGCCGGATCGACTGGGTCGCTGGCTACGCCCGCGACGTCCCATGGATCGAAGCCACGCTGTGCGACCTCCTGTTCATCGAGTACATAATGAGGGGTCGGACGGTCCGAGACGAAGCCGGCTTCAGCTACAAGAGCGGCAGCCTCAGGTCCCGCCGCCCGTCCTCCGCGGTCCAAGCGGTCGATTGGGTCAAGCAGGACTACCCGCTGGCGGCGCTCTGCGGCTTCGACGCCCGGGATCGCGGATAGGGGCAGGCGCATACCACACCTCTCAGCACACCAGCTCGGACGATCGTCCCAGGTCTACGTACTGCCCAGGACGACCCGGGCTCCGCCTTGACAGCCAGCAGCAAGGCGCGGAACCTATCCCCATGACCAAGCAAGTCGCTGCTCTTCTGCTGATTGTACTGCTGGCCTTCGCCTTCCTGGCATGGTCCCAGGAGGGACCGGGTGAGGTCGAGTACAGCTTCCTGCGGGATCCCGACTTCTGGCTGGCGACCGGCGCGAACCTCATGGGGATCGGCCTGTTCGTCTCCCGCGTGCACGCTCCGGAGGCGGCCCGATGGTTCGGCTACGGCACGCAGCTGCTGGGGATCCCCGCCCTGGCGCTCGGGCTGTCAGATCTGGCGGTGGGCACGGCGGATCTCTCGACCTGGGGCAACCTCGGATACGCCGCCTGGGCGCTCGGCGCCGCCGTGGTCGATCACGTGTTGAACATCGACTACCGAGATCCGGTGAACCCTGCCATCCTGATCCCGTACGTCGCGACGTACTACCTTGCAATCGGAACCCAGGCCACCGTCCTCCTCGACAAGGGCCTCGCACCGTGGGCCATCGCCGGAACCGCTTGCATCGCCAACGTCGCCGCCTCGTTCTACGCCCGCGCTCACGAAGGCGACGGACGCACACCTGAGGGCAACTGCCGGCCGTCCGCTCAGAGATGGCGCGTTCATCGATCGTTCTGACGAGCTGACGGGACGCCCTCTCCGCTCCAAGGATCGCGGGCCGAAACCAACGAGTCGGGCACTGTGTGCTCCCAGAACCCTCCTTCCTGCCTCGCCCCCTGAATCGGGGTTGCGTTCTCCCCCAGGTTGCGGTCGGCCTACGATCCGCGTATCAATGGCGATGATCCAAGGAGGAGCGGTGTCGTACACGCGGGAGGATGTGCTCAACGCTACGCAGAACCTGACCGGGAAGACGATTCCCGTCCACGCACGGATCGAGGCGACCCAGGTCGTCCTTGCGCAGCCGGAGATGCGCGAGCTGCTCGCCGCCGCGGAGATGATCGCGGTCGGCAACTGCGTCTGCCGGGAGAAGGAGAAGAACTGCGATCGTCCACTCGAGGTCTGCCTCTCTCTCGATGCCGAAGCGCAACAGAAGATCACGGATCGGGAATGGCGCGAGATCTCACTCGAAGATGCCCTCAGCCTTTTGGAGGAGACGCACCGACTCGGGCTCGTCCACATGGCCTACCGGCGCGGAGACGGCGAGATCAGCTTCGTGTGTTCGTGCTGCACGTGCTGCTGCTGGCCGTTGACGGGCCTGAAGCAGTTCGACTACCACGATGCGATCGCGGAGTCGGCCTATCTCGCACGATACGACGAAGAGAAGTGCATCGGCTGCAGGACGTGTGTCGATCGGTGCCCCTTCGACGCGTTCTCGCAGCACGAGGGCGCAGACCGCGTCGCGCACTCCGAGGATCGATGCTTCGGCTGCGGCCTGTGCGTCAGTGCCTGCCCGGCCGGCGCGATCCGCTTCGTGAAGCGTGGCGGCTGAAGGGGAGGCAATCCGCGGTGTCTGGACTCGGATCGCCCTACTCCCACTCGATCGTCGCCGGCGGTTTACTGGTGACGTCGTAGACGACGCGCCCGACCTCCGGGATCTCGCGGGTGATCCGCCGCGCCGCCTCGTCGAGAAGATCGTGGGACAGGCGGGCCCAGTCGGCGGTCATCGCGTCGACGCTCGTGACGGCCCGGAGCGCAATGACGTGTCCGTAGCGTCGATCGTCGCCGGCCACCCCGACCGACCGGATCGGCGTGAGGACCGCGAGCGCCTGCCACACGTCGTGATAGGCGTTGTGCTCTCTGAGGGCTGACAGGAAGATCTCGTCGGCCTTGCGGGCGATCTCGATACGTTCCGGCGTCACCTCGCCGAGGATCCGCACAGCGAGGCCGGGGCCGGGGAACGGGTGCCGCAGCCGGATGGTGTCCGGTAGGCCGAGGAGCCGCGCGACTTCTCGCACCTCGTCCTTGAACAGGGCCCGGAACGGTTCGAGAAGCTCAAACCCGAGCTCCTCCGGAAGGCCGCCGACGTTGTGATGGCTCTTGATGTTCGCCGCTCCTTCGCCGCCGGCCGACTCGATCACGTCCGGATAGAGCGTCCCCTGCGCGAGGAACCGGAACGGCCCGCGGCGCTCGGCCTGCTCGAGAAAGACGGCGATGAACTCGCGCCCGATCACCTTCCGCTTCTCCTCCGGGTCGGCGACCCCCGCCAGGGCGCCGAGAAACCGCTCTTCGGCGTCGATCGTCACCAGGTTGACGCCGAGCGAGCGAAGGCTCTCGTCCACCTCCTGTCGTTCGCCCTCCCGGAGAAGCCCGTGGTCGACGAAGACGGCGAGATGGTCGATCCCCACCCGGGCGAGGAGGAGGGCGAGGGCCGACGAGTCGACGCCGCCGGAGACGCCGAGGAGGACGCGGTCGTTCGCTGCGCGTTCTCTCACTTCGGCCGCGATCCGCTCGAGGTTCCGCTCCGGCGTCCAATCCCTCGGCACGTGGGCCAGGTCGAGGAAGTTCGCGAGGATCCGGGCGCCGCTCGGCGTGTGGACGACCTCGGGGTGAAACTGAACGCCGAATGTCCGCCCGTCGGGCGAGGCGACGGCGGCGTTCGGGTTCGTCGCCGTCGACGCGGCGCTCGACCAACCGTCGGGCAGCTCGGAGACGGCCGTCGAGTGGCTCATCCAGACCGGCAGCGGAGCCGCCAGTCCGTCGAACAGCGGGCCGTCGGCCCGCGTCAGGCGATCCGACCCGTACGAGTGTTCGCCGGTGTCGAAGGCCCGTCCTCCGAACCGCTCGGCGAGCAGCTGCATCCCGTAGCAGATCCCCAGGATCGGAATCCCGAGCTCGTAGACCGCTTCGTCCGGCTTCGGGGCATCCTCGTCGAAGACCGACCTCGGCCCGCCGGAGAGGACGATCGCCGCAGGCGATTCCTCGCGGACCCGCTCGATCGAGGCCGTGCCGGGGAGGACGATCGACAGGGCGTTCAGCTCGCGGACGCGCCGGGCGATAAGCCTTGTGTACTGGGATCCGAAATCGAGGATCACGACGCTCATTCCGGCCCTCCGGGTCGAATTCTACCTGTACTTCTCCTCGCTCCCCTTGTACGCCAGTCCGACCCGCTCCTCGTTTCGATCGGTCGCCGGGGGTGGCGTCGGCGAGAGAGCGGACAGCTCGGCGTAGGTCTCCTCGTCCATGGCGAAGTCGGCGGCGGCGAGTGATGGCTCCAGCTGCTCGACGTTCCGCGCGCCGATGATCGGGGCAGTGATCGCCGGATGGTGCGCCACCCAGGCGATGGCCAGCGTCGCCGGATGGACGCCCCGTCCCTTCGCGTAGGCGGCGAGGCGATCGGCCGTTTCGTAGTAGGACTCGGCGCCGTAGCGGACGCGATACACGTCGTTCTCCACCAAACGGCCGCGCTCCGGGCGCTTCTCGACGCCGTACTTCCCCGTCAGCAGACCGCCGCCGAGCGGGCTGTACGTGATCACGCCGAGCCCCTCCGCGCGAGCGAGCGGCAGGATCTCCACCTCCGCCTGGCGCTTGGCGAGGTTGTACATCGGCTGCGCGCAGGAGAAGGCGGACAGATCGAGCGCCGCGGAGATCCCGAGCCCCTTCGCGAGCTGCCACGCAGCCCAGTTGCTCGCTCCGGTGTGGAGGACCTTCCCCTGACGGACGAGGCGATCGAGGGCGCGGAGCGTCTCCTCCATCGGCGTGTCCGGGTCGAACGTGTGGACGAACAGGAAGTCCAGCCGATCGGTCCCCAGCCGCCGGAGGCTCGCTTCAACCGACGAGCGGATGTGCCGGGGCGAGAGGCCTCGATCGTTCGGGTCGCTCCCCGTCGGGAAGCCGACCTTCGACGTGAGGACGATCCGATCGCGCTCGCCGGCGATCAACGAGCCGAGGATCTCCTCGGATCGGCCGGCGGAGTAGACGTTGGCGCAGTCGAAGAAGTTGATCCCCTCCTCGCGACACCGCCGGTACATCGCGGCGGACGTCGCCTCATCGGCGACGTCGCCGAACGACATCGTTCCGAAGCAGAGCCGCGATACGCGGATCCCGGTCCGCCCGAGAAGTCGATCGTCCATCTTCCGTCCTCCTCCTTCGATTACGCTCCTCGTTCGTAGACCGTCTCCCCGTTGATCAGGACCCGCTGCACGCGCCCGTGCGCCACGTCGAGCGGGTGGGCCGACAGGAGGACGAGGTCGGCGTCCTTGCCCACCTCGATGCTCCCAACGCGATCGTCGATTCCGAGGATCTCGGCCGGCGTCAGCGTGATCGCCCGGAGCGCGTCGTGCTCGCTCATTCCCTCGTTGACGGCGATCGCCGCGTCGAGGCGGAGGTACCGGACGGCCGACATCTGGTCGGTCTGGATCGCGACCTTGACCCCGGCGTTGGCGAGCGCGCCTGCGTTCTTCGGGCTCATCTCGCGCAGCTCAACCTTGCTCCGGGAGAAGAGGATCGGACCCGGGACGCACGGAATCATCTTCTCCGCAAGGATATCGGCGATCTTGTAGCCCTCCGTCGCGTGGATGAGGACGAGGTCGAGATCGAACTCCTCGGCGATCCGGATGGCCGTCATGATGTCGTCGGCGCGATGGGCGTGGATGTGCGCCGGTATCTCCCTGCGGAGGACCCGGCCGAGCGCCTCGAGCTTCAGGTCGACCTCGAACGGCTCCGGCTCGGTCGCCCCCTCGACGCCGGCGCGGAAGTCGGCGAGCTTCCTCTCATGGCGCGCTCCCTTCTCCAGGTAGCCCTGCGCCCTGGTCAGCCACTCGCGGAGGGTCGCCGCGTTCCCCATCCGGGTCGACGGGGTCTTCTTCTGTTCGCCGTAGACGCGCTTCGGGTTCTCCCCGAGGGCCATCTTCATCCCGACCGGAAACGCGACGAGCATCTCGTCGACCGTCCGGCCGGCCGTCTTGACGGCCGCCGTCTGCCCGCCGATCAGGTTCCCGCTCCCCGGCCCGGTGTTGATCGTCGTGACGCCCGCCTCGCGGAGGTCCTTGAACGCGATGTCCTCGGGATGGATCGCGTCGACCGCTCGAAGATGCGGCATGATCGGGTCCGTGATCTCGTTCCCGTCGGAATGGATCCAGCCGACGCCGTCGCCGAACACCCCGGTGTGGCAGTGGGCGTCGATCATCCCCGGCATGACGACCAACCCCGACGCGTCGATGACCTCCGCGTCCGCGGGGACCTCGACGTCCGCTCCCACGGCGACGATCTTCCCCCCGTCGAGCAGCACGACGCAGCCATCGATCCTCTTCTCCGGCGTCAGCAGCGCGCCGCCACGAATCGCAATCACTCGATCTCAACCCCTTTCGTCTTCCACGTTGAACTGCCTCACGCTGTCCCACGCGAGTTTCGCCGGGCATTGGAGCGAAACTCGCCCGCCTCGCGCGCGACACGCAGTATATCGAACCGGCCTCGGCCCCCTCACAGCAGCTCGTGGATCGGCTTCCCGAGGGCGGCCTTCGGAATCCTCGCCTTCGCCGTCCTGTTCGGATCGACGAGCTGACTGATCCCGACGTCGACCGCGAGGCTCGCGAGCATGTACGCGTCCTCGTGCGACAGGCCGCGGGCCGCCTGCAGCAGTCTCACCGCCTGGCGCGTCGCCTCCTCGAGCGCCTCCTGGATCGTCGGGAGCGAGACCAGAGCGTAGACCGCATCCTCGTCTTCGACGAACGGCCACTCCGCGCGTGGACCCCGGATCACGTCGACCTCGACCGTCACCTGCGCGTCCACCTCGCAGGCGGAGACGCAGACCTCTCCGTCCCCCTGCAGGGCGTGGACGTCCCCGAGCGCGAGGAGCGCGCCCGGCTGCGCCACCGGGAGGTAGACGGTGCACCCCGCCACGATCTCCTTCGTGTCCATGTTCCCGCCGTGGCGATGCGCCGTCCCCGTCGGATGGCGCCCCTCGCTCGGCGCGACGCCGATCACGCCGATCATCGGACGCGCCGGAAGGCGGAGGCCGTCGAAGAACACGGCGCCATCCCTCACCGGCAGGATCCGCGTCGCGTGCCGCGCAGTCTCATCCCCGAGGACGCCCATCCCCGGCCCGGTGACGATCGCCCCCGAATCGGCCGGTTCGATTGCCAACACGCGGACGACGAGCGTGTCGCCCGGCTCGGCGCCATTGACGAAGACCGGGCCGGTCGCCGGGTTGATCCGCGAGAAGTCGAGATCGGTGAGGACGTCCGTCTCCCCCCTCACCTGACCGCCGAGCGCGTCCTGCGTCTCGAAGACGAGCGTTTCCCCGAGCGACGCGTGCGCCGCCGGCGTCATTCGGGGCGAGAACGCGTAGATCTGTCGATCGGCCGGAATCGTCTTCATCCCGCTCCTCTCACCAGACCATCGGCACGTACCCGTCGCGGATTGCGCGGGAGATCGGCTCGCCGACGTACTCGACCTCGCAGCCAAGTTCGACGAGCAGATCGCTGACCGAGTACTCGTCCGAGCAGTACTTGCACGCCATCGGCGTCGTCCCCTCTCCGATGATCGCTTCGATCATCTCGCGTAGCTTCGGGTCGGTTGCGATCTGCGTCTCCGATGGCCCGAACAGGAAGAGCATCGTCTCCTTCATCCAACCATGCTTCACGGTGTTCCGCGTGTACGTCAGTCCCATCTCGAGGACGCGCGGATCGCCGCTCGCCAGGATCACCGCGAGCTTCTCCGGCACGGTAGGCCTCCTTCACAACTTCTTTCGCGTTCCTCCAGAGTGTACTCTCTTCCTCCCGGTATCCACGTTGGCTCGGTCGGGGGAGTCCCCCTAGACTGGGCGTGTTCAGGAGGAGAGCATGAAGAGCGACAGTCAATTCTGCCATTTGCGCGGGGAGCGTTTCCTCGAGACACGCGAGCTGACGAAGACCTACCGGATGGGAACGGAGACGATCTACGCCCTTCGCGAGGTCGACTTCGCCGCGGACCAGGGGGATTTCGTCGTCATCAACGGCCCGTCGGGAAGCGGGAAGACGACGTTTCTCAACCTGATCTCGGCCATCGATCGACCGACGTCCGGCGACGTTCTGATCGAGGGGACACCGACGAGCACGCAGACCGAACGGCAGCTCACGGCGCTCCGCAAGTCCCGGATCGGGCTGATCTTCCAGTCGTTCAACCTGATCCCAGTGCTCAGCGCCGCGGAGAACGTCGAGTACCCCCTGTTGCTCCAGAGGATCGACAAAAGCCAACGGCGACAGCGCGTCAGCGGATTGCTGTCGGAGGTGGGTCTGGCCGATCTGATGAAGCGCCGTCCCGGCGAGCTGTCCGGCGGGCAGCGACAGCGCGTCGCGATCGCCCGCGCCCTGATCACCGAGCCCAAGATCGTGCTGGCCGACGAACCGACGGCGAACCTCGACTCCGAGACCGGCGGATCGGTGATGGATCTGATGCGCCGCCTGAACGAGGAGCACTGCGTAACGTTCCTCGTGGTGACCCACGATCCCGCGGTGTCCGACTACGGCAAGCGACACGTCCGCATCCTCGACGGCAAGCTACAGGAGGCCCAGTAGGATGTGGCTGTGGATTCCACTTCGTAGCCTCTGGCGGAACCGGCGCAGGACGCTCCTCTCGCTCGCCATCATCGCGTTCGGGACGGCGATCTCGCTGTTCGTGCTCGCCTTCCTCGACAACGCACGGATCCAGATCCGCGACACGAGCGTCGCCGAGTACGGGAACCTGCAGGTGGCGTCGCCGCTGCTGTTCGATGACACCGCCGAGGGATACGAGTACCTCCTCGCCCCTGACCACGTCGCGACGGTCGTCGATCTGCTCGGAAAGGAGCCGTCGTACGTCGGGAGCACCGTGCAGCTCGAGTTCCCGGGACTGGTCGCGTCCGGCGAGCGGACCCAGGTGGTGCGGGTCCGGGCGATCGAACCGGAGAACGGGCTGCTCGACTTCTCCGACTACGTACTCGAAGGGCGCGGCCTGCGGGGTGACGACCTGGCCGCGGTGCTCGTCGGCCGGTCGCTGGCCGACCGCCTGTCGCTCGAAACCGGAGACGCGCTGACCGTGACACTGACGACCGTCGACGGGGCGTACAACGCAAGCCCGTTGATCATCGAAGGCGTCTACCGCTTCTCGAGCGAGCAGGTCGAGTCGCAGGTGCTGTTGGTCCCGCTTCGGTTCGGCCAGCTGCT
>Ga0315554_1002678_pt1 | contig 10117 bp, 9 predicted proteins | sample SalMarSW160370MG_FD_202114 | JGI IMG/M metagenome (GOLD analysis project Ga0315554, IMG submission 202114) | Salt marsh sediment microbial communities from the Plum Island Ecosystem LTER, Massachusetts, United States - Salt Marsh Sediment SW1603-70 ... | reverse complement strand
AATCCTGGCGGACGCCGATTCGATGCTCTACCGGAACAAGCGGCTCGGCCAGGAGTCAAGTCAGCCGTCCTGACCGCGCGTCCGACTACGCCGATCCGAGCTCCGAGGTGCAGTTCGGGCACCTCGTCGCCTCGATTGGGATCGTCGTTCGACAGCGCGGACACTCCTTCGAGGTCGGTGGTCCCTCCTCGGCTGGCTTCCGCATCCGCATCGCGGCCCGGACGAGCAAGAACATCACCGACGCGACGATCAGGAACGTGATGACGGTGTTGATGAACGCCCCGTAGTAGATCGCCGCGGCGCCCGCCTCACGTGCCGCGGCGGCCGACTCGTAGGCACGGCCGGAGAGGTTGACGTAGAGGTTGGCGAAATCGACGTTCCCGATTAGCTTGCCGATGATCGGCATGATGACGTCATCGATGAGCGACTTGACGACCGCCCCGAACGCCGCGCCGACGACGAACGCGACCGCCAGTTGAAGCAGGTTCCCTTTCGTCACGAAATCCCGGAACTCCTTGCGCATGGTGCCCCTCCTTCCCACGGATTCGTCTCCCATAGTAGGCGGGGGATCGGGCGGGGTGAAATTGGCGGTAATGGCGGTCGAGCCGGAGGTTTTCCGCATTACACGAAACGGCGGATCGATTGTCGTATAATGCCGCCATGGTCACGCTGGACGATGTCGCACAGTTCCTCGGCCTGTCGAAGCGTGCCGTTCGAATGCGGGTGAACGCTCTCGGTGAAGTGCTCGACGGGTATCTCACACGGGGCTCGAGAAATCGGTTGATCTTCAAGGGGGAGGCCGTCGCCATCCTCCGACGTCTCGAGGAGCTCCGTCGGCAGGAGGGCCTCCCGATCCAGCAGGCCGCCGCCCGCGTGAAGGACGAGCTGGTCGATGAGGACGCACCTTCGGGCTTCTGCATCGTCATCCAGTCGGACGTGGAGACCAAGGTCCTCAAGGAGGTCGTCCGCGAGCTCTGCCAGGAGCGCGATCGTTGGCGCGAGTACGCCCAAGCGCTCGAATCCGTGCTGCCGAGCGAGCTGAAGTGGTTGATCCAGACCTGTCCGGTCGTCCCGGAGGACCGGCGGCTGAACTAGCGCCGATCGGCGCGACCTCCCGTTTTCGACCTCGCGGCTACGTCGTGGTCTCCTGGCTGAGCAGTCGAGGAAGGATGGTCGCTCGCACCCGTGGCGGGACGCGGTCCCCGACGCGGAGATCCGCCATCGCCTTTACGGCGGCTTTCTCTCCCGGCGGGTTGAGGAGAGCGATCGGCGTCCCCGGCTCGAGCCTCGCCCGCTCGAGGAGCGCGAGACCGACCTGAGCCTCCCCGAGGCTGACACAGCTCGTAACCAGGCCGATCACGGCTCCGTTTCGATCGAGGACGGACGCCCCTTCCTGAACACGGCGCGCTCCGGGCTCGGACTCGAAGCGGACGATCGTCCGTTTCACCTCCCGGTAGGCGTCGACGCAGCGGGCCCTTCCGATGAAGAACGGCTTGTGGAGTTTGACGTAGGTGCCGTAGTCGGCCTCGAACGGGTCGATCCCGTGGGGCCCGGCGAACTCGTGCCCGTAGAGCGGGAAGCCGGCCTCGGTTCGGGTCGAATCGCGCGCCGCCAAGCCACAGGGAAGGAGCCCGAGCGGGCGACCGACCTCGAGAAGCCGGTCCCACACCCATCGGGAGGAGGGTCCCCCGACGTAGATTTCGTAGCCGAGCGGCTCGCCGGTGTATCCGGTTCGCGCGACGATCAACTGTTGTCCGTCGACGATCAGCTCGCAGAACTCGGTCCGCTCGAGCGCACCGACCATCACGCGATCCTCCGGACCGAGGATCCGATCGAGGATCTCGTGGCTGCGCGGCCCCTGGAGCGCGATGTCGATGACCGCGTGGTCGCGCTTCAGGTCCTGAATCGTCACTCGGGGGGACGGGCGGCGCGCCGGGACCTCGCGGTCGATCAGGTAGCGGCCGTCGTTGACGCCGGTCAGCCATTCCCAGTCCTTCGCTTCGTTGACAGCATTGACGATCATCAGGTAGCGATCCGACGCTCGCCGGTAGACCATGATGTCGTCGAGCATCCGTCCGTCCGGATCGAGCAGGTACGCGTAGTGGGACTGTCCGTCCTCGAGCCACGCGGCGTAATTCGACGTGACCCCGTTGAGGAACTCGGTGGCGTGCTCCCCGCTGACCTGGAAGACGCCCATGTGCCCGAGGTCGAACAGGCCGGCGGCTCCCCGGATGGCGCGGTGCTCGTCGAGGGCCGACGTGTACCAGACCGGCATCTCCCACCCGACGAACGGGACGAAGCGGGCCCCCAGTTCGACGTGCGCGTCGTACAGCGGCGTCCTCCGGAGCGCGTCCGACTCGCGCTCCTGCCACGAAAACGCGGTCCGATCCGGATCCGGCTGCGACAGGTCGAGGAGACGCTGCCCGACGAAGTAGGGCTTGTCGACGGCGAACCGCTCTGGGGATCGGGCGTACGCGTCCGCAATCGTCGTACCGTTCCCTTCGGTCCCGATCGACAGCGTCAGCCAGGCGCGCGCGGCGTCGGGGACCGCCTCCTCGGGGATCTCCTCGACGACGGCCGGTCCTTGGACCTTCCGGAAGACGTCGTCCGGGTCGAAGACGACATACCCGTCGGCGAGACCCGTGAGCCACGTCGACACGGACGTCCCGTTCTGTCGGGGCGCGAGGACGAGATAGTCCTCGTCGCCGATCCGGCCGACGACGATCTCCGAGAGGAGGTTTCCGCCCTCGTCGAACAGGAACGTTGGACGCGCCTGGCCCGGTTCGAGCGACAGGAAGTCGGCCGGCGTCGCTTCGTTCAACAGAGCGCGGACCCGCCCGCTGTGAAGCCGGAGGATCGCCCACCGCGACTCGCTCTGTCGACGATCATCGCGGGCGGAGGCCGACGGATCGACGCGCGCGATCAACGCGCGGACGTCGCGCTTGGCCGACTCGAGGACCGCGAGGGACGTCTTCCCGCGGGAGAGCTCGCCGGTAAGGCCGATGTACTCGAACGGGCGGATGCTCTGAAGGACGCGGGCCATGATCCCCGCGAGGATCTCCATCTCGTCCTTCCCCATCCCCCGCTGCGTCACCCACGGGGTTCCCAGTCGGATCCCGTGCGCGTCGGCGGCGCTCGTGTCGCCGGGGAGGGTGTTCTTGTTGCAGACGATGCCGACAAGATCGAGGATCCTCGCCGCGATCTCGCCCATCATCACGAACCCGGTATCGTTCTCGATCTCTCGGAGATCGACGAGGAGGAGGTGCGTGTCGGTCCCGCCGTAGGCGACGGTCAGACCCTGCGTGCGGAGCGCATCGGCGAGGTGCGAGGCGTTCTCGACGATCCGGCGTTGGAGGTCGCGAAACTCGGGAGACTGGGCCGTCTTGAACGCGACAGCGAGGGCGGCAAACTTGTTGACGTGCGGGCCTCCCTGCAACCCGGGGAAGACGGCCGCGTCGATCTTCTCCGCGATCTCCGGATCGGTCGACAGGATCATTGCGCCCCGCGGGCCGCAGAGCGTCTTGTGGCTCGTGAATGTGACGACGTCGGCGATCCCGATCGGATTGGGGTAGACGCCGCCGATGATCAGTCCCGCGGTGTGAGCGACATCGGCGAGGAGGATCGCGTCGACGACGTCGGCGATCTCCCGAAAGGCTTGCCAATCGGGCTGCCACGGATATGACGTGAATCCTCCGATGATCAGCCGCGGGCGGTGCTCCTCGGCCAATCGTCGGATCGCCTCGTAATCGAGCCGTCCGGTCCTCGGATCGACCGAGTAGGAGACGATGTTGTATCGCTTCCCGGTGATGTTGAACTCCGAGCCGTGCGTCAGGTGACCTCCCTCGGTGAGGGCCATTCCCATCACGGTCTCCCCGGGGCGGACGAACGTGTCGTAGACGGCCAGGTTGGCCGCGGCGCCCGACAGGGGCTGCACGTTGACGTGGATCCGCTCCGCTGGGTACGCCGCCGTGGCGAACGCCTCCGCGGCGCGGCGCCCGGCGAGCGACTCGACGAGATCGGCGAATTCCGTCCCCTTGTAGAAGCGCCGATCGGCGTAGCGACGATAGCTGGCGAGCTGCTCGTCGATCTCAGCCAAGCGGTCGGAGGAGGCCTTCATCATCGCCTTGCGAGGATACCCTTCGGCGTAGAGGCTGGAGAAGACCGATCCGAGCGCCTCACGGACGGGGAGGGGGGTCAGGCTCTCGGACGGGATCAGAACGATCTTCTCCCTTTGCCGGCGCTCCTCGGCGGCGATGAGGGCTGCCGTTTGAGGGTCGATGTCGATCAGGTGGGGACCGTGGGAATCGCTCACGTTCATGGTCGATCGTTCCTCTCTGTAAAGGGTTCGGGATGAAGTCTACGAATAAAGTCTCGGCCTTTCCAGCTGGCATCCGCGAGGAGGTACAGCCCGCCGCTGACGAGCGAGTGCCCCCCCAACAGGGCCGGGATCGGCGCGCCGGCCGCGGCCTCCGTGAACGCCTGCCAGCGCGGATCCCCGATCTCTTCGACGAAGAACAGGTCGCTGGCGAACCGATCGGAAGCGGGGGGGAGCCGGCCGTCGACCCCGAGAAGGGGTCGCGTGTCGATGATGGCCGCGTCCGTGATCTCCGCCAACCGATCGAAGAAGGCGTTCGGGCCGTCCTCGCGGAGAATCCGCTGCAGGAGAAGGGGATGAGCATCCCCGTAGGCCCGCATCCCCCGGCCTTCGACGACGCCGGCGGTGCGGCAGGCGACCCGCCGCTCGAAGGCTCCCCACGTTGTCGGATTGACCCGGCCGAGGAGGTGGACGAAGGACGAGCGGTCGACAAGGCGCGCGCAAACGGCGGGGAGCGTCGGATGCTCGATCTCGCTCGCCTCGAGGAAACGCCGCACGCCGGCGCCGCCGCGGCCCGAGGCACGGAGAAGAAGGAGATCGGTCGGCGTGTCGATGTCGAACTCCGTCTCGACGGAACGGAGAAGGGGGAAGCAGGGGATCCGCGCGTCGGACAGTGCGAGGCCGAGGGCGTTGTCGTTCTCCGGGAGCGCGATGTCGAGGAGCGACGGGGCGGACCTGAAGACGGCGAAGTCGCACGAGTAGAAGTTGTTGAACAGCGCGCCCGGCTCCTCCTGGTCGGTGAACGCGATCAGGGTGTCGATCGCGCCGCCGCTCAGCAGGCCCCCGCTCCCGCTTCCGAAGTAGAGGAGATGATCGATTCCGTGTTCGCGGACCAGACGCTTCAGCGCATCGCCGAGGTGAAACGGTCGATCGGGATCCGGCTGGACGAGGTGCGCGCCGAGCGAGCGGAGCCCCTCGGTCGCGTCCTCGTCGCCCGTCACGACGAGCGTCTCGTCGACCGAGCTTCGGAGCGCTCGAATCAGATCCTCGGTCGACGCGATCCGGCCGGCCTCGACGAATCGCTCGACCTCCGTCGTCCCCATGGGCGGGTGGAAGATCGCGGCGACGATTCGCTTCATTCGGTGGCCTCCGGTTGAGCCGTCCCTCGGGTCAGGACCTCGAGTATACGGATCGACCCCGGTTTGGATAGCGGCTCGTTCTGGCTGCCGCAGCGCGGCGATAGGAGGCACGCCGGGCACCCCGCTTCGCAGGAGCAGCCGCGGACGAGCGCGTGCGCCCGTTCGGCGAGGCGGTCGAACGCATCGAACAACGCGTGGGTCAGGCCGGCCCCCTCGGTGACGTCGTCGAACAGGACGATCGTCGGCGCTCCCGTCTGCGCGTGGGCCGGGGCGGAGAGGCCTCCGACGTCCGTCGCGTCGCAGAGGACGAGAAGGGGCGCCATGGCGATCAGCGCGTGCTCGGCCCCGTGAAGGGACCCGAGGAGCTTCTCGGGAGGAAGCTCGGCGACCCCGTCTCGGAAGGCGATCCACATCGCGTCCGTCTCGTAGACGTGCGGAGGGAGGTCGAGCGGACGGACCGCCACGGTCCGGTCGGCGTGGATCGTCTTGTACCCGAGGAACGACTCCGTGACGCGAACCCGGCCGGCCCTCAGCTCGAACCCCGCGCGGGGACGAGCCTCCTCGCAAGAGAGGATCACGACCTCCGACGCACGGAGGCTGTGGGTCCGGTAGTCGACGTCCTCCCGACGGACCTCGACGAGGCCCTGATCGAGGTCGAGGCGATCGACGACGTAGGTGTCGCCGCGGTGAAGATAGACGGCGCCGGGGAACGCATCCCGCCGAGCGCGGACCGGGTCCATCGTCTCGATCAGCCGGTCGGCGCACGTCATCCGAACCGTCTCGCCGCTCAGGTCGTTGAGAGGGACGATCTCGTGGGCGCGGCGGAGACCGCGGTAGACGTAGCCCCGAGGGGTCGGTGCAAGGAGCCCCTGCTCGCACAGGCCGCGAGCCAGCTCCGCCTCCGCAGGGGTGAGTCCCGCTTCCGACAGCGGGAGCTCGGCGGCAGCGCAGGCGAGGTGCCCGGCCTGTTGGCGCGGGTTGCCCAAGGGGACCACGAGCCGCTCTCGCGTCCGGCCGAGGAACTCGACGGGATGCGCGAGGAAGTATCGATCGAGCGGGTTCTCGAACGGGACGAAGACGAGCAGGGACGGCTCCGAACCTCGCCCGGCCCTCCCCGCCTGCTGCCACGCCGACAGCAGGCTGCCGGGGAAGCCGACGAGGATCGCCGCGTCGAGCCCGCCGATGTCGATTCCCGATTCAAGGGCGGTGGTCGACACGACGCCGCGGATCGTCCCGTTCCGCAGGCCCTCCTCCAGACCTCTCCGCTCCTCGGGCAGGTATCCGGCGCGGTAGGAGACGATCTCCTTCCCGCCGGCCCGGGCCGCGCTCCGGGAGATGACCTCGGCCGACGCGCGGGTCCGCGTGAAGCAGATCGTCTGGATCCCCCGCTCGGTGAGGAACGCCAGCAGGTTTGAGACCTGCGACGTCACCGACCGCGACGGATCGACTAGAGGGTCCCAGAACAGGACCCGCTTCTCCCCGCGCTCCGACCCGTCGACGCGGACGGAAACGGCGTCCCGACCGGTCAGCGCGCGGGCGAACTCCTCCGGGTTGGCGACCGATGCGGACGAGAGGATGATCCGAGGCGTCCCTCCGTAGTGGGCGACGATCCGGAGCAGCCGCCGGAGCAGGTACGCGACGTTGCTCCCGAAGACGCCACGGTAGTGATGCGCCTCGTCAACGACCAGGGCGCGGAGATTGGCAAAGATGCGGGCCCACTGATGGTGCCAGGGGAGGTACTGGTGGAGCGCGTGCGGGTTGGTGAGGACGATCCGCGCGGTGCGCTTGATCCGCGTCCGGCTCGCCGCCGGCGTGTCCCCGTCGTACGTCGCCGGGCCGAGGCGAAGGCCGCAGTCGGACTCGATGTCGAGGAGCTTCGTCAGCTGGTCGTTGGCGAGGGCCTTCAAGGGATAGAGGAGGAGGGCGCAGCCCTGCGGATCGTCGCGGAGCGCCTCCAGGATCGGAAGGGTGAACGCGAGCGACTTCCCGGAGGCAGCCGGGGTGGTGATGACGACGTCCTCCCCGTGGCGGAATGCCTCGATGACCTCCCCTTGGTGCCGGTACAGGTCGATCCCTCGGCGTTCGAGATGGTCGCGCAAGACCGAGGGAAGGGCGACGGTCGAGGGCCTCGCGGCGGTCCCCGGCCGGACGGCCGTCCTGGCGATCTGTCCGCGATACCAGGGGGATCGCTCGAGGTCGTCGACGAGTTCCTCAAGCATCGTCGGCCATCCGGAGGAGGCGATCCAGCAGGACGACGAGACTGAGGAGATCCTGTCGGTTGTGGCGGACGATCGGTACGAGATGGGCGGCGTTCCCGCTTTCGAGGAAGGCCGCATAATGGATCGGGACCTCGGCGCTCGGCAGGTCGTCCGATCGTTCGATGCCGAGGACGCGGCGCTCGATCGTCGCGAGATGGCAGTCCGGGGCAACGGCGCCGAACGCCCGACGCGCGTGGTGGAGGAGGTCGACGTGAATCGGGGCGTCCGGAAGGCGGAGGCCGTAGTAGGCGAACCGCTCTCTCAGGATCGTCCAATCGAAGCTCTTCCCGTTGTAGGAGAGGAGGACGGAGGCGCCACGGAGATCGGAGTTTAATCGCTCGAGGAGCGCGACTTCCTCGCTCAGGGAGGGAGCCAGGTATTGGCGGATCGAGAAGGCCCCGTCGGCGAACCGGCCGACGGAGGCGAGGAAGATCGGCGATCCGCCGAGCCCGAGTGTCTCCAGGTCGAAGAAGAGGAGTCCCTCGGTCGGCACCAGGCCGAGCGACTGCAGGTACAGCGAGTCGGCGCTCGGCAGCCATCGCTCGAGCGAGCGGTAGACCGCGCCGGGATCGGGCGGCGTCCCCCAGCGCGCCAGGAGGGCGTTCGACGCGTCCCCCCATCGGGGATGGTCGCGAAGCTCCGCGAGGGACGTATAGCCTTCTTCTCGGAGCTTCGCCGTGTATCGCGCTCCGATTCCGTAGACGAGGCGAAGCTCGGCGAGGAGCGCCCGGGTCGTCGCTTCGCGATTCAAGGCGGGCAGCGACAGCGGAGCGCGATGGTCGATGGTGAGGCAGCCTCCCGAATCCGCCGCCGCTTCCGGAAACGCGTCCTCCAAGAGGACGATCCCTTGCTGAACGTCGGGTGCCAGTCTCTCCGGCGGGAATCCGGTTCGGGCCCTATCGGCCAGCCGTCCCACGGCTCTGTCGATCTTCACCATCGATTCCGGGAGGGCTGGAGAGCGCGTGCTACCGGCGCATCTTCATCGGCTCTCGCTCTCCGACGTACGGGAGAAGGGCGAGCTTGCGCGCGCGGTTGATCTCCAGCGCCAGCTGTCTTTGGTGCTTGGCGCAGAGGCGCGTCGCTCTCTTGGGAAGGATCTTCCCGAGGCGGTTCATGAACTGCTTCAGCTCCTGGGGCTTCTTGTAGTCCAGGGTCGCTTTGTTCTCACATACGCGGCACTTCCGTCTTCGTTTGGTGAACATGGCCTAGAAGGGGACCTCCTCATCGAGTTGAGTATCGGGCTCGGGTTCGGTCGAGGGGGCGGATGGAGCGGCGTCCGACGACCGGGGAGGTCCGCCGAGGAATTGAACGTTGGACGCCACAACCTCGAACCATCGCACTTCCTTACCCTCTTCATCGGTGAAGGAGTAGATGCGGAGCCTGCCCTCCACGGCCGCCGACCGACCCTTGCTCAGGTACTGCGCGCAGTTCTCGGCCTGGGGTCCCCACGTGACGATCGGGACGAAAGCTGTCTCCTCCTGGAGTTGCCCGGAGCTGTCCTTGTATTGGCGGCTAACGGCAATGCGGAACTTCGTTCGAGCTCTTCCGGATGAGGTGTACTGCAATTCCGGTTCGGAGGCCAGATTCCCGATCAGAATGATCCTGTTCAGACTCGCCGCCATGGGACCTCCCCTACGAACGGGAGACGATCTGATAGCGAAGGATCTCCTCGTCGATGTTGAGGCGATCCTCCACCGACCTCACGGAACCGGGAGGAAGACGAAACTCCGCCAGACCGTAGTACCCTTCGCTGTTGTGCTTGATCTCGTAGGCGAGGACGCGCTTTCCCCAATCCTCGACCTTCCCGAGCTCTCCGCCGTTCTCGCTGATCAAGGAATGGATCCGCTCGACCTTCGTGGAACGGTCCTCATCCGATAGATCAGGCCGTATCACATATACGATCTCGTATTCTCTCACGCCGGCACCTCGTTGTCGATCTGCGCGTAACTGTATCGGCGAGGGGAAGGGAAGTCAAACGGGCTGGGGGTCCGCTCGAGCGTCCCTGAGGAGCGGATTCGGCCTCCGGCGTCGGACGCCTTTCGGTTCCGCCGGGCGAGCGTTCCGCCGGACGGAGGCGGAGCGGGACGACCCGCCCGCCTGCGGGATCGGCGGCGAGGGGCTCCCGAAATATGTAATTGAAACGGATAGTATACATCATATTCTCCAAATGTCATGGAAATTACATTCAAGAAACTTGACCGTTCGCGCGGTTTCACCTATACATTGAGAGATCCAATCACCCAAAAGAGGCAAGCGGGGTGGGCCGTGCGCTCGGACTGGCCTCTTCGTTTCACGCCAAGGAGGCGAACGCGATGAAGTGGGGCGGATACACCCGGAAGGGCGAAGAGCGGATGAAGAAGCTGTTCAGCGGGAAGGCGGCGTACTACCTGCTGACGATTGCGGCG
>Ga0315554_1002677_pt1 | contig 10117 bp, 12 predicted proteins | sample SalMarSW160370MG_FD_202114 | JGI IMG/M metagenome (GOLD analysis project Ga0315554, IMG submission 202114) | Salt marsh sediment microbial communities from the Plum Island Ecosystem LTER, Massachusetts, United States - Salt Marsh Sediment SW1603-70 ... | reverse complement strand
TATACTATAATGAACAGAGTAGCGGGGGACCATCGCCCGCGGATTGGGTCGTGGCACACTATGCTCCAGAGCGCCGGGGATGGGTCCCGCGCTGGAGACTGAGGGTGATATGCAGCAGAAAAGCGGTTCGCTACAACAGGCAGTTGCAGCGCGAATTTCGGCCGTTCTGTCCGAACCGATCGAGGTGCCACCCACCGGGGCCCACCTCAGCAGTGCCGAGATCGCTGCCGTGATCGATCATACTGCGCTGAAAGCGGATGCAACGGAAGATCAGATCGTCCAACTGTGCGAGGAGGCACGAGCCTACGGGTTTGGTGCCGTCTGCGTCAACGCGACCTACGTGGGGCTGTGCCACGAGCTACTGCAGGGCACGGGAGTAGAGATCGCTGCCGTTGCGGGTTTTCCGCTGGGAGCGACATTGTCCGCAGTCAAGGCCTACGAGGCCCAGCGTGCGATCGCTGCCGGGGCAAGCGAGATCGACATGGTGCTGCACGTCGGCGCGCTCAAGGACGGACGATACGACGCTGTGCTTGAGGACATCCGCACGGTAGCACAGGCATGTCACGCCAAGGACGCACGCCTCAAAGTGATCATCGAAGCAGCAATGTTGACCGACGAAGAAAAGGTCGCCGCCTGCTACCTCAGCCAGGAGGCAGGAGCCGACTTTTGCAAGACCTCTACCGGTTTTGGGCCGGGCGGAGCGAAACTGGAGGACGTAGCGCTCATGCGGCGCACGATCGGGCCAGAGATGGGACTCAAGGCCGCAGGTGGCATTCGCAGCTATGCCGATGCGCTGGCCATGGTTGCTGCTGGGGCAACGCGCATCGGCGCCAGCGCGGGCGTGCAGATCGTGCAGCAGGCGCGCGCCGAGGAAAAATGATGGACGTTGACTATATCGCCTGCCCTATCTGTCACGTGGGCAGGCTGCAAGAACGCGAAGTCAAGTATTCCCAGGTCTTTGAGGGACAGATGGTGGTGATCGATCACGTACCAGCTATGGTTTGCGACGTCTGTGGGGAGCGTATCCTCGACAGCGATGTCCTGGCACGTCTGTCGGGCCTCCTGGGGACCGATCAACGAGACCGCCACCCGCTCGTACCGCGTATCTGAGAAACGGCACGGACCGAACAGCCCTCGATGTCCTCGAGGGCTGTTTTTGTCTCACCGGATCCCATCGTGGTGCGCTATTCGATCTCGATCGCGCTCGAGTCGATGATGATCAGATCGGGCCCGACGGAGCGCGTTGCGCTAAATGGGATCTGCTTGAATTCGGCAACGGGCCCGCGGACGAATACACGTGCCAGGTCATAGGCCACTACCTTGCCAGTCTCGTCTATCAGAAGGTCGTTCAACACCCCGAGACGCAGGCCTTGCTCGGTGGCGATCGATCTGCCCCGCATCTCCCCCGACACGGCCAGAAGGCTCGCCACATGATCGAGCGAGTCATCCCGTGCCATCGTCTCATTGCTCTTGACCAGCACCACGTCCTTGCCAAAGACGTGCACCACACTGCGCGGGAGGATGATCGTCTCCCGGCTGAACATCTTGCCGGGTAGTACCAGGGCAGCAATCGTCCACTGCTGGGGATCGATCAACACGTCCTTGACCTTGCCCACGATCTCACCCGTCGTCATCGTCACGATCGGCCTGCCGATCAGGTCTCGACTCTTGATCATGTAACTCCTCCACACGACCGCGCAAAAGGGGCGTCTCTATCCAATACGCAGATCCGGTACGTCCCGTTCCGCGACTGTAACGATCGCCTTGTCTATACCAGGCGAGCCTGCCGCCAGGAATCGCTGAGCGCAGCGGCGATCTTGCGGTCGACGACGGGCAAGGCATAGTCGTCCAGCTCACCTAGCGTGGCCCAATGCCAGGCACGGACGTCCAGCGCCCTCGGCTCGCCCGGAGACAGGTAGCAGCACTCGAAGGCATACACAGTGATCCGAAAGTGCGTGAACGCGTGGCGGACCACGATTAGCTGCTCCCCTAGCTCGACCTCGATATCCAGTTCCTCGCGCAGTTCACGCCTGAGGCAGTCGCGCAGCGTTTCGCCTGGCTCTTGTTTCCCACCCGGAAACTCCCACAGCCCCCCCAGCAGGCCATCGAGCGGGCGCTGTGCGATCAAGACGTGTTCATCGCGCCAGATGACGCCTGCCGCAACGTTGTAATGCGGCGTCGGTGCGCGCCGTCGAGAGGGAGGATAATCCTCCGGACGGCCCGCAGCGTAGGCCTCGCACAGCGCATTGAGCGGACATACACCACAATGTGGAGACCGCGGCGTGCAGACCGTAGCGCCGAGGTCCATGATTGCCTCGTTGAACCGCCCTGCTTGCCCTGGTGGGATCAGCGCTTCGGCCAATCCCCACAGCCGTTCCCGCGTGTCTGCCTGGCGTGGGTCATCGTCAACCGCGTACAGGCGCGATACCACGCGGCGGACGTTGCCATCCAGCACGGCCGCGTCCTGACCAAAGGCCAGCGATAGGATCGCGCCGACGGTATAGGGGCCGATACCCGGTAGGGCAAGCAGTTCCTCTCTCGTATCAGGCAGTCGCCCACCGTACTCCTCTACCACGATCTGGGCCGCGCGACGCAGATTGCGGCACCGCGCATAGTACCCCAGCCCCTCCCAGGCCTTGAGTGCCTGTCCCAGATCGGCACGTGCCAGGGCCTGCAGCGTTGGGAACTGCTTCATCCACTCCAGGTAATATGGAATTACAGTCTCAACCCGTGTCTGCTGAAGCATCACTTCCGAGACCCACACCCGGTATGGGTCTCGTACCTGGCGCCACGGCAGGTCACGCAATCCGGTTTCAGCCCAGGCCAGCATCGCAGACCGGATCTCGCTGGCCCTGGCCGGAGGCAGGTCGCTCATCATCCCTTACCCTTCTCGACTAGGCCGAGTATACCATACGACCGTATCCGCACAAGTACGGCGCGGTAGCCAGACGTTCCCATCTCTGGCGGCACGCCGAACGCACGTTCCCCGTGCGTGCCCGTGAACGAGCATGGTGGCAGGCAGCGCGACGCGAACAGCACTTGCTGCTTCCGGGCCCCAGGTTGGGCACCATTGGACTTGCCCTGGCGTTCCGTTGTGGCTATAATGACCATCGGATCGCACCTATCACCACACCATGCTAGGAGATACCCGTGATTGACGAGACCCGCCTGTTGCAGACCTTCTTGGACCTTGTCCAGATCGACAGCCCGTCTGGACAGGAAGCAGCAGTCGCTGCCGATCTGGCTGACCGGCTCCGCGCACTGGACCTGGATGTGTCCACCGATCGCGCCGGGAACGTCCTTGGCCGCTGGGAAGGCAGCGGTGCTCCGCTCCTGCTCAGCGCCCACATGGACACGGTCGCTCCCGGGATCGGGATCCGGCCCATCGTAGAAGATGGCGTGATCCGCAGCGACGGGACGACCATTCTCGGCGGCGACGACAAGTCGGGCGTCGCTGTGATCCTGGAAGCGCTGACCGTCCTACACGAGCAGGGCCGCCGGTCCGCCGTGGAGGTCGCCTTCACGGTGAAAGAAGAGACCGGCTTGATAGGCGCACAGGCGATCGATCCCGGCTGGCTGCGCGCCCGTGAAGCGCTGGTGCTCGATTCGGGTGGGCCGCTCAACGCTGTCGTGCACGGCGCACCCTCCTCTGACAGATTCGCCGCCGTCGTCCACGGACGGGCGGCACACGCGGGCAGCAACCCCGAGGACGGCATCAACGCCATCCTCGTCGCTGCCCAGGGCATCGCCCGCATGCCACTGGGACGTATCGACGAGGAGACCACCTCCAACATTGGCCTGATCCAGGGCGGGCAAGCGGTCAATGTCGTCCCCGATCGTGTCGAGATGCGCGGCGAAGCACGCAGCCACGACATCGCCAAGCTCGACGCACAGATCGCGACGATGCGCAGCGCCATGGAGCAGGCGGTTGCACAGCATCCCGGCGCACAGTTGGAGCTCGACATCCGCCGTACCTACGAGGGTTACCGCCTGGCAGAGGACGAGCCGCTCATTCATCGCATCGCCCGCGCGCTGGAAGCGATGGGCGAATCCGCGCCTGACCTCCGCCTCAGCGGCGGAGGGAGCGATGCGAATATCTACAACACACGCGGGATCACCGCCGTCCCGATCAGCACAGGTATGCAGGCCGTCCATACCAACCAGGAATGGATCGCGCTATCGAGCATGGTACGCTGTGCAGAGCTCGTGATCCACGTACTGCGCAGCTAGCCATCGAGCCAGCGGGAGCGATCCGTGAAACGCGCCCTATCCGTCACTCGATCTGCCCTCCGTGCGCTGTACGACGAGCTGTTCGCGCTGGCCGGGATGGGGATGATCTGGTTTGCCGTCGCTATCCTCTTTCCCTACAGCGTGCTGTGGCTGGGGACACACGTGCTGCCGCCTGCAGGTGCCGCGACTGCTGCTCTGGTCGCGCTTCTCCCCGGACTGCCTGTTAGCGGCGGGCTGTACTATGTAGCGGTCCAGATCGCGCGCGAAGAGCGCTTTGCCTTTGCCCTCTTCTGGGAGGGCATCAAGGAACACTATCTCCTCAGCCTGAAGGTTGGCGGCGTGATCCTCGCCAGCGGCGTCGTTCTGTTCGTAGATGCTTTCTTTTACCTCAACGCGGGAACCCTGCCCTTGACGGTCATTGGATTCTTTGGTCTGTGGGGGCTGCTCTTTTGGGCGGCGGCGCAAATCTATCTCTTTCCCATGGCATTCCTGCTCGAGGAGCCACGCCTGGGGCTGATCCTGAAAAACGCAGGTGCGCTCGTATTTGCCTACCCCTTGTTTGCGTTGGGCATCCTCCTGGTCATGGCTCTAGCGACCACGATCAGCCTGCTACTGCTGCTGATCCTGGTGGCGACCGCCTGGATGCCATTCATCGCCCTCCTCAGCAGCCAGGCCACGCTTTCCTCGATAGATGAAGTCAAGAACTTTCGTGCGCGGAGCGCCAAGATCAGCGAGGAACAGGACGAGGCTGCCACAGAGCACCGAGCCGAACCCTAGAACCCAATCCACTATGCGCTGCCACGAGGTAGAGCAGCAGCGACGAGAGATCCTTATCCGGACGGCGCACTACCTAGGAAAAGGATGCCGGAGCAATCGGCAGCCGGACGACAAACTTGGCGCCGGAGCCCTCTTTGCTCTCTACTTCGATCGTACCCCCGTGCTGCTCGATCAGACCGTAGCTGATCGAAAGCCCCAGCCCTGTCCCCTGGCCAACGTCCTTGGTGGTGAAGAACGGATCAAAGATGCGGTTCAGGTGCTCTGCAGGAATGCCCATCCCGGTGTCGGCAATCGTCGCGATCACCTCACCGTCATTCGCGTGGCTGCTGATGTGCAGCTCGCCGCCATCCGGCATGGCCTGGTATGCGTTGATCAGCAGGTTGAGAAAGACCTGCTGTAGCTGATTCTCGTCCCCCAGCACGGGCGGCAGTGAGGAGTCATAATCCTTGAACACTTGGACGAGATCCGCGTTGCTGTGATGAGGCATCAACTCCGAGGCGGCCTCAATAACGTCATTCAGGCAGACGCGCCCCAAGCGGGGTTTACTTTGCCGCGCAAATTCCAGCAGATCCTGGACGATCTCTTTGCAGCGTAGCCCTTCCCGCTCCATCGTCGCCAGCGGCTTGTGCAAGGTACTCTCTTCTGGCGTCTTTTTCAGCAGCACCTGCGTGAAACCCAGGATCACGCCAATCGGATTGTTGATCTCGTGCGCCACACCAGCAGCGAGCTGGCCGATCGAGGCGAGCTTTTCCGCCTGGATCAGTTGCTCCTGCGCAGCCTCCAGCTCCGCCGTCCGTTCCTCGACCCGGCGTTCCAGCTCCTTGTTGAACCGTTTCACCGTCTCGTAGAGGCGCGCCTTGTCGATCGCGATGGCGGCATAGTCGGCCAATGCAGAGAGCAGATAGATGTCGCCCTCGGTAAAGGGTTTCATCGAGGTCTGGTTGTCCACCAGGAGCACACCGATGACCTGCTTGCCCACCTTGAGCGGGATGTATGCCATCGAACTGACGAGGTAGTTCGTCTTGACCTTGAGCGACTGATCCGCTGCCGTCGTCCAAAAGGGTTCGCCGGTCCGCACCACCTCGCCAGCGATCGTATCGTTGACCTTGACCCGGAACCCACGTGCGTACTTTTCGCCCAGCCCCCGCGCAGCGCGCATCAGCAGGTCCCCCGAGCCCTTGTCGATCAAGAGCAGCGATCCCTCCTCTGCACCGGTAACATAGAGCGCGGCTTCGATGATCCGGTTCAGCAGCTCTTCCAGATCGAGCAGTGCCGTGACCGACTTGCTGACGCGATAGAGGATGTTGAGCTCCTGGACCCGCCGCTCCAGTTGGCGGTTCACCTTCCGCAGCCCTTCGGTCAGCCGATCGCGTTCTCGCCGCAAGCGGACCTCGCGCAGCGCACGGTCAATGGCATCAAGCATCTCTTGCATCTCGTACGGCTTGATGATATAGTCGCGCGCCCCCAGGCGAAAGGCCTGCACAGCCGTCTCTTCGGACCCGTGGAAGGTCATCAAGATGACCGGGAGGTTCACCTCGCGCTCACGAAGCGCAGCCAACACCTCCATGCCCGTCATCTTGGGCATCTTTAGATCCATGATGGCCAAATCGACCGGGTCCGACAGCGCACGCTCCAGGCCGCGTGCTCCATCCCGGGCCGTGACGTACTTGTAGCCAGCAGGCTGAAGGATGTACTCGGTCAGAAACTGCAGGCTGTCGTTGCGGTCATCGACGACCAGTATCGTTTCACCAGCCAAGGAACCCCCTCCTACAACCATCCCTAGCCGAATAGATCGTTTACCAGATCCTCAACCTGCTTGCGGCGCCGCCGGGTGGCCTCTGGATCGAGTTCCAGGTGCACCACGACACGCTCGTCTGGAGCCAAACTCCCTGCCGTATGCCAACGTAGGCGCTGCCCACCCAGGCGGATGGCCATCTGAGGGCACATGGCCCCTTCGATCACCTCGACGATCCCTTCCCAGGTCCCCTCCTCCGGCAGAGTGCCAGGGGCACCAGGCCCGTGCGCCGTGAGCTCGACGACCATTCCTGCACCCGCCTCACGCGGAAGATGGTCGCGCGGCCAGTCGAGCCGCTGTCCATCATCCAATGCGATCCGCGCCCAGCCCCCTTCTAGGTCATCGATCACGCCTCGCTGCGCCGGCAGATCGTCGCCCTTTGTATGCTCTGGCTGCTCTCTGTCTTCAACCATTGGGGCAGAATGCTCCTTAGCGTTCCGTCTGCACCCAGTACGTGGTCCCATCCGTGATGACCTCGATCGTGCCGTCCTGATCGGTGCGGTACACATCGGCCCCGTAATCGGACAGGCGATCCAGGATCTCCTGGTGTGGATGCCCGTACTGGTTATCGGCGCTACAAGAGATCAACGCGACCTCCGGCCTGACGCGTTCCAGGAATGCGACGCTGCTTGCCGTATTGCTGCCGTGATGTGAGACCTTGAGGATTTGCGCGTCGAGCGGACTTCCCTGGGCCATCACCCACGCCTCTTCCTCGGTTTCGGCGTCGCCTGTCAGCAGTACGCTGATCTCTCCATAGGTCAGACGCAGTACGATCGAGGCATTGTTCATATCATCGCCTGCAATCGCGTCCACGCTGGGCCCCAGGACCTCAAGCTGTACGTCTGGATCAAAGGGAATCTCTACACCGGCAGCGCCGCGCACGATCTGCGTGCCTCCTTCGTCCCGCGCCCTCTGAAGCTCCTGTAGAAATTCCGTATAGATCTGCGTGGTATGCACCTGCCCGGTGGCCACACCGATGCCGACGGGAATATCACGCAGCACCTCAGGCAAGCCCCCAACGTGATCGGCATCCGGATGCGTGAGCACCAACACGTCGAGCCGATCGAAACCGTTCTCGGTCAGATACGGCAAGATCACATCACGGGCATCCCGGCTCGAATTCCCTCCGTCCACCAGCATGGTCTTCCCATTGGGTGAGATGATCAGGATAGCATCGCCCTGCCCGATATCCAGCGCAGCAATGCGCATCGCGCGATCGGGCAGCGGTGAGGACAGCTCGGGCGAGGGAGTAAGCCAGCTCCAGTCTACCGCACAGCCAGCAAGCAGGCCTCCGAGCACGAGGACAAGACAGCAAAATGTCTTGGTCCACCAGTTGTGGCTGATCGACAACCCTTCCCCTCCCCCAATCGGTACAAGTACCCCTACTCACCCACTATGAGCGCTGTGCGACAGTAGCGTACCCTTGATGGCGATAGCGTACGCTTTGCTCTGTAGTTGATTGTACCAGAACTGGGGACAAAGGGCAAGGGAAGACGACGAAAAGCCACATCTCGGCCGAGATGTGGCTTTTCGAGTTGATCTGAGCGAGGTCTACTCGATCGCGACGACCGCGCCTTCGGCCTCCAGCTTGGCCTTGGCATCCTCAGCGACTTCCTTGGACACCGCCTCCAGGACCGGGCCCGGCGCATTGTCGACGACAGCCTTGGACTCTTGCAGGCCCAACGCGGTGAGCTGGCGCACGACCTTGATGACCGGGATCTTTTTCGGGCCGATCTCTTTCAGCACGACGTTGAACTCGGTCTTTTCCTCTTCCTCTGCCTCAGCCGCAGCAACGCCCGGTGCCATCGCCATTGCCGCAACCGGCGCAGCAGCGCTGACACCCAGCTCTTCCTCAAGCATTTTGACCAATTCGGACGCTTCCATCAAAGAAAGGCCCTTAATTTCCTCTACCAGTTTCCCTAGATCTGCCATTGGGTATTCCCTCCTGTGTGTGGTCCCATCACGACCTGAAAAATCAGGCTGCAGCTTCCGTCTCTTCGAGCTGATCGACGTGCGCCTGCAGCACGTTGAGTATCTGGCGGACACCGTTCGCGATCGTGCCTACCAGTTGTGAACCGGGGGCATTGATCCCCGCGAGGATCTGGGCGAACAGGACATCCTTCGACGGCAATGAAGCCAACGACTGCGCCCGCGCTGCGTCGAGCACCTCCCCCTCGAGTATACCGCCGACGATGTCAAAATCACGATCGTCACCTATCTCCTTGCCAAAGTCATCGATCACCTTGACGACCGGAGCGAGGTCCTCGGGGCAGAACGTGACGGCCAACGGGCCCGCAATCAGCGCCGGCACGTTTATGTCCATCTCTTCCAGTGCCAACCGGAACAGGGTGTTCTTGATCACGCTGTAGCTGCCACCGCTCTCGCGTAGCCTGTTCCTGAGCTGCTCTACTTCGGGCACGCTCAAGCCCCGTGATTGCACGAAAACGATCGCGTGGCTGTCCTTCAGCAAACCAACGTACTGCTCGACCAGGTTCTCTTTTCTTTCTCTCGTAATTGCCAAGTTGCCAACACCTCCTTCTACGCACCAAAGCAAAATGCCTTTGCACCCAGCAGGTACAAAGGCATTGTGATACAATGACCTCAGTGCCTGTGCTGGATGATTAAGCGCGTGTGCGCCCCGGCAGTCTCTGGCACGTCCCACGAAGGGACGAATATGTGGTTGTGAGTGATTACGCTACTCTATCGCTCGTGCAGAAGCCGGATCGATCTTGACGCCAGGCCCCATGCAAGAAGCAAGTACAACTTTGCGGATGTAGGTGCCCTTGGCCGAAGCCGGACGTGCACGCTTGATCGCGTTCATGAACGCAGTCAGGTTCTCCAGCAAGTCGTCGGGCTCAAAGCTCACCTTGCCGATCACCCCATGCAAATTGGACGTCTTGTCCACACGAAACTCGACGCGGCCCAACCGTGCTTCGTTGATCAGCCGCTCCAGGTCCTCTCCCTGTGCAATCGTGCCCGCCTTGGGGTTCGGCATCAGCCCGCGTGGGCCCAAGACACGGCCCAGCCGTCCCACGACGCGCATCATCGGCGGCGTCGCCAGGACCAGGTCGAAATCGAGCCAACCTTCCTGGATCCGTGCCGCCAGATCCTCGCTCCCTACGTGATCAGCACCCGCTTCCTCAGCAATCCGGGCGTCCTCACCTTCGGCAAAGACGAGGATCCGAACCGTGGTGCCCAGCCCCTTGGGCATCAAGACCACGCCACGCACCATCTGATCGGCGTGACGGGGGTCGACGCCCAATCGCATATGTACCTCAACTGGGGCATCAAACGAGGCATAGGAAGTTTCCTTGA
>Ga0315554_1002673_pt1 | contig 10125 bp, 9 predicted proteins | sample SalMarSW160370MG_FD_202114 | JGI IMG/M metagenome (GOLD analysis project Ga0315554, IMG submission 202114) | Salt marsh sediment microbial communities from the Plum Island Ecosystem LTER, Massachusetts, United States - Salt Marsh Sediment SW1603-70 ... | reverse complement strand
CCGCCATAACCAGCGACGCCGACCTTTCCTGCGATGCCCTTCATTTCCCCTTTTACCTGGATTGGTCGCCGGATAGCAAAATGGTGGTTAAATTCCTGCCGGCTGGGAATAATACCGACCTTCAAACCGCGTGAACAGTTCTTCGATGCGGGTAACGATGCGTTCTTGTTCGAAGAGATGAGGGAGGGGGATTTTATAATTTTTGATAAAACTACGTGGTACGCGCAGTTGCCCTGCTGTTCCAGTAAATTTAGCTTTTGCGTCTTGACCAAATGATTCCTGAGCGTCTATGGGTCAGCTTACCTGGCGGAGGCTTTCATCCAATCTGCCGACTTGCAGTAACCATTCGTACGGGGGAAAAACGATAATCTGATTTTACCAACCCCTGTAGAGCGCGGCTCAAAAGCTCTTCTTCCCTCGCAATCGTTCTTGGGCAAGTTCAGCCATTTTCTCATAGGTACGCTCAGGGCCCCTTATTCTGAAAGCGTGATTTTTCCCGTCCTGAAGAAATGCCCGGGTTCCACGCCGATTTGCATGGCCAGATGGATGCTGATCAATTGAATCGGGATGATCTCCATTAATGGCAATCCAATTGCAGGGACTTCGGGCAATTCAATTTGCCATTGGTTCTTATCCGCGCCAATCCAAAAGGCGTTGGTATGATAGTTGCGCAAGTCTTCGAGCAATCGTAAGTTTATATCGCGTGTTTCTGCTGGGCCCGCAAAAAGTAGTACCGTTAGATCAGGATTGCACAATTCAAGCGGACCATGACGGAATTCACCCGCCTGGAATGGCGTTGCCAGAAACTTGGCAGCTTCGCTAAGGATCAATGCACCCGTATAGGTAGCGGCCATCGAAGCGCCGCGCCCAAGGATAGCAAGCCGTTTTGGAACGCCAATCATTTCGCCAATTGTTTTTACACGTTCTTCCCATGTAGATAGATAACTCTCCATCGCAATTCCAGTTTGTTTCATCGTTTCACGCGCGGACTCTATCTCTTTGCCAAGCAGTGTTGATGCAGCGAGTTGAGCGACGCCAATTGTGTTGATATACGTTCGTGTGGAAACCGTCTTCTCAACCTTTGCATTGATTAGAACTTTGTATTCTGCAGCCTTCGCAAGAGGGCTTTCCAAATCATTAACAGTGGCAAGCAAAGCCGCGGGTCGTAATATCCGATTGAATTCCAGCGCGGTCATGATCTCTGCGGATCTACCAGACTGGGAGAAAAGCCATAAAAGAGTTTTCGATGTGACAAGTGTTGGCGTGTGGTGTATCAATTCTGAGGTATCAACCCACAGGGCGGGAACTCCTGAGCGAGCCAGCATTAACCAGGCGGGGTAAGATGCGTAATGTGACCCCCCCATACCTGTCAGAATGATGCGATCGAATTCACCGCGCTGAATTGCTTTAGCAACAGCATTTAAAGGAACAGGGTCAAAGAGTTCGATCGCGGAGCGCAAGGATTGCGGCTGGCTAAGAATATCGAGGATGTAGGGAATGTTTGTCATAGCTTCTCACAGAGGATTGTATGGGCGCTGCCATACAGGCCAGCATAATAACCAAGTTTTGCGGGTACGATGCGCACGCGGTCGAAGGGCACCATCGGGTTGGGCGTTCTAAGCATTTCCTTGAGTGTTGGTAGGAATAGATCCGCGCTCTTCATTACACCGCCGCTTAATACAAGCACATCGGGAACAAAAAGCGAAATCACATTGATAATACCAATACTAAAATCGCGCGCAACATTCTGCATGACCGCCAGAGCCGTTGCATCCCCTGCGCGCGCAGCCTCTGCGACGAAACGCGCGTCCAAGCGGTTTGGATCGCTCAGAGCAAGATCGGTGTGGGGATCGCTGCTGAATGCACTTCTCGCCTGACTTGAAATGGCTGGCCCCGAGATCAGGCTTTCCCAACACCCACAATAACCACAATAGCATTTAGGGCCATTGGGGTCTATAAGTTGATGTCCACCTTCAGGATGTGAGCCATCCACTCCACGATAGATTTTTCCGTCTAAGATGAATGAAGTGCCAACCCCTGTTCCTACTGTGACCGCGTACAGTCGTTTTACGCCTTGTCCAGCCCCCTGCCAGTATTCACCAAGCGCGGCTACATCAGCATCATTTTCCAGTCGTACTGGAACGTTGAATGCCCTATTCAGTCGCTCAACGATCGGGACATTTTTCCAACCTGCAAGTGTATATGGATTATTGATCGTGCCGCGAATGGGGTCGACCGGACCTGTTGAGCCGATCCCAATTCCCAGCAAGGAGGGAGATTCAACAGAATCAAGGGTCAGGCGAACCAAACCCTCGATTAAACGGAGGCCGTCTTTAGGTCCGATGGATGCGATGGGAGCCTCATGTTGAAAGAGAAAATGGCCCTCCAGGTCAAATGCTCCTATACGGACAAGTGTCCCCCCCAAATCCATACCAATTGCTATTTTTTGAATCACCGTTTCACCGCTCCTGCCTATCAACTTCGTGGTCTGACCCCGATTCGTTTATGGTTCTTCCTACCCACTCTTCGACCGCCGAAGCGATATAGTTTTCCTCTTTGAGACCGATATGGCGGTGAACGGCAAATCGAACCATATATCGCCCGTAAACATGTGAGGCAATACCGTAGTTTTCCTTAAGACCCTCAGCGAAAACTTGAGGGTCGACTCCTAGTGTAGAAAGATTTATCATGATCAGATTCGTTGGAACTGGATAGGGATCCACAATCAGTCCTTCTATGGCAATCAGACGGGCGGCAATCGACGCGGCTCGGCTATTATCTTCGACCACCCGCTGTGTCATTTTTTCTAATGCTATGAGTCCAGCCGCTGCGAGGATGGCAGCTTTGCGTATATATCCACCCAACATTCTCCGTAAACGTCGTGCTCTTGCGATTGTTTCTGTAGGACCACAAAGCATTGCACCGAAAGGAGCGCTCAGGCATTTATCTAACGAAAACATGATGGTGTCTGCACCCTCCGATAAATCCCTCACAGTTGTCTGCGCAGAGGCGGCTGCGTTAAAAATCCTGGCCCCATCGAGATGGATCTTGGGTACTGCTTCCCGAGCTACTCTACAAAGTTCTCTCATTTTTCCTACAGAGATCAGCGTCCCACCAGATGCGTTATGCGAGTTCTCCAAACACACGAGCGTCGGCTTTGGCGAAGCGATGGTGGGGAACCTATAGCTAGGCTGAACCGTTTCCTGCAGAATGCTGGCGGAGGGGATGCCAGGACTTGCCCAAGTCTTGATCATAACACCCGCTATAGCGCCTACCCCGCCTAGCTCTTGCTCATAGATGTGAGAATCTGGGCCAACGATCACTTCCTGGTAAGGTTCTGTTTGGCTCAATATCGCTACAAGGTTTGCCTGTGTGCCAGTAGGCATGAGGATCGCATCTTCTTTACCTGTTATATCCGCTGCAAGCTCTTCTAGTTGGTCTATAATTTTGTCATTAGGCACCCCAAACCCGTGTACCTCGGCTTGCCGCATCGCCTCCCGCATTTCGGCAGTGGGTTGAGTAACGTTATCACTGCTGACATCGATAATCATATAAGACCTAAGAACGAAATGGCAGCAATCGCATTGGGGTTTTGATAAGCATGGTGTTTACTTCTTCTTGTGTGATGCCGCTCTGAAGCATCAGGTGAACAAAGCTCGTCAGGAGATAGTCATATCCGATACCGCCTAGACATCGCCAGTAAGACCGTCGATGTACATCCATGGAGAGCACTATTTGATCTTTATACCCCCTCTCAATTAACCCTTTGATCATCTCCACACGCCACTCATCGGGTGCATAATTTACCATCCCTGCATGGTCAAAACCCAGATAAGCACCACAATGGGCTATTTCTTCATAGTAATCCAAACAGCGGCGATCCCCCAGATGACCCACAACGACGCGCTCGGGTTTAACCCCCTCTTCTTCCAGGAGTGCCAATTTCTCCAGGGCACATTCCCCGTGATACGTATCGATGGAGATTAAGGCACCTGTCGCATTATGTGCCCTGGCAGCGGCCCGAAGCAATCGTTCTTCCTGGGAACTCAGATAACCCTTGCCTCCTGCATTTCGAGGGGCACCCGCACCAATCTCCCCGATTACCCCTGCTCTTATTCCGGTATCCTCAACGCCCATGGTGAGGTCAAGGATCATTCTGTCTGCAAGATCATTGGTACTTGTCGCTTCGACGATGGAGGACTGAGAACCTAACCAAACTCCAGTTCCCATTATGATATGAACACCGGTTGCCTGGCTTATAGCCTTCAAACCTAGCGGATTTCGACCTGCACCCATCAGGGTGAGTTCTATGATTGCGCCTCCACCAGCAGCTCTAAACCGCTTAAGTTCCTCGATCGCAATCCTTTCATCATTTAAGATATGCTCGTAGCCCCAACAGCTGGGATAGATATCCAAAAGCAAGTGCTCATGCATTTGCGTAGCAGATAGGCTACTGGCTTGGACAGGTCCCAGGACGGTTTGTACAATTTCTGACTCCATCACGATCTCCTAGCCAAACCATCCTTGATAGGTGGTCTCGTGGCAATGATTTCTCTTCATGTTATCCGGTCACAAATAGGTACCCCACATAAGCCTCGGTCCAAGAATTTCGATCTTCGCTCCATTAATCGCTCTGGACATATTCGAAGCAAGGAAAACGATTATGTCAGCGACCTCCTCCGGTTGGAGAACCGACATTGGATCAGCTTGGGGGTGAGTCTTCTGCCACATTGTGGTGTTGACTCCAGCCGGACAGATGACATTGGCCCTTATCCCATATTTCGCGGTCTCATCAGCCAACGATTCGGTCAGACAAACCACCGCAGCCTTCGAGGCAGCGTAGGCAGCTCCATTCGCTCTGCCTCGAAGTCCATCGACCGATCCAACATTAATGATATTACCGCTCTTTTGGTGAATCATATGTGGAAGAATCGCTCTGGTAACGAGGAATGCGCCTCGAAGATTTGTATTGACCACTTTATCCCAGTCTTCAACCTTGACGCTTACCATTGGCGTTAGAATCTCGATCGCAGCATTATTGACCAAGATATCAATCTTACCGAAGTCTTTTAATACCTTTGCCACAGCACGGTCGACCGCCTTTTCATCCGCTACGTCCGCCTCTACTACGATGGCGCGTCCTTTCACCGTAGAAACCTCTTCTGCTACCGCTTCAGCTTGGTGGCGATCCACATCTACAATTGCCACGGATACACCATGTTTGACGAGTGCCAGGATAGCAGCCTTGCCGATTCCCTGTGCACCACCTGTTACGATAGCAACCTTTCCTTCTAGGTCGAGCTCCATGCATAACTCCTCTTACGTGATGTGTAACCAATATGGAGGGTAGATCACCAACTCTCGGGGCATCTGCGAACACAATAATGATGCCTGATTCATCCTTTTACCGCTCCCGCGGTAAGCCCAGAGATTATATAGCGAGCAAAAATCATCGAGAGCAGCACCGGGGGTATCGCAGCCAGCACGCCACCTGTCATCATTGCACCCATATCTACCACGTAACGACCGGTAAATTCGGCGATCGCCACCGGCACTGTCTTGGCGGCGGTGGTGCTGGTGAAGATGAGGGCAAAGAAAAACTCGTCCCAGGCGCTCAGGAAGACAAACAACGCCGTTGAAACCAGCCCTGGAGCTGAAATGGGCATGATGATCGAGAAGAAAGTACGCAAGTGCGATGCTCCATCAATTCGTGCAGCATCCTCTAGCTCGATCGGGATACTTTCGAAAAAGGCTGACATCAACCATATGGCAAACGGTAACGTAAAGCTCAAATAGGTAAGAATCAGAACGATGGGTTTGTTATACAGACCAAACCCCGTAGCGATAATATAAAGAGGGATAACCAGCGAGACCTCGGGAATCATGCGCGTTCCCATGATGCCGAGGAGTAGGGTGGAGCGCATCGGCATACGGATGCGAACCAAGGCATAAGCGGCCAGAGAGCCGGCCAAGAGCGAAATGACCGTTACCGAGGAGGCGATGATGAACGAGTTTTTCATTGTGATCCTGAAGGTGCGAAATACTTCCGATGTGCCGGTGCTGGGGAAAAGGATATTAATGTAGTTCTTCAACGTCGGATGTTGGGGGATCCAATGAATGGGCACTGAAAGAATCTCTGCCCGCGTGGAGATGGTCGATAGCAGCAAGTAAAACACCGGCAAGAAAATGATCAAATAAACCGGCAAGGTGAGAAGGAAAAGAAACAGTCGGTTGAATTTGGATTTCATAGGGCGCGATCCTCCGGCCGGTAAAGCAATCGAATGTAAATCAGAGCCATGACCAATGTGAAAACTGAGACAAGAAAGGAAATTGCTGCCCCGCGTCCGACATGGCCATAGCTGAAAGTCTCCAGATAGGTCAGGAAGGAGATAGTCACTGTACCAAATGCGGGGCCGCCAGCAGTGATCACATAGATGATATCAAATACGCGAAAGGCCTCTACAGTGCGGATGACCAGGGCTACAAGCAGGGCACTGCGCAGAAGCGGCATCCGCACGAGCCAGAAGGTCTGCAATGAGCTGGCTCCGTCCACTGCTGCTGCTTCCTCCAACTCCGGTGGCAAGGTGGCCATTGCGGCTTGGAGGATGAGGGCAATAAAGGTCACGCTATGCCATACATCAGCCAGAATGACCAGATTCATAGCTTTCCAGGGCGAGATGAGCCAGGGCTGGTATTTATTGATCAAACCCATGGCGAGCAGCAGGGCGTTCAGAGCTCCATAATCGGCGTTGTAAATCCAACGCCACATGGTGCCGTTTACGATGGTGGGGATTGCCCAGGGGATAATCAACGCCACGCGCAGAAATTTCCAGCCAAACGGACGACGGCTAATAAGCTGTGCAATGCTCAAACCCAGGACCAGCTCCAGGCCGACCGAGACCATGGTGAAATACAGAGTGCGCCAAATCGTGATCCAAAAGGTGTGATCGAAGAGCAGCGAAGTATAGTTTTCTAACCCAATGAAGATATTGCGGGTGTTCTTACTCAAACTAGCGTTGAATAAGCTCAAATATAGGCTGCTTACAACCGGCTGCAGGATGATGCCTAATATGATAATCAACGCAGGCAGTATGAACAGTAATCCGGTTAATGCATCACGGCGTTGGATTCTCATGGCAAACCCGAAGGTGGTTTGCGGCGAAAGCGCCGCAAACCACCAGCTGTGAGTTCTGTTTTAGAGTTTTATTACTTCATTAGCGTTTCCCAGGTGGCTGCTGCTTCATCCAGTGCTGCCTGGGGGGTTGCTTGTTTGGTCAGCGCCTTTTGCAGCGCTAGTTGCAAAGCCTTTGAGCCTTCCACATAGAACGGCACTTTAGGACGCACGTGCGAGAAGGGGAACTGCTCCTTGAACATTGGCACGGTTACCGCGGTCACTTCGTTGGTACTCGCCAATTTTTCGCCGGCGGCTCCCTCAAAGCTCGTCGCCCATGTCGGCAACATATGCGCCGAGTAGCGGTCTTGGACATCCTGGGACGTTAAATACTTGACAAATTCCCAGGCTGCATCGGAGTTTGGCGATGTAGCCGCCACGGAAATACCCATGGATCCGTCGATAGTGGCGCTCTCTACACCGCTGCCAGCAAAAGCGGGCATCAGAGCCATCTTAACTTTTCCGGTGATCTGCGATTGATCCGGCTGGTTGTTAGCCAGGTCATACATGTAGTTCCAATTCAAAGCAAAGACCGCCTTCCCTGACGAGAAGACGTTGCGCACGTCTTCCTCAACGTAGGACACGGAGGCAGGGTTAGTGATGCCGTCGTCGATCGTTTTCACCATCCACTCCAGCGTTTTGACGCCAGTGGCGTCATTGAACACTGGCTTGCCACTATCGTCCACCAACTTACCGCCGTTTCCGAACAAGAGGGTCACCCAATCGCAGATCGCTGCTTCATACTGGCCCCACGACCAGACGATCGGGTACTCGACGATGCCTTGTGCCTTGATCGCTATTGCTTGCTCGACCAGCTCCTCCCAGGTCTTGGGTGGTGCATTGAAACCAGCTTGCTGGAGCAATTCCTCATTATAAAAGAAATACTTCTGGTCCAACAACCACGGCATACCGTAAACCCTTCCGCCAACTGTGGTGATTTCCCAGGCAGCCTTAAATACATTGTCTTTCGTCGCCTGATCCAACTTGTCGGTGATATCCAGAATATAGCCCTTGTCGGCAAATTCCGCGTACCAGATATCATCGACCAGGAAGACATCGTAAGCCGGCGGGGTAGAGGTCATGCTAGTGGTGATCTTGTCATGCAGTGCATCATAGGCAACGTAGTCGATCTTCACTGTAATATTTGGGTGCTGCTGGTTAAACTCCGAGACGATGGAGTTCATCTCATCTACAGTTGCGCCGGCCTGCTCCATGGCCAGCACGTGGATAGTGACCGCCTCAGCAGCTGGCGAAGCAGGAGCTTCGGTGGCGGGAGCACCCGGCGCTTGGGTTTCCGCACCAGCAGGTGGCGTAGCTGGCGCTGCACACGCAGACAAGAGGATCCCAAGGGTAATAAGGATCACGAATAACCGGTAGAGTGTTTTCATCTTTAGTCTCCTAGAGTAGTTGTTTGGCCTTAGTCGTTAGTCATCGTTCATTTATATCCTGTTAATCATTCGATTCTGAAACCACCTCCTTTATGGAATATCCAATCAGATCAATAAGTTCCACTCTTGCGAAATCGAAAATAGAACTCACTCTTCTCACCACTAGCGACTGACCAGGAATACTCCACTGGTTTGCCATCGCTGAGAAAACCCACAACCTCGGAGGCGATGGTGGGCAAACCGGGCTGCACCTCCAGCAGGCGGGCTTGTTCGGCGTTTAGCGTCACTGGCTTGAGCGTCTGGTCCATGCCGGTGATAAATACGCCGTAACGTATTCTCAGGTACGCGTACAGGGATTCGGTCTCCAGGAGGCTATGCTCTCCTTCTAACCCTGGGAATCGAGCCGAAGAAAGGTAGGCGGTCTCCAGCAGGATCGGCACGTCATCGGCGAGGCGCAGACGAGTGATTTCGATAACGGGATCGCCTTCATGAAGCTGCAAGAAAATAGCGATGTGGGCGTTTACGGGAACAACGTTATTCGCGATCAATTTGCTGCTGGGTATGCGGCCAATGGCAACCATTTGCTCGGTAAAGCTAAGCTTCGCAGGGACAATGGAAGCTATGCTTGGATGGGTGACGAAGGTACCGACACCTTGCCGGCGAGAAAGCCAGGATTGGCGCACCAACTCTTCCAGCGCGTGGCGCACAGTGAGGCGCGAAACGCCGTATAGATTGGCTAGCTCAGACTCGGGGGGCAATACTTCACCTTCTGTGAACTGATTGTCAATGATCAGATTTCGCAGGTTACACTCGATCTTGACATAGAGCGGAAGTTTGCTCTTCGGGTCAATTTTGAATAGATCTTCATTGTTTTTTGTCATACTATAGATTTCTTTGAGTCTTTACAAGAAGTGGACCTTGCTGGAAAAGTATACTAGTGAGCAAGATTCGTTTTGGCGAGTTCTGAAATGCGATATACCAAATTGCGAGCTATCGTTCAGATACGATTTTAGACCTGACCGATTTTGAGAATACCCATGCACCGATGCAGCTGCAAGACAATCATAAATTGAGTGAAATGCCTGTGCCAAAGTCCAAGGGCAGCCGGAGTGCCCTTCGCAAACATGGGGTAGACTTTCATTTGTGCGCTATCACTCGTACATTGATCCCGACTCACGTACACCGTTTGACCTTAACAATTCTTGTTGCAGTCTGGCACACGGGCTCAGAAACACCAGACCTCCAGGAATAAAGGGATACGGCAGATCCATAGGCTTTCATCCAACACCCAAAATACACTGCGAAGTAGTGTTCAAGTCCAAATAGACGCAAAATAGCTTGCAATCTCTTGATTTTGGTATCCGCATCTCTTGTTAAGGTTCAGTCTTCACTGCTCTTTGTTCACCACCCCTAAACTCAGTACAACTGGACATATAGATGTTAATACATCTATAATTATAATGTATTTCTTACTCCAATGCCAGAAGTTGTACTCGGGATCTTTGGGAATCCCCGTGGTAAAGGTTAGATGTGGGGGTGTTGGGCGGGCTGCACCCGCCCAACACC
>Ga0315554_1002672_pt1 | contig 10125 bp, 9 predicted proteins | sample SalMarSW160370MG_FD_202114 | JGI IMG/M metagenome (GOLD analysis project Ga0315554, IMG submission 202114) | Salt marsh sediment microbial communities from the Plum Island Ecosystem LTER, Massachusetts, United States - Salt Marsh Sediment SW1603-70 ... | reverse complement strand
CAGGTTGTGTCTACACAATTCCCGGTTGTGCGCACCCTCTCATCCCCGAAAACCCATACCCCTTGGCATCGGCCTCCGCCGGTGTGCCTCCCAACTGTACAACGGCGACTCCGGTGGAGAGTGGATTGAACAGGAGAACGGCAAGAGCGATTCCGGTGTCGCTACGAAGCATCACTTGGGGCTGCCCTTCTCGGGCCCTGTTTCGCTCAGCCCGTCTGACTGGTGAAGGATCGCTACGGGCGGAGGCCGAACGCGACGAGGAGATCGGTGAGTCGGCATCCGCACGACGCCTCGAACGCCGCGATCAGATCGGCCGGCGACGCGATGCGCCCTAGGTTATCCGCGTAGTACGTCGCCAGCGCGGCGAAGAACGGCCCGTCGCCGATCGCCTCGCGGATCGCGTGGACGAAGAGTGCGCCCCCGCTGTAGACGAAGGCGCTGTAGGTCGACGACTCGGAGAACGCGTAGGTCGGGCTCGCGATCGTGACGTCGGGCTCGTCCGTCCGCGCCCGGTCGTAGGTGCGCGCCCATTGATCCAGGATCTCGGAGGCGATGCTCGGCCCGGCGAAGGCTTCAAAGAAGAGGTAGGAAAGGTACGTGGCGAGGCTCTCGTCGAGCCACGGGTCCTCCGCGATGTCGTTCCCGACACCGGCGTAGAACCACTGGTGGGCCATCTCGTGGGAGATGATGATATCATAGAAGGTGTCCTCCTGGTTCATCGCGTAGGCCGAGGAGACGAGGATCAGGCCGGAGAACTCGACGCCGGCGGCGTGCTGCGCCGGGACCTCGACAAGTTCGACCTCGGCGTACCGAATCGGACCGATCAGGTCCCCGAAGAGCTCCAGGGCATCGGACGCGAGGTTCAAAGCGACGTCCGCGGCCCGCCCCTTCTCCGGTCTGAACCACGCACGGAGCGTGACCCCGTCGAGGACGGCGTCGCGATGCTCGTAGCCGTCGACCAGGACGACGGAAAAGTCGCGCACCCCTTCGGCGACGTAGTGATAGGTGACGGAACCGTCTTCCCGGACCTTGTCGCTGAGCGTCCCCGTCGTAACGGGCGTGATCCCGGCGGGGATCGTAAGGCTTACCTCGTAGGTCGACGCCTCACTCATCAGCGCGTCGCCGACCTCGAACACGGGATCGAGAGACCATCCCTCCTCCGTATAGAAGGCAAGGATCGGGTAGAAGGCGGTCAGGGTCAGGGCATGATCGGACCGGGTCAGCAGACCGTACGCGTCGGTCGGCGGCGTTGCTCCGTCGGACCAGTCGTCGGCGTTCCCCTCGAATCCGATCGCCACGGTGACCCGACTGGCAGGCGGGAGAGGTTCGGGAAGCGGGACGAAGAGGACCGTATCCTCGACGAACGTCTCCGCCTGGACGGCACGCCCATCGACGAGGGTCTCGGTGACCCGTACGGAGGCGTCCCCGTAGATCCCGGCTCCGTTCGGATAGAGCCGGAAGAAGAGCTCTTCGAGCTCGGTTCCGGTGGCATTCTGGTACTCCACGCGAAGATCGCCGGCGAACGAACCGGTGGCGTAGTCGACGGCGACGGCGATCGTGTAGTGAGGCATGCCCGCGGCGACGGAGAGATGCACGAACCCGCCGGCGACGAGGAGCCCGAGGAGGATGACGGCCTGTTTCCGCGCCCGTGACATGAGGGATCTCCTTTCTCGGTATCGGGCTACGCGCCAAGCACGCGTCGGTAGACGGATTCGTACTGAGGAACGAGCTTCCGGTGGTCGAACGATTCCGCCGCCCGCGCCTTGCCCGCGGCGGAGAACCTCCGATACCGGTCCGCGTCCCGGAGCAGGTCGAGGGCGTACTCCGTCATCCGCTGTACGTCGCCGGCGGGGGCGAGGTACCCGGTGACGCCGTGTCGGACGACCTCGGGGATCCCCCCGACGTTGCTGGCGATCACCGGAACGCCGCTCGCCATCGCCTCGAGGGCGACGAGCCCGAAGCTCTCGGTCGAGCTCGGCAGCAGGAGAAGGTCGGCCGCGGCGAGGACGGGGGCGACGCGGTCGACGACGCCGACGAACGTAACGCGGTCGACGACGCCGAGCTGCTCTGCGCATTCACGAGCAACCGGGAGGTCGGGGCCGTCCCCGACGAGGATCAAGCGGCAGTCGATCGCGGAAGCGACCTCGGCGAAGACCGCCACGACGTCGCGGACTCGCTTGACCGGGCGGAAGTTGGAGATGTGCATCAGCGTCCTCTGCGAGCGGCGCGAGCGATCCGGGATGCAAGGGCAGGTCTCGATCTGGTGGCGCTCGGGATCGACGAAGTTATAAACGACGGTCAGCTCGCGATCGATTGGGAACTGCCGAAGCGTTTCGTCCTTCAGCCAATTCGACACCACGGTGACGGCGTCGGCCCGGTCGATGGTCAGCGTCGTGACGGGCTTGAACGACGCGTTGTTCCCGACGAGGGTGATGTCGGTCCCGTGGAGGGTGAGCACGACCTTCAGATCGCGCTCGGTGACGATCTGCTTGGCGAGCAGCGCCGCGGCGCCGAACGGGATCGCGTAGTGGGCGTGGAGGAGGTCGAGCTCCTTCAGACGCGCGACCTCGGCCATCTTCGATGCGAGGGCCAGGGTGTAGGGGAAGTGCTTCAGCAACGGGTATTGCTCGATCTCGACTTCGTGGAAGCTGACCCGCGCCGGGAGCTCGGTCAACCGGAGGGGGGCGGCGTAGCTGATGAACGCGACCTCGTGATCCCGCTCCGCCAGGTGCTTCCCCAGCTCCGTCGCCACGACGCCGCTTCCGCCGTGGGTCGGGTAACAGCAGATGCCGATTCGCAATTCCGCTCCTTCCCTAGAACGACTCGAAATCGAGCTCCAGGGGGTCGTCGACCGCGAGGTGTCCGCGAATCAGGAACGCCTCGGCGTAGCGGACTCGGATCCGAGCGCCGTAGTAGGCCATTCGGCTCCGGATCAGCCAGTCGGTGCTCTGCGAGGTTAGGCGCGTCTCGGGGTCCGGCGAGCCGTCCGGCCGGAACTGGGTGGCGTACGCGTAGACCGACGCCATCTTCCGCTCGAACTGGGCGGTAATGTCGACGATGAACGTCGGCTCGAATTCGTACCACCCCATGTAGTAGATCAGGCGGGAGGGGCGATGACGCTCCTGGCCGGTGCCGAATCGCGCCAGTCCGGCGAGGAACGTCCCCTCGTAGACGAGTCGGGAGGCGTACGAGTGGTCCGGATGCCGGTCCTCCCAGTAGGGGAGGAAGACGGTATCCGGCCGCCACCGGCGGACCGCTTCGGCGACCCGCCGCCGCCCTTCCACCGTGACCCGAATGTGTCCATCCTCCAGCTCGAGGTTCTCCCGCGCGGCGACGCCGAGGATCTCCGCGCCTTTCGCCGCCTCCTGCGACCGAGTCTCGGCGCTCCCCCGCGTCCCGAGTTCACCGCGGACGAGGTCGACGAGGACGACGCGCCGGCCGGCGTCGGTCAACTTGATGACCGTGCCGCCGCAACCGATTTCGATGTCGTCGGGGTGGGCGCCGAAGACCATCACGTCCGCGCTCTTCATCCGATTCCCCCTAGCGTCACTGCGTAGTGGGCATATTCGTCGGGATCGGCGGGAGACTCAAGTTCGAAGATCCATTCCATGCCGTGTCGGGCAGCGGCGTGGATCAACGAAAGGACCCGCTCTTGCGGCCTCCCCGTGGGGCGGATCTCCGCACTCAGGTGGCGGAGCTCGCGGAGGGAGATTCCGTTGCGTGCCAGATCGGCGCGGACGGCGCGCTCCTCCAACCGGTCGATCTGCTGCTCGATCCGATCGGCGGTCTGCCGCCACCGCTTCGGCAGCCCCGGGTCGAGCGCGGCGAGCGGCTCGACGAGCGGCTCGAGTGCGGCCCTCACGGACGCCTTCCGTTCGGCGAACCGCTGGAGCAGGGCCGGCGAGGTGGAGGAGCGAGCGACGGCGGCGGGATCGAACCCGTCGGCCAGGACGTCGGAGACGGTCGCTCCGCATCGGTCGAGGAGGGTCGCCTGGTCGGGCTCGAGGAGCGTGTACCCGTGGCGCGGGAGGAGGACCGGCTGGGGGAGTTCGAAGAGCCGGTAGAGCGGGCGGAGGAGCGCCTGATACGCGATTTCGCTCGGACCGAGGACGTTGGCGATCGTCGGGAAGAGCGAATCGGCGAGGAGTGGGCGGAGCAACGCGTCGGGGGAGTAGGCCTCCGGCTTCTCGCGGGCGCGGTCCGCGTGGCCTTTCGGCTGCGTGATGCGGACGCGCCGCCCGTCCTCGGCGAGCGCGAACAGCCCGCCGACCGCCTCCGGATCCATCGGGACGGCATATTCGTGGGCCCGAAGCGCGCCCGCGCTCTCGCGCACGCCGGCCGCGATCCCGTCGGCCGACGCGAGCGCCTCGGCGAAGAACGGGCCCGCCATCGGCCGGATCGTCCTCGGCTCGACGAGGACCAGTCCGGCTTCGGCGAACAAGCGGCTCCAGATCCTCGCGTGCCAGGAGGCGTAGTCGTCGGACGGGTCCGGCAGGAAAAGGTCGCGGGCCGCGGCCTGCCCTTCCGGGAAGAGGTCGAGCGCCTCGGCCGTGGCCGCCCGGACCTCCCCGGTGATCGGGAGGCGCTCGATCGGACGACCGCGGCCCTCCCAGTCGAACGAGATCGTCCGAAGGTCTCCCACCGCGTCGAGGAATCGGACTCGGTTGATCTCGGTGAAGTCGTGGTCGTCGCTCGCGAGCCAGAAAATCGGAACGACGCGCGTCCGGAGGCGGTCGGCGAGCCAGGCCGCGGCGCGAAGGACGGAGAGGATCTTGTACACCGCGAACAGCGGGCCGCCGAGGAAGCCGGCCTGCTGCCCGCCGATCACGGACAGGGAGTCGGTCTCCACGAGGGCGTCGATGTTGGCCCGGACCGCGGGCGAGGGAGCGAGGCGGTCGTTGTAGGCACGGAGGCGGGAAGCGAGTTCCTCCCGAGGGAAGTCGACGGACCGCCGCGCGTCGGCCGCCTCGGCGACGGCCGACGGTCGGCGTTCGAAGAAGCCGACGGCCCGCTCCTCCCCGTCGATGTAGTCGAGGAAGAAGCGGCTCCCGCCGTGGAGAAGGCGAGGATCGATCCGCTCGATCACGGCACCTCCCCGCCCGGCGGCTTGCGCGCCACGACGACCATCCGAGGATGGGTCGAGTCGTACGGGCGGCCGTCGAGCCCGCCGTGGAACCGGGTGTCGACGAAACCGGATCGTTCGAGGAGCTCGTGCATCTCATCGACCGTGTACATCCGGACCGATTCGCGGTAGACCCTCGGCGATTCGTCCTCGGGTTCGACACGGATCTCCTTCTCGACGCGAAGCCCGTCTGGAGAGACGGCGCGGCGGATCACCGCGCGGTGCCCGCCGATCGCCTCCTCGCTGCGGGGCGCGAGGTGGGCGACCGTCCACGGTCGGTTGAGCGTGTCCATCACGAACGTGCCCCCGGGGCGGAGCGCGCCGTGCGCCGCTCGGAGGACGGCCGCGTCCTCCTCCGCGTCGTCGAAGTAGCCGAACGACGTGAAGAGGGACAGGACCGTCGCGAAGCGACCGCGAAACGGGATGCGCCGCATGTCGGACCGGAGCAATCGGATCTCCGCTCCTCCGACGGCGTCCAGCCGGCGACGCGCGACGTCCAGGAGGGTCTGCGAGAGATCGATTCCCGTGAGGTCGACGAACCCCGTGTTGTGGAGGGCCAGCAGGTGACGCCCGGCGCCGCAGCAGAGATCGAGGAGCGGCGCGCCTTTCGGCGGGGCGATCAGATCGGCGATCGCGGCGACGTCCGCGTGCGCTTCCGCGATGTCCCGATGCGAATAGAGGGCGAGGTAGTCCCTTCCGAACGTCTCTTCGTACCAGTGGGTCACGCGATACCGTGTTCCTTCTTGTAGGCCGCCCAGTTCCGCTTCAGCTCGACGAACGATTCGTAGTCGGGACGGAGGAGGAACGGATTCGTCTCGCGCTCGCGCCGGATCGTCGATTCGGGGGCGACGCCGACGTCGTGTCCCGGGAAGACGCGCGTTTCTTCGGGAAGGGTCAGGAGCTTCCGATGAAGCGATGTGTACTCCGCTCTTGCGCCGTCGCCCAGGTCCGTCCCCCCGACCTTCCCGACGAAGAGCGTGTCGCCGGTGAAGACGGCGTCTCCGACGTGTAGGCAGATCGAGTCCGACGTGTGCCCCGGCGTGTGAAGGATCCGAATCGCGAGCTCCCCAAGTGGGAACGACGCGCCGTCCTCGACCCGGCGGCCCGTTTCGGGGTCCGTGTCGCCGAAGAGAAGCGGCCGAACCCCTGTGAGTCGCTCGAATTCGGCGTTCCCGTTGGTGTGATCGTGGTGATCGTGCGTGCAGAGCGCGCGGGCAATCGTGAGGCCTTCCTCCCGCGCGGCCTGCACCACCCGGCCCGGCGTGTAAGAGGGATCGATGACAACGGCCCTCCGTGTCGACCCGTCGGCGACGAGGTAGGCGAAGTTCCGATCTCCCCCGGTGGGGATCTGGCGGACGAGCACGTTTCTCCTTTCCGATTTCGTTGGGGCTGGGCGATCGCTCATTCTACGTCTGGGAGGCGCCCGATCGCAATGCTTGCCCTTGTCAAAAGTAAGAAAGAATGTTATCATCACCGAAAAGAAAAGCTTTCAGCTCGGAAAGGAGGTCCGAATGGAAGGACGGAGACGGAGTGCGTGGTGGATTGCGGCGGGGCTGGCCATTCTGGTCCCGCTCGGGTGCGTCGGGGCCGAGGTCGTGATCAACGAGATCGCTTGGGGTGGCACAGCGGCGAGCGCGAGCGACGAGTGGATCGAGCTGCACAACCCGACGGGCGCGTCGGTCGACTTGACCGGCTGGACCCTCTCCTTCGGCGAAACGGTGATCGAGTTGAGGAACGCGACGGACGTCATCCTCGAAGCGGGCGGCTACTTCCTGCTCGAGCGGTCGGACGACGGGACCGTTTCCGACGTCGAGGCGGACATCGTGTACGTCGGAGCGCTCACCAACAGCGGGACGGTGATCGAGTTGCGGGACGCGGCCGGCGAGGTCGCGGATCGAGTCGACGCCGTCGAGTCCGGATGGCCGGCCGGGACGGCCTCCGCCGGGGATCCGCCCTACGCATCGATGGAGCGTGTCGACCCGCTGAGTGAAGCGGTGGAGTGGGCGACCCACGACGGGCGGATTCGGAACGGGGCGGACGCGGACGGCGCTCCGTTGAATGGCACGCCTGGGCGGGAGAACAGCGCGCGCGTCATCGCCCTGGCCGCGCCGCGGGTCGAGCTCATCGCGCCGATCGACGAGGAAGCGGTCCTGGCAGGGACCGTGATCATCGAGTGGTCCGCGACCGATCCCGATGGCACGGCCGAGGGCCTGCGCGTCTCGATCGAGGTCTCCCTGGACGACGGCGAAACGTGGGAGATCCTGGCCGCGAACCTCGCCAACGGCGGGGGCTACGCGTGGGACACGACGCTGCATCCGGACGGCGATTCCGTCCGGTTGAAGGTGACGGCCGAGGATGGGTCCGGCTACCGGGGCGTGGTCGAGAGCCCGGTCCTCACGATTCGGAACGGGGAGGGCTAGGCGCGGTCGGCGGATCAGCGAGCACCCTCCGCACGTCATCCAGGTGGGCGCGGACGACCGTCTCGCCCGCCTGGATGGCCTCTTTCGTGTGCTCGAATCCGAACATCGTGATCCACCCGACGTCCGGCCGGAGGACGAGCAGCCTCTCCCCGAGGCGATCGCGGGCGCGCTTCAGCTGGAGGTCCGTCAGGTGCTGGGACGTCGTTCGCTGCGACTGGAGGATCGCGTCGAGGCAGGTTCCGATCTCGCGATCGAGCGGCGCGCCGGTGTCGATGGCGAGAACCGCCTCGGCCCCCATGTCGGTGACGACGTCGACGGGGAGCTTCTCGAGGATCCCTCCGTCGATGAGGTATCGCCCGTCCTTCGCGACCGGCGAGAAGACCCCCGGGACCGCGGTGCTCGCGGTGATCGCGCGGGAGAGCTTCCCGTCTCGCAGGACGACCCGCTCGCCCGTCTCGAGATCGGCGGCGACGGCGGCGAACGGGATCGACGTGTCCTCGAAGCCCTTGTTGGCGGTCAGCAGGGAGAAGAGCTCGTTCAAGCGGGCGAGGTCGTGCGGGACCGCTCCCTCCTCGCGCCACGGGGAACCGCGGACGTACTCCATGACGCTCCGGCCGATGATCCTCTGGAGTTCGCGAAGCGCGCTGTCGGTGACCTGCAGGAGCTCGTTCAGGTCGATCGATTCGAGGACCTTGCGGATCATCGGTAGGTCAGCGCCGATCGCTTTGGTCGCTCCCATCGCGGCCCCGATGCTCGTCCCGGCGATCATCGAGATCGGGATCCCCACCTCGTCCAACGCGAGGAGGACGCCGAGGTGAGCGAAGCCCCGGGCGCCGCCGCCACCGAGAGCCAAACCGAGTTTTCGCGTCATGGCATCAAAGCAAACCCCTTCCGCCCGATGGTAGTCGAGCGGAAGGGGGCGTCCAAGCTGCTTGAGGGTCCGCTCTAGTACGGCATCCCGCCGGGCATCGGTGGGGCCGCCGGCTCGTCTTCCTTGATCTCGGCGACGAGCGCGTCGGTCGTCAGGAGCATCCCGGCGATCGACACGGCGTTCTGCAGCGCCGACCGCGTCACCTTGGTCGGGTCGATGATCCCGGCCTCGAACATGTCCCGATACTCCTCCGCGGTGACGTCGAACCCGACGCCGGCCTCCTCCTCGCGGATCTTCTCGACGACGATCGCTCCCTCGAACCCGGCGTTGAACGCCAGCTGACGGACCGGCGCCTCGAGCGCCCGCTTGAGGATCGAGACGCCGACGGCCTCGTCGCCCGACAGCTTCTTGAGGCCGTCGAGCGCTTTCGACGCGTTCAGGAGGGCGACGCCGCCCCCGGGGAGGATCCCCTCGTCGACGGCGGCCTTCGTCGCCTCGAGCGCGTCCTCCATCCGGTGCTTCTTCTCGGACAGCTCCGTCTCGGTCGGGGCGCCGACCTTGATCACGGCGACACCGCCGGCGAGCTTGGCCTTCCGCTCCTCGAGCTTCTCGCGGTCGTAGTCCGAGTCGGTCGTCTCGATCTGGGCCTCGATCTGCTCGATCCGGCCCTGGATCGACTCTGGCTTCCCCTTCCCGCCGATGATCGTCGTGTTGTTGTTGTCGACCTTGACGTTCTCCGCCGTCCCGAGCATGTCGAGCGTCGTGTCCTTGATCTGCATCCCGGCGTCCTCGGCGACGACCGTGCCGCCGGTGAGGACCGCGATGTCCTCGAGCATCGCCTTGCGGCGGTCGCCGAAGCCGGGGGCCTTGACGGCGCAGCTGGAGAGCGTCCCCTTCAGCTTGTTGAGGACGAGCGTCGTCAGCGCCTCGCCGGTCACGTCCTTGGCGATCACCAGGAGCGGCTTGCCCGTCTGGACGACCTTCTCCAGGAGCGGGACGAGGTCCTGAGCGGCCTTGACCTCCTGATCGGTGACGAGGATCAGCGGCTTATCGAGGAGGACCTCCATCTTCTTCGGGTCGGTGACGAAGTAGGGCGAGATGTACTCGCGGTCGAACTGCATCCCCTCGACGACATCGTAGTAGGTCTCGATCGTGTCGGAGTCCTCGACGGTGATGACGCCGTCCTCGCCGACGTCCTCCATCGCGTCGGCGATGATCTTGCCGATCGACTCGTCGTTTGCCGAGATGGCGCCGACCTGCGCCGTCTCCGCCTTCGTCTTCAGCTCGCGGCTCATCTTCTTGAGCTGCTCCACCACGGCGGCTGCGGCCTTCTCGAGCCCGCGTTTCAGCTCCATCGGGTTCGCCCCGGCGGCGAGGTTCTTGAAGCCTTCCTCGATCATCGAGTGGGCGAGGATCGTCGCCGTCGTCGTTCCGTCGCCAGCGATGTCGTTCGTCTTGGAGGCGACCTCCTTGACGAGCTGCGCGCCCATGTTCTCGAATTCGTCCTTGTACTCCTGCTCCTGGGCGATCGTGACCCCGTCGTTCGTGATGTCCGGGCTGCCGAACTTCTTGTCGATGATGACGTTCCGCCCGCGGGGGCCGAGGGTGATCCGCACCGCATCGGCCAGCTTGTCGATCCCGCCCTTCATCCGGCGACGGGCTTCCTCACCGAAGATGACTTCTTTGGCCATTCTTCCATTCCCCCTTTGACT
>Ga0315554_1002671_pt1 | contig 10126 bp, 1 predicted proteins | sample SalMarSW160370MG_FD_202114 | JGI IMG/M metagenome (GOLD analysis project Ga0315554, IMG submission 202114) | Salt marsh sediment microbial communities from the Plum Island Ecosystem LTER, Massachusetts, United States - Salt Marsh Sediment SW1603-70 ... | reverse complement strand
CTTATTGAGGTCGAATAAGTCAGCACTTGTCTTGCAGGCCAAGAGCCTGACTCCCTCAAGCTGCGCCATCTGGAGCATGTCTTCGATGAAGGGGATATCCTTTTGCTCCATCTTGTTGCGAAGCTCCGTCGTGTAATGGTCCAGTTCGGCCTCCGATGGATTGACGCCGGTCGGATAGTAGCGCAGCTGTTCGAGGTGACCTGGACGAATCATGTGCAGGCCCTCGAAAGTAAAGTAGACAATTGTGTCGAAGCCCAGGCGCACGGAATTGAGCGCAATGATCAGCAAGCCGAACGCGCTTTGCATTGTGAAATTCGTACAGACGAGTGCTACTCGTTTGTGGGATGCCGTTGAGTCGGCGTTCATATCGTGTCTCCTCGTACCAGGACTAGGCGTGTAGCCCGTCTTGGCGCGTAGCGGAAAGGCTGATTCTGGTAATCAGCGTGTAAAAGGGGCCCGGGTCGGCATCTAATGTGGACCCACTTGGGTCACAAGTTAAGCCGCCATGAGGTGGGCGTCAAGGGGTAACCTGACATCTAATGCCCGACAGATGTCCATATACGCGGGAAATCCAGCCAAATAGAAATTGATGACATCCCCCTTTTGTGATCAGGGTGATTTCATGCTCTGAGGTGTTCGGCACACATCACAAAAAAACCCCGGGCGATTGCTCGTCCGGGGTTTCGGACTTAAAGCCGGCAGCGATCTACTCTCCCACACAGTCTCCCATGCAGTACCATCGACGCTGAAGGGCTTAACTTCTGTGTTCGGAATGGGAACAGGTGTATCCCCTTCGCAATTACCACCGGCATTATTTTGTCAAAGTGCAATGGTCCCCACCATAAATGGCGGGCCACCCGATCCCACAGCATGCTGTGGGCCACCCATGAATTTATAACAACATATTGTCGCGAGTGGCGGGCATCTATGATGTCTGCACTCATCGAGTTGAAAAATTTTTATGATCAAGTCGCACGGACGATTAGTATCACTCGACTCAACGCTTCGCAGCGCTTCCATCTGTGACCTATCAACCTGGTCGTCTCCCAGGGTCCTTCAGAAGCTTACGCTTGGGATACCTCATCTTGGGGTGGGCTTGGCACTTAGATGCTTTCAGCGCTTATCCCTTCCCGACGCGGCTACCCTGCGGTGCCACGGGCGTGACAACAGGTGCACTGGCGGTCGGTCCAACCCGGTCCTCTCGTACTAAGGTCAGCTCCCCTCAAGTATCCTGCGCTCGTATCAGATAGGGACCGAACTGTCTCGCGACGTTCTAAACCCAGCTCACGTACCACTTTAATCGGCGAACAGCCGAACCCTTGGGACCTTCTCCAGCCCCAGGATGTGATGAGCCGACATCGAGGTGCCAAACCTCCTCGTCGATGTGGACTCTCGGAGGAGATAAGCCTGTTATCCCCGGAGTACCTTTTATCCGTTAAGCGACGGCATTTCCACACACAACCGCCGGACCACTAAGGCCTGCTTTCGCACCTGCTTGACTTGTTGGTCTCGCAGTTAAGCTCCCTTATGCCTTTACACTCTTCAGCCGATTACCATCCGGCTTGAGGGAACCTTCGCACGCCTCCGTTACACTTTAGGAGGCAACCGCCCCAGTTAAACTACCCGCCTGACACTGTTCCTGAACCGGATTCACGGCCCAAGGTTAGACATTCGATAAGACAAGGGTGGTATTTCACCGGTGGCTCCACCGATCCTAGCGGACCAGCTTCACAGCCTCCCACCTATCCTACACATGCCTGACCAAATACCAATGTCAGGTTATAGTAAAGGTTCACGGGGTCTTTCCGTCCCGATACGAGTAAACGGCATCTTCACCGCTGCTACAGTTTCACCGAGTCCCACGTTGAGACAGTGCCCCAGTTGTTATACCATTCGTGCAGGTCGGAATTTACCCGACAAGGAATTTCGCTACCTTAGGACCGTTATAGTTACGGCCGCCGTTTACTGGGGCTTCGATTCAAAGCTTCTCCACCTTGCGGCGGATGACCTCTCCTCTTAACCTTCCAGCACCGGGCAGGTATCAGACCCTATACATCGCCTTATGAGGCTTAGCAGAGTCATGTGTTTTTAGTAAACAGTCACCGGGGCCAATTTACTGTGGCCGCTCTCGGCTCTCCTGGAAAACAAGTTCACCTACTGGCGGCACCCCTTGTCCCGAAGTTACGGGGTCAATTTGCCTAGTTCCTTAACGTGGGTTAGCTCGAGCACCTTAGGATTCTCTCCTCGCCTACCTGTGGCGGATTACGGTACGGGCGAATCGACAACTAGCATAGAGGTTTTTCTTGGCAGCCTGCTTAAGACCAGTTTGTGAACCGAAGTTCTCCCCATCACCTCTCGGTGTTAGGAAGGCGGATTTGCCTGCCTCCCCCACCTACGGGCTTAGACCGCCTAATCCAACAGGCGGCTGGCCGTCACTTCTGCGTCACCCCATAGCTTAAAACGCGGTCGACTCGGTACAGGAATATTGACCTGTTTTCCATCGCCTACGCCTTTCGACCTCGGCTTAGGATCCGACTAACCCTGGGAGGATTAACCTTCCCCAGGAAACCTTAGGCTTTCGGTGAACGGGTTTCTCACCCGTTTTATCGCTACTCGTTCCGGCATAATCTCTTCTGGGCCGTCCAGCCGACCTCACGATCGACCTTCACCCAACACAGAATGCTCCCCTACCACCCGTCCGAAGACGGATCCGCGGCTTCGGTGTACAGCATAGTCCCAAGAATTATCGGCGCAAGACCACTAGACTAGTGAGCTGTTACGCACTCTTTCAATGATGGCTGCTTCTAAGCCAACATCCTAGCTGTTTATGTAATCTCACATCCTTTATCACTTAGCTGCACTTGGGGACCTTAGCCGGCGGTCTGGGGTGTTTCCCTTTTGCCAATGAAGCTTATCCCTCATTGACTGACTCCCGCGAAACATGTTACGGCATTCGGAGTTTGAAAGGGGTCGGTAGCCTTGTGGGGCCCCTAGCCCTGTCAGTGCTCTACCTCCGCAACACTATGACGCGAGGCTAGCCCTAAAGCTATTTCGGGGAGAACCAGCTATCTCCAGGTTTGATTGGCCTTTCACCCCTATGCACAGCTCATCCCCCAATTTTTCAACATTGGTGGGTTCGGACCTCCATCCCGTTTTACCGGAATTTCATCCTGGCCATGCATAGATCACCTGGTTTCGGGTCTACTCCCTGCTACTAATACGCCCTATTCAGACTTGCTTTCGCTTCGGTTCCGTCAGTATTTGACTTAACCTTGCAGCAGAGAAGTAACTCGCCGGATCATTATTCAATAGGCACGCCGTCAGTCCGCCGGTCTCCGAAGAGACCGACTTTCCTCCGACCGCTTGTAGGCATACGGTTTCAGGTACTATTTCACTCCCCTCCCGGGGTGCTTTTCACCTTTCCCTCACGGTACTGGTCCACTATCGGTCACAGAGTAGTATTTAGCCTTACCGGGTGGTCCCGGCGGATTCATACGGAATTCCACGTGCTCCGCATTACTCGGGAGAACGGGCAAGGAAAGGTAGCGGGCCTTTCGCTTACGGGGCTCTCGCCCTCTCTGGCGCAGCTTTCCATCTGCTTCAGCTAGACCGCCACTTTGTAACTTTCCGGCCTGACGGCAGTCAGACCAATCCCGTTTCCCACAACACCGATAGCACAACGCCTGCCGGCTTTACCATGCCAATCGGTTTAGGCTCTTTCCCGTTCGCTCGCCGCTACTGAGGAAATCACGGTTGTTTTCTCTTCCTGGAGGTACTAAGATGTTTCAATTCCCTCCGTTCGCCGCAGCCAGGCTATGTATTCACCTGGTGCTGATCCGCCTTTCGGCGGACCGGGTTGCCCCATTCGGAAATCCTTGTCTCACGGGTTGTTTGCACCTAGACAAGGCTTATCGCAGCTTACCACGTCCTTCATCGCCTCTCTGTGCCAAGGCATCCACCGCATGCCCTTAGTAACTTGATCAAATTTTCCAACCCAATCAGTTACTCAACAAGTAGCTTACGCGAAGATGCTCGCCGTTTTGCGCCCGACGGGTAATCGGGACACAAAACTCGCGACAATATGAAGTTGTCAAAGAACGATATCTATTGCAAAGACAATAGTGTCATATTCGTCTACTGGAGATGACCGGTCTCGAACCGGTGACCTGCGGCTTGCAAAGCCGCCGCTCTCCCAACTGAGCTACATCCCCATAAGTATGGGCCTAGGTGGATTCGAACCACCGACCTCGCGCTTATCAGGCGCGCGCTCTAACCACCTGAGCTATAAGCCCAAAATTCGTTCATCGATCGGCCCCATCATGCGGGGCCGGAAATTTATCGATAAATAATACGAGCCGCGATCAAAGACCGCACACCAATCGATCGACCTAGTTTTCCGCGTCCGGGTGTTGCGACCCGGCGCGGAAACCTACTCCTTAGAAAGGAGGTGATCCAGCCGCAGCTTCCGCTACGGCTACCTTGTTACGACTTAGCCCCAGTCATCGGTTTTACCTTCGGCGCCGCCCTCCTTGCGGTTAGGCAAACGACTTCGGGTACCCCCGACTTCCGTGGCTTGACGGGCGGTGTGTACAAGGCCCGGGAACGTATTCACCGCGGCCTGCTGATCCGCGATTACTAGCGATTCCTCCTTCATGGAGTCGAGTTGCAGACTCCAATCTGAACTGAGACCGGCTTTAGGGATTGGCTCCACCTCGCGGCTTTGCAGCCCTCTGTACCGGCCATTGTAGTACGTGTGTAGCCCTGGACGTAAGGGCCATGAGGACTTGACGTCGTCCCCACCTTCCTCCAGCTTATCACCGGCGGTCTCCTTAGAGTTCCCAGCATAACCTGATGGCAACTAAGGACAGGGGTTGCGCTCGTTGCGGGACTTAACCCAACACCTCACGGCACGAGCTGACGACAGCCATGCAGCACCTGTATACCGGTCCCCGAAGGGAAGACGACCTTTCGGCCGTTGTCCGGTACATGTCAAGCCCAGGTAAGGTTCTTCGCGTTGCTTCGAATTGAACCACATACTCCACCGCTTGTGCGGGCCCCCGTCAATTCCTTTGAGTTTCAACCTTGCGGCCGTACTCCCCAGGCGGGGCACTTAATGCGTTAGCTGCGGCACTGAAGGGGTCGATACCTCCAACACCTAGTGCCCATCGTTTACCGCTAGGACTACCAGGGTATCTAATCCTGTTTGCTCCCCTAGCCTTCGCGCCTCAGTGTCAGTATCGGGCCAGAAAGCCGCCTTCGCCACCGGTGTTCCTCCTGATATCTACGCATTTCACCGCTACACCAGGAATTCCGCTTTCCTCTCCCGTACTCAAGGTCTCCAGTTTCAAATGCAGGCCGGCAGTTGAGCCACCGGTTTTCACATTTGACTTGAAAACCCACCTACACGCCCTTTACGCCCAGTAAATCCGAACAACGCTCGCTCCCCCCGTATTACCGCGGCTGCTGGCACGGAGTTAGCCGGAGCTTCCTCTGTGGGTACCGTCAGGCACAAGACAGTTACTTCTCATGCGGTTCTTCCCCACTGACAGGGTTTTACACTCCAAAGAGCTTCATCACCCACGCGGCGTCGCTGCGTCAGGCTTTCGCCCATTGCGCAATATTCCCTACTGCTGCCTCCCGTAGGAGTCTGGGCCGTATCTCAGTCCCAGTGTGGCCGTTCACCCTCTCAGGCCGGCTATCCATCGTCGCCATGGTAGGCTGTTACCCCACCATCAAGCTAATGGAGCGCGGGTTCATCCCGTTGCGGCAGGTTGCCCCGCCTTTGATCCCCGGACGATGCCGCCCAAGGATATTATCCGGTATTAGACCCAGTTTCCCAGGCTTATCCCGAACATCAGGGTAGATTACCCACGTGTTACTCACCCGTTCGCCACTTTACTTGCCAGAGTAATACCGAAGCATTACCCACGGCTTTCTCGTACGACTTGCATGTATTAGACACGCCGCCAGCGTTCGTTCTGAGCCAGGATCAAACTCTCCGTATATTTTAAATCGTTATTTGCATGACGATTCAAAACAACCGAGACGTCCAACTCAGTGGACGCTTACTTGTTGCTCGAATTGGAACGACAGGAATCCATCTTGCGACGATTCCCGCCCATTTCACGACGAGTATGCGATTCTTCAATCGCGGGCATCGTATTATTAACTTGTCAAAGACCGAAAAAACAGCCGACGTTTTTTGTCGGCAGTTTCACAAGATAGCGACGTTGTCACAGGCTGTCAAGCAAAAATTTCAACTATTTCCGTCTTCTGTTCTGTCTCTGTCTCTATATCCTATACGGTTTCAGCCTGTCTTTATATCGGCAAAAGAGAATACTATCTCAAGATATCCTTGTCAAGCGATTTGTCGCATTTAACGCAAAATATTTCACATTTGTTCCGGCCCTGCCGATTCTTTTATAACCTTCCGTCTGACAAGACATTACGCACGAGCAGTATCGCCCCGCCAGTCTCCCGGAATCCACCTTCCTCCCAATTCGGAAAGTCACCCGCTCCGGAAAGCACACGCACGGGCGTTTGAATAAAACTAAAGTGCGATACGATCCCGGCTGTCGCCGATCCGTACCCGCCCGTGCCTTGCACGGGCGGGTGGCGAAAAGCGGTTTACTTGATGGAGACGTCTCAATAGGTGATCCAGTAGTCGCGCGGATAGATGCGGTACACCGTCTGCGGATGCTCCGCCGAAGCAATATAATCTTCCAGAGTCTTAAACTGGGCTTCGGGTCCGATGATGAAATAGGTGCCGCCGGCGGCGGTATCCAACGGTGCGCCGTATCCGATCAGCACATGACCGTAGACGGTTTTCATGCGATCCTTCAGCTTATCATAGAATCCATTCTGAATACGGAGATTCAGTATTCGGCTGCGAAACGCCGTCACCATGTCGTCGGTGATGCCGTCGGTCAGATAATTGGCCATGCCCTCTCCCCGGCTCTCATAGCTGTTGGGGGCACGGTTATACGCAAAGGTTTGGGCGACGGCGTATCCCGCCAGCTGCGGTTCGGCCGGCGCTTTGTTCAGTTCATCGACGACGAAACGCATGGTCATCGACAGGTCGGGACAGCGCTCCGCATAATACGTTACGTCTCCGGAAATTTCGCTCGACCGCAGGCCGTTGGAATACGCCAGGCCGGCGCTCCATGTTTTCATAAACATGGAGTGCGCCCCCCCGCCGCCGTAGAGTTTGGCGGCCAGGAAAACCATCAATGAATCATCGCTGTAGGTTTTGAGTCCGGCACAGGGATAGTCGAAGATAAAGACACCGTTGCGGGTGTTGGTGTTGACCAGTCCGACATAGGTGGGATTATCCAGGCCGGGATACCGGCTGCGCATCCGATCCCATATCACTGGCGCGCCCGTATCGTCATAGGTCTTGAGTTCGCGGTCGGCGTCGAGCTTGGCCACCATGCTGTCGATGCCGGGCATCAACGCCGTTCGGTCGGCTTGATTGGAGACGATAAACAGGCGGGCATTATCGCGATGCCTCAGGAGAGCCAGCGTCTCGCCGAGATCGGCCAGAGCTTGTTCCGGACGGTAAAGCAGGTCATTATTCATCTCCCCCGCCAGATATGTCCAGTCATCGATCGCGTTCTCTTCGGGAGAATCGGGGATGAGGCTGGCCATATCCGAAAGCGCTTCGAGGAAAATCTCGCGCGGATGATCGCCGGCCATCAGATAAGCCCGCGCCACGTCCGCGAATGGCCCGTTGTCGAATGCCGCCGGATCGCCTTCACCGAAAGTCGAGGCAAACTGCACCAGTTCCTCTTTGGAGCGGCCCGTGGCGGCTGCCGCCAGTTGGTCGAATAATTCGCTGCAGGCGCGCGCGTCGCTGTCTCCGCCGGCGTCCATCAGGCGCCATTTCAGCCGGTGCATAAAATGATACTGCGTCAGGAAACAATCTGCGGCCAGCAGCAAATGATTGGTTTGATTACGATAGCCGTTGGCCGGATAATTCACCCAGTCTTCCTCGGAACGCTTCATGCGATTCCGAAGGCTGGAAATCTCATTGTCGACCACGTCGCGGATACGAGGGAGATTCTCCTTTTCCAGATACGGATGGAACAACCCGGTCGTCATCCAAGCCAGCGCCCGCTGACTCTCGGGTAGATCGCTGCCGGCCCCCTTGATGAGAAGCTCCGCCCGTCCGGTGTACACATTCCGCGACAGGCTGGCCCGGAAACTGAGCACCTCATCTTCGAGCCGCCGGCTCATAGCGGCAAAATCGACCGGCTTGCCATCGTCAATGACACCGATATCCGTGATGAGATCGGGCAGGAAAGGAATATAGATAAGCTTGTCTTTGGGAACGGCATTCAGCCTTAAGGCCAGTCCAACCGTGGCCGAGGTCATGGTATTGAACGTCGACGCCACCATCGGCACGGCGCCCGCCACGGTATCGACCTCATAGTCGAGCTGCGGATCGTACGTCAGCGGCGGATTCGGCAGAAAGGTGGGCATCGGGATTTTTTCGGCCAGGTCCTCGATGGTCTTTGTATTGCGGTCATAGGCTTCTTTATAGAGAGCGATGGCTTCGCTGTCTGATGGAACCCCGTATTCTTTTTCCAGCTTCGCCGTGAACACCGCCAGCCGCTTTTCTTTATCCTGGACCGCTTTCGTCAGCAGTCCCGGATCGGCCTTGGCCCCGGCGGCGTACAAGGGCGTCGTTGCCAGTCCCCATTGAGCGATCAGCGCCGTCCAGATATTGTCGTCCCGGTCGAGCAATTCGAAGGCATGAGCCAGCTCGTTTTTCTGGAGAAGCGATTTGCGAAAACCCTCGGACCATTCCAGGTGCTTGATATGGCTGTACCAGCGGCCGCCGGAACCACCGCGATTGCCGAACCCCGGCGGCGAATTGAGATAACTGCGAAGGTCTTTTTCTTTTTTCTTGAGGTAGCCTCTCGCCCGCTGATTGAAATTCTCCAATTCTTTCGAGCCGGGCTGGTACGCGGCAATGGCCTTGACTTCGTCCTGAATCATCCGGGCGACTTCTTTCAGGTTTCTTTCGGTAACGTAATTGACGTCGATATCGGACAAGCCGACGCTGACAGCGTACCCGGCCTGATCGCTGACACTGGTCCAGACATTGCTGATGCCCCAGTCGCGCTCACGGGTATTGGAGTTGACGAATTTATCGTAGAGATTGGATGTCTGATCCCCGCCGAGACAATGTGCGAACGTCTCCAGCATCAGGAAACCGTCGGCATCCACCTCGCGGTCGGGTGGCCAGGCGCAGATGACCTGACCCGGTTCCTGTTTGTTGGAACCGGGATAGGTAACGATTTTCACCGCGCCCGGCGCCTCGGTCGGGGTAGCCGCCGGAAGATCCAGCGGCCGCGGCGACAAATCGCCGTGAGCGCCGGAGCTGTCGATCTTACCGAGGATGCGGTCGAATCGCGTCAAGAAATCGTCGGCGGACATCTGTTCCGGGATAGTCGCGATCATACCCATATTGTCGGGGCGATAATCTTCGTCATGGAATGTGCGCAGGTCGGCCGGAATCATCATGCGGATGGAATCGGGATTGCCGCCGGAGATGTTGGCCAGGGGATTATTGGGCCCATACATCATCGACTTGAGAGCCGTGTTGAGATGGTACCAGTAGCCTTCGTAATAGCTGACCATCTCGGTGTAAACGGTGCCCTTTTCTTCCAGATACAGCTTCCCGCCGGGATCGACACTGACGCCGACGTTGCACACCTCGCGCCGGATTTCCTCATCGGAATAATTGGGATTTACCAGGGCGTCCAGTTTGGCCTTGAGCAGGTCATAGAAGACGTCGTTGCCACCGGGGGAGCTGAAAAAGTAAGCGGTATAAATTTGGCTGGTGTAGGCGGTGCTGCGGCCCAGCCACATGTCTTCGAGCGATGCGACATACTGTCCCTTGGTTCCCTTGCCCAACAGCAGATGTTCGCAGGTATGCGGTTCGCCCATGTCGCCGGTCGGTGGTGTCTGCGTCCAGATCATCGCCTGCGGTACGGACTGAATGTTGAAGAGGTCAAGCGTGAAGCCGGTGTGCTTGTGAACCAATCGTGCGCCGACGGCCGAATCGCGGGCGTCGGTGTAGAGGTTTTTGACGATGAAGCCGTTCCGTTCAGATTCGGGC
>Ga0315554_1002669_pt1 | contig 10132 bp, 7 predicted proteins | sample SalMarSW160370MG_FD_202114 | JGI IMG/M metagenome (GOLD analysis project Ga0315554, IMG submission 202114) | Salt marsh sediment microbial communities from the Plum Island Ecosystem LTER, Massachusetts, United States - Salt Marsh Sediment SW1603-70 ... | reverse complement strand
ACGCCGTAATAGGTGACGAGGATCAGCAGGAATCCGCAGAGGCTGGATACCGCCAGGCCGCGCTCTCGAATCCATCCTTGGCTGTGGGCGTGGATAACACCCAGGTAAAACAGCCAGGTGATCAGCGCCCAGGTCTCTTTCGGGTCCCAACCCCAGTACCGTCCCCACGCGGAATGGGCCCAGATGCTGCCGAGCAGGATTCCGACGATCAGGAACAGGACCGCGTATTGCATGAATCTGTACAACGCCTGGCCGATTCCGGCGAGGCTGCGGGAGTTGCCCGGGCGAAAAGTGTCGACGAAGAGATAGGCGTGCCCGGCGCCCATCGCTAAGGCGCCGGATGCGTACCCCAGCAGGATCACGATCACGTGGATATTCAGCCAGACGCTTTTTAACGCCGGCACCAGCGGATTGATCGCCGGGCTGAGCGAATGGTGTGCGGCGATGGTCAGGTTCGCAAAGCCGATCACGGCCGCTACCGGAATCACCAGCCGGCGGCTGACTCCGCGGATCGGAATCTGGGAGAGCAGCAGCGCTCCCCAGGTTGCGGTGATCAACGATTCGTACATGTTCGACCAGGGGGCGCGTCCGCCGATGTAGAAGCGCAGCGCGAGGCCGAAGGTGTGCACAACCAGACCGGCGACCAACGTCCAGCGCGCGGCTGCGGTCAGTGCGTTGGGTCTCACCCAGACGCTGGTCAGCATCAGCAGCAGAGTGATCAGGTAGAGGACGCGCGCCCAGGTCCACGGATCGAACCTGCGATAGAAAACCTCGACCCGAAGCCTTGTCCGGTTGAAATCGTCCCCGTGCCACGCCTCGAGATCGAGCTTCAGCCGCTTTGCCGCAGTCTCGAAAATCTTTGGGTTGTCGTGACGGTACGCTTCGATCAAACCCGTGTAGGCGAGGGCGACGCGGTAGGCGTTCTCGCTGCTGTCGGAGGTCAGCGCCTGCGGCGAAAGCCAACCCATCTGGGGTGTTTCCCGGTTGGGAAGAATCTTCAGCCCTTCATGCGTCAGGATTTCCTGGAGCAGGTTCAGGCGGTTCATCACCTCAACCACCTTGTCCTGCTGCACGGTGAGGTTCAGTCCCTGCTGCTGCGCACTGGCCGCGTCCATCGCCAATTCACGAATGTGTGTGTTCGCCAGGATTTCCTGCATCGAATACCGTTTTCGATCCCGATCGAGTCCGGCGGCGCGGAGCAGCGGCTCATAGGCGACCGGAACCATTTGTTCGACGTAGGCCGATTCCGGAAAGGCGATCCAGCGCATCAGTGTCGCCGTGGGATCTTTGCCCTTCCAGCGGCGCGCTCCGGTGACCTCCTGCACGGCATCCGCGGCGAAACTGATGAAAGGGCGCACCCGGCCGCCGTAAAGAATAGGCACTTCCTCGAGGTTTTTTTCCGCGGCCGGTGTCAGCACCGGTTGGGCGTGAACGAGGGTTCCCGTCGCAGCGAGCAGGACAAGCGCGAGCAGTGTACGTTTCATGGCAGGTGCCCTTTGCCGTTCAGGTTCTCGCCTCGTGCGGCGGATACCGTTTGCGCAACCAGGATTTCAGGAATACGATTACCGCGAGACCAACGGACATGATCGTGAAGCCGGTGAAGATTACGGGCGTTCCCGGGTTTTTCAGCACGCTGAACACCGAAGAGGCGGGATCGCCGGGAACATAGCTCTGCTGGGCGATCACATAGCCGCGCAGCATCAGCGGATCGTTCACCCGGATCGTGTGGCGGTACTCACGGCCTCGCTCCGGATCGGTGGCCACGACCGTGCTGCGGTAGTCGCTGGCCATGTTCGTGCCAGGGTAGGTGTGCAGCTCGAATTTTTGCAACGTCAGCATGAAACCCAGCGGCACCGCGTAGGTCGCTTTCTGACCGTTCTGCACGAATTCCGAGACGAAAGAATCCGTGGTTTCGCCTTCCGTGAGAAAGATCTGGCCCTGACGCTGTCCCGCGCGCCCGTAAATCGATCCGATGAGGATCACGATTACCCCGAGGTGGGCCAGCAGCCACCCCATCTGGTGCGGTTTGTAGGGCCAGCGCTTGATCGTGCAGGTGACCTGGTTGATTCCGAGAAGACCAATCAGCGCGTCCATCAGGGGACTGCGGTAGATTGCGGCGAGGGCGGCTTCGGTGCTGAATTTGGTCTCGACGATGGTTCCCGCCACCAGCATGATGGCGATCCCCGCGAGAAGAAAGAGGGTCAATTTCACTGAAGTGATGAACTCCCAAAGAGGACGCAGGGGTTTCATGAATCGCTCGTGCTGAAACGGTGGCAGGGTGTTCATTCACCCGTAATCTTAGGGTTTCCAAACAAACAAGTGTACGCCGGGAACTCGGGGCAGTCAAGCGGCTGGAACGTGCTTTGCGGAGCGAGGGAGGGGGAAAATTAAAAAGGGGACACGTACCTTTTAATTTGCAGATTGTTCCACTTTGATACGCATGGAAGTCGGCAAGAAATTAAAAGGTACGTGTCCCCTTTTTAATTTGTACCTCGCTTCCGTTTGAAACCGAAAAGCGGTTTGAGATTTCTGCTCTGTTTCACAGATGATGTTTCATCGGAACTCGCTGTTTCTGAACGGTCATGCTCCCGTTTTCTCCGTCTCGGGATGATTTTCTCAAACCCGTGGTGAAGCAGGATTCCGATCACATCCCGCGCCCAGCGGTGCAGACGGCCACGGTAGCGCCGCACCGCTTCCTCACCGGACCAGGGACGGTAGCTGCGGCAGCGGTCGATGGCGGCGTGGCCGGCCACCGATGTCAACAGGCCGCTGAACAGGCCCTCGCTGAACGCCTCCGCGAACATCCCCACTTTCGGCATGTAACGGGCGAGCCCCGCCCAGATGTTGTCCATCGCGTTGAGCAGGTTTACCGCCGCCACGACCTTTGCGACGTCGTAGAAAACCCTCAGGGTCTCCCGCACAGCCGGACGTGTCCGGTAAACGCGGAGGATGCGGTTGATCATCCGCAGGTTGCGTGCGAGCACGATGTAGAGGTCGACGCTGCGGTAGGGGGAGAGCGCCGTCCCGATGGTCACCAGCCCCACGTTGTCCGAAACGATCCTTTCCGCTTCGGTGTCCAGCCGTTTCAGCAGGGGGGCGATGTATTCGTTCTCCACTCGCTGCAAATCTTCGCGGATGGTGCCCGGTTTCGGTTTCGAGGCGAGCAGGTGGTCAACCTCGGAGCGAAGTTCGTTCAGCCCTTCCGGTGTACCGTTTAAAAGCAGGGGATTCATCTCGAGGCGTCCCGTCACGCGGTCGAGGTAGCTCAGGGCCTCGCTGATCTGCCGCTGTGTGACGGGGGTGTCTTCTGGAAGGATCGGGGGTGCGAGCGCCGTTCGGTAGGAGAACAGTGCCCGCAGCTGCCAGATCAGGTAGAGGCCGAGCAGCGCTACAAACGCGAGAAATCCGTATCCGGCGAGGGGATTGAGATCCCGCAGGGTTTCGTAGGCCCGCAACGTTTCCAGCACGGCGAACAGGGTCAAACCGACGCCGACAACAATCGCGATGCGTTTCAGTACGTTCAGGATCTCGCTCATCCCTCTCACTTCTGAATTGCCTGAACAGGAAGAGCATGCTCGCAACGCAGATTTTTCAGCCTTGTGAGCGTACTGCCTCAGGTGCAGGAAGCAGGTATGTCGCTACTTGTTCAGGATTTCTGACCAGATGTCTTCGACCTGACGATGATAATCCGGTTCGCCGCCGGTGCGCTGCCACATCCCCTTGCCGTCCTGTTTGTACAGGTCCTGGCCGCCGCCGTCGGCAATGGTTTTCAGCCAGTCGAGCGCCCGGTCCACCTCTTCCTCGGTGTTGTAAAGGCCGAAGGAAATGCGGACTGCGCCGGGCACCTCCGATTTGTCTCCGTTCCGCATTCTATCGCGGTGTTTTTCGATCTCTTCCGGGCTGACGTGGAGCAACTGAAGGACGAAGGGGTGGGCGCAGAAACAGCCGTTGCGGACCCCAATTCCGCCTTCTCCCGCAAGTATGGCCGCGACCAAGCCGTGCGGAACGCCGGGAAGGTTGAGCGCGACGACGCCGACACGGCGGTCCAGGTCCTTCTCTTCAGCGAATCCGTATATTTCCGCGCCGATTTTTCCAAGTCCGGCGAGGAACTTCCGCGTGAGCCGTTTTTCAATCTCCTCCAAGGATGCAAAGCCGATCTTTTTCAACGCCTTCATTGCGGTCGCCAGGGTGATCGCGCCGAGTACGTTCGGGCTGCCCGCCTCCTCGCGTTCCGGAGGCGCTGCCCAGTCCACGGCATGCGGCTCGACGACGAGCACCGCACCTCCTCCGCGCAACGCCGGCGAACTCTCGCTCATCACGTCCTTGCGGCCGATCAGCAGGCCGCCGCCGAACGGAGCGTACATCTTGTGCCCCGAAAGGACTAGGAAGTCGATCAGCTCGCCGTTCGGCAATTTCATCGAAATCGGTTTGTGCGGCGCGAGCTGGGCCGCGTCAATCAGAATCGGTACGCCGTGTTTGTGTGCCACCGAGGTCAGCTCTCCGATCGGTTGCAGGGTGCCGACGACGTTTGACGCCCCCGTCAGGCTGACGAGCCGCACACGTTTGCCCTCGACTTTCAATGTATGATCGAGAGCGTCGGGATCGATCAGGCCGTCGTCCGCCACGGGGACGCGCACGGTCCTGCCCCGTTCTCGCCAGGGGAGGTCGTTGGCGTGGTGCTCCACATCGCTGATCACGATGCTGCGGTCGTTGTCACGCGGGAGCATCCGGGCGAAGCGGTTGATCGAATCCGTGGTGTTGCTGGTGAACACCGCGCAATGCACATCGGGATCCGCACCGACGAAGTCCATGGCCACGTCACGGCTGAGATCGTACCATTCGCTGGAAAGCTGGCTCTTGTACCCGGCGCCGCGATGGATGCTGGCGTAGACCTCCATCAACTGCTCCGATGCGGCTTGCGCTGCTTTCAACGCAGGAGTCGAAGCGGCGTTGTCGAAGTTTATGTATTTTATCTTGTTACCATTACCAAGTGGGATCTCGCGATCGACTCCGGTCACGAGCGAACGGTAGGGATTTTGGTCGGCCATAAAGGGGGACTCCTGGTCAGGTTCCCGTCTTTGGTGCGTTCCGAATTTGGGCAACGGGGCCTCCGATTGCAATCAATCGGCTCCTCCTGGAAAGGATTATGCCGGTCGAATGAAAATTGCCAAGCTCTGAATAATCATTCTCGAACGGCCTATAATTCGCCGAGTGCCTCCCGCTCAGTGCAGGGATTCTGTTCTCAACTTGTCCGCAGGGATGAGTATACTATCCCAGGATAGGGAGAGGAGGATGAAAATGAACCAGGTCAAACGTTCGTTCACTCATTCCTCCGGAAGCGAGGTCGCCCTCGTTCTCGGCGACATCACCGTCGAGGAGGTGGATGCGATTGTGAACGCGGCCAACAGCCGGCTGGCCCACGGCGGCGGTGTCGCGGGGGCGATCGTGCGGCGCGGTGGGCCCGGAATTCAGGAGGAATCGAACCGTGTCGCGCCTGTGGAGGTGGGCCACGCGGCGATCACCGGCGCGGGGAAACTGAGCGCTGCGTATGTCATCCACGCTGTGGGGCCGCGGTGGGGTGAGGGGGAGGAGCACGAGAAACTCGCGAGCGCGGTCCGTTCCTCCCTGGTGCTCGCCTCGGACTATCAGTTGGCGTCCGTCAGCATGCCCGCGATCAGCACCGGGATCTTCGGATTTCCCCTCGAGACTGCGGTTACCGTGATTCTCGGCGAGATCCGGAAAGTGCTCGACGAAGGCGTCGCTCCGAGCCTGAAACAGATTCGTCTAGTCGTTTTCGATGAACGCTCGCTGCACGCCTTCGAAGCGCAATGGAGAGGCGCCTGGGGGTTGGGAGTGATTTAGCCGGCGCCGAACCGCTGCTTCCACCAACGGACGAATCCGGAGCGCTCGGCGGGGGTGAGGATGAACCGGATCCAGAGCACGGGCAAACCGAGGGTCAGGATTCCCCGTACGATCAATCCGGCTGCTGTCTCGAGCAGCATTGCTCCCAGCGCGAAGGCGGCGGCCACCGACAGCGTAATCCACATGACCCGGCTCCACTCATAGGGAACGCGGTATCGGTTGTGGATGTATACGTACACCCCGCCTGCAATGACGACGTAGGATGCGACTGTCAGCCAGGCGGAAGCCATATACCCGTACACCGGGACCAGCAGCCCGTTTCCAACGATGTTCACCGCCGCCGCGATGCCGATCACCACCGGAATGATCTTCGTCTTCTTTTCGATGTAGACGCCGACGATGAAGTTCGCTTCCATGCCGTTGAACACGTGCGCGAGCATCACGATCGGGATCACGGCAAATCCCGCCCAATAGTCCGGCGCGATCAACGGGCCAATGCCGGGAAGCGGGAGTTTCAACAGGGGAGCGAGGAAGAAACTCCCGGCGAGCCAGATCCAGCCTACGAACAGCAGGTAATAGGTGAACACTCGGGCGAATGTTTCGCGGGCGTCCTCATCATTCGCCGTCTGCAGGAAAAATGGCTGCCAGGCATACCGGAACGCCTGCGCCACCATATTCATCAGCATCGCGATGCGGTACCCCGCCGAATAGATCCCGGCTTCGTCCACTCCCAGGAAATGCTCGATCCATTTCCGATCCGAAAACTCCACAGCGACCATGAAAAGCTGCGACGGGAGGTTGGGCAGGCCGAAGAGGAACCATTCTCTCATCCGGCCCCAACGCCATTCGAAGGATAGCCTCGGCAGAGCGAGGATCAGCAGCACGGCGAGTACGGTGATGCTCGTCCAGAGAAACGCGTAAAACGCTCCGAGCACCCCCATCTTCAATCCGCCGACCAACCAGACGTTGAGCCCGATGTTGACGATGACGTTGAGCAGTTTCACGAGGGAAAAGGCGAGCGGGCGCCGTCCGATTCGCAGCCAGGTGAAAATGTGCAATGAAAGTGCGTCGAGCAGGAGAACGCCCGCGCTGATCCGGGTGATCGTGATTTCGGTCGCCCCGGCATTCGACACCACCATCCGCGCCACATCCGGCGCAAAAGAGACCAGCACCAGACTCAGCGACCCTCCGATAAACAAAGTCTGCACGAGCAGGCCGCCGAGATCTTTTCCCTGTCGCTGCCGTTCCGCCGCGGCGGAAAAACGCAGCAGAGCGATGTCCATGCCGTGGATGTACAGCGGCTGCAGCAGGGTGACGAGCACCATGAACAGGGCGTAAACGCCGTATTCCGCGGGTGAGAGCAGGTGGGAGTAGTAGGGGAGCAGCAGGAACGCCACCGCGCGCGCGGCAATCGTCCCCACACCATAGACAGCGGTCTGCTTCGTCAGCGAGCGGATCTTGGCGAACATGTCACACTCCCAGCCAGGAGAGGTAGGGCAGCAGGATCAGCAGGAAGATAACCCAGCCGAGAGCCAGCGCTTTCCTGGATGGCAGCACCCAGAGGGGAGCGCCGAATACAAGGGCCAGCACCGGGCCGGCGCCGACAAGAAACCGCGGGTCCGTCTGGTCGAAACGGAGGCCGTAGTAGAAAAATCCCCCCAGCGTGCACAGCGCACCCACCGACCAGATGGCGAGGACCTTGTCGATTCCCAGGGTGCGTGCGGCGATGACCACCCGCCGCCAGTGGAAGGATATCCACGCCAGCGAAAACAGGCACACCGCGGGAAAGAGCAGCGCGGGGATTTTGACCACTTTGAAATGCCAGAATTGGGGCCAGGGGGACTGGATCGAGAGCAGGGTCGCTGCAGTGAGTTCGCGCAGTGTCAGGTTTTGCCCCCCGAGATTCACCGAAGCCATACCCAGCAATGCACCGTAGGTTTTATAGCGAATGATCCAGAGCGGCAGTGTCAGCAGCAGCACGGCGAGCGCCATTCCCGCGGCAGATCCCATTTTCCGCTTCCAGGAGCCTTTGACGCCGACCCAGGCGGTCACCGCCACCATCGGCATCAGTGGCAGCGACGATAGCTTCGTATAGACTGCCGCGCTCGCCAGCAGCGCCAGTGCGGTCCATTCCTTCCAGTCGAACGGGCGCAGCAGGGCGCTGGCGGCAACCAGGTATAGCACCGAGGCCGTAAGCGCAAACAGCGAATCGTTGTTCACCGTGGCCGCGTGGATCAGTCCGATCCCGAGCAGCGTGTCCGCAAGGATCAATGGACCGCGGGTTGCCGCGTCCGGCAGCGCACGCAGGATTGTGATCAACGCCAGCGCCCAGAGAATCATCGAAAAAAGCCGGAGCAGCACGGGGACCTGCAAGTCCGTGGGGTGCAGCCGCCACAGGGGAGCGGCGATGCTGTAATAGAGCGGCGGCTGCCAGTATTCGAAGTCCCCGCGCAGAAACGCGCCGGGTTCGTGAACGGAGACCGACTGGGGTGGCGTCCCCCCGACGTTGGCGGAATAACGGACGTGGTTGAGGTGCGCGTACTCGTCGTCGTAGGAGGGCAGAAAGGCCGTCTGGTCGAGCCGCACCGCCGCGCCGAACACCACGACCAGACGCAAAATGACGCCAACCAGCAACGCGGCGAAGGCGTACGCCGGAATTCCCATGCGGCTCGAAATCCGCAGCAACGGCGAAATCTCCTCGCGCCGTGGTGCCGGGGATGGCTCGCTCACCGGACGTCCACCGCCACATCCGGGGTCGGCGGCAGGAAATTCGCCGGAGCTTTCCATTTCTGAATCCCGTCCAGAACTAGCGTGTTCCGGAAGAACGCCTGCATCGAGAAATTCTCCTTGAACGCCGCGAGCCCCCAGGTGACCTTGTTGCCGGGTTCGGTGCTGATTCCGAAATCATACCAGGTGAATCCGCGTTCGAGCGCGTGGATGATGCTGTCGTGCACCAGCAGCGGCGAGGGGCGCAGGTGCTGCGCGTCGTCGCGGTGCGCGATGTAAAACTCGAGCATCACCTTCTCGTTGCAGATGAAGTTGAGGATTCCCGCAATCGGCTCGCCGTCGTAGTAGGCCATCGACATCTCGAGCTGCTTCGAGGCGAGCGTGGCGAGTTTTTCGAGCTCGTCGCGGGTGTGCGTGGGCGTGACGCCCAGCTTTTTCCGGTTCTCGAAGAGGATGTCGTAGTACTGGTCGAGCGTCTCACCCTCGAGGGGGAGGTTGTGGCGGATGTCGACCCCCTCACGCTGGGCCTTGCGGATCGCCGTGCGCGTTTTCGCGTCGTACAGCGCGATCACCTGCCGTTCGCTGCGCGGAAGCAGGCGGAGGTCCACCGCTTGGGTCAGGTCCTGCCGCAGGTACTTGAACCCGGCGCGGCGCATCGCGAACTCGACCGTGTCCGACTCCTTGCGGTGGTAGAGCAGGGGTGGTGGAGTGCAGCGAAGGCGCTCGATCCCCTCGTCCTTGGCGACGTCAATCAGGTCGGTAAGCAGACGGTGGACGTTAATCAGGCTGATGTCATCACGGATCAGCAGTCCGCCGTAACTCGCGCCGGGGTGGCTGGTCCAGCTCTTCTTGCCGTCCTCATCCCGGTATGCGCCCGGCCACGCTGCGACGATGTGTCCCTTGCGGCGAAAAATCAGGTGGCGGTGCTGGAAACGGTTCTTCGGGTGATAGTCGAAGAACCGCTGCATCGCGAAGATGGTCCCCTGGACCGCGCGGCGGATGAACCGCTCCCAATCCGCGCGATCGGTCTCCTTGTAGAACTCGACGTCGAAGTGCATGGTTGTCATGTGTTTGTGAGTGAACGGGTGGCCCGGGATGTGAACCGAAGGTCCATTTCCCGGGTCTCATAAAGTTGTTTTTTTCAGCATGATATAAAGCAGTGATCGGGGAGAAAGTAATAGAATCCGCCGCTGAAAGCGAGGAGCTGGATTGAATAGCGATCAGTGTTTGGAAGCCACCAGTGTGAAGTATTTCCGTTGAACACAACATTCCACGAAAAGGACTTAGAATCTCTTTGAAATATTGAGTATCTTTTCAACTGGAATTAGTTTATTTGTGAAACACCTATTTTCTAATAATCGAATTTGCTACAGTAGTCTATTTCAAGTTCTGATTATGATACTTTTTGTCAGTCGAGGTCAGTGATGAAAAAATGTGCAATTGTATTTCTCCTCTCCGTCTTTCCAACCATCGTTGGATTTGCTCAGTCAAATTCAAACAACGTCACGTATCTTGGCAGCCTCTACTATGATTGGGCTACGGC
>Ga0315554_1002666_pt1 | contig 10138 bp, 7 predicted proteins | sample SalMarSW160370MG_FD_202114 | JGI IMG/M metagenome (GOLD analysis project Ga0315554, IMG submission 202114) | Salt marsh sediment microbial communities from the Plum Island Ecosystem LTER, Massachusetts, United States - Salt Marsh Sediment SW1603-70 ... | reverse complement strand
GTCCCATGCGGTTCCCCTTCCATGCATTGTATCGGGAACAGAATGGGGCGTCAAAACGTCTTGCAGAGTGAGCCGTCTTGCAGCGGCCCGTTTCGCAGTTCTTGCCCGTTCTGGGCCCGCCATCCGGCGACGGCAGAGCACATCCGAGAGAAATTTCGCAACACGAATTGTTTGGTTCGTGTTTTTGGCGGCTCAGAGAATCTATGTATACTTAGGAGAGGTGTCCACGGTGGCCATCTGCCCGATTCGCCCACGACCCCTTCATTGGTTCAGGCAAAGACCACCGACACTCGCAGACCTGAGGGGGCAGACAAGTGGAGACTCGGTCGTCCTGGAGCGTGACGAGAGGCCATCCTGGTGGACAAACGAGCCGACTGAACGTGCAGCAGACGAGAATGAGATTGGCCGCGTTCTCGCTCGCCTGAGCAGCCTCAAAGTACCACGCACGCTCACCGGCACGCTGAAAGCGATAGCGCCAACGCCAACCGCCACGTCGCAGCCACACAGCCGTCGCAGGAAAGGGCGGCTCTCCAGTAGAGGAGAGAGACCTTGAAGCGCCATCGGGAGACCGTGGGGGAGACCACGGACGAGGAAGGTATGTTGGACCACGAAAAGGTCAACAAAACGCGCCAGCCGGTTCCACGCGAGACCAACCCTTCCGGCAAAGATGCCGAGTCTTCCACCAAGCACACGCGGGACAAAGCGAAGCGGAGCAGCGCTGCCGCCTCAGACCCGCCTCGCCCCCCTGACATCAGCGACCCGGTTGGCCTGTACCTGCAGGAAATCGGTCGCGTTCCCCTCTTGTCGGGGGAAGAAGAAGTCCGCCTTGCCAAGCGGATGGAAAAGGGCCTGCAGGCCCAGAAAGCACTGCAGGGCAAGCAGTTGGACCCCGAAAAGGAGTCCCATCTGCAAGCCCAAGTGCGCGACGGAGAAGAGGCCAGAGACCACCTTATCCGCGCGAACTCGCGCCTCGTCGTAAGCATCGCCAAGAAGTACATCGGGCGCGGCGTGCCTTTCCTCGACCTCATCCAGGAAGGCAACATCGGCCTGATTCGCGCCGTCAAGAAGTTCGACTATCGGCGCGGCTACAAGTTCAGCACCTACGCGACCTGGTGGATACGTCAGGCAGTGGCCCGTGCCGTCGCCGACCAGAGCCGAACCATCCGCGTTCCGATTCACATGCACGACCAGATTGCCAAGATGGCCCGCCTGTCTCAGGAGTTGTCCCAGGAACTTGGGCGCGAGCCAACGCCCGAAGAACTGGCCGAGAAACTCAACGTTCCCCCAGAGAAGATGAAACGCATCAAAAAGGCCGCCATGCGGATTCTGTCGCTCGAGACGCCCGTCGGCGAGGACGGAAGCAGCGAACTGGGCGAGTTCATCAAGGACGATGGTTCCTTGAGTCCTTCCGCCGTTGCCACCCGCTCGCTGCTCCGAGAGCAGTTGGAAGAACTGATGTACGCGCTGAGCCCGCGAGAGGTCCGCATCCTTCAGATGCGGTTCGGCCTCGTGGACGGAAAGACTCACACATTGGAAGAGGTCGGGCGCAAGTTTGGCCTGACCCGCGAGCGAATTCGGCAGATTGAAGCGCAGGCTCTGATGAGGCTGCGTCACCCCCGGCGCAGCACGAAATTGCGGGACTATCTGGGCGAAGGTCTCTGATACAGAAAAGACGCAGGATGGAATACCATCCCACGCCTTTCTATGTGTGTAGTTTCCCTAGACGTCGAGGTTCCGCACGCTCTTCGCGTGGGTCTGGATGAAGCGCTTCCTGGGCGGCACGGAACTCCCCATCAGCATCTCGAAGGTTCGGTCGGCTTCCACGGCGTCCTCGATGGTCACCTGCAGCAGCGTGCGGTTCTCCGGATTCATGGTGGTCTCCCACAACTGCTCCGGGTTCATCTCGCCCAACCCTTTGTACCGCTGCAGGCTCACACTGTCGGTTTTCAACTTGGCCAGCAAGCGGTCTTTCTCGGCCTCGGTGTAGACGTAGTGGCGTTCCTTGCCTTTCGCAACCAGGTACAGCGGCGGCTGAGCGATAAACAGGTGGCCATCTTCTATCAACTGAGACATGTAGCGAAAGAAGAAAGTGAGCAGCAAAGTGCGAATGTGCGCTCCGTCCACGTCGGCATCGGTCATGATGATGACGCGGCCGTACCGGATGTTGCTCAGGTCGAACTGGTCTCCGATGCCGGTCCCAAGCGCGGTAATCAGGGCGCGCACCTCATTGTTGTTGAGCATGCGGTCCATCCGCGCCTTCTCCACATTGATAATCTTGCCGCGCAGAGGAAGAATGGCCTGGAATCGGCGGTCGCGCCCTTGCTTTGCGGAGCCGCCAGCCGAGTCCCCCTCCACGATGTACAGTTCGGATTTTTCCGGGTCGCGCTCCGAGCAGTCGGCAAGTTTGCCCGGGAGGGAAAGGCTTTCGAGAGCGCTCTTGCGAATCACCAAATCGCGCGCCTGACGGGCGGCGGCACGAGCGCGAGCCGTCGTCAAGCACTTGCTCAAGATGGCCTTCGCGTCGCGAGGGTTCTCTTCCAAGAAGGTGGTCAGGGCGTCGGAGACCACCGACTCGACCTGCCCTTTCACTTCGGCGTTGCCCAGTTTGCCCTTGGTCTGACTCTCGAACTGCGGGTCCATCAGTTTGACGCTGATGATGGCCGCCAACCCCTCGCGCACGTCCTCGCCGCTGAAATTGGACTCGTTCTCCTTCAGGAAACTGTGCTTTCGGGCATAGTCGTTCAGGGTTCGGGTGAGGGCCGAGCGAAAGCCCGTCAGGTGCGTGCCGCCATCTATCGTGTTGATGTTGTTCGCGAAGGCGTAGACCGATTCGCTGTAGCCTGTGTGATACTGAACGGCTGCCTCCACAAGCGTGCCGTTGACCTGCCGCTCGGCGTAGATGGGCTGGTGCAGCGCTTCGCGCCCGCGATTGAGGTAGCAGACAAAGGAGCGAATTCCCCCCTCGAAATAGAATGATGCCTGGCGGTCATCGCGCTCATCCACGAAGGTGATTTTCAGGCCGCGTGTGAGGAAAGACATCTCGCGGAAACGCTGCGCAAGCGCCTCGAACTTGTAGTCGATGCCCTGCGCGAATACCTCGATGTCCGGGTAGAAGGTGGTCCGTGTGCCGGTTCCCTTCGCTTTGCCCTTTCGCTCCACGGGTGTGGTGGGATGGCCGCGCTGGTAGCGTTGATAATAGAGATTCCCATCGCGCCGCACTTCCACTTCCAGCCACTCGGAGAGGGCGTTCACCGCCGACACGCCGACCCCGTGAAGGCCACTCGCCACCTTGTAGCCCCCGCCGCCGAACTTGCCCCCGGCGTGCAGTATCGTCATCACCACCTGCAGGGCGTCCATGGGCTTGCCAGCGGCGTCCTTCTGGGTGGGATGAGGCCCTACCGGGATGCCCCGCCCGTCGTCCTCGACGGTGACGGAGAGGTCATTGTGAACAGTGACGCGAATGTTCGTGCAGTAGCCAGCCAGCGCCTCATCGATGGAGTTGTCGACCACCTCGAAGACCAGGTGGTGCAATCCCCGAATATCGGTGCTGCCGATATACATTCCCGGGCGGCGGCGCACCGCCTCCAGGCCTTCGAGGACTTTGATGTCCTCCGCCTCATACGTGCCCGCGTTCTGCTTCTTGTCTGTCGTCATAGCGCTCTCTACTCGCTCATTCGAAACATCAGGACATCTCAGTGCCCGGCTGAGCAGCAACGATTTCCTGCTCCAGGGCACTCCAACGACTTCCGTAGAAGATGAGACTGGCGGCAACCAGCGCGCTTCCCACATAGGCATTCCCGATGATTCCCGCTGCAACGCCTGCAGAAGTGCCGCTGATAGCGCCCCAGATGACGCCGAGTCCCACGGTGAGAATGATGGTTGCCAGTATCAGGACCAAGGATGCGCCCGTGTTTCTGCGGACGACGGCCAGGCTGCGAGTCACCGCCGACCGAATCCTCGCGCCGTCCAGCACGATGGCGTCGGGCACAAAGAACAGATAGAAATAGAACGACATCGCACCAAGCATCGCTCCCCACGCAGCCAACGAGGCCAGCACCATAGCGCCTGCGGAACTGAACAGGGCGATAACCCCCGTGAGCATGGCAATCGGCACCAGCAGGATGAGGCCGACACCCAGGAGGACGCCACCCAGCGCTACCAGACGCCACCAATTCAGCGCGGAGCGCGCCAGAAGGCCCTGAGCGAAGCCGCCAGCGCTCCTCACCTGCTGCGCGATGAGCGTGAGATAGGCCACGGCCACGTAGGTGCCTCCTGCCAGAAGGGCCACAACCAGCAGAAGGGTGAGAGGCCAGTTGTCCAGCGTCGCGGCGACTGCCCCCTGCGACAGGACGCTCAGTTGGGGCAGGGCGACTGCAAATAACGCGAACAGGTTCGCGCTGTCTCCCCACTGGCTCAACATCTGCGAGGTCTCTGCGAAAGCGTCCTCATATTGACCTGCCGAGAGGGTGGCGCTAGTCTGCATCATATCGGCGACTTGCTGCGCCAGCGGCGCAACGGAAAGCCGCGGCCCCAGCCAGATGAACACGTTCAGCGCGATAGGGATGAGCAGAATCCAAAACCGCCGCGCCACCAGACTGAATCCGGCCGTCAGGGCGTCGATTGTCCCGATGCCTTTGTATTCTTTCTCTTTCTCCATACGGCTATTTTACCACAGTTCAGTTGTCCTGAAAAATCCACCAGAGGGCCTCATGGAGGGACTCGGTTCTGTCTTGTGTTGGTGAGACCTCGCCAACCTCCCGCAGGTTTGTTGGCGAGGCGGATGTTGGCGTGGAACAAACCTGCGGGAGGTTCGGCCAACAGGCTTTGGAAACCAAGCCCGCAGGCAGAGTGTTTGGGAGAGGCAGCATGTCGTGCTATAATGCTTAGGTCACTGCGCCGATGGAGGGAGTCATGTACCTTGGGCCGCGCCGCAGAAGGCGCTTCTCGCCACTGAAGATTGCGATTATGCTGGCTCTTATCGCCGTTTCCACGTACGTCATCATCAAGCGACCGACCCTGCCGTTCGCTGTGTCACCTGGCCCTACGCCTACCCCTCAAAAGACGAGTGCGGAATGGCTGGCGGAGGCTGACGCCGACTACCAGGACGGCGCGCTTACCGACGCGATTGATGCCTACGTGAAGGCATCCGAGCGCGATCCCGAGGACCCGACTCCGCTGATTCGAGCCGCGCGCCTTCTTACGCTGCGCCGCAAACTGGACAAAGCCCTGGAATATGCCCAGAAGGCCGTCCAACTGGCCCCGGGAGATGCCCTGGCCATCGCGACCGAGGGACGTGTATACGACTGGATGGGGCAATACGACAAGGCCATGGAGATAGGCATCCAGGCGACCAGGCTGGGGCCCGACGTGCCCGAGGCCCACGCATATCTCGCCGAAGCCTACGCGGACATGGGCTTTTGGCGGCAGGCCGAAGACGAGGCCAACGAGGCGCTGGATATAGACGATTCCAACGTGGATGCCTGGCGCAACTACGGATACGCTCTGGAAATGCAGGGGGATTACAGCGGGGCCGTGGAGAGTTACCGCCAGGCCATTGAACTGCACCCGCTCCTCAGTTACCTGTATCTGGATGAAGCCAGAAACCTGCGCGCCCTGGGCGACTACGAAGGGGCCATCGTTCAACTGACCAAGGCCATAGAGATGGACTCTGACAACGCGGAAGCCTACGATCAGCGAGGATGGACCTATTTCCACATGCAAGATTACGACCGCGCCATTGCCGAGTTTCTTTCGGCCACGGCCACCGACCCAGAGTTCGCCAGCGCGCATGCTCACCTGGGCGTGACGTACTACGTGCTGAGAAACTACGAAGGCACCATCGAGAGCCTTGAGAAAGCCGTGGACCTTGGATTGGAGACAGAAGAAATCCTCTACGAACTGGGGCTGTCGTATGCCTATCTGGGGCAGTGCGACCAGGCGCGGGACTGGCTGTTTCGGGCGCTGGCGCTGAATCCCAACTCGCAGCCTGCGCTCGATGGCCTGCGCCTCTGCCCGGAGACGGAGTAATTTGGCGTAAAGCGAAGAAAGCAAGAGAGATTCGCCGCTTTTGGCAGATAGACAAGGCCTCACGGAAGACAACCGAATTCTGCCGATTTGCAGTTTGCGGCGCTTTCGAGTATGATAGACTTGCGTTAGCACTCTAATAGCGAGAGTGCTAACGCGGTCTTGGCGTCTGGAAAACGGGGCGCCGACATTCTACGGGCAGTTCTACACTATAACTTTTGTGAGGAGGTAAGGCACAATGACGGTCAAACTCAAACCTTTGGCGGATCGCGTCGTGGTGGAACCCATTGAGCAGGAAGAAAGAACCGCCAGCGGCATTATCCTGCCGGAGACTGCCAAAGAGAAACCCCAGAAAGGCGTTGTCATCGCGGTCGGCCCTGGCCGCTACGGCGACGACGACAAGCGCATTCCCATGGATGTCAAGGAAGGCGACAAAGTCTGGTTCGCCAGGTACGCCGGGCAAGAAATCAAACCGGATGACAAGAAACTGCTGATTCTCAAGGAAAGCGACATCCTCGCTATTGTCGAAGAGTAGAAACACTATCTTGCACAGACGTGAAGGAGGAAGTACATAATGGCGAAACAGTTAGTTTTTTCCGAAGAAGCGCGCCGCAACCTCAAGGCCGGTATCGATGTTGTGGCGAACGCCGTCATCACGACTCTCGGCCCCAAGGGACGCAATGTCGCGCTGGACAAGAGGTTCGGCGCACCAACCATCACCCACGACGGTGTGACTGTCGCCAGAGAGATTGAACTGGAAGACCCGTTCCAGAACATGGGCGCCCAACTGCTGAAGGAAGCCGCCACAAAGACAAACGACATCGCAGGCGACGGCACCACAACGGCCACGGTGCTGGCCCACACCATCGTGACCGAAGGCCTGAGGAACGTCGCCGCCGGCGCAAATCCGATGCTCATCAAGCGAGGCATCGAGATGGCCACATCCGCTGTTGTGGAGGCGCTTTCGGCTGAGGCCAAAGACGTCAAGACCAAGAACGACATCGCCAACGTGGCTGCCATCTCCGCCGCCGACATGACCATCGGAGAGTTGATTGCCGAGGTCATGGACAAGGTGGGCAAGGACGGCGTCATCACCGTCGAAGAGTCCAAGGGACTGGAGTTCGAAACCGAGTACGTGGAAGGGATGCAGTTGGACCGGGGATACATTTCCGCTTACTTCATCACCAACCCCGAGCGTATGGAGGCCGAACTGGAAGACCCCTACATCCTGGTCACGGACAAGAAACTGTCTGCAGCCACGGACATCGTCCCCGTGCTCGAGAAGTTGGTGCAGGTCGGCAAGCGCGAACTGCTGGTCATCGCCGAGGATGTGGACGGAGAGGCGCTGGCAACCCTGGTGCTGAACAGACTCCGCGGCATGATTAACTGCGTTGCCGTAAAGGCCCCCGGCTTCGGCGATCGTCGCAAAGCCATGCTGCAGGACATCGCAATCCTGACGAACGCGACGGTCATCAGCGAAGAGGTGGGGCGCAAACTGGACTCCGTCAAACTGGAAGATCTGGGGAACGCCGACAAGGTGGTTGCCACCAAAGAAGACACCACCATCATCGGCGGCAAAGGCTCGACGGAAGCCATCAAGGGTCGCATCGACCAAATCAAGGCGGAAGTTGACATCTCCACTTCGGACTACGACAAGGAGAAACTGCAGGAGCGGCTGGCGAAATTGGCCGGCGGAGTCGCCATCATTCGCGTTGGCGCTGCCACCGAGGTGGAACTGAAGGAGAAGAAGCACCGCGTGGAAGACGCTCTGTCCGCAACTCGCGCCGCGGTCGAGGAAGGCATCGTTCCAGGCGGCGGGGTGGCGCTGATTAACGCCGTTCCCGCTCTGGAGAAAGCCGAGGCCACTGGCGATGTGGCGACAGGTGTTGCTATCGTGCGCCGCGCTCTCGAAGAACCCCTCCGCCGCATCGTGGAAAACGCCGGCATGGACGGCGCCGTGGTGCTCGACACAGTGCGTCGGATGCAGAAATCCAAGAAGAACACCAACATCGGCTACGATGTGATGGCCAACGAATACGGCGACATGGTGACCAAGGGCATCATCGACCCGGCCAAGGTGACCCGCTCGGCGGTGGAGAATGCAGCCAGCATCGCTGCCATGATTCTGACCACCGAGGCTCTCATCACCGACATTCCGGAGAAGGAAAAACCAATGCCTCAGATGCCGGAATACTAGGTCCGGCGAACTCACACAAGAAAAAGCCCCTCTCGCTGAGAGGGGCTTTTTGATACGAGGCGGCAGGACTATGGCGCAATGGCAAACCAGCGAAAGGTCTCCGCGTCCCTGAGACCGGTGGGGTCGTAGGAAAGAAGAAACTGGCCGTCGCGGGCCACGGGAAACGCGAGATGGGCCTCCAGTGTGGCGCCCGGGAACGTTTCGCCCTCCACCTCACTCCCTCCCAGCACGGTCGCCTTGTAGAAAGCGCCGCCATAAGGCTCCTGAAGGACGAATCCCTGCCAGTGCACCGACTGGGGCCGCTCCACGTCGGAGAGGTTTCGTATCTGCATCGTGACAACCAGGTAGCGATAGCCAGGCTCGATAGGAGCCAGATTCCACCGCTCCCAAATGGCAGCATCCTCTTCCAGCAGCACGGCCCCCTCCACCATCAGTTCCATCTGCCCTTCCACCAGGACGGGCACGCCCGGCGGGGCAGGCTGCTGCGACGTTCTTCCTGAGATAGGCAGCGCCGACGAAGCGGGCACCGGCCTCCGAAGCAGTGCGTAGTCGGGGGTCTCCGCGGCCCAGAGCCAGCGCACGCCCTGTCCCAGTTTCACGCCCACGCCTGTCGGGTCGTAGACCAGGATGAGGTTCTCTTCATCCCTGCGGACCTGAAACGCAAGATGCCCTTCCATTTCTCCCCCAGGGAACAGTTCTCCCTTCAGTTCGTCCTGGAGTATCAGCGAAGGGTTCGGGTAGAGGATGTTCTCGGAGCCTGTCATGCGAAAACTCCACCAGTTCACTGAGTTGAGGTCGTCATCTTCTCCAAAGAAGCGCGTTCGAAGATGCACAAGCACATATTCCATGCCGCTTTCAGGAGGCTGGTTGAAAGGGCTCATCTCCTGAATGGACGGCCACGCTTCTCTTTCCACGGCGAGCACGGTGATTTCCAGTTGGTCATCCGCAACTACAGGGGCGTGCATCAGCGCCGGGGCCAGGCGGCTTCCTCCGGCCCTGGGCGAGGCGGTGGGAGAGATGAATGCCTCGGCAAAGGCTTGGAGGTCAGGGGTTTCATCGGCCCAGAGCCAGCGCGTGGTGGGGTCCGGCACCGCGCCAGAAGGAATGTAGGCGAGCACCAGATTGTCTTCTCCACGCTCTATCACGAAGCCGAGAGTTTCTGTGATGGTGTCGCCCACTTCTATCGTGCCGCGCAACTCATCGTCCACTATCAGCGGCGGCCTCTGGTACAGACGGGATGAACTTCCGGTCAGGCGGAAGACGCCCGGGCTGATGGACACGGCCTGCCCCGATTCATTCGTGGCCTCCACTTCCAGTAGCACCACTTCGAGAGAGTCCTCGAGCGGCGCGTTGAGCGGGGAGATGAGCGACCAGGCGTCCCGGTAGACTTTGACGATGCGGATTTGGAGGTTCTCCGTCAGGACAGGCTGCCCGAAGGGCATCGGATTCTGCCGGCTGGTGGCCAGCGCCGGAGCCAAGGTTGGCGTGGCTTGAGGCAGATCGGTGGGGGCAGGCGGCAGCCCAATGGGGATTCGCCCCGTGACCAGAAGGCCCAACACGGTGTAGACGGCCAGAACAAGCACTCCCAGTAGAACAAGCAGGGCAATCTGTCCTCTCGTCATGGCACCTTGTCCTCAAGCAGGCTTTCGCCGCCCACAAGGCTCTCCTCTCGCGCATGCCGGAGAGCGCCCGCAGCGAAAGCAAACAGAACAATCCCTGGAACCCTTCGCCTAGATTATACTCGCAGTTTTGCCGTTTGGCAAGAGCCACTTGTGCCGGGCTCGGTTTCATCCTGTGTTGGTGCGTCTTCTGCTGTTGAGAGGCCTCGGGCCCAAATTTAGCGCAAATAAGGCTACCCATCATTGTTATTGGACACGGTTCGCAAATTGACAGCGATAGCCTCCTCAGCGAGACTAT
>Ga0315554_1002665_pt1 | contig 10142 bp, 7 predicted proteins | sample SalMarSW160370MG_FD_202114 | JGI IMG/M metagenome (GOLD analysis project Ga0315554, IMG submission 202114) | Salt marsh sediment microbial communities from the Plum Island Ecosystem LTER, Massachusetts, United States - Salt Marsh Sediment SW1603-70 ... | reverse complement strand
ACAGCCGGCGATTGTGAATCCTTTGAAGGGTTTTGTCTTCCGGTATTTCTCCCGCAGTGCCATCAGGACGGGCATGCGCGACTCCGCCCATTCGATTCGAAGCTTTCCCGCTTTGGCAAGGGAAAGATCCTTCACTTTGTACAAACCCTTTTTCTCATTCATAAGTATCCAGTTTCCAGTTTTGAGTTTCCAGTTTCCAGTTACGAAATCGGCAATCGACAATCGGGAATTAATGTACGGCCTTCCGCAGCGTTTTCACAAGATCCAACTTCTCCCATGTGAACTCTTTCCCGTCTCTTCCGAAGTGGCCGTAGGCGGCGGTCTTGCGGTAGATCGGCCGGAGGAGATCGAGACGCTTGATGATTCCCCGCGGGGTCAAGTCGACTTCCTTCATGATGATCCTTGCGATTTCCTGATCGGGGACGACGCCCGTGCCGAAACTCTGGACGTTGATCGAAACCGGCTCCCGCACACCGATCGCGTAGGCCACCTGGATCTGGCATTCGGTCGCCAGCCCGGCCGCAACGATGTTCTTTGCCAGGTGGCGCGCCGCGTAGGCCGCGCTCCGATCGACTTTCGTCGGATCCTTGCCGGAGAACGATCCGCCGCCGTGCGGTGCGCGTCCACCGTAGGTGTCGACGATGAGCTTCCTTCCCGTGAGGCCGCTGTCGCCGTGGGGCCCGCCGATCTCGAACCGGCCGGTGGGGTTGACGAGGTACCGCGTTCTTGCGTCGAGCAGATGGCGCGGGATCACGTTTTTGACGACATGGTGGATGACATCTTCACGGATCCGTTTCTGAGAGACATCGGGATCGTGCTGTGTCGAAACGAGCACCGTGTGGATCCGTTTCACGCGCCGTCCCTCGTACTCCACCGTCACCTGGGTTTTCCCGTCCGGCCGAAGGTACGGCATGAGTTTCGGCTGGTGTTTTCGGATGTTGGAAAGTCGAAGCGCAAGCTTGTGCGCGTACATGATCGGCATGGGCATCAGTTCCGGGGTCTCGGAGCACGCGTAGCCGAACATCATGCCTTGATCACCCGCGCCGCCGGTGTCGACGCCCCGGGCAATGTCCGGAGACTGCGAATGGATCGTCGACATCACAGAGCAGGAATCTGCATCGAAGCGATACTCCGCCTTCGTATAGCCGATGCTGCGGATCACCTCGCGGACGACATCCTGTACTTCGATGTAGCCTTTCGTTGTGATTTCGCCCCCGACGAGGGCCATACCGGTCGTGACGAAGGCTTCGCACGCCACGCGTGAGTACTTGTCCTGCTTCAGCAGCTCGTCGAGTATCGCGTCAGAGATCTGATCGCAAATCTTGTCAGGATGTCCTTCCGAAACAGATTCTGATGTGAACAGATATCTCATGCTGATTCCCTTGAAAGGTTCGTACGATTCGTTGGTTATGCGGTCGGAGCACAGGATCGAGGTGGGTCGACCTGAGCTGGAGAACCGGGTGATCTGCTGCAGTTAGTAGAATTCCAGCTCGGATGAATCCCCGATGTTCACGCGCTTGTAGCTCCCGCGGAGGATCGCGTTGTTCCCGACGATGGAATCTTCCAGGAGCGTGTGAGCGACGGTGGCACCTTCGCTGATGATGGAATTGCGAATAATGGCGTTCTCGACGGAGGCACCCTCCGCGATCGTCGCGTACGGTCCGATCACGGAGTTCTTCACGTTTGCCTTGGGCGAGATGAAGACCGGCGGCTGGACCAGGACTCCAGGTCTCGCTGCAGATGGGGTCTGCCGCTCCAGCAGGTGACGGTTTGTGGACAGCAAGGTCTCCGGCTTTCCACAATCGTACCACCCTTCGATCATGAAGGGCTTGATCTTCTCCCCCCCCTCGATCATCAGCTGCAGGCCGTCGGTGAGCTGAAACTCTCCCCTCGTCCGGATGTTTCTCTTCATCAGATCCTTCAGATTGTCGAGAAGAAGCTGGGGGCGCGTAATATAATAGATGCCCACAACGGCGAGCCGGCTCTTCGGTTCCGCAGGCTTTTCGACTAGCTTCGAAACAAATCCGTCCACCGTCTCGGCAACGCCGAAACGCCTCGGGTCCTCGACCTCTTTCACGCCGAGGACGGAGTGTTCACCGGCTGTGAGCGACTTAAGGTCGACGTCGAAGATGGTATCCCCCAGGATGATCAAAATCGGGTCGCGGGAAATCGTGTGCCGGGAGAGGTAGATCGCATGACCAAGGCCCAATCGCTCCTCCTGCTCGACGAAATCCACCTTGATCGAGTAATGGCCGAGGACGTAGTCCTTGATCTGGTCTCCGAGGTAGCCGACGACGATCGTCGCCTCGTCGAAGCCGTTCTCGATGACGCGATCCAGAATGTGGCCGATAATCGGTTTGCCGGCGACATTGATCAGGACCTTGGGGATCGTGTATGTATGAGGTCGAAGCCGACTGCCGACGCCCGCTACGGGTATGATAGCTCGCATAACGAAGTCTGCTGATGGTTCAAACGTCACTAAGATAGGAAACTATTGAAAGAAAAACAAAGGAGTAGGTGGGTGATCCGATCCGCTCTCCCGCTGAGAGTCCGGACCGATGCTTTTTCTCTCACCTTGATTCTCGCACCTCATTTCACTATTATGCGGAAAAATTCCGGGCTCGCATGAAACCCACCAGGACGTCCTCCCGAAAGCAGCAGCATGTCGAGATCACGCTTTCGAAGGATGTTTCCTTTCGCGGGAAGACAACGGGGTTTGAGCGCTGGGAATTCCTCCATAACGCGGTCCCGGAGCTGGATCTTTCTGAGGTCGACCCATCGACGACGTTCCTCGGCAAGAAGCTGTCGTTCCCCCTCATTATCTCGAGTATGACCGGCGGATATCACGACGCGATCCGCATCAACCGGCAGCTTGCAGGGGTGTGCGCGCGAAAAGGTCTTGCGATGGGCGTCGGCAGCCAGCGGCAGGCCCTTGAGAATTCGAAGCACCATCGTTCGTTCAGCGTGGTCCGGGAAGTCGCGCCGGACATACCGGTCTTTGGCAACATCGGTGCCGCAGAGGTGGCGAAGCTGAAGGACGTCTCGGGCGTGAAGAAGCTCGCGGAGTTGATCCGGGCGGACGCGTTCGCCGTTCACCTCAATCCGCTTCAGGAGTTCCTCCAACCCGAGGGAAACCCACAGTTTAGGGGAGTTCTCGACGGGATCGCGAGACTGGTGAGGGAGCTCGGCCTACCGATCATTGTCAAGGAAATCGGCGCGGGCATCTCGATGTCCGTGGCCCGGCGACTCCTTGAGGTCGGCGTTCGGATCATCGATGTCGCCGGTGCCGGCGGCACAAGTTGGGCTGGGGTCGAAATACTCCGAAGGGGGAACATCCGAAAGCAGAGGAAATACGGCAAAGGTGGGCAGACGCCCTCTGCAACCGCATTCTGGGACTGGGGGATACCGACCGTCGATGCTCTTCGCCAGGTTTCCAGCCTGAAGACGGAGAGTCCTTCGCTCACGCTGATCTCCTCAGGCGGCATCTCCGGAGGACTCGACATCGCCAAGTCAATTGCATTCGGCGCGGATCTTGCTGCCGCCGCGCGAACGTTTCTGAGGATTCTGGAATCGAGCGGCGCGAACGGGCTGATGCAGGAACTGGAGCGGTGGGAGATGGAGCTGAGGGGCGCAATGTTCCTGACCGGCTCGCGCACGATCCCCGAGCTCCAGGAACAGCAGTTGGTACTCAAAGCCTGACGCATCGCGCACGACCGATGAACCACGAACAGCGGTACCTCCATTACAAGCAGCTGATCGATCGGCGCCTCAAACAGTTCGTCCGGCAGCAGAAGCCTCGATCGCTCTACGGTCCGTTGACCTATATTCTGGAGGGGGGAGGCAAGAGGATTCGGCCGCTTGTTCTCCTGCTATCGTGTGAAGCGGCTGGAGGAACTGTGCAGCACGCTTTGCACGCCGGTGTTGCGATCGAAATCCTCCACAACTTCACCCTCGTGCACGACGACATCATGGATAACGCGGCCTCCCGGCGGGGAAGGCCGACCGTGCACACGAAATGGGACGCCAACGTTGCCATTCTGGTTGGGGATGAGCTTCTCGCTCTTGCCTATCGGGCGCTGCTGAAGACGAAGTCGCACAATATCCAGGAGATCGCAAAAGTGTTTACGGAAGGGGTTGTCGAGGTGTGCGAAGGACAGGCGTATGACAAGGAGTTTGAAACGCGCAGGGCCGTTCGGGTCGACGAGTATCTCCTTATGATTGAGAAAAAGACTGCAAAGATGGTGGCGGTGGCGGCGGAGATCGGCGGGCTCATCGGCAACGGCACGGGGGCATCGATCCGCGCGCTTCGACGGTACGGCCGGCACGTTGGGCGCGCGTTCCAGATCCAGGATGATCTCCTCGACATCGTGGCGGACGAGGCAGAATTCGGCAAGTCGGTCGGCGGGGATCTCGTCGAGGGGAAGAAGACCTTTCTCTTGCTGGAGGCGCTCCGTCGTGCAAAAGGGAAAGAGAAAAAGATGCTCCGGTCCTTGGTGAGAAACGAAGGGATCTCGAGGCGCCTGGTCCCCGAGTACAGGCGCATCTACTATCATACTGGCGCCATCGATGCCGCTCGCCGCAGGATTGAGCGCGATATCGCGCAGGCCAGGAAAGAGCTTCATCGGCTTCCGCCATCTGACGCAAAGGCTATGCTGGTCTGGTTGACCGATATGCTGCTTCATCGGACGTTTTGATGAAGGGTCCGGGAAGCATGGTCCAACGTGAAATCACGATCAAGAACAGAGCCGGACTCCACACTCGTCCTGCTGCATCACTTGTAAAATTGGCGGCGAAATACAAAGCCGATTTCTTCATCGACAAGGACGGCTTCGAGATCAACGGCAAGAGCATCATCGGTGTCATGACGCTCGCGGCAGAACAAGGAGCGAAACTCGTGTTGAGATTTTCGGGGGAAGATGAGCAGGAGGCATGCAATGCGGTTGTGGAACTGTTTGAAAGAGGGTTTGACGAACAGTAGAAGTTCGCGTCTTGAATGAAAGCTATGGCCTCTGAGAGCGTTCAGAAAAAAGAAGAGACAATCCTGAAGGGGATCCCTGCGTCGCCGGGGATTGCCATCGGCCCGGTGATCCTTTTCCAGAAGCAAGCCCCCATCATTGAGGAGCGGTCGATCCTTGAAGAGGATATCGACCGGGAGGTGGCACGGCTGGAGCAGGCTGTCGCGCGATCGCAGAAGGAGCTGGGAAAGATCCTTGAATTCGCCCAGAAGAAGCTCGGCGACGACAAGGTCAAGATTTTCGAGGCGCAGCTGATGATCCTGGAAGATTCCGTTCTGTTCGGCGCGATCTACAGCCGAATCTGCACAGAACTCAAGAATGCGGAATATGTTGTCGAGGACGAGATCGGGAAGTACTACCGGCTGATGGCCGCCTCGAAGGACGAGTACACGCGCGAGCGAGCGCATGACGTCGAAGATGCGCGCAACAGAATACTGCGCAATCTTCAGGAGCAGAAACTGATCTCGCGACTCGAAGGCTTCTCCGTGATCGTCTCTTCCTATTTGACGGCGGCCGATGCGATGATCCTGAGCCGCAACGACGTTCTGGGATATGCGACGGATATCGGCGGCATCACTTCGCATACCGCGCTCCTTTCCCGCGCGCTGAAGATCCCCGCCGTGGTCGGGCTGAGGAACGTCTCGCACGTGGCCCACGATGCCGACCGGGTCATCCTCGATGGGTACAGCGGCACGGTGATCCTGAACCCGTCGGAGCAAAGCATCAAGCGGTATGAAACGAAGCGCGATCGCTATCACGAGTTTGAGGCCCGGCTGGCGGGCCTCCGTGAGCTGCCGGCGGAGACGCTGGATGGGCGACGCGTCGAGCTTTCCGTCAATGTCGAGTTCGAGCAAGAGCTGGACTTCATCAAGATCCAGGGCGCCGACGGCATCGGCCTGTACCGCTCCGAGTATCTGCTGGTAGGAAAAGAAGTCTTCCCTTCGGAGGAGGAACAGTACCAACAATACAGACTGCTCGCAGAGACGATGTACCCCAAGCGCGTCATCATCCGCACCTTCGACATCGGGGGCGACAAGGTGATGCTGGATCCTGTCAAGGAGAACAACCCCTTCCTCGGTTGGCGGGGGATCCGCGTGATGTTGGACAAACCCGACCTGTTCATCGAGCAACTGCGCGCCATCCTGAGGGCCAGCACGCGCAAAAACGTGGCGATCATGTTTCCGATGGTCTCGAGTATCAAAGAGGTGCGGCGGGCGAAGAAGTTGCTGGAGGAAGCAAAGCACCAGCTTCGCAAGGAGAATGTCTCATTCGACCCGAGGATCAAGATCGGTGTGATGGTGGAAGTCCCTTCGGCGGCAGTCACCGCCGAGGACTTGGCGGAGGAGGTCAGCTTTCTCAGCATCGGGACGAACGACCTTATCCAATATCTTCTGGCCGTTGATCGCGGCAACGACATCGTCTCAGACCTTTATCAGGAATTCCACCCTGCGGTGGTCCGTTTCCTCCGGCGCATTATTGAGCGCGGCAAACGGAAGGATGTGTGGGTCGGCATGTGCGGCGAAATGGCCGGTGATCCGCTTGCGACCATTCTCTTGCTCGGCCTCGGGCTGGATGAGTTCAGCGTCGTGCCGAACGTCCTCCCTGAGATCAAGAAGATCATCCGGTCTGTGAAATACGCGGACGCGCGAAAGGTCGCCAACAAAGTTTTGACCATGCAGACTGAGGATGAGATCAAAGATTATCTCAAGGGGGTGATGAAGAAAAAGTCCCCCGATATTCCCATCGGTTAAAAATTATATGTTATGAGGTTGTAGGTTGCGCGTTGTTCGCGTCTCCCGCTTTTTGGATTCCGCTTATTTGCGGGATTCCTGGAAAGCGGAACCGCTGTTTCTCAAGCGGGATGTAGCGGGATAAGTTGCAGGTTGCATGCACCCTGGCGCGCGGGGGAACGTATCTTGAGCGCAGCCGGGATGAAGCTGACAGTTGAAAGACACACGCTCGATGACACTGGAAGACATCAAGCGAATCGACCAATCCGGGATGTACGACCGGCTGCTCGATTTCCACGCGCAGGTTGAAGATGCCGTGCGGATCGGGAAGGGGGCGTCGCTGAAGCTCGGCGTGAAGGGCGTGGCAAATATCGTCCTTACGGGCATGGGTGGGTCTGCCATCGGGGGAGACCTCCTTCGATCGTATCTTGCGGATGAACTCAGGATCCCGTTTGTTGTCAACCGCCACTATGCTCTGCCCGGATTCGTTGATCGGAGGAGCCTGGTGATCGTTTCGAGCTATTCCGGCAATACCGAGGAGACCATTGCGGCGCATCGCGATGCGATCCGGCGGAAGGCCCGGGTCCTCTGCATCACCACCGGCGGCGAGACGGAGCGGCTCGCTGTGCGGCACCGCCAGCCGACCATCAAGATCCCGACCGGCTTTCAGCCGCGCGCGGCGCTCGGCTATTCTTTTTTCCCGCTCCTGCAGGCCTTGTCACGTCTCGGATTCGCGAAGCAGAGGGCGAAAGATATTGGTGAAACAATCAAGCTTCTGCGGGCGAAAGCGCGTGTCTACGGCCAGCCCGACGCGCCCGACAACGCTCCCCTCCAACTGGCCCGCCAGCTGAAAGGGACATTGCCGATCATCTATTCTGCCGCGGAGTACTTTGACGCGATCGGTCTGCGCTGGAGAGAGCAGATCTGCGAAAATGCGAAGAAGCTTGCCTTCGGTCACGTGATTCCCGAGATGAATCACAACGAGCTGGTCGGATGGAAGATCGGCGCTGAGACGATGCGGCAGATGGAAGTTGTGTTCCTGAGGGACCGGAAGACTCACGGACGCATCGCGAAGCGCGAGGAGATTACGAAGGAGATCCTCAGCCGATATGCCTTGCACGTCTCGGAGTTCTGGAGCGAAGGTCGATCGCTTCTCGCGCGTATGTTTTCGCTCATCTATTTCGGCGACTGGGTGAGCTTCTACCTCGCAGTCCTCAACAATGAAGATCCCACCCCGGTGATGGTGATTGAGCAATTGAAGGGGGAGCTGGCAAGAATCTGAAAATCCTCAGGGTACGATCAAAGGGTTCCGCAGCCATTCTACCGAATGCAGCCCGAGGGGAGCGCGAGACTGCGTGCTCGGGAATGGAGTCAAGATTCTGGCGATGAAATCATTCCTTAAATATTCTCTTCTCCTCTGCCTTCTGACGCAGCCTGCCTGGGGGCAGTTCTATTACTTCGGGCGCAACAAGGTTCAGTACACGCAGTTCGAATGGAAGGTCCTGCGAACCGAGCATTTCGACATCTATTATTATACGGAGATGGCTGAGCTGGCGAAGCGCGGTGCGTACTTCGCTGAAGAGAGCTACAGGCTGCTGGAGGAGAGATTCAACCACAACGTCCGCGATCGCATCCCCCTGATCTTCTACAGCTCGCACCTCTATTTCGAACAGACGAACGTCACGCCGGGGTTCATCCCCGAGGGCGTCGGCGGATTCTTCGAGTACCTTAAGGGCCGCGTGGTCATTCCGTTTGAAGGTTCCATCTATCAGTTCGGACATGTCATCCGGCACGAGCTTGTGCACGTGTTCATGCACAGCAAGATCAATCGCGTTCTTCTCGATCACCGGCAGGCACAGGATCGCACCCCGCCTCTCTGGTTTACAGAGGGGCTGGCGGAGTACTGGTCCACCGGCTGGGACACGCAGGCTGAGATGGTGATGCGCGATGCGGTGCTGAACAACTACGTCGTGCCGCTCGGCAATATCGAAAGGATCTATGGATCGTTCCTGATGTACAAGGAGGGACAAGCCATCCTCCAGTACATCTCTGAGCACTACGGGCAAGAGAAGATCCTCCTGCTGATGGAAAATTTCTGGAAGGAGAGCTCCTTCAGCAACGTGATGAAGGCGACCATCGGCAAGACCTACAAGGAGTTCGACGAAGACTGGCTGTACTACCTGAAGAAGCGCTACTACCCGATCATGGGGGGGAGCGACCTGCCCAGCGGGGTGACGAAGAACGTCGTGAGCGAGGGCTTTAACGGCAAGCCGATCGTCTACAAACACGATGGTAAGCAGGAAGTCTACTTCATTGGAAACCACACGGGGTACACCGCCATCTATCGGGTCAATCTCGATGAGGAGAAGCCGAAGCCGGAAGTCGTCATCCAAGGCGAGAGAAGCAGCGAGTTCGAGGCTTTCCACTTCTTCCAGAACAAGCTCGATATCTCAAAGGAGGGCTTGCTGGCGTTTGTCACCAAAAGCGGTGAGACGGACGTACTGCACATCTACGATCTCAAGGAGAATAAACTTCAGGATACGTTCCGGTTTCGAAGCCTCGTGGTCATCGGTTCCCCTTCCTGGTCGCCGGACGGGAAACGGATCGCCTTCTCCTCGGTTGACAAAGCGGGGAACAACGACCTGTACATCCTGGACCTTGCGACGCGGTCGCTCACCCGGCTGACGAACGATTTCTACGATGATCGTGACCCCGCCTGGTCTCCCGATGGCAAGGTGATCGCCTTTAGCTCTGACCGCGGCCCCGCGGGGAAGGAAGGAGCCTTGAACCTCTTTCTCTACCATCTCGACAACTCGGAGATTGAATACCTCACGATCGGGGACTCCAATTTCATGTCGCCCCAGTGGTCGAAGGATGGAAAACGGCTCGCCTTTACCTCGGACATTGATGGGGCGCAGAACGTGTGGGCCATGGAGATGGATCGCCCGCCGGGCGAGCGCTTGATGAAGAAGCTGACCTGGCTATCGACCGGGGCATTCGATCCGAGCTGGGGCGAGGAGAACGATGTCGTCCTGACGACGTTCGAAAACTTCAGTTTTCAGATCAAGCGAATTGTGGGCGTCGGATCGCTGATCGATTCCTCTCACACCGTCCACTCGTTTCGCTTCGATGTCGGTAAGGAGCTGTGGGAAGCCCCGGAGCTCGATGGATCGTCCATCGTGTCCAATCTCCGCTACACCGGCGACTATACGCTGGATGTCGCTCAGAGCGAGGTGTCGACCGATCCGGTCTTCGGAACGGCAGGGGGCGCAGCAGTTGCGATGAGTGACCTGCTCGGGAACGACCAGTACTACTTTCTCATCTACAACACGGCTCAGACGAGTTCTCAATTTCTCGAGAATTTCAACGTGGCGATCTCAAGGATCTCTCTGGGCCA
>Ga0315554_1002661_pt1 | contig 10146 bp, 10 predicted proteins | sample SalMarSW160370MG_FD_202114 | JGI IMG/M metagenome (GOLD analysis project Ga0315554, IMG submission 202114) | Salt marsh sediment microbial communities from the Plum Island Ecosystem LTER, Massachusetts, United States - Salt Marsh Sediment SW1603-70 ... | reverse complement strand
TATCACCTCTGCTGGGAAGCTGGCGATGGGTAATGCTGTTCTACGGCGTGCCGTGCGCGGTGCTGGGACTCCTGTGGCTGACCACGCGCGACCCGGACAAGAGAGAGCTGCCGGACACGGTCACGACGGCGGTGCCGCTCAAAGAGGCGCTCTCCAAGGTGTCACGCATCAAACAGGTATGGATTATCGGGCTGGTGACCTTTTTCATCTGGGGTGCCAGCATGGGGCTTATCGGCTATCTTCCTTATTACCTGAGAGATATCGGCTGGACGGCGACCAGCGCCGACAGCGTCATCACCGTCTTCAGCGGCGTTACCGCCATCGGCGTAATACCCATGGTCTACCTCTCCGACAGAATCGGCTCGCGCAAAATAGTGATGGCAATCGGGATAATTGCGATGATTGTTTCCCTGGCGCTGATACCCACGGCCGGCACGGCCGGTGTCTGGACGCTGGTCATTATCTGCGGATTCCTGAGGAGCGGCGCCTCCACGCTGGTAAACGTGGTCATATTCGAGACGAAAGGCGTGGGCAGCACCTACGGCGGAACGGCCACGGGACTGGCAAACACCATCTCCATGCTAGGGGCGTTCCTGGCACCACCCATCGGCAACAGCCTTGCCACCGAGGCAAATCCCGGCAATCCGTTTTACTTCTGGGCGGCCATGGCGGCCGCATCGCTGCCGCTGCTTTTCTTCATCAAGAACCGCACCGGCCAGTCGATACAAAGCTAAAGTTTCCATTGTTTCCGCATTTTTTCTGTGACGTACCTGTGACGTTTGTACTATTGTTTGTGATTGCCATGTAAGGTACACTGTATAAACTATCCTTGATGGAGACCGCAGACAACACACGTGTTAAAGCCGGAAGAAACAAGCAAATCAAGGAGTTCGGCTACTGTCCCAGCTGCGGTCGAAAAGGGCTTTATCAGCTTCACGGTAAATACTGCCGGTGCCGGTACTGCGGCGGCTACCGGATACTATTGAGGGAGTCCGACTTCCTCGATAAGTGCAGGTGACCGCGCCGGCAAAGAAACAGGGCGGAGAAACATGAAACTGGTAAACGGATTTATCGGTCTGATATACAGCCTGCTCGATGTCATGGCTTACAGGCTGGTCTTCCACTAGTCCGCAACTACCTTTATCAGGACGCTGCGGTTTCTGGGTCCGTCGAACTCCGCGAAGAAAATCCCCTGCCAGGTGCCCAGCACGAGCCTGCCTTCCTCGACGAACAGCGTTCTCGAATCCCCGACGATACTTGCCTTGATATGCGCCGGCGAATTGCCCTCGACGTGGCGGTAGCGGCTGTGCTGCGGCACCATCGCGTCAAGCTGCGCGGCGATATCCTCGACGACAGCGGGGTCGGCGTGCTCATTTATCAGTATCCCGGCGGTGGTGTGGGGCGCGAACACATAACAGACCCCGTCCCTGACACCGCTCTCCGCCACGGCATCGCGGACTTCCGACGTGATGTCCTGGAACTCGACGCGAGAGCGGGTCCTGATTTCAAGCCTGTTAATCATCTTCCCTCCCGATAGTCTTCGATATATCCTACACCTTATGCCGGACACAGGCAATCGTTGCTGATATAAACTCACCCCCTAATCCCCCTCTCAAACGCCCCATAATCTTGAAAATGAGCGCGGGAAAGGCTAAACTGTAATCAGGAGAGAAGAAAATGCCCATTTACGAATACGCGTGCCCGGAATGCGGCGCCAGGTTCGAGCAGCTACGCCCGCTGAGCGAGTCCGATAAAGAAATCGAGTGTCCCAAGTGCCACAAGACCGCCCGGCGTAAGATATCCTCCTTCTCCTGTTTCACCACCACGGAAGGCGGCGTCCCCACACCCGTAGCCGGCACCGGCGGCCCCTGTTCGGGCTGCACCTCCGGCGACTGCAGCACCTGCGCCTCGTAACCAGGAGTAAAGGCCCAGATGTCTTTGCCAAGGAGAACCGGCATTGCCAACCTGCCGCTCCACTACGGCAAAGCCCCGCGCTGGCTTTTCGACCGGATGGTGCCGCTGGCGAGGGAAATCACCATCGCCATCGTGACGGAATACGGGCCGGAAGAGATGCTCCGGCGCTTGTCCCACCCCTACTGGTTCCAGGCCTTCGGCTGCGTGCTGGGCTTCGACTGGCATTCCAGCGGCGTCACCACCACCCTCTGCGGCGCGTTGAAAGAGGGGATAAAGGGCATCGAGAGAGACCTGGGGCTTTACGCGGCGGGGGGCAAGGGGAAGACCTCGCGGCAAACGCCCGCGGAAATAGAAAACTGGGGCGAAAGAATATCCCTCGACCCGGCGCCGCTGGTCTACGCCAGCCGGATGTCCGCCAAGGTGGACAGCGCCGCCGTGCAGGACGGCTACCAGCTATATCACCACACATTTATCTTCACCTCGAAAGGCTCGTGGACGGTGGTGCAGCAGGGAATGAACGAGAAAAACCGTTACGCCCGCCGCTATCACTGGCTGGGCGAGACCGTCAGCGACTTCGTTAACGAGCCACATGCGGCGATACTCTCCGAAGCGAGAGGCGAGACCCTGGACCTGACCGCCGGCGAAAGCCTTCCGGCGCGGGAGACCATCACGGACATCGCCACGCAAGAAGCGCCGGAAAAAGTGATACTTGAGCTAAAAAAAATAAAGACGCTGAGTCTCCCGGCGCACCACCGCATCTATACGGCGGACCTTCACCCGGAGAGCCTGAGCAAGATTATCCTGAGCGCCTACGAGCGGCAGCCGGAAGACTTCGAGCAGCTGCTGGGGCTGAGCGGGGTGGGGGCAAAGACCCTGAGGGCGCTGAGCCTGATATCCGAGCTGGTCCACGGCGTGGCGCCCAGCTACCGCGACCCGGCGCGGTACAGCTTCGCCCACGGCGGCAAGGACGGCATACCCTATCCGGTGGACAGAAAGACATACGACGAGAGCATCGAGCTCCTTTCAAAAGCCATCAACAAGACGAAACTGGGCCCGAGCGAAAAACAGCAGGCGTTCAACCGGCTGAACCGCATCCGCATGCGATAAAAGTCGCATACAAGCCCCGCATGACAACTTAGCCTGAAATTAGAGTCCAATGTTCCAATAGCAGGAGAGCCCGAATGAAAAAGAGACTTTTCTGGTGGACCGCGCTTGTTACCACCACATTTGCGCTGATAGGCGGAGGTCTGGCGGGCTGCGGCACGCAACCGGCGCAGACACTGCCGGGCACCGAGATAAGAGAATACGAAGGTCAGGACCTTTCATCGGTGAACGACTTCCGGGAAAACTCAATTAAAGGACCGCAGCAGATAGATATAGCAAGCTATCGCCTGGAGGTCAACGGGCTGGTGGAAAACCCGGCCAGCTACACCTATGACGAAGTCATCAACGACTATACCAGCTACAAAAAAGTGGTCACGCTGGACTGCGTCGAGGGGTGGTCGGTGGATATTCTGTGGCAGGGCGTGCAGGTCAGGGACATACTTCAGCAAGTCGACCCCAAGCCGGAAGCGAAAGTGGTCATTTTCCACGCCTACGACGGTTATACAACCTCCTTCCCTATTGAATACATCATGGATAACCCCATCATAATGGCCTACAAGATGAACGATATTATCATTCCTCCGGAAAGAGGCTTCCCCTTCGAGCTGGTGGCGGAGAGCAAATGGGGCTACAAGTGGATAAAGTGGATAACCAGCATCGAGCTTTCCGACGATATCAACTACCAAGGCTACTGGGAGTCGCGGGGCTATTCGAACGAGGGCGACCTCAATGAGAACTTCTTCGACTAGAGTTCTCCCTTCCAGCTTTTGACACCTGAACTCAAAAGCTGATAATCTAGAGTATCAGCGACCCTGAGGCAGGTGGCCGTATCAACGCCAGTATACCGGAGAACAAACCGACTTTCCGCTGGAAATATATTGTCCTGCCGCTGGCGCTGCTCGTTCTTTCGCTGGCGCTGACCGCCGCTTTTTACGGGCAACTGCCGGAGCGGGTGGCCTACCATTTCCAGGACAGCCAGCCGGACAAGTGGCTCAGCCCTGGCGCTTTCCTCGCCTGGATGCTGGTCCCACAGGCGCTCCTGACCCTGCTGTCCTTTATGACAGTCCAGATGGTCCTGCTGGGCGCGCGCTACTGGCCCCCGGAAAGCAGGGCGGTGCGGGGAATCCTGCCGGTGATGGGCAACATGGTAGCGCTGCCCCAGATAATCCTCACCTTTACAATGCTCCACATTTTCCTTTACAATGCCTATCAAATCAAACTGTTGCCCGTGTGGATTTTCGCGGTAATCATATTGGCGGCGGGCGGAGCGGTACTGGCGGTACTCTTTACGCGGATGATACGGCAGGCCCGCCGCGAACGCGCCATTAATCGTCAGGAGTGAACCAATGCCAGGTAAAGCGGAAAAAGTAAACATGGAGAAGCTGGTCTCTCTCTGCCAGAGGCGGGGCTTTATCTTTCCCAGCAGCGATATCTACGGGGGGCTCTCCGGCTGCTGGGACTACGGTCCGGTGGGAGTGGAGCTGAAGCGCAACGTCAAAGACGCGTGGTGGCGGAGCATCGTGCGGGAGCGCGATGACATCATCGGGATGGACACCAGCATACTGATGAACCCCAAAGTATGGGAGGCCAGCGGCCACGTCACCAGCTTCAAAGACCCGCTCGTAGAATGTAAAGAGTGCCACCTCAGATGGAAAGCCGACGACCTCGCCGAGGACAAATGCCCTGCCTGCGGCGGCAAGCTTACCGAGGAGCGTATGTTCAACACCATGTTCAAGACGTTCATCGGGCCGGTTGAAGAAGAAGCGAGCACTGTCTACCTGCGGCCGGAGACGGCGCAGGGCATGTTCGTCAATTTCCCCAACGCCCTCAACACGAGCCGGAAGCGCCTGCCCTTCGGCATAGCGCAGCAGGGCAAGGCCTTCCGCAACGAAATCACCACCGGCAACTTCATCTTCCGGAGCCGCGAGTTCGAGATGATGGAGTTCGAGTACTTCGTCAAGCCGGGAACGGACCAGAAGTGGTTCGACTACTGGGTCGAGGAGCGCTTCAACTGGTACGTGAAGTTCGGCATTAAAAAAGAGAACCTGGGGCTAAACCCCCACGCCCAGGAAAAGCTGGCGCACTACGCCCGGTGCTGCACCGATATCACCTATCTCTTCCCGCACGGCCAGGCAGAGCTCGAGGGAATCGCCAACCGCACCGACTTCGACCTCAGGCAGCACGGCGAGGCCAGCGGCAGGAGCATGGAGTACTACGACGACGAGACGAAGGAGCATTATATCCCATATATCATCGAGCCTTCGGCGGGTGTGGACCGGGCGATACTGGCTTTCGTGAGCGATGCCTACGACGAGGAGCCGGACAAGGACGAGATACGCGTGGTGCTCCATTTCCATACGGACATCGCCCCCATTAAAGTGGCGGTCCTGCCGCTCAGCCGCAAAGAGAACCTGGCGGCCTTCGCCCGGGACGTCTATAACGACCTCCGCCCCTGCTTCGCGACGCAGTACGACGACACCCAGAGCATCGGGCGGAGATACCGGCGGCAGGACGAGCTCGGCACTCCCTACTGCGTAACGGTAGACTTCCAGTCGCTGGAGGACAACATGGCGACGATAAGGGACCGCGACAGCATGAACCAGATACGCGTGCCGGTACCAGCCCTGAAGGATACGCTGCTAGCCAAACTCGCCGGGGAAGACCTGTTCGTTCTGCCCGAAGGCGGGCAGATATGGAAGCAGGAATGACCGTCGTGCCATGAAATACAAAGCGGTGATTTTCGACCTCTTCGGGACGCTGGTGGACAATTTCACGATTACCGAGTACCAGCGGGTGCTGGAGGAAATGTCGAGAGTCCTCAACGTCCCGGCGGAAGACTTCAGCCGGCTCTGGCGCGAAACGTTCCGCCTGCGCACCAACGGCACCCACCGCACGCACCAGGAAAGCATCCGGTACATCTGCCGCGAGCTCGGCGCGGCGGTAACAGAAGAGCAGATAGAGAAAGCCGCCGACCTCCGCCTCGCTTACACGATAAAGACGTTGAAACCGCGCAAAGAGGCCGTCCCGGTGATAAAGAAACTGAAATCGACGGGATACAAGGTCGCCCTCATCTCGGACTGCTCACCGGAGACGCCGACGGCCTGGCCGGAGACCCCTTTTGACGGGCTTTTCGACGTCACGGTGTTTTCCTGCAAGGCGGGTGTTAAGAAGCCCGACCCGAAGATATACAGAATCGCCACGGAAAGCCTTAAAGTGAGACCGCAGGACTGCCTATACATCGGGGACGGCAGCAGCACCGAGCTGACCGGCGCCAGACATGCGGGCATGACGCCGGTGCTTATCCGGATACCGGATGAACCCGCTGATAGCCATTTCGTGGACCGGGAGGAAAACTGGGAGGGGCCGGTCATCGCTTCGCTACGGGAAGTCCTGGACATGGTGAGATAGGAAGAAAAATCATGGGAGATATGCTGAAAGACAGGGTGGCGGTCATTACGGGGGCTGGCAACGGACTGGGTCGCGCGTACGCCATCGGCATGGCGGCCCAGGGCGCCCGAATAGTCGTTAACGACCTGGGGACATCGTTCGACGGTAAGGGAATGTCCCGTGACGCCGCCGACGCCGTCGTTAAAACGATAAAGCAGAGCGGCGGGGACGCCATCGCTAGCTACGACAGCGTGGCGACGGAAGAAGGCGCGAAAAATATCGTACAGTCGGCCATCGATAAGTACGGCCGCATCGACATACTGGTCAACAACGCGGGCATCATCCGGAACAACCCGATATACGAGGTGCGGACGGAAGACTGGGACGCCATGATAAAGACCCATCTCTACGGCACGTATTACTGCACCCGGGAGGCCACTCCCATTATGAAAGAGCAGAGATACGGGAGGATAATCAACACATCTTCCCACATCGGGCTGGGGTCGGTGGGAGGCGCGGTCTACTCCGCCGCCAAGGAGGGCATCACCGGCTTTTCGCGGTCGGTAGCCCGGGACATGGCCGAATACGGCGTCACCTGCAACGTGATACGGCCCATCGCGGCGTGGCGGGGGGCCAAAGAGAAGATAGGGGCGTTCGAAGAAAATAAGCCTGAGGACGTGGCGGCGCTGGTGATTTACCTGGCGAGCGAGGCGGCGGACCATATCAGCGGCTGCATCTTCGAGGTGTTAAAGGGGCACGTGGGCATCTTCGAGGAGCCGCCGCCGGTGAAGCATGTGCTGAGGAAGGACGGGCACTTCACGCCGGAGGAGCTGGCGGAACTGATACCGCGGAAGTTGACAAAGGGGATGTCGAGGGAAGTCTTCCCGAACGTGCTGCCGTTTATCATGAGACCGCCGAAGGGGGAATGACGTAATTCTCCCTTATTCCCTCCTTAAAAAGGAGGGAGACAGATTGAGCAAGATCGGAAAAGAGGGGCGAAGGTGGAGGTAAAAAATCCCTCTCAATCTCCCTTTATTAAAGGGAGAAGTTATGCTCGAACTCCTTTTCCCATCACCTCGAATTAGTATGATTTTCAGGGGTGTTTAAGAGGGGCGAAGGTGGAGTGAAAAAGCCCTTCGACAGGCTCACTTCGTGGTGACCTCAGTGGAACCAGGGCGAGCGGATGAGATTGCCGCGCCTCCGCCTGGGGCGGACGGCTTGCAATGACAGAAGAGAAAAAGTGAAACAGGGTATAAAATACACTGGCTTGACAAATCTATTTCATCGTGTTAGGCTCAGATTAACCGAATAGAGCAAAGGCTGAGAACCGGAATAGTAAGTCCCAGAGCGGGGCTCAGAGAGTCGGGGAAGGTGTGAGCCGACGCCAGCGCCGGGGCTGAATGGGCCGGGGAGCCGCAAACCGAATCCTTCGACAGGCTCAGGATGAGCGCAAGAAGTTAGTAGGCTTTGCCGCAGGGGAAGCGTTAAGGAATCCCGGGGTATCGTCTGAAGACTGTACCCGCAGAGATGTCCTTCCCGTGGAAGGATGAATAAGGGTGGCACCGCGGAAGCTATGGCCCCCGCCCCTTTGAGGACGGGGGTTTTTTAATTGGGGAAAAGATGTATCACCCGACTCTCGAAGAACTGAAAAGAATAGGAAAGCAGGGCAACCTAGCGCCGGTCTACCGGGAAATCAAGGCGGACCTGGAGACGCCGGTGTCCGCGTACCTGAAGATAGCCTGCGGGAGATACTCGTTCCTGCTGGAGAGCGTGGAGGGGGGAGAAAGGCTGGCGCGGTACAGCTTCCTGGGGACGGAGCCCTCAAAGGTAATCATCACGGGAAGCGGCAAACCGGCCGACCCGCTCGCACTGATAGAGAAAGAGTTTGAAAGATACACGGTAGCGCCCGTCGAGGGGCTGCCGCGGTTCCACGGGGGAATGGTCGGCTACCTTGGCTACGAGGTGGCGGGATACTTCGAAAATCTGCCCGCGCCGAAGAGGGCGCCAGTAAAGCTCCCCGAGGCGGCGCTGATGCTGGCCGACACGCTCCTTATCTTCGACCACCTGACGCACGCCATCAAGGTGGTCGCGCACGTGCGGCTCGACGGGAATATCGAGGAAGAATACCGGAAGGCAACGCGGAAAATCGATAACCTGGTGCAGAGACTGAAACGACCGGTGCACGAACCGGAGCGCGACCGTTCAACCCGGACCGGGCCGAAGATTACCGCGAACATTACCCGCAAAGAATACAATAAAATAGTCGAGAGGATGAAGCAACACATATACGACGGCGACATCATCCAGGGCGTGCCCTCGCTCAGGCTGGCGAGGCGCACCAGCGCCAGCCCGTTCGCCATCTACCGCGCCCTGCGCTCGGTCAATCCATCGCCGTATATGTATTTCCTCCACCTCGACGACTTCCACATCGTCGGCGCCTCCCCGGAACTCCTGGTAAGGGTCGAAGACGGCGTCGTCTCCAACCATCCGATAGCCGGCACGCGCCCGAGAAGCGCGGACAGCCAGAAGGACAAAGAGCTCGCCGAGGAGCTCAAAAACGACGAAAAAGAGCGCGCCGAACACCTCATGCTGGTGGACCTCGCCAGGAACGACGTCGGCAGAATCAGCGAGGCCGGTACGGTAGAGGTCACGCAGTTCATGGACATCGAGCGCTACTCGCACGTCATGCACCTGGTATCGCACGTACAGGGGAAGCTCAGGGCGGGGCTAACGCAGTTCGACGCGCTGCGCGCCTGCTTCCCAGCGGGCACGGTATCCGGCGCGCCCAAGATACGCGCCATGGAAATTATCGCCGAGCTGGAGCCGGAGAGGCGGGGACCCTACGCGGGGGCGGTCGGCTACTTCGATTTCCGCGGCAACATGGACACCGCCATCGCCATCCGCACCATCATCATTAAAGACGGTACCGCTTATGTACAGGCAGGCGCGGGTATAGTGGCGGACAGCGTCCCGGAAAAAGAATACCGGGAGTGCCTCAATAAAGCCCAGGCGCTACTCACCGCCATCGAAAGGGCGGAGGCGGAACGATGATACTGCTGATAGACAACTACGACAGCTTCACATATAACCTGTACCAGTACCTCAGCGAGCTAGGGGAGGAGGTAAGGACGGCGCGCAACGACAAAATAACGCTCGAGGAGATAGAAGCGATGGCACCGGAGCGGATAGTGATATCGCCGGGGCCGGGAAGGCCGGAGAGCGCCGGTATCTCTAACGAAGTCATCAAACAATTTGGCGAGCGCATCCCGGTGCTGGGCGTATGCCTGGGCCACCAGTGCATCGGCCATGCCTACGGGGCGGCGGTGGACCACGCGGGGGAAATAAAGCACGGCAAAACGTCGCTAATCCATCACGACGGCAAGGGAGTATTTAAAGGCATCGCCAGTCCGTTCGAGGCGGTGCGCTATCACTCGCTGGCGATAAAGCGGTACAGCCTGCCCGAATGCCTGGAGATAAGCGCCTGGACGGAGAACGATATCATCATGGGCGTGCGGCACAAGCGGTTCCCGGTGGAAGGCGTACAGTTCCACCCGGAATCTATAATGACGAAAGAGGGGAAGGAAATTCTGAGGAATTTTTTATATCTTTAAAAAGAAATCCCCCTTGGTCCCCCTTTTTCAAAGGGGGAAATGCGGAGTCTCCCTTTAATAAAGGGAGATATAGAGGGATTTATACCACCCCCCACCACTCCCCGGTGCCCTTCTTTTCCCTTATTTTCTC
>Ga0315554_1002656_pt1 | contig 10159 bp, 8 predicted proteins | sample SalMarSW160370MG_FD_202114 | JGI IMG/M metagenome (GOLD analysis project Ga0315554, IMG submission 202114) | Salt marsh sediment microbial communities from the Plum Island Ecosystem LTER, Massachusetts, United States - Salt Marsh Sediment SW1603-70 ... | reverse complement strand
CCCTACCAGAGGCGGGTTGGCGGACGCCATGAACGAGTTCAGCGAAAAATCAGAAAAAGGCATACTCATCCACGAAGACAAAATCCCCATCAGAGAAGACGTGCGCGCAGCGTCCGAAATGCTGGGTTTAGACCCGCTCGAAGTCGGCAACGAAGGAAAAATCATAATCGGCACCGTACCAGCCAAGGCAGAACAAGTGCTGAACTGGCTGAAACAGACCGCTGAGGGCAAAGACGCCCAAATAATCGGCGAAGTCACAAGCGAGTTCAAGGGTGTAGCCATGCAGACAGCGGTAGGCGGCAAGCGAATCATCGCTCGTCCCGTGGGCGACCCCGTGCCGAGAATATGCTAACTTTTACGTGGAGCGAGTGGCTGTTGTAGCCCAGACTCTGCAGGTGCCTTCGCTGCTTACCATGCAGGCGCCTACGGGTTTTTGCGGCGTGCAAGCCTTCATGAACATGGGACACTCGTCAGGCTTAATCTTGCCGATAATCACCAAGTGGCACTCGCAGCCAAGCAGAATATCCTTGCCCTGCGCCACGTGAACACCGAACTTCTCACGCGCATCATACGCCGCCAATTCTTCACGCAGCTTCAACGCCGAATCGGGCAGCCTGCCTATGCCTCGCCAGTTTCCACCAGTAACGGCGAATGCCTTGTCCATCATTTCAAGCGCTTTCGGGTTTCCTTCCCACTTCACTATACGCGTGTACTCGTTCTCCAGCCGCGCCGTACCTTCAGCACGCTGCTTCAAAAGCATGTAAATCCCCATCAAGACGTCTATGGGCTCAAAGCCCGCCACCACGGTTGGCATGCGGTAAACCCGCGGAAACAGTTCATAAGGCTTCAAGCCGATAATGGCGCTCACGTGTCCAGGAGCGACAAAACCGTCAATCTGCAGGTCGCCGACGCCCAGCAGAAGCTCCATGGCAGGCGGAATCAACCTGTGCGAAACCAAGAAACTAAAGTTTTCAGGCGGCTTACCAAGCGCTTCAACCGCTGTCGACGGCGCAGTGGTTTCGAAACCCACCGCGAAAAAGGTGAACTCCTTATCCTGTTCGCGTTTAGCCATTTCAACCGCATCAGCAACGCCGTAAACGATGCGTACGTCCGCGCCCTCAGCCTTCGCCTCCAACAGGGACATTTGGCTTCCTGGCACGCGCAAAACATCGCCGAAGCACGTTATTACAATGCCTTTTTGAGCTAACTGCACTGCCTCGTCGATTTCTGCGGCTGGCACTATGCACACGGGGCAGCCTGGACCAGCGATGACCTCAACGTTCCGTGGCAGGAGGCTGCGCAAGCCGTAATGCGTTATGGTCCACTCGTGGGTGCCGCAGACATGGCAGAACTTTACGGTTTCGTTTTTTGGCGCGACTTCCCTGATTTTCCTTGTTATGCTCTTTGCCAGCGCTGGGTCTCTAAGCCTGAATTTTTCAGCCATTCCCTGTCAGCTGCCCTGTTCCTTTTCGAACGCGAGAATTTCCTTCCACAAGGCTAACGTTTCAAGAGCATCTTTCTCATCCACTATTTGGATGGCGTAGCCCGCATGCACCAAAACGTATTCGCCCACTTTGGCGTCCACAAGCGTCACGTTAACATCTCGCAGAACGCCTTCCCCGAAGTCCACCTGGGCTTTACTGCCGTCTACGCGCATGACACGCGCTGGAATCGCCAAACACATGCTGTATCAACATAAACACGGGCAAGAACGGCGATAAAAAGAGTATGGTCTAAAACCTGAAAAACCCACCAACAACCGCCTGACCAAAAGAAACGCCGCCGTCACCTGGAGGAACAGCCTCATGAACCAGAAACCGCAAACCCGCAGCCTCCACTGTCCGCCGCATGATGTCAGACAGAATCCAGTTAGAAGCAGCACCACCCGAAAAACCCACAGCTTCGACGCCGTATTCCAACGCCTTCTGTACGGCTAAGGAAGCCAAACCTCGAGCTAAGTAAGCGTGAGCGGAATAAGCCAAATCCGCAACTGGAGCCTTACCAAGATTCTCAAACACCGCCAGAAGCATCTGCGTCGTATCCAACACGTCACCGTCTATTACGTGCTTCATGTCCAGCGCATCTTTTCCGTTTATGGCGGCGGATTCCAACTTCATGGCAGGCTCACCCTCGTAAGTGCGCTCATAACACACGCCGAGGACAGCTGCAACCGCGTCTAAGACCCTGCCGCAACTAGTGGTTTCGGTCACGCCGACGCCCTTGTGGAGCTGTTGCAGTATAAGTTTCGCCTCGGTTTCGCCGTGAAGCAAATGCCCGCTGCGTTCACGAAGCCAAGGTTCCACGTTTATTTTTTTGCTTAGAATTCCCGCCGCTATGCGCAATGGGTAACGGGTAGCCACGTCTCCGCCGAGCAAAGGCTGACTTTCAAGATGCGCTAACCGCTTGAACCCCGCGGACTCGCGTGTGCAAAGCAGGATTTCGCCGCCCCACGCGCCGCCGTCAACGCCGTAGCCGTAGCCGTCGCAAGTTACGCCGACTATCTCGTCTACTGCGTGTTCCATAATCAACGCCGCAACGTGCGCGTGGTGGTGCTGCACTTGGATGAGGTGCCAACCGTTCGCTTTAGCCAGCTTCTGCGCAAGAGCGGTGGTGGTGAATTTCGGATGCAAATCGCAGGCTACGGCTTCCACGCGGCTGTTGGTCAGGCGAATCAGGTGATTCGTGGCTTCTTTGAGGAACGCTCGGGTTTCGACGTTTTCCACGTCGCCTAAGTGCTGGCTGATGAACGCCTTGTTCTCGAACATAACGCATGATGTATTGTTTAGTTCGCCGCCTAAGCCTACGACGCAGCGCCGGGCTTTTTCCTTCAGCATCAGGGGTGCGGGCGCGTAGCCTCTGCTTCGCCTGATAAACGACGGGCGGGTGCCGTGGACTCGCAGGACGGAGTCGTCGCAGCGATAAGCAATTTTGCGGTTGTGAAACAGGAAGTAATCCACGGTGCCGCCCAGCGTTTTCAGGGCTTCGTCGTTGTCCTTTACGATGGGTTGGTTCGGCGGGTTCGCGCTGGTCATCACAAACGCCGCGTCGTCCACGCGGTCGAAGAGCATGTAATGCAACCCGGTGTAGGGCAGCATCACGCCGACGTTGTGCAGGTCAGGTGCCACCAAAGGCGAAAGGCTGTAATCGTTTTTCTTGTTGAGCAGCACTATCGGGCGCGTGTAGGAATCAAGCATCGCCGCCTCCTTCGAGTTTACTTCGGCGAAAGAATTTGCCGCTTCCAAGCTGCGAGCCATTATGGCGAAGGGCTTGGCTTTTCTGTGCTTCGCTCTTCGAAGCGCCTGTAACGGCTCGTCTCTGGTTGTGGATGCCGCGACGTGGAAGCCGCCGTAGCCTTTTACGGCTAAGATTGCGCCTTCACTGAGCAGTTTTCCCGCTTCGCGCACGGGGTCCGCGTGCTGAACCTGCTCGCCGCTGCTTGTTGTCAAGTAAGCTTTGGGACCGCACGTAGGGCATGCCACGGTTTGCGCGTGAAAACGCCTGTTAAGAGGATCAGAGTATTCTCGTTGGCAGAAGCTGCACATCGGGAACTCGCGCATGGTGGTGTTTTCGCGGTCGTACGGCAAACGCTCAATGATGGTGAAGCGTGGTCCACAATTCGTGCAGGTGATGAAGAAATACTCGTACCGCGGGTCTTTGGGGTCGCGCAGCTCAGTTAGGCATTCTTTGCATATGGCGATGTCTGGCGGGATAACCGAACCTGAAAGCTCTGTTTCTTCGGAGCTTTTGTGGATTGTGAAGTTTTCGTGTTCGTTTTTTCCTGTGAGCGTTGTGGTGATTACGTCGTGAATTTGGGCTAATGGGGGCTTTTTCTCGTTCAGGTCGTGCAGAAAATTCTGGATGCCCTGTTCCTCGCCCTCCAGCAGGATTTCTACTCCTGCGTCGCCACGGTTGCGCACGTAACCCGCCAAGCCGTTTCCCATCGCTACACGATAAACGAAGGGACGGAAACCGACGCCCTGAACGATGCCTGTAACGTTAATTTTGACCCGCAAATGTGAGACATCCGAATTTAATAGAGTAGAATGTGGAGTTTGTTAAGTCTTCGGTTTCGCTGAAGTGTAGGCTGAGGACAAAAGGCTTATGTTCTTTTCGATTGTGATGGTTATTGGCTTGGAGGTGGGAGCTTGAGGCGTTGGCAAGTTGCGGTCTTGATTCTGGCATTGGTCTTAATCGGTGCTGTTGTCTTGTGGCTAATACTCACAGATTTCCATGTTAAGCCTCAAGTCGGCGCTTTTTACTACGCATGGTACGACCCTGCTTCCAACGTTAGCTGGGAGTACCCGAAGATTCAGGACAAACCAGTCCTCGGATACTACAACAGTTGCGACCCTGCCATAATCCAGCAACACCTTAATTGGCTAAGCGACCTACATGTGGATTTCATTGTTGTCTCTTGGTGGGGCATGTACAACCAAACGGGTTGGCATAGTTTCATCAACAACAGCACTGTCCAAATCTTCCAAGTAGCTAGTGCGAACTTCACAAACGTTGAAGTCGCTATGATGGTAGAACCATTCAACGAGTCGGGAACCTACAACTTCACCGAAATCTACGATTACATTTACGGTTTGGTTGAGGAGTACCCGACCGTCTATTTCAAGGTGGAGGGGAATAAACCTTTGCTTTGCTTCTTTAACGGCGAGAACATGACTTCGCCTGACGTTTTCGTGAGGGATGACAGGTTCACGGTGAAAATCGTTGGCAATGACAACACTGCAGAATGGCAATACGATGGTGTGATGAAGGAAGATAACCCGCCGATAGCGACTCCATTTCCTCGTGATCGGCAAATTAGTGTTAGTCCACGCTTCGATGACTTCTACGTAAGACCTAACAATAAGACAGTTGACGCGAAACTGGAGTACCTCTATGCGGAGCAGTGGCAGAAAGCCTTAGACTACACCAAGCAAAACGCCATCGACTTTATAACCATCACCTCATGGAACGAGTATCCTGAGCGCACCGCGATTGAACCCCATTACGATGCAACAGCGTCCAACAAGGACCCATACTACCTGTACAACCAAACCAAGGACTACATCAGGCAGCTACATCTGCTGTCGAAGTGAAAACCTATTCTTCATCGCCGCTCGTCCCGTAGTTCCCTGCGCAGAACTTTCCCTGCCCCGCTTATGGGGAGGTCTTTTCGAAATTCGACTTCTCGGATGGCTTTATAGGAAGCGACTTTGTCTTTGACAAACGCCATTATCTCCTCTTCTGTGGCTTTGGCTGCGTCTTTCAGCACTATGAAGGCTTTTGGAATCTCGCCTACCACTGGGGTGGGCTTGCCGACTACGGCGCAGAGCTTCACGGCTGGATGCTCATAAAGCACGTCTTCAAGTTCGCGCGGATACACGCTGTAATCCTTGTACTTGATGAGGTCTTTCTTGCGGTCGGTGATGTAGAAGTAGCCGTCTTGATCCATTCGTGCGATGTCGCCCGTGAGCAGCCACCCGCCGCGAAGGACAAGCGCGGTTTCGTCTGGCTTCCGCCAATAGCCCTTCATCACTTGGGGTCCTTTGACGGCGAGCTCTCCAGTTTCGCCAGCCCCAAACGTTTTCTCGCCAGTTTCCACATCCACGATGCGGACGTCAGTGTCAGGCAACGGCAAACCGATTGAGCCTACCCTTACCGTGCGCATGGTCTTGTCCACGGGGTTGCAGTGCGTGACGGGCGACGCTTCGGTCAAGCCGTAGCCTTCCGCGAGAAAACCGCCTGTAATTTCCATGAATCGCTTCTGTACTTGAGGCGGAAGCGGCGAAGCGCCAGAAATGCAGACGCGTATGCTTGTCAGGTCAAACTTGCCCAATTCAGGGTTAGCCAGCAGTACCGAGTACATGGTGGGGACGCCGCAGAAAACCGTGACTCTGTGCCGCTGGATCGTTTCCAAGACTGTTGCTGGGTCGAATTTGGGGAGCAGCACCATTTTTGCCGCGAGGCTGATGGGCACGTTCATGCTGGTGGTCATGCCGTAGATGTGAAACAGCGGCAAAGCAACTAGAAACGTTTCTTCTGCGGTGGCGCCTTTTATCCAAGCCGCGAAAGCAAAGGCGTTGGAGACCATGTTCAGGTGTGTCAGCATGGCGCCTTTGGCTGTGCCCGTTGTTCCGCCCGTGTACTGCAAAGCAGCCAAATCCTCTTCAGGGTTGATGCGCACTTTCGGCGGCTCAGCCCCTTTTTCCTTAAGTAGCTCTTGGAAAGAATAGACATTTGGTTTCTGTCCAACGCTACTGGGCGAAACGGCGGTGTTAGATGCGTAGTCTTCCGCGCTGGTAACCACGACGTTCTTCAGCGTGGTTTTCCGCCAAACCTTCTCCACGATTGGGTAAAGCAGGTCTAAAGCGACTATGGTTTCGGCTTCTGAGTCGCCAAGCTGATATTCCACCTCGCGTTCCTTGTGCAAGGGGCTTATGGCGGTTAAAACGGCGCCAGCCTTAAGAACGCCGAAATACGCGATTACGAACTGGGGAATGTTGGGCAGAAAAACCGCAACCCTGTCGCCTTTTTTGACGCCTAAGGCTGCAAGCGCCGCGGCGAACTTATCAGAAAGTGAATTCAACTCGGCATAAGTGATTTCCTTTTCCAAATAGGCTATGGCGGCTTTTTCAGGATGCTCTTTCGCCGTCTTTTCGAGAATTTCATGCAGTGGCACCTTTGGATATTCGAGGTTTCTGGGTACATCCTTCGGCCATGAACCAAACCACGGTTTATTCTCTGTTTTCACAGGTGACACGAACCTTTACCAGTAAATCATGAAGTAAGAGTAATAACACTTATCGAAAACCGCCAAGAGTGTGTGCTCAGAAGAAATACAGTGTTATTAAATACAGCAACGCCAAATGAAGCGGGTAAAAAGCGTAGAAAAAGTATTTTCTAGTTGAGTAAGCGAGAGAGTTTTCGGGAATAAGAATTTCTTTTTTTAGCTTGCCCTTTATGTGAAGAAAAATCAACGGCACCGCGAAAAGCGCCAACATTTGGATTTGGGTTTCAACGTCAGAGATAAACAGGAACTGGAGATTAAGAGCGACCAAAGCGAGAATACCGAGTTTCGGAATGTCCTTTAGAAGCTTCATGCCCACCGCGGTCAACACCACATAGTAACTTCCTTCAGTCATCAAAAAAATTGAAAGCAGCAAGGGAACAAAAGCTAAAGGACTTCTCTTGTTGTAATAGTATATGGTCACGGCAGATAGAAACAGCGAGAAAAGTATGTTTAGCCGTTCAAAAGGCTGGATTCCGAAAGCGAGAAAATAGGGAACCTGAGAAACCAAGGCAAAAATAAGAAGCGTAGCCATGTACTTCCGCGGTTTCTTCGTGCTTTCCACACCTAACACCACAAGGTAAGCGAATAAGGGAAAGGAAAGCCTGCCGATAACCTGGAGAAATAAGAGGTCAGGGTAAAGAATCCTGCCAACGTGGTCTATAACCATAGTCACGATTGCTATTATCTTAAGTAATTCTCTTCCGAAGTCAAACTTTCTCATTGATGGAAGCACTGGCACACCGCACTACAATGCTGCTATAACTTTTATCATAGTTTTGCAGACACTCATAAAGTTACGTGTTTCCCAAAAAAGACCTATGCCACTGCGTGTGCACAGGAAAAACACAGCGTGAAAAACAGGTTCTACACTGACGTTCAAGCTATATAAAAGGGAGGGGGTAGTCCCGACAGAGACTATCAGTTAGGCGCTTATTTCTTGTTCATCAAGTATTCGTGTATCGCTTTGGCTGCAGTCTTGCCCATGCCCATGGCGCTGATGACTGTTGCGGCGCCTGTGGCTACGTCGCCGCCTGCGTAAACGCCTTCCAAGCTTGTTTTGCCGTTTTCGTCAACAATTATTGTGCCGCGTCTCGGATGAGCCTCCAAGCCTTCGGTGGTCCGCTGAATAATCGGGTTAGGAGTCTGCCCGATGGCGATGATGACTGTGTCGGTTTCCATAGTGAACTCTGAACCTTTGATTGGTATTGGTCTGCGTCTTCCCGAAGCGTCTGGCTGCCCAAGCTCCATGGCTTGGCATTCCATGGCTTTAACCCAGCCTTTCTCGTCACCGATAAACTTCAACGGCGCAGCTAGGAACCTGCACACCAAGCCTTCTTCCTCAGCGTTCTCAATTTCCTCGTGCCTAGCAGGCAACTCTTCGCGCGAACGCCTGTAAAGCAGACACACGTTAGCGCCAAGCCGCATTGAGCTTCGCGCGCAGTCCATGGCTACGTTGCCGCCGCCGATGACCACAACATGCTTGCCTAAACGTAGCGGCGTGTCGTACTCGGGAAACTTGTAGGACTTCATGAGGTTAACGCGAATCAGAAACTCGTTGGCAGAGTAGATGCCGCCTAAATTCTCCCCTGGAATGCCCATAAACTGAGGCAAACCAGCACCTGAACCAATGAATAGAGCGTCGAACCCGTTTTTCATTAGCTCAGGAATAGTGTGTGTCCTGCCGACCATGTTGCCCACGCGTAAATCGGCGCCTAGCTTTTCGATGTAAGCCACTTCATTTCGAACTATAACCTTGGGTAAACGGAATTCTGGAATGCCATAAACCAAAACGCCGCCAGGCAAGTGAAGCGCCTCGAACATAACTACTTCGTGACCAAGCTTAATCAAATCAGCCGCAGCCGTAAGTCCAGCTGGACCAGCGCCGACAACGGCTACTTTTTTGCCCGTAGGCTTAGCTTTCTCAGGCAGTTGAAAACCATGTTCACGTTCCCAATCAGCCAAGTACCGTTCCAAGCGTCCAATGCTAACGGGTTCACCGATTCTTCCGACAACACAGTTTACTTGACACTGTTCCTCTTGCGGGCAGACACGACCGCACACCGCGGGCAAAGCGTTTTTAGCCTTTATCATAGCTATGCCCTCAGCATATTTCCCTTCTTTGATACATTTGATGAATTCTGGAATAGGCACTTCCACAGGACACCCACCCACGCACTGCGGCTTAATACATTGTAGACAACGGTTAGCCTCTTCGATAGCTTGCTCTTCAGTGTAGCCCAACGCGACTTCGTTAAAGTTTTTAACGCGTTCTTTAGGCTTCTGCTTAGGCATCTCAACGGATTCTTTCTTAATCTTCGGCTTAGGTTTAGGCTTTGTTTCTGCCACACTTACAACCTCCTATTTCCCATAGAACAGAGCTTAAGCGCTCCTCAGGGAGGAACATACGTTGACGCTTAACCAACTCTTCAAAATCAACCTGATGCCCATCAAACTCTGGACCGTCAATACAGCCGAACTTCATTTTTCCGCCAACCGTAACTCGGCAGACGCCGCACATGCCCATGCCATCAACCATCAGAGGCGTCACCGTTATAATCGTCGGAATGCCAAAAGGCTTAGTTATCTCGCTAACGGTTTTCATCATGACAACGGGTCCCATGGCGACGCAATGGTCAAACTTTTCGGTCTTAAGCAACTCTTTCAAGAAGTCTAAGCCCTGATACCCTTTGGAACCGTCATCCGTGGCTATGTACAGCTTGTCGCTCATGGCTTTGGCTTCGTCCTCCATCATCAGCACATCCTTTATTCTGGCACCTAAGACCGCGGTCACGCTGTTTCCAGCTTCTTTCATGGCTTTAACCTGCAACAGCAACGGCGCAATCATGATGCTGCCGCCGACACATAGGACTTTTCCGTAATTCTTTATCTCTGAAGCATTACCCAATGGTCCAGTAACGTTTTCTAAACAGTCACCTTCGCATAAGACACCGAGTTCTTTCGTGGTTTTGCCGACCTCGTGAAAAGCGAAGGACACTGTGCCTTTCGCCCTGTCGTAGCCGCAGATGGTTAACGGTATGCGCTCGCCTTTCTCGTCAACGATAACTATGACGAACTGTCCAGGCTGAGCCTTCGCAGCGATGTCTGGAGCTTCAACCTCGAGCAGCTTTTCTTTAGGAGCAAGCTCCTTCGTGGCTACTATCTTATACGTTTCATTTCGCCTCCTCAACAATAACCTGGCGCTGAGGCATAGCCACAAGCTTTGCGTAAAAAGCGTCAAGCGCCTGCTTAAAATCGCCTTCGCACCTTGGTGAAGCCTCATAATACTCGAAGCGATCAAGCAGATTCATCTTCTTCAATGTATCCTTCAGCACGTCCAAGTTGCGTTCTGCGGTGTCTCTGCCTTTTTCAAGCTTG
>Ga0315554_1002655_pt1 | contig 10161 bp, 6 predicted proteins | sample SalMarSW160370MG_FD_202114 | JGI IMG/M metagenome (GOLD analysis project Ga0315554, IMG submission 202114) | Salt marsh sediment microbial communities from the Plum Island Ecosystem LTER, Massachusetts, United States - Salt Marsh Sediment SW1603-70 ... | reverse complement strand
GATTACCTGGGGGACGGACTGGGCAACAGGGGATACGACGGCGCTGTTCGAGGGCGGCGGTGGAAGCGGTATGTCGGTGGATGAGACGGGCGGTTACTTTTTTCTCAATGCCGGGTGGTACCCGACGCTTTTTGCCCTGCCCGGCCTTCAGCCGATGTTCATCGATTCCACGGGTGGGAGTACCGGGGGCGTATTTATCCCTGGCGAGCGCCGCGCCTGTTATTTTACATTCGCGGAAACGCACATAACCCTGTTGGATTACACTCAATTCCCCGCGGATACCGTCAAGACGCCCATGCACACCCTGGCCGATGAACCGACCAATGTCCATGCTGTGGGGAGCAGCCTTTCCGGGGACAGCCTGTTCGTAATTGGGAGCGTCGACTGGGAACACTGCTATTTTCTGATTCTGGATGCCGATAGTCTCGATATTATCGCCCAGATCGATATTCCAATGCAGTACGAGTATAACTGCACGCCGATTTTGATGCACCCCGACGGCAATCGGATATTCTTCTATTATCCGGGGAGTTTCTCTATAGACCGCGATCCCATCGCCAGCCCGAATGTCCCCGGCGTCGTATACGAATTGAATCTGTCGTCCGGCACGGTATCCGTTCTTCTGGACGAGAGCGATTTTGGATATAATCATCTCTACGATATGCAGCTAACTCCTGACGGTAAATTTCTGTATATATCGTCCGCGATCTGGATCGCCAAAATAAATCTGGTCACCGGCGAGAAGACGCAATTATTTGCGGACCGGCATCTTTCCTGCAGTTCCATAGCGATTAGGCCGTGACCTCGGGAAAATTGAAAGGCAAAGGCCAGCCACTCTGCGTCTGTTTGCCGAGTCCTATTCGTACCGCAGGGCTTCGATGATGTCGATATGGGCGGCGCGAAAGGCCGGATACAGGCCGGCGATAACGCCGATACCGCTGCATATCATGAGGCTGTAGAAAATCCACATCCACGGCAATATCAATTCGGCGCCGACGAACAATTGGTTAAAGGCCGTCCCGCCGACGATGCCGATGATGCCGCCGAAGACGCCGAGCACCATCGCCTCGATCACGAATTGTGTCAGGATCATCACCCGGTTGGCGCCGACAGCGCGACGGATTCCGATCTCACGCGTCCGTTCGGTGACCGATACCAGCATGACGTTGGCGATACCGATACCACCGACGACCAGCGAAATCAGCGCTATGATGATGATGAAATTCGCCAGTTCGGTGTTGGTCTCCTGGATGGTGGACAGGAAAAAATCCTGGCGGCGGACGCGGAAATCGTTTTCCTGATCGGGATTAAGCCGATGATTGCGCCGGAGAATATTTTCGATATCGAACAAGGCTTCGTCATAATCTTTTGATGTCCGCAACTGGGCATAGATGGTGTTCAAATAATCGACGCCGAACAACCGTTCCTGGGCGGTGGTGATGGGGATGAACACTTGATCGTCGGGACTGCCCCAGCTTTCGCCCTTCGCCTCCAGAAGGCCGACGACCAAAAATTGCTTCGAATTTATCGTGATGGATTGGCCGACCGGAGTTTCTTCCCCAAATAGATCCTGATAAACGGTGGCTCCCAGGACACATACCCGGTTCCGGTCGGCGACGTCGAGATCGGTGAAGAAATTGCCTTCGACCGTGCCGACGTTGTTAACCACAGAGAACGGGGGAGTGGTCCCGGTGACGCGGGCGTTGGTGTTCTGGTCCTTGTATTCGAGCATAGCGCCGCTCGAATAGACCGGCACGGTAGTGGTGATGACATCCGAGGCGTCGGCGATTTCCCGGGCGTCTTCCCACTTCAGGTTGATCACGTTCTCCGCGGTGCGGACCCCGTGGTGATGGCCGTGCTCGGGCTGAATCATCAGGACATTCGACCCAAGCGACTGCAGCCGTTCGTTGATTCGTTTCTTGGTTATCTCACCGAGGGCGACGACATAGAGCACGGCGGCGATGCCGACGGCGATGCCGACCAGGGTCAAAATGGATCGCAGGGGATTTGCCTTGAGGCTCTGCCACCCCAGCACCAAATTCTCAAATAAAATCATTTTCTGCCATTCACTCCGGGATATATTATCGTCCGCCTCGCGATGAGGAATTCGAGGAATTGCTGGTTCCGAAGCTGCGGGTGCTTCTGATGCGCTGTTCCATCTCGTCGTTTTGTTCCTTCAACCGGGACACCATGGGAACGCCGACGATGTCGCCTTCTTCGAGACCTTTCTGGACGACCGTTTCCTTGAAATCGGATAAGCCGATTTCGATATCCGTCGGGACGTATTCATTTCCCTTTTTCAGGAACGTGCGGCGGGTGAAGCGGCTGTCCGGCCCTTCTACCGGGGACAAAGCCAGGGTCGGTACCAGCAGGACATTGTCCTCCTTGGCGACGGTGATTTCGGCGGTGGCGTTCATGCCCGATTTCAGCTTGCGGTCTTTGTTCTCGACCTCGATGACGACGTTGAAAAGCGTGACGTTTTGCTCGACGGTGGCCTCGGGCGCGATGCGGATAATTTTGCCCTCGAAGCCGAGGCGCGGATAGGCTTCGGCGACGATTTTGGCCGGCTGGCCGATATTGATCTTGCCCACGTCAATCTCATCGATGCCGGCTTCGACGTAGACGTTGGCCATACTGGCGATATCCGCAATCGGGGTGCCGCCGCTGACGTTGCTGATTCCCGACGCGATAATTTGTCCGACCTCGACATATTTTTGAAGAATAACGCCGTCGATCGGGGAGCGCACGATGGTTTCGCTCAGACGGGTGTTGGCCTGGTCGAGCGAGACGCGGGCGCTGACCATCTTGCCTTTCGCCTGCGCCAGCGCCAGGCTGGCCTGGTCGCGGGCCTCGGCCGAGATCAGCCCCTTGTCGAAGAGTTTCATCTGACGGTCGTACGTGTTTTGGGCCGTCGTCGATTCGGCCTCGGCGATATCCAGGTTAGCCTTGGCCTGATCGACCTCGGCTTGAACGTCGGTCGGATCGAGACGGCAAATCAACTGGCCTTTGGTCACGTAATCGCCTTCTTCAATGGGGAGTTCATCGATGCGGCCGCTCGCCTTGGATTTGATTTCCACCCGGTCGATGGGCGTGACTACGCCGTTGGCCGTGACTTCAGTCTGAAACGTGCCTCGTGTGACGGTGAATTCCTTGTATTCAAGGTTGTTTTCAGCCGCAGCACCCGATTGATCGTTTCTATATAGATAAACACCGCCGACGACGATGATCACAATTGCCGAGATAATTATCAGCCATTTCGGAATTCTCATGCCGGTATCAGGTCCCTTTCTTTTTCATGCCATGTATAACGCGGGCACCGTCAAATAAGTGCCCGGCGACGGCAAACGCAAGCGATTTTGTCCCGTATCTTCAACTCTATTAGACAAACAAGCCTCCGAAAGGTCTAAAAAAATCCGTTCGCGGCGCGTAACTTTCAGCCGGGCGGCGCTCCCGGATACAATGCCATCCACGGTACTTTCTGATCGGGGAGAGGGGGTATCCCAAATGTGCGGGCAAGGCACCCGGCGGAGAAAAATATGGCGTCAGGTGATCGAAGGTTTTCGGGTTACTTCGGGAATTTGGCGTGATCCGGAAACCGTTCTGAGCCGTTTTTTGGTTTGCCGGTTTGATTGATTCCGGAAATCACGGGCAAGTTATGGCCGGATGCTCTTCTGGCCACGCGGTTGGATTTGAATCCTTATTTTCTTGACAACGTGGGTTTCTGTGTATATAATAAGTGTAAATCTGACTGTTTCATCTTGATCTAACATCACAACTTGAGCAGATGCAGAAAGTGGGTTGTCATGAAGCCCACAGTTATCATATAAGGTCACGAGTCATAGGCCAGGAGGAATGGCGATGAAACATCGACATCCTGGCTTGTCTTGCAAACTGCGTTAGAGTATACGTCGAGGCGATTCCTGGCGGGTCGGAAAATTTTCTCGCGCCCGGATTGGATGCGTCGGTCGGTAACAGGTTATGGCGCGTATGGGTAATGGTGAATCCAACGGGGGAACCCATAGTAACCCGAAATCATTTGTCAAAAGACGATCTCCGGCAATATATGCAAAGGCGGGGATGCATTTTTTGGGGCAGCTGCTTCGGCGGGAAATACGCTATTATGCAAAAAGGGCGATAGATACGCTGTTTTTTCTGACCTATCGATGTTCATCGCGCTGCAGGACGTGTACACTTTGGCAGCGTACCAGCCGAGGCGACGAGATGACCTTGGAAGATTGGCGACATGCGGTTGACATGTCGGCAGCATTGGGCGCCCGCAATTATGAGCTTTTCGGCGGCGATGCTCTGCTCCGGCCGGATGTCCTGATTCCTCTGACGGCGTATATTAAATCGAAAACGGGGCTGACCTGCGACCTGCCCACCAACTGCAATCTGATGACCCAGAAGATCGCCCGCGATCTGGTTGACGCCGGGATCGATAATGTCTGGATCTCCCTCGATGGCGTTGGCGATGACCATAATCATATCCGGGGACGCGATACGACCTTCGACAAGGTTGACCAGACTATCGAATGGCTTCATAAGGCGCGCGGCGGCGGAAAACGACCGCTGATCCACATCAACACGACAATATCGAATTTGAACTGGGATGTTTTCGACAAGGTGCTGTACTACGCCGAGGCGAAGGGAGTGGATCTTCATCATCTCGAATATGCCGGTGAGTTCTGGGATGAACTGCTGGATCAGTCGGTGATCGATAGTATCAGACCCAATCCGTATTTCGTCCGACAAGGGGAGACGTCCATCCTGGTCGACGAGGAACAGGCTCGCACCGTCAAATCCAAAATAGAGCGGATGAAGAAGGATGTGCGGCATATGAATATCAGCTTGCAGTCCGAGAATATGGACAAGCTGACAATCGAACAGATGTTCACCGGGTTGTGCGATAATCGTCGATGCTATGTTACCCGAAGCAAGATCACCATTGATCCCTTTGGCAATGTCCTCGGCTGTGCATTCTTCGACAATTGGATCTTGGGAAATATCCGGAATCAGTCTCTCGAAGAAATCTGGAACAATGAGAAGCATAAACGTTTCATGGAACATTTCAACCAGGGCAATATCAAGATCTGTGATTATTGCATCCTGGGCGTTCAAAGGAATCCCACCGTTATCCAGAATGTCCGGGACCATATTAATCATGCCCTGGGGCGGGTGAGATAGAGACCATGCGGCAATGCGGTTTCAGCCGGAAACCGGCGGAATTCGAATGGGAAAACCGCCTCAAATCACTAGGATGGAGTGCAGGTAAATGAACGGCGGAAAAGTGTATGTGACATCGAAGGCATGCTATATTGTGCAGACGGAAACGAATCATATCGCGGCCTATCTGAAAACCAACGGCTATGAATTGGTGGATTCCCACAAAGAGGCGGATGCCATTATCATTACGACCTGCGCCGTGACCGGGATGACTTCCGAGGCGAATTATCAGGCGATACTCGAGTGCATCAGAAACCGCAAGGACGGCGTGCCCGTTTATGTGGTGGGCTGCTATACCCGAATTGAACCGCAGCGTCTCAAGGAACTGGAAAGCCACGGGAACGTATTTCCGGTAGAAGAAATCAGAGACGTAGAACGTGAATTCCTGGGCTCCAACTCATGGGACTCCATCGTGTATAACAACTTCTTCGCTCATCCGTTTGCCACTCAGAAGATGCAGGAATTGGATAGTCGCGTTCCCCTTAAACATAAATTGGTGCAGCCGGTATTTTCGGCCATAGATGCCATTACCCGCAAGGAAACGATGTTCTATTATAAGTTCAACGTCGATCATCTGTATTCCCCGGAGATACAAAGGCGCATATGGCCGGTGGTCGCCTCAAAAGGATGCACTCATGCCTGCGCCTATTGCGCCGTCAGAATCGGCCGGGGCAAGTATCGTTCTAAACCCATGGATTCGGTGTTGAATGAGATCAGAACCGGCGTAGCCAACGGCTACAAGCGAATTCTGTTAATCGGCGATGAACTCGGTCCGTATGGCGTGGACTTCGAAGACGGGACGTCGCTCGCCACGCTTTTGGGGGCGTTGACGTCTGATGAATTTCCCGTCTCGGTCGGTTTATGGTATATAGATTGTTTTCATCTCATGGAGGCTTTCCCGGTGCTGGAGGAACTCTGCAGACAAGGCAAGGTGTTCTTTCTCGGAATCACGGTGCAGTCCGGGTCTCCACGGATCCTGCAATTGATGAACCGGCGGTATTCACTCGAAGACAGCATGGCGGCGATTAAGACCTTCAGGAAATATCCCGATGTGGTTATAGCCACCCAGATCATGGTCGGTTTTCCGGGAGAGACCGACGAAGATTTCCGGCAAAGCGTGAGTGTCGTTGACACCGGATATTTCGATTTGGTCGAGGTCTTTGAGTATTCCCCCCGGCCGTTTACGCGCGCGGCAAAAATGGTCGACGACGTTCCCGCCCACACGAAAAGTGAGCGTGCCGCGGCACTAAGAAAGCTGGCTGTAAAAAAGGGAAGAAAGCTCTTCATCAATCACCTAATGAGGGAACTGAGTGGAAGGACGCGAGCGATTGGCGGGAACTGAACGGAGCCGCGACAATCGATATTACCGGAAACACCACGGTCAGCGTTACCGTCGACGTCAAACCAAGAGGTCGCACTTTCAACGGCAAATCAAATCCGTTCCCATTCATAACAATCGCAATTTATTCGTGATTCTCCGGCGATATGCTTTGGGGGGAACGAAAGCTGTAATATGGCGTCCCCAAGGGGACTCGATACATTTATTCGTCGATCGACCCTTGAGGAGACTTACATATTGAGGTTCTGTTCTCCGGATTATGGTCTATTTCGTCGGGCTTCGAATTCCGGTTCCGGAACGCCGACCGAACGGCGCGGCTTTTTTCCGGCAGCATTGACTCGTTGCTCTATGATCCTGACGAAGGTTTTTCGCATTTTTAGACTATCTTTTGGGGCACGTTAGCAGTACCTTAAAAAGATGAGAAACAAGTCATACCCAATAGGATTTGGCGGTCTGGGTATCGCTCCGGGCCTGATGGCCGCCATCGGTCGCCTTAAATTCGCAGAGCCGACGCCGATTCAGCGTCGCGCCATTCCGGTCGGGCTCAAAGGTAAAGACCTGATCGCAGTCGCTCAGACCGGCACCGGCAAAACACTCGCTTTCGCCGTTCCCATGATTCAACGACTGGCGCAATTGAAGGGTCGCGGGCTGGTACTTCTGCCGACGCGAGAATTGGCAATCCAGGTGAATGAATCGATTCAGTCGGTAGGACGATCCCATGGTTTCCGAACTGCCGTGTTAATCGGCGGGTCCCCGGAAGGATCGCAGAAGCGGGCGCTGGTGAAAGATCCGCGTGCAATCATTGCCACTCCGGGACGTCTTTTGGATTTCCTTGAGCAACGGATTTTAAAATTATCCGATATTCAGATTCTTGTTCTGGACGAAGCCGACCGAATGCTCGACATGGGTTTTGCTCCGCAACTTAATAGGATTTTGCAGGTGGTCCCCAAAATGCGGCAGACCATGTTGTTCTCCGCCACCATACCACCGGAGATTCTGGAGCTCGCCCATCGGCATATGAAGCTGCCTATCAATATCGAAATCGCTCCGTCGGGAACAGCGGCCGAGAATGTGGTGCAGGAGGTATTCTTCATCGAACGGGAAGCGAAAAGCCGGCTTCTCGAAGTTCTGCTTGACCAATACCATGGGCCGGTGCTGGTCTTCACCCGGACCAAGCATGGCGCCCGCAAACTCACTCGCCATGTTCGCATTATGGGACATTCCGCGGCGGAGATTCATTCCGACCGCAGTCTGGGGCAGCGCCGCGATGCCCTCGAGGGCTTCAAGGCAGGCAAATACCGGGTGCTGATTGCCACCGATATCGCCGCCAGAGGCATTGACGTTGTAGGTATCGAATTGGTGATCAATTACGATCTGCCCACGCATACTCAGGATTATGTGCACCGCATCGGTCGCACTGCCCGGGCCGGCATGGCAGGCCGGGCGATTTCTTTTGCCACCTTCGACCAGCGCAATGATATCAAAGCTATCGAGCATTTGATAAGAACCGGACTCTCAATCAAGCAGGTCCCGGCTTTGCCGTTCGACCGCGCCCCGCGTCGCCTGCCGGCGTTTGTCACGGAAAAAGAGCGGGCCGAAAAACTGCGAAGGCCCTATGGCCGGGCTGCCAAAAAGAAATCGACCAAAGGCGGCCGCCGTCGTTAAATGATCGAGAGGCTTCAGAGCAAAGAATCAGATGGGCTATGGTTCACAATGATTGAATAAAGCAGAAAAAAGGCGAAATCGGGGAAATCTCGCCTGATCATCAATTATAGCAGCCCTTAATTGAAGATCCTCGTTGCTGTATAGCATATGCCTCTAGACATAGTGGTAGTGATGGCTGCCTGTGGCCAGAATCCGCTCCTCCAGATTGCACTATAATTAAGAGATTCGAAGATTGCCTCAAATTCAGAGAATGAATTTACTATAACAATAGTGGTATAATCTAATCCAACCGGTAAAACTTGTCATAATTTGCTTGACAAAATATCGATTCAGTATTATGCTGACTAAAGAGATATTCAAGAGTTCCTTTTGCCAATCTTTAGTTCCGATCCGACGCCAGGCGTCGGTTATATCATATATTCAAGAAGCCGATGAATCACTGGAGGTCATCATATATGGCAGGTCACCATCCGTAGTCATATTGGCTCGGCTCGCGGGCCCCGCCCCCGTTTACCCAATCAGGGATCCGGTGGATGGTTTCGATCTTTTCCGCCGCCTCCGATACCGAGCAGACCAGCTCGCCGGAGATGGCGCAGGGGGATGCCTGAACCTTGTTTCGGCAATTTCGGTAATAGTCGAAAATCATCGTCACTGACGCCGAGTTCTTCATCAATTCGTCATCAGAGGCAGTACCGCGATAAGCTGCCAATGATGCAATTTAAGGGGAATCATCATGAAAGGTCTTGTAGAGGCAACAATTCTGATGGGTGCTGCTTCTCTTCTTTGCCTGAATTTTGCGGCGGCCCAACTGGAAGAGAAGCAGAGACGTCCGGGACAGGGCGATTCAAATTCGACAATCGATAAAGATTTGCAGATCGCCCTCCAGACTTCACGTATGGCGCTTCTTATCGACACGATTAATGTCGAGGTCGATTATATGGTCGCGGCGGATCACTCACACGAACTCCTGCAGCCGGAGATAGACGCCCTGGTCGACATGTTCGCATGTCAGGGAATAGTATTGAACGTCGAAATAAGCGACGCCATTCCGCACGTCGATGTGCTTGGCAATGTCGGTGGAGTTGTATTTGGCAATACAACGCCGAATACGGGTTTCGCCTGGATTAAATCTATTTACTGCGATCATTACGGTGAAAGCGGATGGCATTATTGCATCATGGCGCATCTCTATGACTATGGCGCCGGAACGGGTTCCTCCGGGTTGGCAGAACTTCCGGGAGATGACTTCCTCGTCTCGCTCGGCGGCGGCTGGACTCTGGACCAAATCGGAACGCCCTTTGACCGCGCGGCGACTTTCGCCCACGAACTGGGACATAACCTGGGGCTCAGGCATGCCGGGGATCAAAATGAGTCGGTGGTCACCCAGTACAAGCCCAATTACGCCAGCATTATGGCCTATCGGTACCAGCTCACCGGCCTGAGACAGGCGATGATGTGCCAGGAGATAACTGATACCTGCAGTCCGTTCCGAAATCTGGATTATTCACATGGACTATTGGAGGCGCTGGATGAATCCGACCTGGATGAAACCGTCGGCATCGATTATGGCCCGGTGGACTGGAATTGCAATGGCGCAATTGACACAATCCCGGTGGCCACCGATCTGGCCAGTTTTCCCTGCAAAAATGATGGAAGTTACCAGGTGATTACCGATTACGACGATTGGTCCAATATTGTCGATGTTAGCTTTACCAAGCATCGGCAGGCCCTGGAAAATACCGAAGTTGTAAGCTGCATTACTTTTGAGGAGTTCAATCAATTTGCCAAGATAAATGCTGACTTGTGCGGTACTACGGAAGTTGGCCCGGAACCCTGCACCTATCCGTATGCGGACTCGGACGGAGACGGTATCGGCGACGATTGCGACAATTGCCTGGGTACAGCGCAAAACGATGAAGACGGCGATGGCATCT
>Ga0315554_1002654_pt1 | contig 10164 bp, 4 predicted proteins | sample SalMarSW160370MG_FD_202114 | JGI IMG/M metagenome (GOLD analysis project Ga0315554, IMG submission 202114) | Salt marsh sediment microbial communities from the Plum Island Ecosystem LTER, Massachusetts, United States - Salt Marsh Sediment SW1603-70 ... | reverse complement strand
CATCGTTTGCCCCTGGTTACATATTTGCCGCCTATGACACGATCGAAGTCGCCGGGGCCTGTGCCGACAGCACCTATGCCCACCGGTTCGATCCGGGCGATCCGTCGGCGCCGAATCTGTGCCGGGTCTACGGGTTCATCTATGGTGTCGATGGCCGCCCGCTGGAGGGGGTGACGGTCGGCGCCGAGATCACGGATGGAGTCGTGCGGTATAATTCGCTGATCATCTCGCCCTATAAACAGACGGCGACAACCGATACCGCCGGTTATTTTTATTTCGATCTTATACCGTCCGACGATCTCAATCCCGCCGGGACATTGTATCTGATAACGGCGTCATCGACATCCGGAACGATTTTGAATACGCAGATAACGGTTCCTCGCGCCTCCGACTGGCAACTGGACTGGTGATCCTCCTTGGTGAGGCCACTTCCTGCATCAAAAAACCCCGCTGATGAAATCAGCGGGGTTTATCGTCTGTGATCGCCGTTAAGATCCTACGGGCACGGCGCCGGGCCGCCGTTGTACAGATAATTGAAGAGATAGATGAGATCGGCGACATTGACGGAATTGTCGCAGTTGACGTCGGCGACGCCGTACCCTCCGGGCGGAGGCGGGCCGTTCAGATACAGAAAGTAAGTCATATACACGACGTCGGCGGCGTTGACCTGGCTGTCGTGATTGATATCGCCGGATATGCCGTTGATAGTGCAATCTTTCTGAACCAGGACCGAGGAGAATCCCTTGTGACCGGCCACATCATTGACCGAAGCATACATGAAATAGAGTGAATCCTCGGAAAGCGATTGCGTGTTCCAATCAAACCCCCAGCCGTCGGTCCCGATAACGTCGCCGCCGATGGATAGCCGGGTGACCGTCCAGTTCCGGGCGACCATGCCGACGATAATGCTTATTTCGCGCCAGACCGAATCATAGAATATCCAGAGCTTGCCGGCGTCTTCCTTGATGGGATAGGTGGCAATCGTTGCCGTAATCGGATCGGCCATTTTGATCGTGGCGTGGCCGAAAGCGTCGGTCATACCGACCGAGCCGGCCGCGGTCATCCAGAAACCGGGCGTGCCGGATATACCGACCATCACGGCGTAGCCGTAATCGCCCATCCAGCTATACAACTCGGCCATGGTGGGCGAACGGTCGATGGGAAGGTCGAACAGATCGTAATGGGCAATGATATAGGTCTTGAGGCCGCTGATCATTTCCTCGTCGTATGCTCCGAGGTTTTCGCGAATATTCATCGCCTCGAACAGCCGTTTCATTACGAGTGTATCGGACATGTTGGCGCCGGCCTCATTGGTCAAGTACGGGTAACCGCGACCGGCCCAGAGCTTGACGGCCATTGCAGCGGCGGCCGGGCCGGAGCAGTAGTCGCCGTATTCGCCGTTGGAAACCAGGTTGCCGTCGCCGGGGTTGCCGTTGGCATCGCCGCCGATGTATTGGCTGACAATCTGAATCGGAAGCGAAAAGTCCTTGGGGATGCTTTTCCGCTCGAACGACATATAAGCAATGTCTTCATCGGGGCAGGTGATGCTGACGGTGGCGCCGTTGCAGACATTTTGCGCGAAAGCGGGCTGAGTGATGGTGGGGAAGGGCGGCGTCGGATCGATGTAGTCGGTCACGCCGGCGGTGTCGGCGCGCCCGAGCGTATCCGAGATGATAACACGCAGATCGTAATCGTTTTCCGAGAGTCCGGTCGTATTCCAGAGATATGACAGGCCGTTGCCGAACCCCGACGGATCGACGCCGTCGCGCAACTGGGGATCGTCGGAGGCATCATAGCCGATGTCGTACCATTCACCGGAATTAAAATATTGGAATTGGGCCCGGTCGATGATGCTCGAACCGGCGGCATCGTTGGCCCAGAGGTCGATTCTATCCCCCAAAAATTGTCCGTCCACGGGATTGACGAATCGGGCCGCCGGAGCCGGCTCGGGACCGCCCGAGCCGCCGGTGACGCCGCTGGTATACAGCAGCATCCTTCCCGGGAAGGCCGGGTCGCCGACGTCATCAACAACGTCATAGAGATCGACGTATCCCTCGCCCCAGTCGTTAAAGGTGACGCAGGGGACGCGGATGGTGTCGGTAACAAGACCGGAAGCCTCGGGGTTGCCGGCGCTGTCGAAATACAGCCCCACAAAATAGGGACCGTTGACCACGACCGGTGTGTCCAACGTGATCTGGATGAGATAAAAATCGTTGTCCATCGTCACCTGATACAGCGGTGAGATCATCAGCAATGAACCCGGCATGGGACAGGTCGGGTCGGTGGTGTCGACACCTTCGATGTCGAACGATACATAGATACTGCCCGTTGCGAGATACATCAGGTACAAAGAAACGGCTTCAATGGTGAAGGGGTAGGGTCGATCACAGGTCAGGCCGGGATCCTGGTAGGCCTTATATAGATCACCGCCCACGATCCAGTTCAGGATATAATATGCGGGCGGTCCTCCGTGATATACGGAGCAGGTGTCGCCCGCGCGCAACATTGGGGCGGTTGCGCCCGCGTTGATAGTGACCGGGTTGATATCGGATAATCTGACAACCTTCGGCGTGGCTTTGCCGAAGGCGGCGGTTCCGGCCGCGAATAGGAGAACCAGAAAAATCACCAATGATTTCTTTGACAATATGCCTTGCATAGATGGACTCCTCCGTTTCAACGGCCGGCAACAGCCGTTACTATACTTATCGAAAGAATAAAATATTCCTTTACGGGCCGGAATTTGATTGGAAATCACCGGCTCCTGCGTATATTATTACGATGGTTTACGTTAAGAGAGATGGACCTAATTTGAGCGATAAAATCCGCCGCCCGCAATGGCTGAAAGTATCGCCCTTCTGCGGCGACAGGTATCAGCAGATCCGGAGCCGCCTCCGGGATTTGACGTTGCATACCGTCTGCGAGGAGGCCAATTGTCCCAATCGGGGCGAATGTTTCAATTCGGGAACGGCGACGTTCCTGCTCATGGGGCCGATTTGCAGCCGCAATTGTCGTTTCTGCAATATTACCGGGGGGAGGCCCGGCCCGGTCGATCCGGACGAGCCCAAAAACGTCGCTTTGGTCGCCGCCGAGCTGGAATTGGATCATGTCGTCGTGACTTCGGTTACCCGCGATGATCTACCCGACGAAGGAGCCGGTCAATTTCGGGAGACCGTAGTCGAAATTCGAAAAGCTCTGCCGAAGGCTACCATCGAACTTCTGACGCCGGATTTTCACGCCCGGACGGAACTTCTCGATCTGGTTTTATCCAGCGAACCGACTGTGTTCAACCATAACGTCGAAACCGTCCCCCGCCTGTATCCCACGGTCAGACCCAAAGCCGATTATCGCCGGTCTCTGGATGTCCTCGAATACGCCGCCAGGAATTACGACAGCATCCGGGTAAAATCGGGTCTTATGGTCGGGCTGGGCGAAAGCCCCGCTGAACTGGAACAGGTCTTCGCCGATCTGGCCGAAATCGGCGTTGAAATTTTGACCATCGGCCAATATCTGGCCCCAAGCAAAAATCACCATCCGATTATCCGCTATTACAGCCCCGAAGAGTTCGCCGATCTCAAGGCGGCGGCTGAAAATCGGGGCATTCCCGTAGTCGTTTCGGCGCCGCTGGTTCGGTCGTCCTACAAGGCCGGCGAGGCGATATCCTGAACGAATCCGCGATCGTTCCCGGATTCTCATTCTGTGTATTTTTCGCGCATAACATCAACCGGCTTTAAATAAATCCCCTGTTTTTCCGACTTATGGATAAAGACCGTATTTATACATGACAGAACACGAACTGACATATGAACTTCTTGTCGTCGATGATGAATCGTACATCTGCAACATAGTCGCCGAAGCGCTGTCCGTCTTCCGGGACTATCACGTGGTGTCGTTTTCCGACCCGCAGCAGGCGTTGATTCACATCGAAAACAACCGGGTCGACCTGGTTCTGACCGACCTCGTGATGGGCGACTATTCCGGCGTTCAGGTGCTCGAGCGGGCTCTGAACTGCCACCCCGATTGCATCGTCATACTGATGACCGCCTTTCCAACGGTCAACAACGCCATTTCCGTGCTCAAAAAAGGCGCCTACGATTATCTGGTTAAGCCGTTCAAATTGGAAACGCTCAAGAATGCCGTCAAACGGGGCGTCCAGCACCAGGATCTAGCGCGTGAGAACCTGCAACTGAAAGAACAACTGGGGCTGTATCGATTGTCCGAGGCGATGGGAGCGGCGACCCGCCTCGAGGATGTCCTCGATATGGCCGCCGAGACGGCGATCTCGATCATCGGCACCGGCGCCGTTTCCATCCTTGTCCGGGAGCCGTCAACGGGCGATGGGGTGCCGTACGTCATCCGGGGAGAGCCGGCGGACGCCGAGACGGCCGATTTTCTTCTGGGAAAACACCGAATTTGCGGCGACAGTCTTCAGGATCAGGTTTCGCAACTGGCGGTCAGGAAGATCAAGGGAAAACAGCCCATCATCCGCTCCCTGGCGGCCCATCCGCTCATGTCGCGCGGCAAGGCTATCGGGCTGCTGAATGTCGTCCAGGATAATCATTTCACTCCGCTGCGGCGGGGACAGCTGCATCTCCTGTCGATTATCGCCTCCAAAATCGCCGCCAAGATCGAAAACAGCCGCCTCTATGAAGATTTGCAGTCATCCTATCTGGAATCGATCAAGGCTCTGGCCAACGCTATTGAGGCCCGCGACCAGTATACCCGCGGCCATACCGAACGGGTGACCGTCCTGGCCGATCTTATCGCCGAACGGTTGGGCTGGTCGGACAAACAGCGGGCCGAATTGAAGATGGGATGCACGCTGCACGATATCGGTAAAATCGGCGTCCCCGATGCCATCCTCAATAAACCCCATTACCTGACCGACGAAGAGCGCCGGAAGATGGAATTTCATCCCGAATTGGGGGCCAGAATTCTCGAGGGAATTGACTATCTCAAACCGGCCATTCCTTATGTCCTCTACCATCATGAACGATTCGACGGGGCCGGCTATCCCCGGGGTCTGTCCGGTGAAGACATCCCGATCGAGGGACGGCTGCTGGCCGTGGTCGACACCTATGACGCCATCGTCTCCAATCGACCATACCGGCAGGGAGCCAGCCCGGAAAAGGCGGTCGCGGAATTGCAGCTTTACAGTGGACGGCAGTTTGATCCGGCGATCGTCGATGTTTTGGTGGAAGTCTGGAAGGAAGGTCTGATCGACAAGCTGGAGATATACGACACCGAAACGGAATCGGCGCCGAGTCACAGATAAATCGGCCGGGGGGCGAACGTCACGATGAATAGAACAACGGCGATCCAGCCGATTTTTTTATGCCTGCCGTCGGGGACAAGGCTTTCATCGATCAAGGATGGGTGAAACGGGCGCATGAGAAAAGCGAGTCCCAGCCATATCCACCACCCGGCCCAATAGAACCCGAGCCCTACCAGAAAGACCATGAAGACGGCCGCCAGATAATGCTGTTTTCGGCGAAACAGGCCGTAGATGACATGGCCGCCGTCGAGCTGTCCCAGCGGCAGCAGGTTGAGCATGGTCACCAGCAATCCGACCTTTCCCGCCAGAGCGATGGGCGAATAGCGTATCATCATCCCTGCCGGAACGTTTCCGAAAAAGACCTGCTGAAACAGCCATGTCAGCAGGGAATTGCCGAACAAGATCGTCCGGGGGGACGACGGCGCCATCTGCGAGACGGCATATCCGACGGCGATGGCGATGACGGCCGGGATGGCTCCCAGAAGCGGGCCGGAGGCGCCGACCATGATGAGATCGTTGCGGTTGCGGATGGGGCTGCGGGTCCGGATGACGGCGCCGAACGTTCCCAGAAACGTCGGCGCGGGAATGAAGAAAGGATAGCTCATCACCACCCGGCGGCGATAGCCGGCCCAGAAATGCCCCATTTCGTGAACGACCAGAATGGTCACAAGGGTGAGGGTGAAGGGCAGCCCCGTCGCCAGCAATTTCGGGTTTGACAACAGGGTATCGCCGACTTCGCGATATGCGGCCGCCGCCAGTACCGTGAAAAACGTAACGACGAAAAGCATCGAGTTCAGCAGGGGAGGACGGCCGATTTTCCGGGGCAGGGAAGTCACTATGATCCGGTAGCCTTCCTTCTCGCGCTCGACACGGGCCCGGGCTTTGACGGCGGCCAGACGGCCGCGCATTTCTTTCTTCCAGCCCCGCTTATGGAGCAGGGGGTTGGCCAGAAAGACGACCCCGGCCTCGGTGGGCCGGTAGATGCGGATATCGAAATAATCGTTTACGATGCCGAAAACGGAGGTGGCAAAGAGGTCTGTGTCGAATTCGTTGTCCATATCATTATAGTTCCGCTCGCAGCATATGCCGGCGGGGCGCGGTACCCCCCGAAAATACGGACATAAAAAAAGGAAGCAAGGGAAAACCTTGCTTCCTTTTGTCAGATTTATGTCTGTACCGTCTTACGGGGCGGGACAGATGTCTGGCAGTACCCAGTCTCCAACAGGAGCCGGACCAACGCCGAAGTAGTAATTGGCCAGGTAAAGCACGTCGGCGTTATCAGGAGCGCCGCCGGAGGCATCTACGTCAGCCAAATGCTGGAAGAGCGGTCCGGGACCGCTGGCATTGACCATGTTCCACAGCGCAACCACGTCGGCCAGGTTGATGGTGCCGTCGTTGTTGATATCGCCGCGGTTGAAGCCGGCAAACTGATTGACCGTCTTCGCCAGATTCTGGAAGAAGGCGTCGTCAGTCACGTTGGCACTTGCATACCCGAACATGTAGGTGCCGAAGGAATACGTCTCGCTGGCAGCGAAGTTCCGGAAGACGTACCCGGCCCACTGGTCACGGTCATCGGATTCCGTCGTGGACGGGAAGGTCATATCGATCCCCGCCTGCGCCGTCTGGCCGCGCACCGTGCTCAGGTAATAGTAAATGGAGTCGAGGAAGACGTTGCTGGCTTCCCACATCGCCTGGTTGGCGTCGATAGTGGTCGCACCCAGCATCGGGTCGACGTCCATCGGGATCTTGCCGTCACCATAGACCACTCCGGGGTCGAAGTAGCCAGCCGCTGATGGAGAACCCCACGAAATCGAGTAGTTGCCATCGAAACGGAACAGGTCGTACCCGTTCGCGGAGGCATCCAGGTCGAAGTCGTTGAAGACGCCGATACCGACATTGACGATCGGTGAGGCGTTCCGGTTGGTCACGTCTTGACGGAAAATCACCACGTTGGCCAGGGCCGGCTCATCGATGGCGGCGTACATGAGCTCCCGCACCCGCAAGCCGATGGTCAGGGCGTTGTCATACGGACATTCCACGTTGCTCCAATCCCAACCGGTGCCGTAGCAGTCGAAGTTGACCACCGAGTCGATGTAGGCAGCCGCGGTGGCGTAGCCCTCGACATCGTCGTAGCTATGACCGCCGTCATGCGAAATCGCGCCCAACACGACCGGGCTCGGCGTAATATACGGCTCGCAGATACCGAAGCAGTTCACATCCGGCAACAACGAATTCCAGAAATCGGGCGGATCACCGCCGTGCCAGCTGTCGGTCGTCCACGCCAAGCGGTGACCATCCTCACCCTCGGCCGCAAAGAACAGACCGCCCTGCCAGTAGCGATTATTCTCGCCGTCAAACGTCCACTCCGCTGCACCGTTCTGGTTGCCCAACTCACCGGTGTTGAACACCGGCGCCAGGTTGGCTTCACCGACACCAAAGGCGATGGCGTCGTCGGTCTGCAAGCAACCGCCCAACACACCCAGCTGCACCGCCGGGGCGTCGGTCGAGTTCAGGAAGTAGTCATCGTTGCTGTTGATCGAAACGTAGGCCCGATGCGGTCCACGAGTCACCAGCGGACCGTTCACGTCGTAAGTGACGCTGAACGCTTCACCCGGAGCCAAATCGAAGCTCGGCACCGCGATCGCGTTCAACCACGCCGGCGGACCGTAGGCAGCCGTCTTGCTGTAGCTGTCCTTGGCATACGCCGAGGTGGTGAAATCGGGATTCAGTTCCGATTCGGGAACCTTCTGAGCCTTAACCAAGTGCTTGGCCATGGACACATAGGTGTTGTTAACCATGCTATTGGCCAACGTCGACATCCGGGAAATCCGTTCCGGATCAACCGACCAGGCGTACGCTGCCGGGGCGGTTTCGTCGGCGGTCAGATTACCGGTCAGATTGACGCAGCCATTGTTCATGAACACGTCGTCAAAGGTGACAATATAGCTGGCCGGTGAGAAGAACGGTACCGCCTGCAACTCGTCAAACTTCAAGAGACGCAGACGGGGACGATCTTCTTGGTTGGTCAGGCAGAACAGATCACCGTTGACGTTGTTCATGACCACGTGAGTCGGGTCGATGGCAACACCGCACCCGTTCGGGCTGGCGCCACCCGCGTAGTTATACTCGAACTCGATGGTACCGTCGTCGGTGTTGATCGCCAGGTACTGACGATTACGGTTGCCGACAAACAGTTTATCGGGAGCGAGAGGCTCGCAGGAGAGCGCGCCTTCAATGTAGTTTGACCCATTGAAGAACGGATCGGAATCCCAGATCTTGGAGCCGTTGGTTTTCTTCAAGCACGACGTTACGTTGTTCTCGGAGGTCCAGTAACGAAGAGTCGTGAAGTAAACATTGTTGGCGTCGATCACGGGACCGTCAAAGTAAGCCAAACGAATGCCCTTGGCCCAGGTAACGGTGCCAGCGGCGCTGAAGCGATACGCGACACCCGAAGGGGTGGTGCTGTTATCGTCACCCCAGCAACCGGTCACGGCATAAATCGAACCGTCTTCGTCCACGCCAAGCGGGCCGTAGAATTCCTCTTGAGGATCACCACTGACCACGCCGGTAATGTCCGCGCCGGACAGGTCGGCCTCACCGATGGACCAGTTGATGACACCGGTGCAGGCGTCGATGGCATATACCGTACCGTTGCCGGTAGCGTTAAGGCCGTCGGTGCCAATATAGATGACATCCACACCGTTAGACGACAACGTCACGGACGGGTTGCCGTCGAGAGTGATCGGGTTCACCGCCCAACCGGTATAGTCCAAACCGGTTGCGGCGTCGAGCGCGAACACCCTACCATCGGAAGTAGGCACGAAGAGGACTTCGGTGCCGCCGCAATCAAGGAGAAGGGTGGTGGTGTAGATCGTGTTCGCCCCGGTGGGGAACGCATTGGCAGTCACGGGGCCGCGCTGCCATTGAACCGCACCGGTATAGACGTCGGCCTTGGTCATAGACCGGGCGCTGCCGCCGCCGTAATAAACGTAACCATCCTTCACCGTCATCGTGTTCCGGAAGCTACCGCCGATACCATCGCCGAGACCGGTTTTGGTCCACAGTATGGTGCCGTCAGTGATATCGAAGGCGCGGAGGACGCCGGCGCTCGTGCCGTTGAAGGCCGTCAAGACGATACCATCATAGATGGTCGGACGGGTGTAACCGCAACCCGTCGGATCGGAGTACGCCCAGGACAGGGCCTGGTTGCACCTGGCGTCGCCTACGGAGTTGAAAGAGGCGCTGCTGCGACGGAAATCGTGCCCCGCGGTCGGCCAATCAGGATCGGGCTGATTTAAAGCGCAATTCCGCTCCGGCGGCGGAATGCAGCAGGTGAAGCCGTCAATCCAGAAGTTGCTGCCGCTGTAGTCAACCCAAGTGCCGTCGTCATAATAGACGTAGGCGTTGTTGCCGCCGCATCCGTCGTCGTCACCCTGGAGGAAGAAGTCCGGGGCGCCGACAACGTACGGATCGGGCGCTAGCGTTTTGATACCGACCCAGACCGGTGTATCGAACAGGATATTATGATCCTCAACATCCCAAGTGATAAAGGCGGGCCATATCACGAGATCCGCAGCGGACCAAGTCGTGTCGATGATTATGGCGCCAGGTGCTCCGCCATCATCTTCACGAATCTCGATCTGGGCGTCGTAATTCAAGCCCGCCGGAAGACCATAAAGGCCCGGGTCGTCGATCATAATGCGGACATCATACAGTTGGCAGCCCAAACCGACCGGTTCCAGTTTCTCGTAACCGGCTATGCGGCCACTGCCGGCGGAGCTGGGCATACTGTAAAGATAGTACGCATCGCAATAATTGATAATCCGGTTGCACTCGGAGAACTCGTCCTTACAGATGTCGGCGTACATGACCCAGTTGAGATCGTCGCCGAA
>Ga0315554_1002651_pt1 | contig 10167 bp, 11 predicted proteins | sample SalMarSW160370MG_FD_202114 | JGI IMG/M metagenome (GOLD analysis project Ga0315554, IMG submission 202114) | Salt marsh sediment microbial communities from the Plum Island Ecosystem LTER, Massachusetts, United States - Salt Marsh Sediment SW1603-70 ... | reverse complement strand
TAGGGAATTTGGATATCCCTTGACTATTAACTATCAATGTTCCGCTAGGGTTGTAGGTTTCATAATATACATCTTTAATATCTCTTACTCCATTAGAATCGGTTACATTAATTGTGAATATAAATTGTACATCCTTTTTAATAGAATCCGGCATAACTAAATTTGAGATAACAGGGGCCACGTTATTCTGTCCATTGTCATATTCAAAACTTTGAATAGCAGTTTTACTTGTTGAATTGCCTACATCGGTGATAAAGAAATTTATTGTATATAACCCGACTATATCATTTCTGCTCATTGGGAATTTGTTTGAATATATATTATCTCCGGCAGTTGAATCCCCGTTTGCAGCATCTCCGTTATCCAGTAATTGGATTTGTGAATTATTTAACAGGTTACCATCCGGTGCATTTATATTACAGTAAATTCCATTTATATCTTTTGAAGAATTTGTTTTAAGTCTTATTGTAATAAGTGAATCAAATGGTGAATAAATAATTAGTGAATCTGAATTTACCGATTGAATACTTGTAGATATAACCTGGTAAGAAACTATTTTAGCATCAATTACATCATTATAAGTTTTTTCGCATCCCCCTATAAAGATGGGCAAAAGTAAGAACAAAATGTATTTTTTCATATATTTAATATTAACTTCTTAAAAAGAATCACTCAAGGAAAAAAATTTACCCTATTTTTCAAGTCCCTATTGTAACTATAAAAGGTATGGGAGAAAAAGATATAATAAAAATAAATATACTTATATAACCGAGAAACATTCTAAACGGATCCAATTTGGAATCATCAGGAATCGGAGGATGTTTTATTTTTATAATAAAATAAAGAATTAAAGCCCAAAAGAGCCATCCAGACCAGCCGATATTTAAATTCAATTCCATCAGGTTATCTATTAACCCGATAATACCGGAGACGAATAAAAACACAAATGAAATCACTGCAATTTTATAATGATTTTTTTCTCCAAACATGGTATAAGCAATATGCCCTCCATCTAGCTGACCTATCGGTATCATATTCATGGCAGTTACAAATAAACCAAACCAGCCGACACACAAATACGGATAATGATAAATCTCAGACATTGGCGGGAAAAAATGCCCCTGTTTAACAAACAATAATTTAAAAAATGAAAATAGAAGAGTATCTCCAAAGGTAAGATCAATTGCATTCTTTCCATAGTCAGGTGAAAAAAAATCTGGATGAATTTTTAATAAATAGTCAACTCCCGGGACATGTGTGAATCCATATATTAATACAATAATACATGCTACAAATCCTGCCAAAGGACCTGCAACCCCGATGTCAAACATAGCTTTTTTGGTATGAATAGGAGATTTAGTCCTTATAACTGCACCCATTGTTCCAAAATTCAGAAAGCCTGCAATTGATGGGAATGGGATATAATAAGGAAGGGTTGCATTCACTTTATGATATTTAGCAGCAAAATAATGTCCGAATTCATGGCAGGAAATGATGAACATTATTGAGATTGCATAGGGCAAACCATTGAGTAAATAAGAAAATTCATAAGAACCGATTAATGATCCTCTAATCCACTCAGCTCCTGCCATTGTTGTTGTTACAAATGTAATTAAAAAAAGACCGGCATGAAGAAGGTAGTTATTTTTCTTCCGTGCTTTTCTCTGTTTATTATTATCTTCCAGATATGTTCTTTCATAATAATCTTCCATTATAAATCCAGGTTAACTCCTAAAGTTGTGTAATGTTCGGTTATATCATAATATTCACCATGAATACTTTTACCGGAAAAATAATTAAAACTTATACTAAATCCTTTTGAATTATATTTCCCGAATTTTATTCCTAAAGATAATATATTGCCGCCAAAATACTTACCAATATTATCTAATTTAAAGTCATATGCGATAAAAGGCGATATATTTTCCTTAAACAAACTACTAAAATAATAATCAAAACCTGTTTGATAAATACCTTTACCTATGCCTTTAGGGTCAACATGAAATAAATATGTTAAACCAAGGTAAGCTCTAAAACCGTTAATCCTGTAAAAGGGAAATAATTCAATGAATTCCCTGCTGTATACTTCGGGTTTTCTTCCGTTTCTCCATTGATTAGTACCGGTATCAAAATGCCCATCAACAAAATGTGCGCTTATATGACTTAATCTAAATCTGAATCCATATTCCTCATTTAACTTTGTAATTTTATATCCGGTATTAACTCCAAATAAATAATCAACAGCATCTACCGGGAAATAAAAATGACTTTCACCTCTTAAACGGGTATATGTGAATAAATCGGCACCGAATGAAAAAACAGAATTATCTTTTGTATAATGATAAATATCTGAAGATGTACCGATATCTAATTCGATCTCTGTTTTTCCAAACAAAAATAAAAAGCCGGCTCTTGGTTCAATAAAGTTTGCAGTAAACGGCTGAATATTTAAATTTGATGGAAACCATTCACTTTTTCCCTGAGGAAAAGATTGAAACGTTAAGATAAGACTGAATATAAAAATATACCGCATGTTCAAAATAATTTTAATCCATTGACAAATTTAAGTTGATTTTATTTTCCCATAAAATATTGCACAGAAATCAGAGAAAACACACATGTGTGCCGAAACGCTTCGGTGTACAGGTACAGAATTACGAGAGAATTTTTAAACTCTGTTTCCTCTGCGGCTTCTCTGTGGACTCTGTAGTTAAAAAATTCTTATGAAAATCTTCATTCCTTTAATTTTTCTAATCTTCTTTTTAATTTCTGCTTTACCAATTTTTGATAACCGTATTTAAATTTTGAATTCAAACTTGCTGCAGCATAAAGATTAGTAGGGAAAGCAAATGAAGGCTCAAAATAGCAATTAATTGTACAACCCCGGCAAAAATCAAATCTTCCTTCCATCTTTTTAAAATATTTTATCTTCTCCGACTTTCTAATCTGTTTTATTGGTTCATTTATTTTGATTTTATCATTTGCAAAGTGATAGCAAGGTAAAATGATTTCATTGTAGGGAGAAATAACAATAACTCTTGAAACCGCTTTACAGCTTGGGTTGCTAATGTCATTTCCGCCATCCTTCCTTAATTTTAAAAAGCCATTATTTATATAAATATTAGATTTGCCATCACAATAATTTTCAATGTAATTAATCGCTTCATCAGATAAGCCGGGATTTCCGAAATAGGAAAATACAGGGTTTACCAGTAAAACAAGATCATACCTGGCTGCAATCTCATGCATCCTCGGAAGCTTCAAATAAGTTTCGTTTGTAACTGTAAATAAAATATCGGGAAATTCGCCAAGTGATTTTGCAATATCGATACTTTTAAAAATATGCCGGTAACAATTTACTTTCCTTATTTTATTATGTTCTTCTTCATCAGGGGAATCTAGAGAGAAATGTAAAAGGTTAATTTTTCCAGCTAATTTTTCTGCAAACTTGGGGTAGAGCAAAGCATTGGTTGTAATGCTTGTCTGCATATTAAAGTTTTTGGCAAACTCCGCCATCAAATGAATATCTTTATGGAGCAAAGGTTCGCCCCCTGTTAGATCTATAAATTTAGCACCGAATTCTGCCATTTGTTTTACATTGGATTTAAAATCCTCCAGCTTAGCATAAGGCGTATTATTAAAATTTTCATGAGCTGCAAAATGACAGAATTCGCAGAAAGCATTACATCTGTATGTTACATAATAATTACAAAGTAGAAGCATTAATATTTTCTTCCCTTCCAGGCAACCTTTTTCCCGATAAATGTAAGAACAAACGGAATTAAAACTACATAAATTGTGTAATAAATCTGCCAGTTGAAAAAATATTTAAGATCTTTTTTTATTCCCAGGATACCGTAAACAGGGAATAGAAAGAAAAAATCAATTACAATTTTAAAGAAAACTAAATACAGCCATACAGTTGAAAAGAAAAATGGAGTCAGCAAAACACAAAGATTGGTGATAAAACCGTAAGCCATTATCACATACCCGCTTGCAGGTGCCTGAATACCTCCAACCGACCATCTCTTCTTTTGATGATACAGGCTTTTCAAATTTTTACATGGAAGAGAAGTAACGATAGATTCTTTGTTTAGAGGGTAAATTATTTTATACTTTTTAAGCTTAAAAATTGCATGCAGCAAATTAAAATCTTCAGTGACACTAAAAGGGAGGCTTTCGTATCCCCCAACTTCCAGGTAAGCCTTTTTACGGTAAGACATATTATTACCAATACAACTGATAGGTTTTCCTAAATTTATAGTTCCGGCAGCAACTATTAATAAATAAATAAAATCTATAGCCTGCTTCCCGGTAAACCCGTTATGTGCTGCCTGGGTCGTAAAACCATTAACCATTGCAACATCAGGCTTGTAATATGAGGCGGTAGTATATGCCCACATTGGATGAACCATACAATCAGCATCTGTTGTTAAAATGATCTCTCCTTTGGCAATTTCCAAAGCATTCGCCAATGCATTTGTTTTTCCTTTTAATTTTCCAATTTCTTTTTTTGTAACAATTTTTTTAAATTTATTTTTACCGCAAATGAATTCGTCAATAATTTCACCTGTTCTGTCGGTAGATTTATCATCAACTATTATTATTTCTAATTTCCCTTCGGGATAAATTAATTCATCAAGCGATTTTAAACATGTTAATATATTATCTTCTTCATTTCTTGCAGCAACCACCACAGTTGCAGGCAAAAATTCGTTCTCTTTAATTCTTTGGAAGGATTTCTTTACTCCAATAGAAAATATAACAGATTGAAGAAAATATCCACTAAGAAAGATTAAAAATATTATTTCAAGCATTCGGCAGGTATTCCGATTTCAAAATTATTTTTACTAACTTCATCAAAAAGGAAATCCAACGCTTTAATAATTACTTCTTTTGATTTCAAATTATCGTGAAAGACTACAATTGAATCTTTCTCTAAATAATTTTTTATAACAAATTTAACAACATTTAAATCGTTTTTATAATCAAAAGTAAATAAAGACCACATTACATTTCTCAATTTCTTTTCTTTAAGAATTTTTGACGTTAAAAAATTAAACCTGCCGTACGGCGGTCTAAAATATTTTGGACAATAATTATGCTTCTCCTTTAGGATTGATGAAACAGAATCTATTTCTTCGTGTAATTTAAATGTTCTTAATTTATCTATTTTTTTATGATTAAATGTATGGTTTCCTATTTCATGACCGTCGCTTAAAATTAAATCTACTAACGACGGATTATTTTTGATATTATTTCCGACACAAAAGAAAATTGCTTTTTGACCAAAAAGGTTTAACGTATCAAGTATTCTTTCTGTTGTTTCTATGTTTGGTCCGTCATCAAAAGTAAGTAAAATTTTTTTATTTAAAGTATTCCACTGGAAATCATTAAAAATTTTTTTTACAACAACCGGCGGATTATATAAATATCTCACTTATAATTCACTGCTTATTATTTTACCATCGACGACAGGAGTAACACATATTAGAGGATTTTCAGGAATATCAAAATTAGAAAAAATTTCTTCGAACAATTCGAATTGTCTCCCCTTCTCTTCAAGGCGGGCAAATTTATTATACTTCATAAATCTGCCCATCTTATTTACCGGTGCACTAAAATGATATGAATTGGCAAAATCCTGTGCTGCCTTGCTCTTTAAGAATTTAATTTTGTTATCGTCGCCTCCTTCCATTTCGTAAGCAACAGCCCGGAATTCCTCAACGGACCCATTATTAATTATCAGGTAAATATTTAAAATTACTTCGTTCATATTTTTCTAACTGAAATTATCTCAACAGTTTCTCCCCATTGATGAACGCTCATTTTATCTTTTTTTAATGAATAAACAAACTTAACTCTCAGTCCATCTTTTTTAAATTCATCTTTTAAATTGACAGGATCCAATTTCTGTCCGCTGTCACCAACTATGCCGTAAAATCCACCTTCAAGATTTATATATTTAATTGTCCCGGTATCTTCCAGACTTACTTTTACACAACCATTAAATATTAAAAATATTAAGGAAATAGCAATTATTATTTTTAAAAAACTATATCTGTTTTCCATTTCTTGTCTTTACTTTGATGACATAAACACTTAAAGATTTATTTTGCATCCTGAATAATTAACCTCACCTTTCCGTTTCCTCTACTGCTAAGGGAACGGGAGTGAGGTCAACTTCTTAAGTTTTAGGACCAATCATTTTTTCCGGTTTTACTATTTCATCAAATTTTTCGGCAGTTAAAATATCAAGTTCAACTGCTGCTTCTTTTAGAGTTTTATTTTCTTTATGAGCTTTTTTAGCAATTTTTGCTGCATTATCATACCCAATATGCGGATTTAATGCAGTAACCAGCATCAAAGAATCATTTAAATGTTTATTAATAATTCTTTCATTCGGCTGAATACCTGCAACACAATTGTCGGTAAAACTTTCACATGCATCTGCAATTAATCTAATTGATTGCAATACATTATAAATAATTACAGGTTTGAAAACATTCAATTCAAAATTTCCGCTTGCTCCCGCAAAGGTAACTGATGCATCATTACCAAAAACCTGAACACATACCATAGTCATTGCTTCGCTTTGAGTAGGATTAACCTTCCCCGGCATAATAGAACTTCCGGGTTCATTTTCAGGCAGAATCAATTCACCAATTCCTGCTCTTGGACCTGAACCTAACCACCTGATATCATTTGCAATTTTCATTAATGATGCGGCAATAGTTTTCAATACACCGCTAAGTTCGACCAGTGCATCATGTGCTGCGAGGGCTTCAAATTTATTTCTTGCAGATTTAAATGGCTTCCCGGTTAACTCAGAAATTTTTTCTGCAGCTTTCACGGCAAATTCCGGATGTGTATTTAAACCTGTTCCAACGGCAGTTCCGCCTAAAGCGAGTTCATATAACCTCGGCAAACAATCGTTTATTCTTTCCAATCCATTAGTCAACTGCTGTACATAACCGGAAAATTCCTGGCCCAAAGTTAACGGAGTCGCATCCATTAAATGCGTCCTGCCAATCTTTATTATATCTTTAAATTCTTCCGATTTAGAAGCTAATGCATCTTTTAATTTGGTCACCATCGGGATTAATCTTCTATGGATCTCCTCAACAGCAGCAATATGCATCGCAGTAGGAAAAGTATCGTTTGAAGATTGGGCTTTATTTACATCATCATTCGGATGAATCGGTTTCTTACTTCCTATTTGACCACCCGCTAATTCAATTGCCCGGTTAGAAATAACTTCGTTCGCATTCATATTTGTTTGTGTGCCGCTACCGGTTTGCCACACAACAAGAGGAAAATTATCATCTAATTTCCCTTCAATAACTTCATCAGCCGCTTTAACAATTAAATCCGCTTTATCCCCGGGAAGAATACCAAGTCTTTCATTAGTAAGTGCCGCAGCTTTTTTTAAAATTCCCAGAGCCCTGATCAATTCTCTTGGAAATCTTTCACCGCCTATTTTGAAATTCATTAAGGAACGGGCAGTTTGTGCTCCATAATATTTATCGGACGGTACTTTAATTCCCCCCATACTGTCTGTTTCGACTCTAAATTCCATTTTTAAGACCCTTTAGATTATATTTTTAAATTTATACTAAATTTAATAAAAAATTAATCGATAATTAATATTGAGTTTAAATGAAACATTTTTATTTGAGATACATCTAAAATAAGAAAAGAGAAGTTTAAGAGATTACACGAAGAAATTATTGAATTTGTTAATCTATATTTTTTTTGTACATTAATGAGCCAATGTAGTATTATCTTAAATCATAAATAAAATTACCATGGAAATACCAGTAAAAGATAAAAGCAGTTATTTAAAAGGACTGCTAATAGTTGCAAAAAAAGATAAACAATTAGCTGACTCAGAAAAAAAAATAATTAGAGGTATTGCCGAAAAATTAGGCTTTGCTCCGGATTTTTATGAAGATGTTTTAAAAGATTTACTTTCAAACGAATATATAATTGAAGATCCAATAAAATTTTCAAATATTAAAATTGCCAAGTCTTTTATCGATGACGGACTAAGACTGGCATATTCGGATAATAAAGTCTCAGATGTTGAAATGAAATGGCTTGTTGAGACTTCCAAGCATAATAATATTGAAGAAGAATGGTTAAATGAAAAAATTGAGCTTTATAAAAATTCTTCTGTTTCATTCTCAATATCTGATTTTGCTCTTTATTCAATTATAGGATAATCCGTATTATATTATTCTCTTTTAGATAAGCTTTTGTTATAGTCTAGCCATTGCTTCCCTCTTCTATATGTTTTGTCTTTCCTATAGACAATCCTTTCTTGTACCATTTCACATCTTGTTTCTTCTGAAGCTTTACCGGATAGGTCTTTAATTTTCCATCTTACATCTTTTGTTCTTTCCCCATCTTATATCTAATTTTATTTGTTAATTTATATAATCTTTTATATTGAACTTGAATTATAGCGCAAGCTATATTTGTTTTACTTAATTTTATTTACCTTATTCTACTTATATAGGAATCAGCAAAATGAAAACCATGAAAGCATTAGTAAAAAAATATTCCAAACCCGGGTTGTGGTTAGATGAAGTTCCCGTTCCTGAAATAGGAATAAATGATGTTTTAATAAAAATAAACAAAACTTCTATATGCGGTACGGATATTCATATTTATAATTGGGATGATTGGGCAAAAAAAACTATTCCGGTTCCAATGGTAACAGGGCATGAATATGTTGGAACTATTGAAGCAATAGGCAGTAACGTTCATGATGTGCAAATAGGTGAATTGGTAAGTGGAGAAGGACACATTGTTTGCGGACGCTGCAGAAATTGCAGAGCCGGAAGAAGACATTTATGTAGAAATGCAAAAGGAGTCGGCGTCAATCGTCCGGGTTGTTTTGCAGAATATTTATCCATCCCGGTTTCAAATGTTTGGCATTGCGATCCGTCAATTCCTACCGACATTTTTTCGATTTTCGATCCTTTTGGCAATGCAACTCATACGGCTCTTTCTTTTGATGTGCTCGGCGAAGATGTATTGGTTACGGGGGCAGGCCCAATAGGAATAATGGCATCTGCGATTGCAAAACACGCGGGCGCAAGGTATGTGGTAATTACGGATTTAAACGAATACCGGTTAGAACTTGCAAAGAAAATTGGCGTAACGAGAGCAGTTGATATTAGGAAAGATAATTTGATCACAGTTATGGATGAACTTGGAATGAAAGAAGGTTTTGACGTTGGATTGGAAATGTCCGGCAATATAAAAGCACTTGAATCGATGCTTTCAAATATGTGTCATGGAGGGAAAATTGCTTTACTTGGGATTCTTTCTTCAAATGCCGCAATAAATTGGGAAACGGTGGTATTCAACGGCTTAACAATTAAAGGTATTTATGGGCGCGAAATGTTTGAAACTTGGTATAAAATGACTGTAATGCTTCAAACCGGACTCGATATTTCTCCTGTTATTACTAATCATTTTTCTTATGAAAATTTTGAAGAAGCATTTGAATTAATGAAATCCGGGAATTCCGGGAAAATTATACTGAACTGGGAAACCAATTAATTTCAAAATTACAGAATTACAAGATTTACAAAATTAAAAACAAAATCTGGAGGGGAAAATGAAAGTTAAAACATTTGAAGAATTAAAAGTCTGGAAAGATGCCAGGGAATTTGTTAAAATAATTTATGAATTAACTTCCTCTAATTGCTTTAATAAAGATTACGGGCTAAAAGATCAAATTCAAAGAGCATCCGTTTGTATAATGAATAATATATCCGAAGGATTTGAAAGAGATAGCAATAAAGAGTTTATTAAGTTCTTGAAGTATTCAAAAGGTTCTGCTGGAGAAGTTAGATCTATGCTATATGTAGCTCTTGATTTGAATTTGCTTATAATATTTCAATAGATATAATAAAGCAAATTGCTAATTTTATAAAATATTTAAGATCATTTGCAATTAAGAAAAACTTAAATAAGTTAAAAATTACATACTATACTTATTTAATTAATCTTGTAATTTTGCAATTTTGAGTCCACTCCGAAAAGTCGAGAGAAAAGATAAAGAAAATAATTAAAAGAAGGAATTTAAATTGTCCATGAGAGAAAAAATTAATAAGTTGTGGTTCAAAAAAAATTGAGAAACAGGAAATGTAT
>Ga0315554_1002650_pt1 | contig 10167 bp, 6 predicted proteins | sample SalMarSW160370MG_FD_202114 | JGI IMG/M metagenome (GOLD analysis project Ga0315554, IMG submission 202114) | Salt marsh sediment microbial communities from the Plum Island Ecosystem LTER, Massachusetts, United States - Salt Marsh Sediment SW1603-70 ... | reverse complement strand
CTTGTTTACCGAACACCAAACAAGGATATTATGCTCTCGTGTTATTCCAGTAATCTTATTGAAAAAACGGAGTTAACTTCAGCAGATGTATTTACATTCAACAACGAAATTGATTCCACTTTAGGTGCTTTATTTATATCCTATGCTTTAACAGGAAACGAGAAAATTGTTGAAAAGATTATAGACAGAGCTTTTACTCTAACTTTTAATCCAGAAATGATATTACCGCTTCGTATGGTAGAAGATGGACCTCCACCCTCTACTCCACCCCCTACTTATACACCTGGTTTGAGTCAAGTTGAATTAGGTTATTGGATAATAATGGTTGTTATATTCTTTATTGGAGCAATTGTAGGGTGGTATATGGATCCTAATTGGAGTTTTGTTCAAAAATTGGGTATAAAACTCATCGCAGTAGGTAAAATAGGGATTTTAACCACATTAGCTTATGTTGGCGCAGGATATATGACTTGGGACGCTGCTATTCCAAAAATCGTAGGATTCTGTTTTGATACATTGGGGTATCTACTTAAAGCACTTCAAGCCTTGACCTTAGCTGAACAATTACTTTACGGACTAAGTTTGATACTTTCAGTTATTGCACAAATTGGCGTTTATATCTTTAGTGCTTCAACACTTCTATGGCTTAAAATTGCAGCAATCGCAGCAAGTGGAATAGCTTTATGTGTAGGTATTGCACACGACTTCTTTGACAAAAATGATTGGATTGGATAAAAACAAACCTTCCTCTTTTTTTCTTTTTAATATATAAAAATAGATCATTATCCCATTATCTTTTTAAATTATTTAGCAAGAATCAGTTGAAGGAGATAGAGGTGTGAATACCAAGAATTTCACTTCGTTAAAAGGAATGAGGAAGTATCTCAAACAGAGAACCGAACTTAAAAAGGTGCTATATCCAGTTAGACTAACCATTCTTGTTTTTCTGATCTTACTTGGTTTTGCTTGGTCTCATGTTAATTTCTACTTTTACATCTTTATTTTCACAAAAATCTTGATTGTCTTTGGTGTTTGTCTTTTTACTATTTATGCAATAACTGATGAAAAAGAAGTTTTAGAATTTTGGAAAACAGCAGAAAAAAGAAGAAAGGTTGTAAGGACTAAAATGATTTATTCAACAATTGAAACTCTCACCTTGTTTTCCATCTGTTTATTTGTTTTCTTTATTCTTTGGGTATCAGGAGCGATAAGATACTGGGATGAGAAATATGGTGGAGGAGAAAATCCTTTAGTAAGTCTCTATCAACCAGATGTCTGGGAAATTCTAACAATAGGAGCGGTATTCGTACTAACACTGCTAGCTGTCTGGACTAGTATGTACTGGTTTTCTGGATGTTTTTTAAAAATCAAAGGATATGATGAGGAGAGAAAAATAATCAAGATAAAACTATCTAAGTTTTTAATTTGTATATCCATATTAGTAGTGGTTTTTTGGATTATTTTTGGTGGAATAGATTTAATATATATAAGAATAAAAATAGGCGGTTCATTCGAAGGAATACAAGCATTAAAAAATCTTCTAGAACCTTATGTGGACTGGATACCTATAGTGGAAATACCAGTTCTAGTTCTGTTTAATATTTTCTTTTTTTTAAGTGGAATGAAAGGATTAAGACATAATAATTGAGCTAATCGATGAGAGGTACACCTCCATATCTTGTTTTTCAGTGACTATAAGTCTGAATCGCTGTTCTGTTCTTTTTTTGTTACAGTTTTTCTTCGATATACAGTGAGAGCAACAATTCTTCCTTTGATCCCTTGTGCTTTTTTACAATCTTTTTCATCAATGTCCTCAACATAGCTATCTCTTCAGCTGTAAATTCCTCTTCTTCTAGAAACTCCCCCATCTTTCGGATTGCGAAGTATTTGTTAGGTGGTTCATCAGATACAACGTCCTTATAAATCTCAGCTATGGGTGTTTTCATGAGTTTTCTCCTCTCATCAAGTTCCTTCATCACTCGTAAAACCAATTCTTCTGATTCTAGCATATTTGTAACATCATATTTAGGACCTAGGTCAGAAGTGTCCATCATGAATCTACTTCTATCAAAATAAGAGCGACCATCTGCGATATATTTGACCTTATTTTCTTTCCCATTGATAGGATGCAGAATCTCTCTTCTATCAGTTTCAGATAGCTCCTTCCTTAAAGCAATGTGATCTTTGTCATATCTCATTATTTCTTCAATAGCTGCTCTTTCTTCTAATATCCTAGCTAATTTTTCTTTTTCTTTTCTAACTTCATGCTTATCGTCAGTTAAGTAACTCATATAATCTTACTCCCGTTCTTGTCGAATGTGCAAAATAATACACATACCTTTCATAACTCTTTTGCTAAACAAAATCAGGAAAATATATACCATTTCCTACCAGATTTGATAATTCACCACCCATTTGTCTAAAAGAGTTAGTATAGTATGTTCAGACCTACAATGAGGACATCTAAGAAAAGGACCTTTTTCTGTTTCCTCAAATCTAATAATATTACCTTCTAAAGGAAAAATCACTCGTTTTAAATGCTTCCCACAATGTTTACATTCTGATTCTAAAGAAATTTTATTACAATCTGTGCAAAAGAATCGAGTTTTGGGGCTAATGAGACTCCCCCCCACTCCACACCCAAGCTTGAATTCTAGGTCACATTCTAAACATTTGAATAGGTATACTTCACCCATTTGTGTTCTCCAATTCCAACTTCTGATGATATATTATAAATATATAAAATTGGTCTGAAAATGGTAAGAAAGTTTTTCAAAAAAACCATTCACACAAAAAATAAGTGGTTGATTGACTATTGATTAGAAATAAAAAAATAATTCCTCAAGAGAGGAAATTTGTTTATTTTCGTTTTGATACAGATGAAACTGCAAATATAGAAATTAATGCTAATATTGAGATAAATATTAATGTATTTTCTGTTTTAGCTGTTGCTATCACTTCTACTTGTACACAATCAGAAGCAGAATTTCCTGATTCGTCTACTACAGTTAAACAATAAGTGTAAGTTCCAGGTTTTAAACTGTTTAAGGTGAAAATTAATGGAGTAAGATTTGTCCATGCACCAGATTCTATCACGTCTCCATTTCTGGTTAGTTCATAACTTTCAGGATAAGTATCGTAAGCTGTCCATTCAATAAATTTTCCAGTCATATTTTCCTCAAAAGCCAGATCTACAGGAGAATCGATGATAGGTGATGTTGTGTCAAGAACATGCACATTTACACTATCTGAAGTCGATTGTGAGAAATCATCCCAAACATATATAGTAAACGTATAATCTCCTTTTAGCAGGTAATCGATAGTATAAGCGATTGAAATACCTGAAGACCAATAACCTGACTCTACTAGTGAACCATCTTGATAAATGTAATAGTCATCAGGAGAGTCGTGAGTTGCAACCCATGTTATCTCATTTCCTGTAACTCCTTCACTGAATGTTTTATCATTAGGATGAGTTATTGAAGGAGGTGGAGGATCACTGACATATATTGTGACCATATAAGTCCAGCCATCATCAGTATAAGGATCTCCCCAACCAACATCTTCCCAAAAATCAGAACCTATGTATAAATAAAATAAACCAGGCGTAGCTTGACTAGGTGTGAAGGACCAATGAGATTCATATGTACCACCTTCATAAGTAACAGATCCCCACTCTGACTCTCCAGAGACTGAATAAGAATCACCATCATCAAATAGTACCCATAAGTTAATCTCATGAAAATCATAAATGCCAGAACCAAAACTATTAACAGTCAAACCGATATCGAAGTAGATGGTTTCCCCTCTTCTCCATGAAGTTGTAGTTAAATCTAAATAGAGTGTATAAAGAGAACCTCCTGAAGAGGTTTTATATGTAGTATAGGTCGCTGCATTAACATCTATATTGAAATTTGTTTGACATACCATTCCTAAAGTAATTAGGATAAGAATCATAAATGAAAATCTATAGAATTTCATATGAATTCATCAAATTTAATATAAAAGTAAATATCTAGAAAGTCTAAAGATTGTAAAAATAATTTAAAAAAATACCATAATAATCTTAGCTGTTTTTTATCAAAAAAAAAGTAAAAAAGGTAAAATATTTAATCTGTATAGATTAATTCATTTCCTTTTATACTTTAATACAAAAAAGATTGTAGAAATTGCAGCTACAGCTAATATGCTTAAAGGCACAACTGTATATTCCCAAATCTGTCCTTTTGTAACAGCAGGAGGATCAACATACAAACTGAAACTACTCACTAAAGTTGTGTATCCAGATTTTGAAATTGTAATGTCTATTACTTCTGGTAAGTCATAATAATCCATTACAACCTCATAAATACCTGCTCCCTGGTCTAATGCATAATAAGTCGTGGAATGATCGTCTACTTGAACTGTAGCTCCTGCAATAAGTTGTCCTTTTGTATCTTTAATTTTGAACATATACGTTATGTTGTCTAAGGAGTAAAACATTTCAACTATCTCGTATTCGAAGGATAACGGTGTTAATCCTACAATAATTGATAAGCTTCCTGCAAAAGGTATCGTTATACTAATTAACCATATATCAAGATACGGTATCTGAATCCCAAGATAGTCATATAACCACTTGTTGACATCAATAGGACCTATAGGTATGCCTACAAGTTTTCCTGAGAACGTCATTTGACAGTATGCTTCAAATCCTGCAGCTGATTCAATCCTGTAATTGTCAAGTGTAAGTGCAACATCATCATTTCCTGTTGCACTAGTTGAGACTGTACATGGAATTGCATACATAGAATCTGTAGTTATGGAAATTGAAGAGAATACTGGATTACAGTTTATTCCTGTTATATCAACTGTTAACAAGTTCAGTATCTTCAAAATCGGAATAAAGTCAATTTCTAATTTGAAACTAGCTAGCCAATCAATAATCGCTGGTAGATAATCTTTAGTTTCAAATTCTAGGTGAGTAATAGATTTAATTAGAGATGATAAGTCTCGTAAATCAATTCTGAATATTCCAAAACTCAAAGGTAAGCTTTTGGTCAATTCTTCATTATATAAGCTACTAGAACCGCTGTAATAATTCTCTCCAGCGCTAAAACTATATTCAGCACCTAAATCTATTTCGATAGACAGACGAATCTCTGGATTGGCAACTTTGATGTAAGCAGTAAAATCATCTCCTGGTAAAAGAGTTGATGGATAAGCTAAAAGCATTTCATACTCTACTGTAGCATTGACAGAGACAGAAAAGTAAGGCGTAATTGTGACATTAGTGTCTTCATCTCCCCAAGTAAATTCATGGTCGTATCTGAACTCTTCAGAGAAAATATCCAATATCTCTCTACTACTTTCAACGATATAGGTTTCTGGGAAGAAGTAACCATAACTGAAATACTGAATTAAGGTGGAATCATACCCAACATTACCATTATTGTCTGTAGCCTTTATTGTGATGTTCTTAAGTCCATTAGTAGTTAAAACATCATTCCCTATGATGTCTAATCTTCCAGTTGTGGGACTATATAGACCAGTAATATCAATCCAACTACCTTCAACATTAATTTCAACAGAGACAATATCATAATTGGAATTACCGTCAGTTACTGAAGCATCAATCGATAAAGATGAATTATAAGTTACATAACCGTCTAAAGGTAACTCAATTATTACTTCAGGAGCTTGATCTATTGTATTTGAGATTATATTCAGTTGATCTCTATCAGAATTTGGATCTAAAGGCGCTATCTCATTACCATTCATATATAGAACTCCAAAAAGACTTCTTACATCTCCTGGACTGTTTCCATAATCATCTACAGGAACTGTGAAATAATAAGGTAACCAATCTATGTCACTCCATTCATAATAATAGATACCAGGTTCTATAATCCAATCAATCGTTTTTTGATCATCAGACAACCAAGATTCATCAATTCCCCATACAACATCTTTCTTTATAGTTCCTTGAAGATCAAAATCCCAGATAGGCGCATTTACAACAGCAACATAAAAAGTAACTTTAATATCCCAACCTGGAACAGCATAAGAAACGGGAATCCATCCAGCAGTACTAGTATAGTTGTAATATTGGACTCCATAGAGTCTAAGAAATCCACACATCCAAAGTTTATAGGTATCTCTGTCGCTGCCATCATATAACATAGAGCCTGATTGTATCTCTACTTTTAAGAAATAAGATCGTATATCCATCGAATCTAATCCAAAATCATCTTGGTTTGCATCTAAAACTACATCCCAATAAAGATGCATACTTTCTGAACCTAACAAATCAGAACTTAAAGTGTAAGTAGCTACATTTAAATCTGAATCAAGCCATCCAACAATATCTCGTCTGATAGTAAATTGTAAAGTTTGTCCGGAAGAAATTAGTCCTTTAACATAGAAATGTATCCGAATACTTTCACCAGCAAGACCATAAGTGGTGATAGTATTGTCAGATAATCTCTCGTAGTAAATCTGGGTAACATCGGGAGTATTATTAACAGTGAGTTTGATACCAAAATTAGGATCGATGAGAAGTGAAGTCTTACCAACGGATTGAATCGAAGTATATTTATCTAGAGCTTGAAAAATCTCATGTTGATAATCAACTGTATCTAATATACTTGTTTTAGGAATTTCATTATTTATAGCATTCTTCTCTAAAAAATCTTCTTTGTTCTTAGATACAAATTCAATATCATTATCACTTACTGAATTTGTATCTCTGTCAAAATTATCAGTAGTTAGATTATTGTTTGGTATAACTTTTGCATTTATACTACTGAAATTTAACAACAAAATAACCAGCAAAAAAGTCATTTTAATAATATTCTTTTTCATTTTAAGAACTCCTTTGAAATACTAGAAACAAATTCAACCATCTAATAAAAATGCTTTTCCAGATGGTCTAAAGATTGTAAAAAATTTGAGAAAAAATACCATAAAATACAATAAAGAAAAAAGAAATAAATAGGTTGAGTTTTAATTTTTCCTGGGAAGTTCCTGTGTTATTACGTTTCAAGGGAACACGCGAGTATTCCCGAATATTCGTAAATCTCCTAGGAACTGAGAGGAGGTTTAATACTCCTCTCCTATCCCTATTACTTGACTTTTTATGGCCAAGGTTCTGGGTCATCTGGTGGGAAATTTATCGGATCCATTTTTCTTTTTCACCTCCTTTTTGTATACCTTCGCGTCCGATAGCATGAGGTATATTTCTGAAGACAAAAATAGGAAAAATGGAAAATTGTGCAATTTCAGAGGTTAATATTTGAAAATAAGTATCGGGCAATTTTACCCGATACCTAGAATTTTTAAAAGTCTTGAACAAAAAGAATTAATAAAACTAGACATATTTTGAATTGATGGCACTTCCTCAGAATCTTGAAGAGAATCAAAGATTACAAAAAGCTAAAAGAATATTGGGTAATTCTTTCAAGGATTTTAAGGATTTAAACCAAAAATATAATGTTAGTTTTGACAGTCCTGAATGGGATATGATCTGTTTCTATTTTGCTGAAAAATTTCAAAACAACACACGGAAATTGATGGAATGGTACAAATTTTGGGGAAAAAACAGAAAATCTATAAGATTTGAAAATTTTAACTATACTATTCCTCATTCCTACCTAAACTTTTTTAGTTCTAACAAATCTTCTAAATATTTCTTAGAACTTCTGGAATATTATCATCAGAGAAAACTTAAACTATCTTGGGATACCTTTCTGCAGATTTTCTTTGATTTTCGATCGAAGATAATGCCAAAGTTTAATCCCAAAGAATTTGAAGTTTTTCAGTTAATACTTAAGGAACAAACCATGAATAATACTGAATTGAAAGATAAAATTGAAATGGATTCATCTAATTTATCAAAATACAAGAAAAAGTTGAGAGATAAAAACATATTATTTGAAGGATTATCAATCAATCATTCAGCTTTAAATCTCGCTGTATATTGTCTCGTATATAATATCCCTCTATCCTCAAAAATCGATTTTTTTGAAGAACTACCTGACAGTCCTTTTTTACATTCTATTTACACGAGTTACTCTAATTCTCAATCTGTTGCTCTAAATTATGTTACTCCAAATAATGACCAAGTTAAATTAGATTTATATAAACTCTCAGAATCAATTAACGAAAAAAACGATATCATATCTTCCAATCTATTCCAATTTGATGTAAATAGTAGATTAAAATCATTCAACTTTACTAACTATGACTATAAAAATGGTAGCTGGGATTTGCCATATTACAAAATTGCATCATTTCTAGAGAATAAGGAAAGAAAACAAGGAGAAGAAATAGTTTTCATATCACCAGAATTTGAAGAAGTGAAGGAAAAGATCCTAAATCTTCACAAAATAGGTATAGAGATTCTTAATTATTTATTGATGAGAAATGAAATGTCAGTTAATACAATAAAAAATGCTTTAGGAATAAGTGAAAAAGAAGCTAGAAAACAAGTTGAAAATTTATATAAAAACCATTATTATAAAACACGTATTAATCCTAATTATATCTTCGGTTTATCCAATCTAGTTTTATTCCTGGAATATGAACCATCTAAACAACTTTCTTTACATAAACAGTTATCTGTTTTCCCAGAATTATATAGTCAAAAATATGTAAATAAAACTAAAAATGGATTACATTTCATTATAAGAATTCCAAATGATATGATATTTGATTGCATGACATTGTTTAATAAATTCTTTAAGAAGCATATTAAAGAGATGTTTGTAATTAATCAAATGTATAGTAGTAGATGGCTATTACCAACAGAGAGGTATGAAACTGTATTTCAAGAATGGAAATATAAATCAGTAGATATTCTAGGTGCTTCAAGTGAATTCTAAAGTTACTATTACTTGTAGTTTCTTTGTTCCTCTATTAGAAGTTCCTTTTGAAGATCAAATTAGAAAAGAATTAGAATTTTTAACAACTAGCAAAAAAATATGTGCAAAATTAGAGCAGTTATATTTCCAAAAAAAGGAAAAAAAATTAAAAAACAAACCAGATAACAATGTGATTTTTATTCCAAAGATTGGGTCTGTTGATATATCTCTTAAAAATGAGAATTATAATTATTATAGATTGATTAGAGAAGATGTGTGTAGTAATGAGCCTATTCGTCCTCTAGTAATTTTTTCAACCTCTTATATTAAATGGAAACCTAAGAATATCGATTTTAAAACCTATCAAGGACAAAAAAAAGCAGAGATTTATCTTAATCTTGTTGGTTGTATAACAAAAAAGCTTTCGTTTAATTTACATAACAATCAAACTGATATTGAATCAAACGTAAATACTATTGTAAGATCAATTAATAACAAGAAATCTACTGAAAAAAGAGATTTACTTAATGCAGTATACAATGATATAACAAACATTTATGTTACTGAATCTGATCTAATGACTATAGTTGAAGTTAGTGAAGACCAATTTTATAAATTAAGTTTTCAAAAGAAACGAAGAAATTCACTAGTTATAAATGGTCTGAAAGTCTGTTTTCTTGATTTCAATAAAATAATTTTAGTAAATAGTAAGAAGCAATCTAAACTATTTATTAGAAGAATAATTCAAACATTCACTCTTGTTTTTTCATTAAAAGTTCTAGCAGATAGAGCATTAAAGATCTTAGATAAAAATGTTTTTCAAGATAAGCAAATAGAAAAGAAATTTGAATTTTATGAGTATATGCTAGCTGTATTAGACCCCAATAGTTACACAACAATTGATAACCTTAAAATTCTGCCTAATCATTACCAAAGGATCTTATTTAACGAAACCGCACAAAGATTTTCCTACTTTAGTTATGCTGACAAACTCGAAGAAAAATTAATTCTATCTATGAAAAGCTGGGAGTTAAGAGAACAAATCAAATTCCTATCTCGAGGAAATAAGATTGTTAACCGTTTAAGATTTAAATTTAAAATTGAAAGAGATCAAGTAACAGAACCTCCTCTTACAACTGAAGAGAGGGTAGTTTTGCGTTTTCTTATTGACAAATATTGTTCTAATATCGCAGTTTTAGGTGTTGTAGGAAAGAAACTTCATACAAAAACTCCAATAGGTTCTGTAAGTCGAAATATACTGAGAGAAGAAATCAATCCTTGGATGAAATCTAAAAATATAGCTACCTCAATTATTGCTCAAAGTGCG
>Ga0315554_1002648_pt1 | contig 10174 bp, 11 predicted proteins | sample SalMarSW160370MG_FD_202114 | JGI IMG/M metagenome (GOLD analysis project Ga0315554, IMG submission 202114) | Salt marsh sediment microbial communities from the Plum Island Ecosystem LTER, Massachusetts, United States - Salt Marsh Sediment SW1603-70 ... | reverse complement strand
CGCGGATGGAAGAGCATCTCCTCCGGCGCCGCCACCTGCTCCACGCGGCCTTCGCGGACGACCGCCAGGCGGTCCGCCATCTCCATCGCCTCCATGAGGTCGTGAGTAATATGCACCGTGGTCAGATTAAGCTCGCGGTGGACGCGCCGCAGCTCAAGCCGGAGTGACTTTGCTGTACGCTGGTCGAGAGCGCCGAGAGGCTCGTCGAGGAGGAGGATGCGGGGCAGGGTCGCCAGCGCCCTGGCCAGAGCCACCCGCTGCTTCTCGCCGCCGCTCAGCGAACGGGTATCGCGCCGCAGCAAATGCCCGATGCCCGTCAACGACACCAGGCGGTCCACCCTTTCCCTAACCTCACCGGCGGAGCCCTTCGTCCGTTTAAGGCCGAAAGCAATGTTATCGCGGACATTCAGGAAGGGGAAAAGAACGTAGTCCTGAGGCACGTAGCCGAGCTCCCTTTCCTCCGGCGAAAGGCGGGTGATATCCTTACCGTCCAGCCATATTTCGCCCTGCCTGGGACGCTGAACACCCGCAAGGCACTCCATGAGCACGGTCTTGCCCGCGCCGGTGGGGCCGAGGACGACGAAATATTCATTATCATCGATAGACAGATTGATATCTTTCAGGGAAAAATCGCCGAGACGCAGGGAAAGGCCCTTGACCTCTATCATATCTGGTACCTTCGGCCGATGAGCTTGCGGATGACCAGCAAAGCCGCCACGGCGATAAGGACAAGGACGAAGATAACGGCAATCGCCCTCTCCACATCCGCCGAGGCCAGGCTCAGGAAAATGGCCGTGGGAAGGGTCTCCGTTTTCATGGCGGTGGCGCCGGCCAGCATGATGGTGGCGCCGAACTCGCCGACGGCGCGCGCCCAGGTAAGAATCGAAGCTGCCAGGAGGCCGTCGCGTGCCATGGGCAGGGTCACGCGGAAAAAAGCCTCCGGCTTACTGCACCCCAGAGTGCGGGCGACCTGCTCGTAGCGGGGGTCGATGCCGTCGAAGGTGGACTTGAGCAGGCGGACAGCCAGAGCGGAGATAACGGTAACCTGCGCCAGGACGATGCCCGGCACAGTAAAAACGAACCGGATAATGTTATTGTTAATGGCGGAGCCGAGGGGGGTATTGAAAAATACCAGCAGGATGGCGCCGAGGGCCACCGGCGAGATGACAATGGGCAGGTCCAGCAGACTATCCACGATATCCTTGCCGGGGAAACGGGAGCGGGAAATGGTATAAGCCACCGGCACGGCTATCAGCAGGGAAACGGCGGCGGATATGGTAGCCGTCATGAGGCTCAGGCGGACGGCGAAGAGGATTTCACCGGAGGTCAGCGCGGCGACAAAGGTCGACCAATCGGTATAAGAAAGCATGGAAACGATGATAGCGATAAAGAACAACGCCAGCAGCGCCAAGGCGCTGATAGTGGCAACCCTGAAGATTCTTTCTCCGCCGGCTCCTCTAAAGATACTGAACATGCGACCATCAACCAGGACCGGATGATATCGGGGGCATACTACCGGCGCATTCGTCCTCGACGCCGGAAAGAGAAACTAACGACTGATGATATCCCTGACGCTGGCGCGCTTCTCTTTATACTCGCGGATGATTCTCCTGCCCTCCTCGGTAAGGCGGGCATAGCCGCCGCGGGCGCCGCCGGTAGCTTTCTCCACCAGCGGCGAGGAAGCCAGGCGGTTCATGGCCTCGACCCAGAGCCAGGCGTTGCGATAAGCCAGGCGCATGGAGCGGGCCGCCGCGGAAATCGACCCGAGCTGGTCGATACGCTCCAGCAGAGTCATTCTGCCGAAGCCCATAAAGAGCTTGCCGTCCTTCTCCAGCCAGACCTTGCTCCGCACGACGACACCGGACTCCGGAGCATGTCCGGAGCGCACCCCGTGCTTAACGCCGAACTCAGGGACTTTTTTATCAGTCGAATTTTTCGCCATCATGGAAAAGCACCCGACTTTCTATATTACCAGCAACATAACGCCCTGTCAAATCGGGGGTAGTAATGTCTTTTTTAGGTTCTGTTTGTTTTTGGTTGCAGGTGCTAACCTCACCCCTGTATCCCCTCTCCAGCCAGAGTCATTGATAGTCCATCACAGATATTTATGGCTGGAGAGGGGAGTTCAGGAGAGAGGGGGCTTCGTCCCCTCTCCAAGACTATCTCTGGAGAACCTTGAGTTTATAATATGCCTTGCGAGAGCAATCCCATCGTTAAAGATGGCATGATCAGACTCATTTATGCCATACTAATGCTGGAAAACTAAAGCTAATCACTCTTTGAAATAACAAAACAAGCAATTGTGACCTAACAATTTACTTCATTGTGATTTTAAATATCTTAAAACGAGATGCTCTATTATTAGTTTACTTGCCGGTAATAGGGTTTTTATAGTGGTAAGGGACATGATAGCCGGATGGGTAGGGGTGGAAAGCCGTCGGTGGGGCATCAGCATCGGGTAATGGCATCCAGCCAAGTTGCGCATTTTTCAGCCAGCCGTGCTCGATAGGCGTACAGAAGGTATCGTTCCAGTGCAACTTGGAGAATTTCCATTTACCGTCTTCTTTGACGTATTTATTCTCGTAGTACCCGTGCGACCATTCATTGTGGGGGAAAGCGCCCAAAGGTAAAGATTCAGTCAGCCAGGTCTGCCACCTGCCCCACGCGGTCTTGCCATCGGGAGATACATCCACCACGCCGCCGATTTGGATGACGCTCCATTGCTCCCAGGCTGGCCACTGCCTCGGCTTTCCGCCGCCGGCGAACATATCCCAGTAAATCCGCCTGACACCCTTTTTGCCATAGAACAAGCCGTGGTCGATTATCTCCACGGATTCCGCATTATCCGAGAACAGGTCGACAATCTCCTGCCACATATGGTTATCGAAATAGTAACCATATGTCCTTTGCAAGTGCTCTATCTCCTGAATGTCCTCCTGGAGTTGTACCTGTTTTTCCAGTTCTTCAAGATTCATATTTGACCACCTTTGAAGCAATACTTGTTTATGCATCGGCAACCGGGTGTTTAAAGGGAAACGGGACGTGATATCTGGAGGGATAAGGATGGTAGGCCGTCGGCGAAGCGTCCGCATTAGGAAACGCGAGGTCGTCCGTCAACCTGGGTACCTTGAGGAAGCCGGACTCGAAGGATGTCCAGAAAATGAGACTCCAGCGCAGCTTTTTGAAGTACCACTTACCGTTTTCCTTGATATACTCGTTATCATAAATGCCGAACTGCCATGTCTGCCTCTGGGCACCGCCGAAAGGTCGGCACTCGAACGATGGGGTGTACCAGCACCCCGTAGCCGTTTTCCCGTCGGTGGCGATGTCGACAACCCCCTGCGACTGCATGATTTCGAAGAAAATCCATCCCGAGCGTTTCGTCGCGAGCATAGCTTCATACATGCGCCTGGCGCCCTCTTTGCCCCGGAACACCCCGTGACCGGTCACCTCGACGGAATCCGTATTCTCGGAGAAAAGGCCCATGACCTCAGGAAACATCGAGTAATCGAAGTAATAACCGTATAATTTTTGCAGGTTTTCTATTTCCTGTATGTCTTCCAGCAGCGTTACCTGCTTTTCGAGTTTTTCCAGATTCACGATATACCACCTTCGCGCTTATTTACCGGTAATGGGGTGCTTGAAATGTGGCGGGAAGTGGACACCCGAGGGGAAGGGGTGAAAGTTGGTTGGTGGTGCATCTGGCGGTACATTCATATCAGGGCCGTTGTGGCCGACCACCGGGGTCTTGAGCCAGCCGTCCTCGTAAGGGGTGCGGAAGTTCAGGAAGAAGTGGAGTTTCTTTATTTTCCACTTCCCGTCTTCCTTGACGTATTCATTCTCATATATGCCATGCGCCCAGAGCTGCCTGAGCTCGCCATCATGTAGATTCAGGATAGGCCGGGCTTCTACGAAAAAACCGTACCAGCGGCCTTTAGCATTTCTACCATCGGGATCGACGGTAACGACGCCCTGAATCTGCATGCCGATGGACATATAGCCGACCCTGGGCTTGGCGTCCTTGCCGCCTTTTAAGAGGTCGATGTAATAGCGGCGGACGCCTTCCTTGCCCTTATAGACGCCGTAGTCGCACTCCTCGACGGACTCGGCGTTATCGCTATAGAGGTCGACCACTTTTTCCCACTCCTCGTAGTCGTGATAATAGCCGTAAATCCGCTGCAGCTTTTCAATCTGCTTGATGTCCTCGAGGCGCTGAATCCTTTTCTGAAGTTCTTCCAGTGTAGCCACTTTATTGCTCCCTTTCTATGAAAAATTTGATGTGGTTTTATTCAGTAGACTAAACGTTGAACCTAAGATGCCTGTCGTTACTCGTTAGCGCCTTTTTTCCTGATATCCTAATACCTTCGAGACTGATAATGCACAGGCCTTAACCAAAGGTGTGAATTGTTTCATCTTCAAGGGGCTTACGCGGCTGGAAGGGGCCAGATAACTTACGCAGGCGAAAACTTCACCGCTTTCTCCCCTCACCGGAGCTGCTGCACTTCTTAAGCCGATTAAGTACTCTTCATCGTCGTAGGCGATGCCTTCTTTAACGATAGTTTTAACTTCTGATCTCAATCGATTGACATCAGTGTTTGTCATTTCAGTATAGGGGGTAAGCTCCAATGATCTAAGAATCTTTTCGATCATGTCGTCCGGCATATGCGCCAGGAAGACTTTGCCTACGGCTGAACAGTGGAATGGTGATGGCATTGGATCCGGTCCCGGAACAGCGCTTAATGCCAGCTCAGGAACAACGGTAGCAACATCTATCGGCTCTACGCCATCGAATACAGAAAGGACTGTTGTTTCAGATATTTTTTCGGACAGGTCTTTCAAGAATGGCATAGCTTCCGATTTTATATTACGGCTGGTATTGGCAATATCATTGAATAATAAAAATTTATATCCCAGCGAGTATTTTCCTCGTTCCCCCTGCTGATAAAGATATCGTCTTTTAACCAACGCAGAACAAACCCGATGGGTCGTACTTACCCTCTGGCCGGTGGCTTTGGCTAAATCGACCAAGGTAATTTCGTCTTTATTGTTCAGAATAGCTTCAAATATATCAAGGGCTTTTTCTATAGTACTCATACCAGCTTTATTTGGAACTGAATTTCCAAAATTTCTAAAATTATATTTGTATCTGTTGTTTTTGTCAAGATAATTTTTATAAAAATGCGTTGACAAATGCCGGAATTTATGCTAGAGTTGCGTCAATTCATCAGGTTTTTGGAAATTGATTTTCATATTTTTGTTTTCATTTTAATTTAAGGAGGAAGTTTTACTGCGTAACTTCATTATCTAACAAGGGAAATAAAATGTCCACTCCAAAATACGGTAAATATATTATCACGAAGTTGAAAGAAAACATAAAAGAAGCAGGTTGGACCCCAGAAATGCGTCCGGCGGCAACGGGGATTGGCGGGCGGATGCTCTGGCTTGATAGCGAAGTCGTCCCAGGAGCGTTTTACGTAGAAACTGACTGGGCTCTTCCTCGAAAAGCAGGCGAAACTTTTAAACCCGGGGCTACGGCCCATAGACACGATTATGATGAAGTGCTTGGCTTGTTCGGTACGGATATCACCGACCCCTATGAACTGAACGGCGAGGTCGAGTTCTGGTTAGAAGACGAAAAATTTATTTTGACGAAGAGTTGTATCATCTTTATCCCCAGAGGTTTGCAGCATTGTCCGCTGAATTTCCTTAAAATTGATTGCCCTATATTCACGTTCACGGCAGGACCGGGGAAAATGTATATTTAACCATATTTAATATAAATTTGCGAAAGGAGTAAAAATGGATAAAACAAAATACGGTAAGTACATTGTCACAGAACTCAAGCAAAACATTGACGAACCATCGTGGAACAACCCCATCACGCCCGCCGGAAAAGGCCGGGGAGGCCGGGTATTATTTTTAGATAATGAAGTAGTTCCTGGAGCCTTTTATGTAGAGGTTGCCTTTGGCGGTCCGCCAAAAAACGAGCCAAAGCTTGTAAAAGAGACCAGAAGCGTAGCCAAACCGCATAAACACGATTATGATGAAGTCCTCGCTATGTTCGGCACGGATGTTGCCGACCCATATGAACTCAACGGGGAGGTTGAGTTCTGGCTGGGTGATGAAAAACATATCATAACCAAATCATGCATTATATTTATACCCAAAGGGTTAATGCATTGCCCGTTAATCTACAGAAACGTTACAAAACCAATTTTTAGTTTTACCACACACCAAGGCAAAATGTACCATTAAAAAAAGCTAGAGACCAGAAGGAAAGCCAGTATAATAGCTAAGTCTAAATACAACTAAATATAAGGAGGAAAAGCTTATGGTCTAAGTGGTCGGCTTGACTAATTTCAAGCACGCTATAAAATGATTAATAAAATTATTGTAAGGAGGAAAAGGTGAAAAAGATTCTCGTTTCGCTAACAATCCTCTTAATACTAATTACTTCCCTAATAACAGGATGTAGTAAAAATGAGTCGACACCCACTACGACACCCGCAACGACACCCACGCCCACCTCTACAGAAACACAAAAGAGAGGTGGCACCGTAACATTTCTGTGGCGTGGAGCAACAGGCAGTATTGGTTGGCCAGTCGAATGTTTTGGTGAAATATTACAGACCCAGCAGATCTTTTTCGAGGGACTTGTCAGGACTACTGTAAATGATGAGCACCTGCCGTGGCTGGCTACGTCTTGGGATATTGCCCCAGATGGCAAGTCCGTTACTTTCCAGCTGAGGAAGGGCGTTAAGTTCCATGATGGCACGGATTTCAACGCCGAAGCCGTCAAATTCAACTATGATGTGTTTATAGAGGCCGGGAGGGCGCCGAATCTAGAATCCGTTGAAGTTATAAACGACTATACCGTGAAATTTAATGTAAAGTCTTGGCGAAACACGGTAATGGATGGCTTTGGCGCCAGTGTCTATATAGTGTCACCAACAGCATACAAAGAAAAAGGCCTCGACTGGATCCGGCTCAATCCGGTGGGAACCGGGCCTTTCATATTCGACCACTATATACAGGACGTCGAAACTAAAGGCGTTAAAAATCCTAACTACTGGCAGGCCGGCAAACCCTATGTCGATGCCTTCATAGTAAAATATGTACCTGACCAGTCAGCCAGAAGAAATGCCATGGAGGCCGGGGAAGGTGACTTAGCGGTTGCCGAACTGGGCAGAGAGACTGCTGACATGAGAGCCATCGGTATGGATATCGAGAGCATGCATGAAGCCAATTTTTGCCTGATTCCATCCGGGGCTAACCAGGATTCTCCGTGGGCTGATACGAGAGTACGTCAGGCGGCAGAATACGCTATAGACCGCGAAGCGATAGCAAAAGGGCTCGGTTATGGCGAATGGAAAGCACCTTATCAGCTTGCAGCACCTTACACCAAAGGTATTTATGACCCCAATTTTATCGGCCGCAGGTTTAACCCTGACAAAGCAAAAGCACTACTGGAAGAAGCGGGATACGGAAATGGATTCAGTACCACGATTTACCCGCTTCCTGGCTGCATAAGGGATTTGCCGGTAGCCGTCCAAGACTACCTGGGCAGAATTGGTATCGTCGCGGATATCGTCTACTGGGAAGATGCCAAGTTTTTCGAGTTATATAATGGCGGCTCTTGGGAAGGTCTGGTTCTCGACGGAATAAATGCCTACCCGAACTGGAATGAAAGTCTATACTTCTGGTTTACTAACGAGCCTAATGTTTTCGTGAAAAAACCCAATTCTCCGGAATTGTACGCCGCGATAACGGAGAGCCTCAGTTCTCTGACTCCCGATGTCAGCTTGATGAAAAAGGCTACCGATATGTTATATGACATGTGTGTTATGATCCCCGTCTCCAATTGCGGCATGTCCTATGCAGAAGCTCCCTATGTTATGGATAGCGGCGCTATGACGCTCGACTTCGGGTTTTACTTCTATCCTGAGAACATATGGCTAAACAAATAACCTGATGAGGGATATCGCATAAATTACTAAGGTAGGCCGGAGGGGCTATATTGCCGGTCTACCTTAGTAATTCGTTTTAAATCAGTAAATTTGTTCTGTGTGTCATTATCTGTGATAGCGAATATATTATGCTAACATATATAATCCGCAGGTTGTTACAAGCCATACTCATTATTTTCCTGGTTTCTTTAATTGTGTTCTTTACTATGCGCCTTCTCCCCGGTGACCCGATCTTAATGATTGTAACTTCAAGCCATTATCGCGAATACACTGAACAACAAATAGCGAAGTTAAAACACGAATATGGATTGGACAAATCATTAGTTGTACAGTATATAAACTTTGCCGGCGGGGTTCTAAGAGGTGACTTTGGTGTCTCAATTTTTAGTCATCGTCCTGTAGCACCGGAAATAGCAAAACGGGCTCTCATAAGCCTGCATATAGGTATACTGGCCTGGATCATCGGCCATATTATCGGCATACCGATGGGTATTATTGCCGCTGTGAAACGTGGAACATGGTTAGATAGCTTAGTGGTTTTAGTATCAAATATAGGAATAACTGTACCCAGTTTCTGGCTCGGTATGATGTTGATATACATATTTGGTCTGCGATTGGGATGGCTGCCGACCATGGGTTATACTTCGCCATTTGATGATTTATGGCAAAACACGAGACAGATTATCTTACCAGTAGCATGTTTAGTACTCTCCCCCATCTCCGGATCGTCACGTCAAACCCGCTCCAGTTTATTGGAGATTCTGCACCAGGATTACATTCGAACTGCCTGGAGCAAAGGATTAAGGGAGAGAGTTGTTGTGTTAAAGCATGCTTTGAGAAATGCAGTAGTTCCGGTTATCACGTTAGCGGGTGTACATCTCTCCTTGCTTATTGGCGGTGAAGTGATAATCGAGATGGTATTCAATGTTCCCGGTATGGGTCGACTATTGGTTACTTCAATCACCAACCAGGATTACCCATATGTCCAATGTATTGTCTTATTAATTGCTGCATCCATCGTATTGATAAACCTCCTTGTGGACCTTTCCTACTTTTGGCTTGATCCAAGAGTCCGATACAATTAAGAAAATGTGAACTGAAAATGTTAGAAACAAGCACGATAACAGAAACACCAATCCGTGTCAATGAGTTTCGGCGTTTTTCTAAAGTGTTCTTCAGCCGGGGGGTAGTAACAGCCGGATTGGTTATGATCCTGGGCCTCACAATCATGGCCATTTTTGCTCCATTGTTAGCTCCCTACGATCCTTACACGACATCATTGGAAGAAACCCTGCAACCCCCCAGTTCTCAACATCTTTTAGGCACCGATACTCTTGGCAGAGACACTTTGACCCGTATAATGTACGGCGCACGAACTTCCTTGATGATAGGTGTCGTTGTAGTATTCTCTTCTTCGATAATCGGCTTTTTACTGGGTTTAGTTGCTGGATATTTCGGAGGTTGGCTATACATCATTATCATGAGGACGCTGGACGCATTCATGGCTTTCCCGATGATACTACTAGCACTGGTTATTGCTTCTCTACTCGGTGGGGGGATTTTAAACATTATCATTGCCCTTACGGTCGGTCTAATTCCCGTAAGCTCCAGGTTAATGTGTGGCCAGGTTATCACGGCGAAAGAAAATGATTACATTATGGCGGCACGGGCTATGGGAGCCAACCATAGGCGGGTGATGTTTCGCCATTTACTCCCCAACTGCTTCCCGCCGCTTGTTGTTATGGTCACTATGGTGATGGGCGAAGTTATATTGGCGGAAGCCGGTCTTAGTTTCCTTGGCGTAGGAGTTCAGGCACCTATAGCAGCCTGGGGTAGTATGATTAGTGATGGCCGTAATTATCTTCTCAGGGCTCCAATGCTTTCTTTTGCCCCTGGCTTTGCTCTCATGTTGGCTGTGTTCGGTTTCACTATGGTAGGAGACGGTCTGAGGGATGCACTTGACCCCAGACTCCGAGGTGTAATATAGTACCGCGGATTTATATTGACGCAAACAACCCGAAATCCGCTTATCACTACACTAGGTAAAAGTACGTATACTCCGATTTGCTTATGTACAAGCTGGCAGCTGCTACTAAAAAGGATTTGTTTTCGTAAAATGAAAGGATAAACATATGGTAGTAAACAAACCTAAAATGAAAGTCGGAGAAGCAAAATCGCTCCCCATCTCTCTTGGTTTTGGCCCTAAT
>Ga0315554_1002647_pt1 | contig 10176 bp, 10 predicted proteins | sample SalMarSW160370MG_FD_202114 | JGI IMG/M metagenome (GOLD analysis project Ga0315554, IMG submission 202114) | Salt marsh sediment microbial communities from the Plum Island Ecosystem LTER, Massachusetts, United States - Salt Marsh Sediment SW1603-70 ... | reverse complement strand
CGGCTGCACCGAGAAGAAAAGTTTGAGGCTTGGAGAGCAGTGGACCGAAGTCGGTCATTGCACCGATCCCCAGGAAGATCAGCGGAGGAAAGATCCCCGATCGGATTCCGAAGTAAATATAGTAGATTAGACCGCCCTCCTCCTGGATGCCGGACAGGGGCAGATTGACCAGAATGGCCCCGAAGCCAATGGGGATGAGCAGCAGCGGCTCGTACTGTTTGGCGATGCCGAGGTAGATCAACAACCCGCCTACGGCGATCATGCCGAGATTTCCCAGGCTCAAGGAAGCGAAACCGGTGGAGGCGAAAAAATCGACGATGATCCTCAGGATGCTCATTTTACGAAAACGCCTTGCTAGTGAATCACCATGAGCTTCTGTTGGGCATTGACCGTGTCTCCGGCCTTCACCAACACTTCCGCCACGACTCCGGATGCGGGGGAGGGAACGTCGATATCCATCTTCATCGCTTCCATGATCAGAACGATCTGGCCCTGCTCGACATTGTGACCCGGCGCCACACTGATCTCCTTGATCAAGCCGGTCATTGGGGCATGAAGCGCGCCTGCAGCATCGAGCTCCGCCGTGGCCGCTGCTGCGGCTGTTGACGTCGAAGTGGGTGCCGGAGCTTGGACCGTGAAGGCCTGGGGCATGACTGCAGGTCTTGTTTGGGGAGCGCTTGGGGATGGAGAAACCTTGGGTTGGCTCTGTTGCGGAAGCAGCGTTATCACGTGGCGCTTTCCCTCATAGATGAGGGTCAGTCGATCACCGGCGCGCTCGACTCCGACCTCGTAGATTTTTCCTTCCCACTCGAAGCGGATTTTTCTTGGCATCACTCATACTCCCCGTTTGTAAAATCTGCTTCCTGAAATCCAGGGGTCGTAATGATTCACTACGGCGTTCCAGGGATCTGCACTCGGCCGCTCCGGTTCCTGCTCTTCGGCCAAGTAGGCGGCTACCGCGGCAGGTACCCAGCCCGGCATCTGTTGGGCGGACGCGGGTTGCTCGACCTTCCCGGTTTTCGCCTTTCCGGTCTCCGCCTTTCCGGTCTTTGCCTTCTCCGGCCTCCGGGTGCTGCCTTTTTTCTCCTCTCCGGAAAAGAACCGTTTCAGCACCACCATCATTACGCTCAACGCCGAAAGCGACAGAAATACCACCAGCATTCCCAGAACCGTGGTAAATAAGCTGTACGAATATACCTCTACATTCATATCAAAAATCCTCGGGCTGAATCCTCCGGCTGCAACCGACGAATGGCAGCCGCAAGGCGATACGGCATCTCGGCGCAGCGCAAACCCTACAGAGGAATGTTGCCGTGCTTTTTGCCTGGTCTGTCTTCCCGTTTTCGGATGTTCATCTCCAACGAGCGGATCAGCTCGATACGGGTATATTTCGGCTCGATGACATCGTCCACCAGACCGTAGCCGGCGGCGATAAAGGGGTTCATCACCTGTTCCCGGAACTCCCCGATCTTCTGCTGCCGCATCGCTTCCGGGTCCTCGGCCGCGCTGATATCCTTGCGAAAGATGATATTGGCCGCTCCCTCCGCGCCCATCACCGCCACCTCCGCGGTGGGCAGGGCCAAAGTTCGGTCATAACCCAATGCCTTGGAGCTCATGGCGATGAAGGCCCCGCCGTAGGCTTTGCGGATAATAAGGGAGATCTTCGGCACGGTGGCTTCGGCTATGGCGTACAGCACCTTGGCGCCGTGGCGGATGATTCCTCCGTGCTCCTGAGCCACCCCGGGCAGGAATCCGGGGACATCGACCAGGCTGACGATCGGGATATTGAAGCAGTCACAGAAGCGGATAAACCGTGCCGCCTTGTCCGAGGAGTTGATGTCCAGCGCGGCGGCGTAGAACTTCGGCTGATTGGCGAAAATTCCCACGGTGCGTCCGTGGAGCCGGGCGAAGCCCACCACCACGTTGGGTGCGTAATCGGCGTGGACCTCGAGAAACGAACCTCGGTCACACATCGCGGCTATAAAGTCCCGAACGTCGTAGGGTCGCTTGGGATCCTCCGGAAGCAGCTCCTCGAGCTCCGGGGTTTCCCGGTCCGGACCATCCTTGCTGTCCACCACCGGCGGCAACTCCAGGTTGTTGGCGGGCAGGTAGCTCAACAGATTGCGGAGAAATTGCAGACAGCTCTTCTCGTCGGCGAAACGGAAGTGGGCATTGCCGCTGATCGATGCGTGGGTCGCCGCCCCCCCCAGCTGCTCGTGGCTGATCTCCTCACCGGTCACTGCTCGAATTACATCCGGCCCGGTGATGTACATGTTGCTGACCCCGTCGACCATCAGGATAAAATCGGTGATGGCCGGGGAGTAGACCGCGCCGCCTGCGCAGGGTCCGAGAATCACGGAAAACTGGGGGATTACTCCGGAGGCCAGCGTGTTGGCCCGGAAGATCTTGGCATAGCCGTCCAGCGAGAGCGTGCCCTCCTGGATGCGGGCGCCTCCGGAGTCGTTGATCTGCACGAAGGGACAACCGTTCTTCAGGGCCAAGCCCTGAACTTCGGCGATGCGCTCGGCGTGCATTTCGCCCAGGGATCCCCCCAGGACCGTGAAGTCCTGAGAGAAGAGAAAGATCTGCTGTCCCCCGACTTTGCCCGTGCCGCTGACCACACCGTCGCCCAGGAATTTTTTGTCGGCCAGTCCGAAATCGGTCGCCCTGACCGTGATGTACGGCTGCTGCTCCACAAAGGAGCCCTTGTCCAGAAGCAGATCCAGCCGTTCCCGGGCGGTCAACTTTCCCTTGTCGTGCTGAGCCTCGATCCTCTTCTCCCCACCGCCGGCCAGCATCTTGGCTCTGTTTTCGTGGTATCTCTGTAACGCGTCTCGATTGCTCAAGGGGATTCCTTCTTGCCCTTGGATTTGTAATGGAAGTTGATTATAGAATGCTCCAATAGACTTTGTCAAATGGAAGTTTGAATTTCTATTGAATTTCTACCGGGATGTCGGCGGAACGGTTCCAGGTCGATCAGCCGGAGTCGTGGGGTTTCTTGGGCGCCGTGGCTTTCTCATCCAGCAGATTGCTCTTGATGGCGGCGACCCACTGAGCCGGATAGGGAATGCGGAAGGCAGCCTTCTCCTCTTTCCCGTCCGGATTGAGGAACTGCAGCACCACCACGGTCTGATGAAGATCCTTGCCCTTGTGGGTATCGGTGACACCGATATAGGCGATCGACGTCCCGCGTATCATGAGCTCCCGTTTTGAGAATCGGGCTCTGTAGTAGATCCCGTCTTTCAGCAGTACCAGGGCGCCGGCGCTGCGCAGCGGCCCCCCCGGCTCAGACTCCAACCCGTAGTAGTTGACCCCGAAGCTGGTGATTATGATGTCCTTCTGGTCGAATTTATCGGTAATACGCTTCGTCTCCCGCTGCCGCATATAGGCCAGGTAGAAAATGATGCCGAGAAAGAGGAGCGCAAAAACCAACCAATTGGGATTGGTAATTCCTTCCATTACATCCATTACAATTTGGAAAGGTAGCGCAAAACCCGCCACTTGGCAAGACTGTGCAGCAGCCCTCCCTTACTGCCCATCTCGGTAAGAAAGGATTCGGCGATCTCCACGTCACTCCGGCCTTTTCCGCGCAAATCTTGGATGTACTCGATATTGATTTCCAGGAGGTGCCGAATCGAGCTCTTCCTGCCGGCGGTAAGAGCGATCACCAGGACAAAGACGCATCCTCCGAGAATCAATGTAATCAACACGTCGTAGCCCGGATCCGCGACAATCAGGCGGAAGAGTGAATTGGGGTTTCCCGCATTGAAAATCGCGTAGAAGGCGAGGACCATGAATACAGCCAGCAGAACCCAGAGAACCTTGCGAACCGAATCTTTCATCTTCCGGATCACCTTATCATGTACCCAAGAAGTAAAAAAGGGGCTGCTCCCCCCGGAGGGATGAACAGCCCCACTCTGAAAGCAAGAAACCTCAAAAACGGCTATTCGATGATGATCTTGCGCTCCTCGCCGACAGCCATCTTTTTCCATTCCGCCTCAGCCTTGGCCCAGGCTTCATCTGTAGCCTCGCTTTCCCAGACGGTCAGGCCGCGCTCTTCTCGCGTCGCCCCCGGCAGGATATTGTCCAGGAAGATCGCCAGGATACCGGTAACCGCCATTCCCGTGGTCAGAATGGTCTGAACGATGTTCCCGAGAACTTCGGTGACAGGCCCTGCTGCCGCCCAGTTGATCGGAGCGGCGCCGAAGTGGGCGGGGAAGCTCAAGCCCGCGAAGAAGGAGATACCGACGATGAAGAGGTTGCGGGCATTGTTCATGTTGGTGAACTGCAGGTTGGAAAGACCGACCGCAGCGATCAACCCGAACAATCCTACATACATGGCGCCGACTACCGGCTGGGGCATGGAAGCCAGGGTTGCCCCGAACTTGCCGAACAGAGGCAGGACCAGCATCACTATCGCTCCGGCCCGGATCACCCGGCGACTGGCCACGCGGGTCAGACCGATGGCCCCGATGTTTTCCGAATAGGAGGTGGTGCCGTTGCAGGTTTGCAGGATACCGGCGATCAGACAGCCTAACCCTTCAGCGCCCAGACCGCGGGAGATCATCTTCTCCGTGGGCACCGGACCTTCCGAAATGCGGGCACAGGAATAGTAGTCGCCGATGGACTCTATCATCGAGGCGATGTAACCGGCGATCATCCCGATAGAGCCCGCCAGGGTGATGCTGGTGAGGCTGGGCAGTCCCCACTTGAAGGGGATCACGGGGCGGATGGTAAACCAGGGCGCCGCCTTGATCAGGCCGAACTTCCCGGTCACGTTCGCCAGATTCCCTTCGGGAATCCAACCGGCATACGTGCCGATGACGGCCGACAGCCAGCCGGTGAGGATAGCCAGCAGGACCGGAAACAACAGGAAAACCCTGGCTTTGCGGGCGAACACCTGGGAGTAGAGGATCAGGGCACCGAGGGTAATCAGGGACACCGCCCAGTTTCCCGCCATCCACGGCGCACCGATGCCGTACAGGGCCAGACCGATCATCGCTATGGTCGGTCCGATGGCGATGGGGCTGATGGCCCGCTTGATGTAGCCCATCAGGCCGGTGTAGCCGAGAATGATCTCGAAGACCGAGGCGAACATGACCGCCGCGGCCACCTGCTGGATCGAAACCTGCCAGCCCAGATTTTGGGCTCCGACCATGCCGACGATTGCGAACATCGGACCCAGAAAGCTGAAGGTCCCGCCCTGAATAATGGGCAGTCGGTTCCCGATGGGAGACTGCTGGATGAGTGTGCAGAGTCCCGACGCAAAAAAGATCGTCGAGATCAGCAGCGCCAGCTCCTCCTGGGGCAGCTTCATGGCTCCGCCGATGATGTAGGGGATAAGCACCGTCGCACCGAACATGGTCAGGTACTGCTGGATCCCCAACAGTATCGCCAGTCCCATCTTCGGGCGACTGCCAATCGGGTAGATGACCCACCCTTTGGCTTGCACTTTTGCTGTGTCGCTCATACTTTCGACCTCCGAATTAGTGGTTATGTGCGCCATGCGCACATATAAAACAAAAGCACTCCCGTTCCGGAGGAACGGAGGTGCTTCCGTTTACCCGTTTTATTCTACGGCTGCTGCTGGCAGATCTCGCCGTAGCTTTCAGGCCTGCGATCCCGAAAAAACTGCCAGCCGTCGCGAACCTCCCTGATCTGCTCCAAATCCAGCTCCGCGATCACCACTTCGTCCTTGTCTTCACTGCCTTTCACCACTATCTGTCCTCTGGGATCGCAGAAGTAGCTGGATCCGTAGAATTTGCCGAACTCCCACGGCTTTTCCGTTCCCACCCGGTTATTGGCGCCTATGAACACGCCATTGGCCACAGCCTGAGCCGGCTGCTCCAGCTCCCAGAGGTAGCGGGATTTCCCGTGGGTGGTGGCTGAGGGGTTGAGCAGGATCTCCGCCCCTTTCAGCGCCAGGACACGGGCGCATTCGGGGAAATGCCTGTCGTAGCAGATGTAGATGCCGATGCGGGCATAGTCTGTATCAAAAACTGGAAAACCCAGCGTACCGGGCTTGAAGTAGAACTTCTCCCAGAAGGCGGGGTAGGTGTGGGGAATATGGACCTTGCGCATCTTGCCCAGGTATTTCCCGTCCATGTCAATGACCTGGGCGGTGTTGAAGTACACTCCCTCCTGCTCCATCTCGTAGACCGGAACGACCATGACCATGTTGTATTTCTTGGCCAGGGGGGCAAAGCGCTCGGTAATCGGTCCCGGCACCGGTTCCGCGGTCCGGTACCACTTGATATCCTGCTCCGCCGCGAAGTAGGGACCGTGAAACAGCTCCTGCAGGCAAAGAATCTGCACTCCCTTCTTTCCCGCCTCTTCGATCATGGGGACATGTTTGGCGATCATCGCCTCTTTGATCTCTTCGGGGGATCCTTCGTGCTTGGGATTGGAAGCCTGAATATGAGCGCATTTAATAACCCGTGGCATGGACAACCCCCTCGTGTAGCTAGGTACTTTATTGCTTATTGATACCTGATTGTACAGCAGGCTGAAATCCACCGTCAAGTTGTTTTTCATTGCCGGATTTTATTTCTCAAATATAAATTGAAATTAAAAATGAAAATTTAAACTCTTGATTTTCTTCTCAAGTCGGGCATAATAGAGCTGTGGGCAAACGGGGTATACAGGTAATCGAGCTGGCGGACTTCATGTGCCGCTGCGGAGGCAGGGATTTCGAAAAAGAAATCAAAGAGCAAGTACCGGTGGGATTGACCTGCCGTTCCTGCGGACAACGTTATTCGGTGAAAAAGAAGGAAAAGAGGACTCGGATAACGAATTTGCCCATGTCGTTCGGTTTCCGCAGCCTCTACTGGGACAAGATCGAAACTTCCGGCGGCTCGATTTATGGGGTCAGCGAGCAGGGATATGAAATCAGAGAGATCTGAAGGGGCATCATCCTAGGAGGAGAGAGATGAACACAAAGGAAATCAAAAAATTGGATCGCCAGCATGTCGTTTACAGCTGGAAGGCTCAAGGATCCGTCGATCCGATCGTGATCGACCGGGCCGAGGGCATCTACATGTGGGATACGGACGGCAAACGCTATATCGACGGTTGTTCCGGTCTGCTCAACATCAATATCGGCCACGGCAACCGCCATGTGCTGGAGGCCATGAAAGCACAGATGGAGAAGCTCTGCTATGTCTCCCCGGGATTCGGCACCGAGCCCAAAGCCCGTCTGGCCGCCATGGTTGCCGAGGTGACTCCGGCGGATCTGGATTACGTGTTCTTCACCAACGCGGGGGCCGAAGCCATTGAAAACGCCATCAAGGCGGCCCGCTGGTACACGGGACGGCACAAGATCTACGCCCGCTGGCGAAGCTACCACGGGGCTACCGCCGGGGCGATCACCCTTACCGGAGATCCGCGCCGCTGGCCCGCCGAACCGGGGATTCCCGGGGTGGTTCACTTCTTCGGTCCTCACCCTTATCGCTGCCCCTTCGGCTCCAAGGATGCGGAGGAATGCGGCGTGAAGACCCTGGAGGTGCTGAAGACCCAGATCATGCTGGACGGTCCCAAGACGATCGCAGCCATCTTCATGGAACCGATAGTCGGCACCAACGGCATCATCATTCCTCCGCAGAACTTCATGACCGGCTTGCGCCGGATCTGCGATGAAAACGGGATCCTGCTGGTTATCGACGAAACCATGGCCGGTTGGGGCCGGGCGGGCAAATGGTTCGGCATCGACAACTACGGGATCGTTCCCGACATCATCACCACGGCCAAGGGAATTACCTCAGGCTACGTTCCGCTGGGCGCGATGATCTGGAGCAAGAAGATCTGGGATTATTTTCAGGAAAATCCCTTTACGGGAGGACTGACCTATTGCGGCCACGCATTGGCCTGTGCCGCCGGGATCGCCAATATCGAGGTCTACAAAAAGGATGGTTTGATCGAGAAATCCGCCGAGAACGGGGAGTATCTCAACCGGAAGCTCCAGGAGTTGAAAGACAAGCACCCCTCGGTGGGAGACGCCCGCTGCAAGGGCCTCTGGGCCTGCATCGAGCTGACCTCGGACAAGAAGACCAGGGCGCCCCTGGCCGGTTTTGCCGACTCGGTCAAAAGCGTATCGGCGGGACTGAACAAAGTGCTGTACGAAAATGGCCTCTATCTGTTTGCCAAATGGGACTACATCTTCATCTCTCCACCGTTGATCATTACCCGGGAGCAGATCGATGAGATGGTAGCGGCTATTGACAAGGGGCTGGACTACACGGATTCCCAAATCAAATAGCCTGCCTGACCTTTGCAGTACAGGCTATTTTTGATAAGCTCGGATGGTTCGCTGCCGACTCGAGCAATAATAAAAACTCAGGAAGGATATAGAGGAGGTTTTCATGGCTGATGACCAGGATGCGGCAAAATACATTGCGGAGCTCATAGCCCGAGCGCGGAAAGCGCAGGCGGTCATCGAGTTCGCCACCCAGGAACAGGTAGACGATCTGGCCACCCGGGTCGCCTGGTCCGGAGTACGGCCGGATTTTGCGGAACCCTACACGAAGTTTTGTGCCGAAGAGACCCGCATGGGCGTACAGGCCCACAAGTACGGCAAGCAGATGACCAAGGTCAAGGGGACCTTAAGGGATATGAAGGGCAAGAAATCCGTAGGCATCGTGTACCACGACAAGGAAAGCGGTATCATCAGGATCGCCAAGCCCGTCGGCGTGATCGGCGCTTTGATCCCCGTGACCAACGGGGAGGCCACTCCCTTCGTCAAGGCGATCAGCGCCATCAAGACCCGCAACGCCGTCATCATGGCCCCGCACCCACGAGCCCAGAAGACCAACAACATGGCCGTGGTCCAGATGCGGAAAGTCTTGAAGAAAGAGGGCTGGCCGGAGGACCTGATCATCGGGGTGGAGGAAATCAGCGTTGAGAAGAGCAAGGAGCTGATGAAGCAGTGCGACCTGATCCTGGCCACCGGGGGCGGCGGTATGGTCAAGGCGGCCTACTCCAGCGGCACCCCCGCCTACGGCGTGGGCGCCGGTAACGCGGTGTGCATCGTGGATGAGGATGCGGACCTGAAGGATGCGGCGGACAAGATCATGCGCTCCAAAACCTTCGATCACGCCACCAGTTGCTCCACGGAGAACGCCATAGCCATCCACGAGAAGATCTACGATAAAACGATCAAGGAGCTGGAAGCGGTAGGCGGTTACCTGTGTAACGCCGAGGAGAAGAAGCGGCTCCAGGCCGCCATGTGGGACGAGAAGGGAGTGTTGAGCCGGGAAATCGTGGCCCAACCTGTGGAGAAGATAGCCGATCTGGCCGGCATCAAGCTTCCCAAGGGTAAGAGCTTCATCATGGTCGAGGAGACCGGCGTAGGCAAGGAGCATCCTTTCAGCGGGGAGAAACTGTCGGTGACCACCGCGTTGTATAAATGGAAGAGCTTCGACGAGGCAATCGATCTGGTCAACCGCGTCACCAGCTATTCCGGTCCCGGCCACTCCTGCGGCATCCACACCTTCAACGAGATGCACATCCGGGAGCTGTCCCACAAGGTACGGGTCAGCCGCATCATGATCCGCCAGCCCCAGTGTCTGGCCAACAGCGGCGCCTGGACCAACGGGATGCCCATGTCCATGACCCTTGGCTGCGGTCCCTGGGGCGGCAACACCACGAACGCCAACGTGACCTGGGAGCACTTGCTGAACTACACCTGGGTGTCCTACCCGATACCCTCGACCCAGCCCACAGACGAGGAGCTGTTCGGAACGATCATGTACGAGGACTGACGGTACGCATAGCAGTTATTGCCCAAGCTGCGTGCGCCGGCAGGTTTCGCAGCGGGATCCGCAATCCCAACCCCAATGGAACCTGCTGCGATATTAGTGCCTGGAAGCGGCCCGAAACCGGGTCGCTTTTTTTATGGCAGCCTGTAATGGCGTTCCTGGTTGAAGTACTATCGGCACCTCATTTTGCCGGGGTTTGAATTTCTAATCCCGTATCAAATTACCTTGAAAATTCGGCTGCAATCACCGAAATTTCAAGGTATAATTACTCCATGATAGCGCGGAAAGAAGAAATGGGTCGACTTCTGGATCTACTCATCCGGTTCCCCGTTGTAGGAATAATTGGCGCCCGTCAAGTGGGAAAAACGACCATAGCACATCAATTGGCGGAGAAAATTGGAGAGCCCACCACGTTTTTCGACCT
>Ga0315554_1002646_pt1 | contig 10181 bp, 9 predicted proteins | sample SalMarSW160370MG_FD_202114 | JGI IMG/M metagenome (GOLD analysis project Ga0315554, IMG submission 202114) | Salt marsh sediment microbial communities from the Plum Island Ecosystem LTER, Massachusetts, United States - Salt Marsh Sediment SW1603-70 ... | reverse complement strand
GATGTGCTCCTGGTGGTGGATCAGGGCTCGGGTACGACCACCGAGCGTATCCCCGGAGAACACTCGGTCTCCCACTACCTGAGCTCGGGAGCCGATCTGGTCAGTTTCTCAGGGGACAAGGTGCTGGGGGGTCCCCAGGCCGGCTTCATCGTGGGCAAGGCCGAGCTGATCCAGACCCTCTCGCGGCATCCCCTCAACCGGGTGTTTCGCCCCGGCAAGACCATCTACTCCCTGATGGAGGAAGCCCTGGTGGCCAGGCTCAACCGGACCGCGGAGCCTCCGGTGGAAACGGTGTTGAGCCTGCCCATGGAGGAGCTGCGCGCCCGGGGCGAATCCCTGCTGAGCGAACTTCCACCGGATGTCGCCCGGCTGGTCGATTCCACGGTGACTACAGGAGGGGGAAGCGCCCCGGACGAGCACTTCCCCTCCCTGTCTATCGAGCTGGTGGCGGATGAAAAGCCGGAGAAAATGCTGGCGGCTCTACGGCGGCTGGAACCTCCCATCGTGGGAACCATCGTGGATAGAAAGGTTCAGCTGAACCTGGCCACCCTGCTGCCGGAGGAGGTGCAGCTGGTCGGGGAGTCGCTGAAACGGCTGTTGGGTGGAGAATCATGAAAACCCACCAGGCGCCGCGGCGCAGGAGTCCCCAATGCACGTGATCGGGACCGCCGGACACGTGGATCACGGCAAGACCCTGTTGATCGAGGCGCTCACCGGGATCAACGCCGACCGGCTGCCTGAAGAAAAACAGCGGGGTCTGACCATCGATCTGGGATTCGCCCACTTCTTCACCCCCGAGGGGGAGCCGGTGGGGGTGATCGACGTGCCGGGCCACGAGCGTTTCATCCGCAACATGGTGGCCGGGGCCTGGTCCCTGGACCTGGCAATGCTGACCGTGGCCGCGGATGACGGGTGGATGCGGCAGTCCTCCGACCACACCCGGGTCCTGCACCTGATGGGTGTTCCCCGGCTGATCGCGGTGATCACCAAGGCGGACCTGGCTTCGCCTGAGAGGATCGATCGGATCGGCGAACAGGTGGCCGGGGAGTGCAGCCGCATCGGCTACGCCGAGGTGCCTGTCATCGCGGTTTCGGCCCGCAACGGGCAGGGGATCGACGAGCTCAAGAGTTTGATCCTCCGCGAGTTGGCGCAGCCGGCGGAGCCGGGCCGGCCGGTGGAACCGCCGTCCCCGGGTCGGGTTGTCGCCCGCCTGTACGTAGACCGGGTGTTCACCGTCAGGGGTTCCGGACTGGTGGTCACCGGAAGCCTCCGGGATGGATCGCTGCAGCGCGGACAGGAGCTGCTCCTGCTGCCGAAGCAGCGGCGGGTGCGAATTCGGGGACTGCAGTCCTACTACAAGGACCGGGAACGGGTCGAGCCGACCTCCCGGGTGGCGATCAACCTGAGCGGCGTGGACACGGGGCAGATCGCCCGGGGCGACCTGCTGTGCGAAGGAGAAGCTGCCTTCCGGGTCGTAAAGGAGTTTATCCTGCGCCTTATGCCCTCCCCGGGCAGCGACGGTGCGCCGTCCTTCAAGAGGGATATCGAGGCGGAGATCGCCGCGGGCACGGGTCATCAGATCGCCAGGCTGAACCGCTTTGCCGCGGGCAATCTGCTTCGCATCCGGCTGAACCGGGCGATTGCGCTTCAGTGGAACCAGCCGGTGGTGCTGATCCAGCACGGCGGCAGCACCATCCTTGGCGGGGGGCGCGTGCTGTGGCTCGGGAAAACCGGTAAGCAGCGGCGGCTCCGACTGACCGAGCTCGAGCCGGCCCTGAAGGCCGAACCGGGTCCGGAGGATCTGGGTCGTTTGAAGCTCGCCCTGGATGGTGCGATCGCCCCGGAAGAGGCGGAGAATCTCGAGCTGTCCGAGGACCTGCGCCGGAGTACCGTGGAGCTGGAGGGCTGGATCGTGTCGAAGGCGTACCGGGATCGGCTGGGCAGGCAGGTTCGGGAACTGGCCGCCGCTCCCGGCGGGGTGCGCACCGACGAGCTGGCCACCAAGCTGCGGGACGAACCGCAGGCACTGCTGCGCCTGGTTGCCGGCAAGCTGGCCGCAGGGGGCGGCCTCGCCTTGCGCGGCGGCATCCTCTTTCCCGATGGCGCGGAGGCGCCCCAGGTCTCCCCCATGGGCCGGCAGCTGCTCCGGGACCTCCAGGCCGGAGGTGTGCTCGGGCTGGAGCTGAGCAAGCTCAAGATCGCGGGAGCCCGGAAAGAGCTGCGCAACCTGGTCCGCGCCGATCTGGCGGTCGCCCTGGACGCAGACATCTACTACGAGAAGCAGGTCTACCTGGATCTGGTTCGCGGGTGCCTGGCCGACCTGGAGGTCGGGGGCACCTTGACGATCGCCCGGACCAAGGAGCAAACCCGGCTTTCCCGCAAATACGTCATCCCCCTGCTCAACCGCATGGAGAGGGACGGTTTCGTGAAACGAAGCGGGGATGAGCGGGTGGTTACGGGGAAACCTTAAGTAGCGGGCTCCTGCGCGTTTTCCAATCTATCCCACCACTTCTGGGTCCCGATCAGGGCTGACAGAATTCCGAGAATGATTACCCCCACCAGGATGTAGGTCAGGCGGATGCCGACGGAGGCAGCCACCGCACCCAGCAGGAGGGGGAAAGCCATGCCCCCGAGGGACACCGACCCGAACAGAACACCGCTGACGGTTCCCGGCTGATCCGGGTATAGGGCCGTGCCCCTGGCCATGAGCAGTGGAAACACCGGTGCGGTGCCCAGGCCGTAGAGCACCAGGGTAACCAGCTTAACCGGGATCCAGGGCACGGCCAGGAACACTACCAGGGAGGAGAGGGACAGGCCCATCCCCGCTTTGAGAATACGCGGGGAGGCGAAACGCTTCAGCAGCCGGGAGGTCAGCAAGCGACCGGTGATCATGCCGACCAGATAAACACCGACCACGGCGCTGGACAGGGTCAGGGGCACGCCCAGCTCGGTCTTGAAGTGTTCGGCCAGCCAGTAGGAAAAGCCCAGATCCGGGGCCACGGAGAGGAAGATCAGCAGGGCACTGAACTGGATCCTTGGATTACCCAGAATATCCGAGAGATTCTTCCAGCTGATCATTCGGCCGGTGGACCGGGGAAGAGGGACGAGCAGAATCCAGACGAACAGCAGCAGAGCCACCCCCCCGGCTTCGATAAAGGTCCATCGCCAGGACAGACCGACGGTGAAGTTCATGGCCACCAGCAGAGGCGCCGTGAAGCTGCCCAGGGCGGCGAAGGAGGTCTGCAGGGAGATGTAGCGCTCCCGCCGGCCGGGGAACATGCTCAACATGATGCTCTGGCCCACCGTACCGGCCGGCGCCCCGAAGAGGCTATAGCCCAGGATGATCAGAAGAATGACCAGGTAGGAGGCGGCGAAGCCCACGCTGACCAGGCCTATCGCCAGGATTAATGCCACCATCCCCAAGAGGAGCTTGCGGTTCAGGTAGTCCGAGGCGATCCCGGTGAGGGTGGTGCCGAACAGCGACCCCAGGGAGAGCATTGTGAAGAACAGCCCCGCCTGGGCGTAGCTTATCTGGAGATCCTCGATGATCTTGGGGATGGAGGGCCCAAGGAGGCCGATCACCATCACCCAGGTGAAGTTGGAGGCGAAGGCCAGGTAGGGCATCAGGGACAGTGCTTCAGGGCCTGCTTCACGGACCAGCCTTCGTGCACCAGGCCGACCATGGCCTCCACCACGGCCCGGGGGTTGGCGTGCTGCCAGATGTTGCGCCCGATGGCGATGCCGGCTCCCCCGGCCTGCAGGGAGCCGTAGACCTCGGTAAAGACCTGCCCCAGGTCCTCAGTCTTCTCTCCCCCCAGGATCACCACCGGTACCGGGCAGCCCTCCACCACGGAACGGAAGCTCCCCGGATCCCCGGTGTAGTAGCTCTTCACAATATCCGCGCCGATCTCCTGGGCGGCCCGGGCGGCCAGCTTCACCCCCTCCGGATCCGTGGATTTGAGATCCTTTGCCTTGGCCACGGCTTCGATCATCAGCGGCAGATTCCACCGCTCGCAGTCATCCGCCACCAACGAAGCCTGACGGATGAAGTCCCCCTCCCTGGGATGCCCGAACTTCGCGGTTACCGCCGCTGCGGCGGCCCCGTAGCGCAGGGCTGTTTCGGGAGTGGAGATCTGCTCCTCCTCGAACCCGCCCCCCAGCACCGTGAAACCTCCGCTTAGCCGCAGGATCAGAGCCGTGGAGGGAGACCACTCCTCGATCGAAGCCTTGACGAATCCCCGGGTGGTCAGCACCGCGTCGGCCCCGCCCAGAACGCAGGAGCGCATCAGGGGGGCGGGTTTGACGATCCCCGGAATCGGACCGGCGATTGCCCCGTGATCGATGGCTACGATCACCGAGCGCCCGTCGTCGGGGCGAAAGATCGAGTTCATGCGCAGGTGTTTTCCCGGATTCATGCTTCCTCCTCCAGGGGAATTTTCGCGAGTTCTGAGAATACCTCTTTTAAGCCCCTGTAGGAAGCCCGGTACAGCTCGAAGAGCCGATCGTAGAGCTCCCGCAGCTCAGGTGCCGGAGTGTAGCTCCTGCCGATCCTGACCAGGCTCTCGGAAGCCTCGGCCAGACTCTTATAGTTGCCCAAGGCGAACAGGCCGATGCAGACATCCCCCAGCAGCTCCGAGTCCTGCTCCTCAGGCACCAGGATTTTCCTCTGGGTGATGTCGGCCTTGATCTGGTTCCAGAGCGGACTCTTGGCCTGGCCGCCGGTGACCCGAAGCTCCCCGATCTCCAGGCCGTTCTCCCCCATCACCTCGATCACGTCCCGGACGGCGAATCCCACTGCCTCCACCACGGCCCGGGTCATCTCCTTGCGGCCGTGATTCGCAGTCAGCCCGATGAAAGTTCCCCGGGCGTAGGGGTCCCAGAGCGGCGCCCGTTCCCCGGCCAGGTAGGGCAGAAACAGCAGGGAGCGGGAGCCGGGAGGCACCTGGCAGATGTCCTCGAACAGGGTCTCGTAATCCAGATCCCCCCGACCGCTGATCGACTTGAACCAGGACAGGGCTTTGCCGGAGGTGGAGATGATGCCGGAGATGTTCGTGTACCCCGCGATGATGTGGGGCAGACAGAGGAGCCTGTTGTCTTCGACCGGTCGTTCGGCGCAGAGGTTGATGCCCTCCGAGGTCCCGGCCCGGTCGCAGGCCCTTCCGGGCCTCACCGTGGCTGTTCCCAGAAGGGTCATAACAAAATCAGGACCGCCGGCGAATACGGGGGTACCCGCCGGGATGCCCAGCAGCTCCTCCGCCTCCTTGCGCACTTCCCCCACAGCTTCCCCCGGGCGGATGAAGGGCGGGAACTTGTCCGGATCCATTCCGAGCTTCTCGATAGTCCCGGCTGTCCAGATGTAGGGGGTGAACTGCTCCGAGGGCAGAACCGTATAGGCTTTCCCCGTCAGATACAGATCTATAAACTCCGGGCAGGTACAGAAATGCCGGGTCCGTTGGTACAGCTCGGGTTTGTTTCTGTAGACCCACAGGGCCTTGGGCAGGTAGAAGGTGGGATCCACGTACCGCCCCGTGACCTCGGCGATCATGCGGGCCTCTTCCACCCCCCGGCGGTCCATCCAGGTCATGGCGAAATCCAGGGGTTCGCCCTTGGATCCCACCGGCACCAGGGTCGGTCCATTGCCGCTGACCACCAACGCCTCGATCCCGCGGTCGTGCCCTGAGGTCCCGGGCAGCTCCAGCTGGGCCGTCACCAGGGAGAGGGAGGAGACCCAGTTGTTGGCATCCGCCTCGTGCATCAGGGGATCGTCCCGGTCGTTTAGGTGCACCGGCACTTCCGCCCGGGAGCGAAGGTGACCTGAGTTGTCGAAGATGCCCCCCTTCAGGACGGAGGTGCCGATGTCGAAGGTCAGAATCACGCTTCGTGGTCCAGCAGAACCCGGTAGGTGGTGGAGGTCATGGCCGCCTTGATGCCCTCCTCCAGGCCGGAAAAGGGAACCTTGCGGCTGATCAGGGAGCTGACGTCGATCTTCCCGAAATCCAGCAGACGCACGGCCCGGAGGAAATCCTCCTCCGTGCGGCCCTCGCTTCCCGTCACCAGGATTTCAAACTTGTGAATCGAATTGGCGTCCGTAGGCAGGGACAGCTTCTCGTTGTAGGAGGTGTAGATGTTGATCCTACCATTGTTCGCCGTTGCCTCGAAGGCGGACTGCAGGGCCGTCGCAGCCGGAGAGGTCACCACACAGGCATCCACCCCCCTGCCCTCGGTTTGGTTTCTAACGACTGCGGGCAGATCTTCCCGGGTGGGATCGACGGTCAGGTAGGCGCCCAGCCGGGAGGCTGCCTTCAGACGCTCCGCGTCCGGATCGGACATGAAGATGCGGGCGCCCATGCACAACCCCACCATCAGGTGCATCATCCCCATGGGCCCGGCACCGACGATCAGCAGATCCTCGGCCAGGGACAGTCCGATCTTCTTGAGCGAGCGGATACAGCAGGCCACGGGTTCCGCGAAGGCGGCCGCCTCCAGGGGGAGCGCTTCGGAAACCGGGAAAACCTGTTTAGAGGACACGGCCCGATACTCGCCGAAGCCGCCGAGAATCCTCTTCCCGTCCTTGTAGCGGTTGGCGCAGAGGTTCGAGGCGCCGGTGCGGCAGTAGTAGCATTCCCCGCAGCGGCTCACCAGGTCCAGGGCCACCCGGGCTCCGGGCTTCAGCTCCTCCCGCAAGAGCCCCACTTCCTCTCCGATCTCCTCGACGATTCCGGAGGCTTCGTGCCCGGGGATCACCGGGTAGCTGAACTTCATCTGTCCGGTGTACATCCGCTGCTCCAGGGTGCAGATCCCGCAGTATTTGAGCCTTACCAGGACATCCCGGCTGCCGATCGCGGGTTTTTCGACCTCCCGGATTTCAAACCGCTCCGGCGCCGTCAGAACGCCCGCCTTCATTGCGGTACCTCGCTGCGGTGGTTCTCGTTATAGAATTTGCAGATCCCCGTGTAGCGGCAGCTTCTGCACTCCTCGCCGGGACAGGCCTGGAAATTACCCACCCGTTCCAGCTGGTCGATGTGCCACTCCAGATCATCGATATAGGCCTCGATGCGTTCCCTGCGCTTCATCGCCTCCCGCCACTTCTCACGGTAGCGGGTCAGGAGCCGGAGGCGGCTCTTCTCCCCCGAAGGATCCTGCCGGGACAGGGCGAAGATTTCCCGGATCTCCCCCAGGCTCAGGCCGTAACTTTTGAGCTGCTGGACCCTCTGGAGATGGAGAAGGTCCTTCTGTGAGTAGCGGCGATGCCTGGCCTGGGGCCGGCGGGGAGCGGAGAGGATGCCCAGCTCCTCGTAGTAGCGAATCGTACGGGCGGTTACCCCGGCCTTCTGGGCCAGCTCCCCGATGCGGTAATGGGTCCGCCGCTTCTGCGCGCCCTGCGTGTTCCGCGTGTTCTGCGTTGTCTGGCTCAACATCACCTATCCTTCCAAACTTAACGTGTTACGTAAAATAAATTCTATGTTATATTTAGCCGGTTGTCAAGATGCGGTGCGCCGAGCGTACCGCGTACCACACCGGGCGCTGCTTCCGCGCGCTTCGCGAGTTGGTTTTTAGATCAACCATTCATGAGCAGGCTCGATTTTTATCACCTGCCCTTGAAACACTAAGGAAACTAGCAAAATTTAAAGATTTTCTTGCAATTTTCCCCGATCAACGCGCACGCTAATGGGTGAAACTGGAAAATTTAAAGGGTTCCTTTAAATTTTGCTAGAAAGTTGAGGGTTTTCGGTGGTCTACAAACCTGATTGGGTCAAAATGATTCAGTTTCAGGAGTGTCTGTTCACACCGCCGGCACTCCGGTAGAATCAGCCCATGAGCGACAGCATCGTAGCCAACTATCACTGCCACTCCCGCTTCGACGACGGTCACGGGGAGCTGGAGGAGTACGTCCAGGCAGCCCTCCGCAAAGGCCTGCACACGCTGGGATTCGCCGGCCACGCCCCTGTGCCCTTTGCCTGCGACTGGACGATCCCCTCCCCTTTGTTGCCCGAATACCTCGACACGGCTCATCGGCTTCAAAACGCCTACAGGGACAGGATAGAGCTGCTCGTGGGTCTGGAGGTGGATTACATTCCCGGGATCATCGCCCCCACCGCGGCCTGGATCCGAGCCCTGAACCTGGATTTTACAGTAGGTTCGGTGCACTTCATCGGCCGCCTGGCCAACGGCGAGCTGTGGGGCGTCGACGGTCCGCCTGAGGAGCTGGAAAGGGGTGTAGCGGAATCCTTCGGCGGGGATATTCGCAGAGCCGTGGAGGAGTACTACCGGCGCCTGACCGCCATGGTCGGCACGGCTCCGCCGGACATCATCGGCCATTTCGACGTGGTCAAGAAGAACAACCTGGGGGACAGGTATTTCCCGGAAGACACGCCCTGGTACCGTACCGCGGTAAGCCAAACCCTGGAGGCGGTAGCCGCCTCCCCCTGCATCCTGGAGATCAACACCGGCGGAATCGTACGGGGCACCAGCGGTGCTCTCTACCCCTCGGAGTGGATCCTGGTCGAGTGTCTGAAGCGGGGAATCCCGGTCATGATCAACTCCGACGCCCACCGCCCCGACCAGTTGGACGGCTACTACGGCGAGGCTGTCACCATCCTGAAAGAGATCGGGTTCCGGGAGCTCACCCAGATCGGCGGAGAGGGACGCCGCAGGGCGGCACTGTAGTCCGACAGCTCCAGTCGGACTACGCTCCGGGCCAGCGGCTCAGCACCTCTCTGCGCAGAGAGGCAATCCCGCCACTGCCCCCGGGAAGGGCGTAGCCGACCAGGGCATGCCAGGCCGACCGGGCGGTTGCAAGCCGTCTATGGGTACGGGGGACCGCATCGGTGATCAGCACGAAGTGGGTGACCTGGATCTTCTCCAGGGTGCGATCCGGCAACAGCGACTGCAGGAGCCGCAGGAACCAGACGTGCTCGATCTGTACAGCGGCACAGCCCGTGCGGTCGAACAGCTCGATCCTTTCATCCCGGCTCGCAATCAACCGCTCGTGGGTCAGGATCGGAGCCGGACGCAGGGTAACACCCCGGCTTACGGCCACGTCGTGCAGCAGAGACGACAGTTCCGGTCCACGGCGTACAACCGCCGGGACTACACCGTCGAAGGCGACATCACCACTGCTGAGAACCAGGTCGCCTCTCTGTAGGGAAGGGTCCAGGGCACCGGCACAGCCGATATCGATGATATCCGAGATTCTCCCGTTGCGAAGCCGCTCCAGGAGCTGCCGACCGGGTTCGCGTACACGCCTGCCCATGCCGATCCAAAAACTGGTTATACTCCGCTCCCCTACCCGCCCGCGGAATCCGTTCGAGGCGAAGGCGGCGGTCAGGCGGGTCGGCCCTCTCCATCCGCTACCGGCGGCGGACTCGATCAAACCGAGGGGCGGAACGCGCAGGAACAGGATCTCCCCCGGCGGCTCGCCCACCCTCAACCTGCAGCCCCGCCCATCCGGACACTCATGGCGATCTCGTCGCAGTCCTCCAGCCGGGGACACTCCAGACATTCCCGCCACAGCTTCCTGGGGAACTTATCCTTGGGTTGAACCGAGAAACCGAGTTGGGAGAAGAACTCCACAGCGCAGGTCAGGGTGATGACTTCGGGGAATCCCTGTGACCGGGCTCGCTCCAGGAGCTCCTCCACCAGCCCCTTGCCCACACCGCTACCCTGGAAGCGGGGATCCACGGCCAGGGCTACGATCTCCGCGCTGTCGGTCCAGAGGGGAAACAGGGCGCCGCAGCCGGCCAGTTCGCCGCTCTGCGATTCGGCCACGATAAAGCTGGCCAGCATGGTCACGATCCGGTACTTGCTCCTGCGCAGCATCTGCCCCGACTCGGCCGCCGAATTTACCAGCTTGAAGATCCCCTCCACGTCCCTCACGGTTGCGGAGCGGTACCTGGCCTGTTGCTTCGTCCCTTGCATAAGTTTAAAGACTCCCGCGTTTTTCGGGCCGTGGTTGTCCGCAGCGGTGGTGCCACGGCGGCTGCGACCAGAGCAGTCACTTTCAATCCTCGCCGAACAGCTCCACCACCTCCCCGGCGGAGGTGGATCCGATCACCGTGCGGCAGAAGGCCTGGCTCTTGGTGATGCGGGCGATGTCGGCCAGAGCCTCGATGTGGGGACCGGACTGATCCGGGGGGGCCAGCAGCATAAAGAAAAGCTTCGACGGGTTGCCGTCGATGGCC
>Ga0315554_1002644_pt1 | contig 10183 bp, 8 predicted proteins | sample SalMarSW160370MG_FD_202114 | JGI IMG/M metagenome (GOLD analysis project Ga0315554, IMG submission 202114) | Salt marsh sediment microbial communities from the Plum Island Ecosystem LTER, Massachusetts, United States - Salt Marsh Sediment SW1603-70 ... | reverse complement strand
ACTCCGATGGTAAAAACGCCAGAGGGCGCTGGTACGGCTTTTTCGCTGAGGCGCGCCCCACCCTTTCCCTCCACGAAGGAGAGCTGCGCCAGCTCTGGGCGCACGGCATCTATGAGAACGAATACGTTAAAGAGGACAGTAAATGGAAGATAAAGAAGCTCCACTTCTTCCTGAACTTCCGCACCCCTTATGAGGACGGCTGGCTGAAGACCCCGGTGGTCGGCCACAGCGGCCCCAGCGCCGATGTCCCCCCGGACGCTCCCCCCACCACCTGGCGCCCCTACCCTTTCGGCTATCATTTCCCCGTCCACTTCAAGCACCCCATTACCGGCAAATAGAGGTTTATTGATGGATTTAGCGGAGCTCGAAAAGCAGGTGACCCGTCTGGAGGACATCCAGGCTATAGAAAACCTCCAGCGCATGTACGGTTACTATTTCGATACTTCCAGATACCAGGAGGTCATCGACCTCTTTTCCGAGAATACTGAGTCGGTGGAGATTACCGACCACGGCGTATTCCGCGGCAAGGAGGGCGTTAACCGTATGTACGCCGGCATGGTGGGCATGGAGCGGCCCGGCTGGATGTTCTTCGAGGTGATGCAGTCGCAGGGGGTTATCGATATCGCCCCGGACGGCAGGACCGCCACCGGCCGCTGGTACACCCCGGCTTTCGAGTGCCGTCCCTTCGGCGGGACGAAAAAACAGACGTGGGAGTTCGGCGTCTATAACAACGGGTACGTTAAGGAAAACGGAAAGTGGTACTTCAAGAAGCTACACTGGAACCTCATCTACTGGACGTCTTTCGAACGGGGCTTTCTCAAGGCGCCCAAGCTCTCGGACACTCCCTTTCCCCACGCCGACGCCCCCGCCACCGCTTATCACCCCTATCCCTCCGGCTACCATGTCCCCTATCCTTTTAAGCACCCGGTCACAGGTGAATAACAGAAAGGTAGTGAATCATGAATATTGGAGAGCTTGAAAAACAGGTACAGCTCCAGGAGGACATCCAGGAAATCGAGTACCTGCAAAAGATATACGGCTATTACTTCGATAACAACATGTGGGCGGAAATCGTTGATATTTTTTCGGATAACGCCGAGTCCGTGGAAATCGCCGACCACGGTGTGTTTTATGGCAAAAAGGGCATCCGCCGTATCTACTGGGACATGTTCGCCGGCGGCGGTGCTCCCCGGCAGTCCCCCGCCTGGATGCAGTTTATCGTCATGCAGATCGGCGGCGTCGTTGACGTCTCCCCCGACGGGAAGTCCGCCCAGGGCAGGTGGCAGACCTGGCTCTTTGAGGCCAAGCCCTATGGCGCTTTCCCCCGCGCCGAATACCTGCACGGCTATTACGAAAATAAATACGTTAAGGAAAACGGCAGGTGGCTGTTCAGCAAGCTGCACTGGAACAATACTTTTTGCAGCCCCGTCGAGGACGGCTGGCTTAACCTGCCCCTGATGGGCTGGATGGGCTTACCAGACGCCGACGAGCCCCCCTCGGCTTTCCACCCCTACCCGTATTTCAGGGGCAACGTCCCCTATCACTTCAAGCACCCGGTAACGGGGGAGTAGAAGAAATTACATACTCACTATGTTTATCGCTTTAAGCGGGCAGGCACGGGTGCAGTCCCCGCAGGCCCGGCAAGCGAACGGCTCCGTCATCGGTATTGAAAACGGCTCTTCCTGTTTGAGCAGCTTCGAGGAGCACGCCAGCGCCGCGACGCATACCCCGTTCTCGCACTGGCCCGGCCGGCATTTCTTGAAATCTATGAGCGCCACTTTCCTGGACATGACTGGTCAATACCTTTAAAGCCCACGGCTTTAGCAGCCGGAGCTTCAGGTGGGGCGATAGCTCCCCGCGCTTTCGCCGGCGCTCTTGCTGAATACCGAGCAGATCATTCGCTGTGGTTTCTTGGTCCCGCATTTCGGGCACGCCACTTCGTCATCGCTGGCTGATATCGACCGGAACTGCTCGAACTCTTCGCCGCATTTCCGGCATTTATATACGTATATAGGCATTATTTCTCCTCTATCGCTCCGCTATCAGTCTATCGGTAAAACGATCCCTGAGTATGTGATTTTTATCATAACGGATTTGACTTAGCCTCCGCTTTCATATATTCTTTTTATTGACTCCATATTCAATTTTATCTAAAGTTGCTTCAGGAGGCAAGTCATGGCTAAGAACGCCACCGTGAAAACGATTAAAGAAAGCGCCAGGGAGACGAGAGTCGCCCGCGAATGTGACGTTGTCGTGGTGGGCGGAGGGCCCGGCGGCATCGGCGCGGCTGTCTCGGCTGCCCGCAACGGCGCGGATACCGTCCTCATCGAGCGCTACGGCCACCTCGGCGGTATGGGCACCGGTGGCCTGGTCACCATCATCCCCCAGCTTACCGATTACACCGGCAAGCAGCAGATTATCGGTATAACCCAGGAGTGGATTGACCGACTTATTACCCGCAAGGCAGTAGATATGCCCAAGAAAGAGCACTGGGGCTCGATGGATAAGGAGCTGGTCAGGTACTACTTCGAGCGCAGTTTTTTCTATACACGTCTTGACCGGGTGGTCTATGCCGCGCTTATCGACGCCGAAATTTCAAAAATAATCCTCAATGAAATGGTTGAAGAAGCTGGCATCAAAGTTTTCTTACACGCCTGGGGCACCGAGCCTATCATGGAGGGCAATCACTGTAAGGGCGTTATCTTTGAGAGCAAGTCCGGTCGGCAGGCTGTCCTGGCGAAGGTCGTTATCGATTCCACCGGGGACGGCGACCTCTTTCCTTATGCCAATATCGAATGTGAAACCGATATCCCGGCCCATTTCCGCATCGCTAACCTCGCCGTCTGCTTTTGGATTGCCGGGGTAGACTATAAAAAGGCGATGGATTTCCGCAGGAACAATATGAAGGAATTCATGGCGCTGATGCGCAAAGCCAATGAATACGGCGGACAGGGCGGTTTTATGACCAGCAACCTGCCCGACCAGGAATCGGTAATGTGGTTCCACAGCCGTTACCCGAACAAGAGCCAGATTGACGTAGAAGAACTTACCCGCGTTGAATTTCTGGGACATAAAATCGCCGGCAAGACGATTGAGTTCTATCGCAAGAACGTGCCGGGTTTTGAAAAGGCTTTCCTCGTGCTAACCGACCCGCAGCTCGGCACACGCTCCAGCCGCCGCATGGTCGGCGTGTACCAGCTTGTCGAGAAAGACCTCGCTGATAACCAGCCGTTCGAGGATACCATCGCCATCTTCCCTGACCTCGACCGCGGCCAGGAGTCGCTGGACCATCCCAATATGTATATCCCCTACCGCGCCCTCCTGCCGAAGAACGTGGACAATTTCCTGGTGGCCTGCCGCGCCTTCTCTTCCGATAAGCATGTCCAGGACTACTTCAATCTCATCCCGCACTGCATCGCTTTCGGCGAGGCGGCCGGCACGGCTTCGGCTATGGCTCTCAGCGCGGGCGTCGGCGTCAAGGACGTGGACATCAAGGCCCTCCAGAAGCAGCTCGCCAAACAGGGCGTTCCCCTGCCGGACGTCACTAAAAAGGTCGACTATAAATACGAAGGCCCTCCATTAGTTTCCGCTTCCTTTATCCCGCCCCACTAAATTACCTCTCCCCTTCAGGTTCCCCCTCTCCGTTAACGGAGAGGGGGTCAGGGAGTGAGGTCGGAGGCCAGATATGTCAGCTAGGAATGCCTTGAGGTCCATCACCGAGCCCTCCCGCAAGCTTAAAGTCGTCCGTGAGGCGGACGTGGTTGTGGTGGGCGGCGGGCCCGGCGGCGTCGCCTCCGCTGTCAGCGCCGCCCGCAACGGTGCCAGGACCGTCCTCATCGAGCGCTACGGTCACCTCGGCGGCATGGCTACCGGCGGCCTGGTCAATATTATCCCCAATCTCGCCGATATCTCCGGCCGGCAGCACGTTTACGGCATTACTCAGGAGATGCTCGACCGTCTTGGTAAGCGGGGTGGGACTTCCTATCCCGCGAAGAAAGACTGGGGCACCGCCGATAAAGACGTGGTCGATTTCTACCAGGATGCCAACCTGGGCTGGTTCTACCTGCGTAAAGGCTCGGACGGCCGACCGAGGGTCCTGTATAGCGCCGTCGTTGACCCCGAGATACTGAAAGATGAGTTCAACGATATGGTGCTGGGGTCGGGGGCGGAGCTTTTCCTGCACTCCTGGGGCACGCGCGCCATCGTCGAAGGCAACACCGTTAAAGGCGTCATCTTCGAAAGCAAGTCCGGCCGGCAGGCCGTCATGGCGAAGGTCGTTATCGATTCCACCGGCGACGGCGATATCTTCGTTTCCGCCGGCGCCGCGTTTGACAACGAGTGCGATAACAAGCGCCGTACCGCCTGGCTGGCTCTGGTCTGGTGGGTGACCAACGTCGACCTCAAGAAGTACGACGATTTCAAAGCCTCGCAGCCGGAGACCTTCCGCGAGCTGATGCAGGAGCTGACGAAGCTGGGCGGCTATCCCGGTTTCTTCAAGAGCGTCCTGAAGAACATGCCGGATACCGTCTGGTACCACTGCATGCAGCCGCAACCGGAACGCACGGACGCCATGGACATCGAGCAGTTGACGCGGATAGATATTACCGCCAGGAAAAGGGCTTTATTGACCTATGAGTTCATGAAAAAGCGCGTGCCCGGCTTTGAGAACAGCTTTATCATGCTCACCGCCCCGCAGCTCGGCACTCAGGGCGGCCGGCGCGTTATCGGCGAGTACACTTTAACGGAAAAGGACCTGGAGTCGGACGAGGTCTTCGAGGACACCGTGGCCGTCCTGGCTAACAACGACTACGGTGAGATTTCTTTGAAGCACCCCGCCCTCTGCGTCCCCTATCGCTGCCTCGTGCCGCAGACCGTGGACGGCCTGCTGGTGGCCTGCCGCGCCTTCTCCTCGTCGGACACCATCAACGAGACCTTTAACATCATCCCGCACTGCCTCGCCTATGGCCAGGCGGCCGGCGCGGCGGCGGCTTTAGCCGTTAAAACTGGCGTCCCGCCGCGCCGGGTGGACTATAGAGTCCTGAGGGATACGCTGCGCAAGCAGGGCGTGAATATCCCGGAAGCCGCTAAAACGAAAAAGGAAACACCATCCGCCACCGGCGGCAGGTCGAAGGACTTTTATTATCAGAAGTACCGCGGCCCGGATAGATAGGAGACCGTTCCATGGATGAATTCCATCACGGCAAGTACATCGTTACCCGTCCCAAAGAAAATATAGCCGTCCCTAAATGGGGCGGTAATCTGTCCCCGGAGACCAGCACCCGCGTCATGTACCTTGATAGCGATGTCATTCCCGGGGCGTTCTACGTTGAGTGCGTCTGGTTCTGGCCCACCGATAAAGAGGATAAAGCCAGCCCCGCACCCCACACCCACGATTACGATGAGGTCATCGGATTTTTCGGTACCGACCCTAATGACACTAACGACCTCGGGGCGGTGATTGAGCTGTATATTGACGGCGAGCAGAATGTAATGAACCAGACCTTCCTGGCTTTTATACCGGCGGGTGTCATCCACAATCCGCTAAACATTCTCAGGATTACCCGGCCGGTCTTTCACTTCGCCGCCGCCACCGGCAAGTCATACGGCGGCCGGAGCAAATAAGCTGTCAGCTAAACACTGACCGCTATCCGCTTCTTCACGTATTCATGCCCCAGGTCGAAGGCCTTGATATTTATCTCCCCCACTTTCTCCTTGAACCGCGCCAGTATCGCTTCTTTGGCGAACTCTTCTTTTACCGGCATCAGCCCCGTCCCGAACAAGGCCCCCAGCATGACCACGTTGGCGGACTGCAGGCTCCCCGCCTCTTTAGCCAGTCCGCTGGCGTCCAGCGTGATGATGCGGCCGGTGACTCTCTTAAGCTTCTCGATTATCTGGTCCTGGGCGGGATACCCGCTCTTGCCCAGGTAAAACGTGTAAGGCAATACCGTGGTCGTGTTGAGCACCACCACGCTGTTCTTCGCTAAATAACTGATATTTCTCAGCGCCTCCGAGGGCTCCACCGCTATCAGGACGTCGCATTTGCCCTCCGGCGTCATGGGGGCTATGGCGCTCCCGCCCAGCCGCAGGTTGCTGAACACCGACCCTCCCCGCTGTGCCATCCCCAGCACCTCCGAGCCTTTTACCGCCACTTTCCCCCTCACCGCCGCGTTTCCCAGCAGCTCTGATACCAGGACGACTCCCTGTCCCCCCACCCCGCATATGATGATATTGATTTCGTTCTTGGTCGCGGTTTTCGTTGCCATCTTCAACTCCTGTTGTTTCCTGCCCCCTGACCCCTCGCCAAATTCACTTTTATTCGTACTCATCTTTTCCCACCCTTACCGCCCTCGCGCCATCCGCTTCTTACCTTTCATCTTTCCCTCTCCCATCCTGGGAAAGGGACCAAGGGTGAGGGCAAATCCCTTACTCTCCCGGTTTTATAGCGTCGTGAGGGCATACCTGCGCGCAGACCCCGCACCCGGGGCACCCCGCGATGTCTATCGCCGCTTTGCCTTTTTCCGTTATCAGCGCCGGGCACCCGAGCAGGTTGATGCATATCCGGCAGTCGCATTGCAGGCAGCGACCGGCCTCTCTCATCGCCGCCTCCCTGGTGAGTCCCTTCTCGACCTCTCTGAAGTTGCTTGTTCTCTGCCCGACGGGCAGCGTCGGCATGGCGGCACGGGGCTCCTGGTAGACGCCCCACGTGTCCATGATTATCTGGCTTTCGAAGACGCCCTCGCCTTCGCGCCCTTCATCGAGCGGTTCGCCTTTAAAATACCTGTCTATCGATTTGGCGGCTTTCCGGCCCGCCGCCATGGCCTGTATGACGGTAGCCGCCCCCGTGACCGCGTCCCCGCCCGCGAATACCCCCTTTACGCTGGTCGCGAGCGTGACCGGGTCGGCTTTGATGAATCCTTTATCTACCGCCCCCTTCATCTCTCCCGTCATGAACGAAAGCTCCGGCTCTTCCCCGACCGCCGCTATGATGAGCCCCGTATCGATGACGAACTCCGAGCCTTTTATCGGCTCCGGCCTTCTCCTTCCGCTGGCGTCCGGCTCCCCGAGCTTCATCTTCAGGCATTCGAGTCCGGCCACTTTTCCATTCTTTACCACGACCTTATTCGGGCCCGAAAGCAGCGTCAGCTTTACGCCTTCGTGCTCGGCTTCCGTTACTTCCTCGGCGATGGCGGGCATTTCCGCTCTCGACCGCCGGTAAACGATATTTACATCTTTAAAGCCGAGCCTCACGCATGTCCTGGCGCAGTCTATGGCTACATTGCCTCCCCCCACAACCACCACGTTTTCCTCCGCGTTTATCTTCTCGCCCGTGTTGACCTTGTATAAAAATTCCGTTCCGTCGATGACGCCGCCGGCGTGCTCGTTCTCTACACCCAGGCTCCGGCCCCTGTGCGCCCCCACCGCGATAAATACCGCGTCGTAGTCCTTCCTCAGGTCTTCCAGCTTGATGTCCTTCCCCACCCTGGTGTTGAGCTTTAGCTCCGCCCCCAGCCTCTCGATGATGTCCGCCTCCCCGTTCAAAATACCCCGCGGCAGGCGGAACTCCGGGATACCCACCGCCATCATGCCACCCAGTTTACCGAGCGCTTCGTATATCGTGACTTTGTATCCGGCTTTGCGCAGGTCGTAGGCCGCCGTCATACCCGCCGGTCCCCCGCCCACTATCGCCACTCTCTCTTTCTTTTCCGCCTCAGTGCTGTAGTCTTCTTTGTATTTCCCATATTCGGTCGCCGCGCGCTTGAGGGCGTTTATCGCTATCGCCTCCTCGACCTCTCCCCGCACGCACTCTGTTTCGCAGGGCCGCGTGCAAATCCTCCCGATGATTCCGGGGAAGGGCAGCGCCTGTTTTATCAGCGCCAGCGCCTCGTCGAACTTGCCTTCTTTTATCAGGGTGATGTACCCCCGTATATCGATGTGCATCGGGCAGGTCGCCTGGCAGGCTGGTGCGGTGCCGGCGACGCATTTTTCCGGGTCGACCACGTACGGGACGGTCTTTTCGCCGGCCCGGCGCTTTTCTCTCTGGTCGAGGATACTGCAGAGCCGCCGCGCCACGATTACCGAAGGCCCCTTAAAATTTATCGCCTTTTCCATTACGTCTATCAGCTTCGGCAGGTCGAACGCATCGACCACCTCCACCATTTTTACCCCGCTGGCGCGGGCGATGTCCTCTATCTTTATGTCCGTGGCGACGTCCCCGCTGGCGCCCGGGTGCGGCTGAAAGCCCGTCATGCCCGTGGTCGAGTTGTCCATCACCACCATTGTGATATTGGCCTTGTTGTAGACGGCGTTTATCATCGGCGGTATGCCCGAGTGGAAGAAAGTGCTGTCCCCGAGGTGCGCCACCACCGGAGCTTCCTGCACGTGGGCGAACCCGTTGGCCAGCCCGAAGGCGCCGCCCATGCAGATGGCTACGTCGTCCGCGTTGAGCGGCGGGTTGGCGGAAAGCGCGTAGCACCCGATGTCCCCCGTCTTTACCGGCTCGACGCCGGTCTCCCTCCGGTAGCGATTCATGGCGATATTGATGGCGTAGGCGCTGGCACGGTGCGGGCACCCCGCGCACATGGTCGGCGGTCTCAGGGGCAGCAGCGACGCCGCCTCTTCCTTTATCCTGTCAATCTCGGCGAAGTCTATCGGGGGTTTGGCCCCGGTGAGCTTGCTCAACGCTTCGGCTACCTGCCTCGTCGAAAGCTCGCCCGCCAGCGCCAGGAGGTCTTTACCGTGTACTTTCACGTTTATGTCCGCGTCCTTGGCGATTACTTTGACCTCGTCTTCCACGAACGGTTCGAGCTCTTCCACCACCAGGACCTCAGGCACGGACTCGAGGAGCCGCTTCGTCAGTTTTTCGGGCAGCGGGTACGGCGTGCCTATCTTCAGTACGGATACTTTATCCTCCAGCCCCATCCACCGTATCGCTTCGAGGGCGTAGCCGTAAGATATCCCGTTAGCTATCACGCCCAGCCTGGCGCCTTTTTTCAGCGTTAAGTGATTACAGGGCAGCGTGTCCATCGCCTCCTTAATCTTCGCCATTCTCTGTATCAACAGCCGGCGGTTGATGCGGAAGTTGGCGGGCAGGCACACCAGCTTCTGGAAGTTCCTGGTAAATTTGCCCTGCCGCTTTTGCCCCTTTATTCCCCCCAGCACCACGTCGCTGCGGGCGTGCCCTATGCGCGTTACCGACCTCACCATGAACATCTGCCCGACCTCTTCCGAAAGCCGGTACGCGTCCACCATCATGTCTTTGGCTTCCTGGGCCGTCGCCGGCTCGAACACCGGTATATAGCACTGCCGCGCGATGTACCGGTTGTCCTGCTCGTTCTGGCTGCTCCACTGGCCGGGGTCGTCCGCGGAAATCAATACCAGCCCGCCCAGCCCGATATAGCTGGCGGACGTCAGCGCGTCGTGCGCCACGTTCACGCCCACGTGCTTCATAATCGCCAGCGAGCGCAGCCCGCTCATGGCGCCGGCCATGGCTACTTCCAGGGCTACCTTCTCGTTGACCGACCACTCGGCGTACATGCCGGCGGCTTTAGCGTTGTTCACCAGCGTCTCGGTTATCTCGCTGGAAGGCGTGCCGGGGTAGGACGCCACCACCTGCACCCCCGCCTCTATCGCGCCCCTGGCTATGGCCTCGTTCCCCAGCATGAACAGCGTGGCGCCGGGGGCGTCGGACGTTATCGTTATTTCCGTTGCTGTGCTCAAGGTATTCCTCCTGGCCGGAGCGCGGCCCGCTCCGGGTATAATCTGAATATTTCGAGGGATTTCCGGGGAAAAAGATATCTACTCAAATATATTTTACACGTTTGTGCTTCAGCTTGGCAAACACTTGACAATAATACACGGTCGATGTATTATCATGTCATTTGAAAAGGAGTTATCAAATGAATATCAAAGACTTCGCGGAAAAGTTCATCAGGGCGGAGGACGAGGCATGGAAGAACGATGATATCAAACCACTGCAAGACATGGAGCACCCGGATGTCGTTTATCATTTCTACTTTCTGGGCGCGGATATCGTGGGGTTCGAGGCGCATAAGCAGCAGATTGTCGATTCCAAGGCTTCGTACTCCGATATCAAACAGGATTGGGAGTACCTTACCGGCGAAGGCAACCTCTTTGCGATGCTGTATAAAGCGCGCTATATCTCCAACGGCACGGTCCCCGGTCT
>Ga0315554_1002643_pt1 | contig 10185 bp, 8 predicted proteins | sample SalMarSW160370MG_FD_202114 | JGI IMG/M metagenome (GOLD analysis project Ga0315554, IMG submission 202114) | Salt marsh sediment microbial communities from the Plum Island Ecosystem LTER, Massachusetts, United States - Salt Marsh Sediment SW1603-70 ... | reverse complement strand
GGCGATGGCTGGCTTGAACCCAACGGCCGGGCGCGCGCCCTACGCGATCTCAAAAGCCGGGGTTTCGCTCCTCACTGAAATCGTCGCACAGGAACAAAAGGGGAGGGGCATCACCGTCAATGCCATCGCCCCGAGCATCATCGCTACACCTGCAAATCTCGTCTCGATGCCTGACGAGGATTCGAGCAAATGGGTGAAACCGGAAGAGATCGCCGATCTTATCTGCTATCTCTGTTCGCCAGCTGCCGGAGCCATCACAGGTACGACCTTCAAGGCTTACGGCGGGGTGTGACAGCCCGTATTGATTTTGTTCTCCGCTTTCGATATTTTGCAGTGTGAACGCTCCATTGTGTGTCCCATTGCGGAAGCGATACTGTCAACGTACAGGAATCCAGCAAGGCAGGCGAGAGTCACGCTTGCCTTTTTCATTTAACGAAAGATCGAACCATGACGCTGAGCGAGAAGCTCGACATTGACCTGAAAGATGCGATGAAGAGCGGCAACAGGACCAAGCTCGAGACTCTCCGGTTGATCCGGGCCCACCTCATTGAGCTTTCGAAGCGTGGGACGGGGAAAGAAATTACTTCAGACGAGGAACTCTCCGTTCTCACCGGAGCAATCAAGAAACGAAAAGAAGCCATTGAGCTCTACGAGAAGGGTGGGAGGATGGATCTTGCAGACCAGGAGCGCCGGGAGCTTGACATCATTACAGCGTATCTTCCGAAGCAAATGAGTCCGGAGGAGGCAGGAGAGGTTGTGCAGAGAATCATCGGGGAAACGGGGGCAAGCTCTCCGAAGGACTTCGGCAAGGTGATGCCGCTGGCGATGAAGGAGCTGAAAGGAAGAATAGACGGCAAGGCGGTTCAAGAGATCGTCAAAGCGAGACTGGGAGGCTGACCATGATAATCGACCTGTTGATCCTTCTTCCCCTTATCGGCTTCGGTGCACTCGGGTATCGGGATGCATCAGCGAGGAAACTTGTAGCGATAGCTGTATGCATTATTGCGATGTTTGTTGCGCAGCTCTTGATGCACGATGTCGCAGGGCTCCTGATCAGCTTGCTCCACGCCCAACCAGCGTCGGCGCCGGAAGCGGCCTATTTTTGGATCTTCACGATGCTCCTTCTCTTGCAGGCGATCCTCTACCGGTTCGTAGCCCACAACTACAAGTTCGGAGGCATCATCGATCGGATCGTCGGTGTCGTTCTTGGATTGGCCGAGGGACTGCTGATCATCAGCGTTGTCATCTTCATCCTGACGATGCAAGGCCCCCCCTCGCGAAGGACCTTGTGGGACACCCGACTCTATCATCCCGTTGCGTCCATCGCGCCGCGCACCATGGACTTTTTCTCGAACCTTTTGCCGAGTGCGGAGCAATCGATTGAAGAGATGACCTCGCCCGGTCAGGGAAAGGTTGACTCCACTCTGCAGGCACCTCAGCAGTGAGGATTGTGGCGACCTGATGGCTGATTTCTCCGCTGTGATACGAAAGCTGGAATTCGACAGGATCCTCGATCGGCTCAAGCAACTTGCCGTCTCCGAGCCGGGACGCGAATCAGCCGGTTCGCTTCTTCCATCAACCTCGGTGGAGACAATTCGGCGGGACCTGTCCAGGGTTTCGGAAGCCAAAGAGCTCCTGATCGCCGAAGGTGGTGTGCCTCTCGATGGTATCAAGAGCATCGCTCCGGCGCTGAAGAAGTCCTCGATCGAAAATCACATCCTCACGAGCAAGGAGCTGCTCGACATCGCGTCGACACTTCGAGGTGCTCGCAGCATGGCAGGATTCATCTCCAAACGACAGAAGAATTGTCCTCAGCTTGCCGCGATCGCGGCCCATCTGTTCTACGACAAAGTGGTCGAATACAACATCCTCGAGTGTATTGACGAGGAAGGGAGAATGCGCGATACTGCGAGCAAGGAACTGCGCAGGATCCGCCAGGAAATCATTTCGACCTCGGAACTGCTGAGGAAGAGCCTTGGTTCCATTCTCAAAAGAATCTCGGAAAAGGAATTCCTCCAAGAAGAGATCATTACTACGCGCGACGGCAGGATGGTGATTCCGGTGAAGGTCGAGCACAAGAATCACGTCCCAGGGTTCATTCACTCCAGCTCCGCTAGCGGCGCCACGGTGTTCATCGAGCCAGCCGAAACACTGAATCTGAATAATGCGCTGACGGAGCTTCATCTGGGCGAGCAGCGTGAGACGGCGCGCATTCTCGCGGGCCTTACACTTCAGGTGGGAGGGATTCGCGAGCAGGTCGAGCAGACGCTTCAGCACCTTGCCGCTCTCGATCTTATCTTCGCGAAGGCGAGGCTATCGATCGAGGTCCTGGGTAATCCTGCAGGCATTCCCCCAACATCGCGCGTAAATCTCAGCGGTGCGCGTCATCCCGTGCTCCTGCAGAAACACCGGCGCGAGGAGATCGAACCGCTTGACCTCGAATTTGGTGATGACACGAGGACGCTCGTCATCACGGGCCCGAACGCCGGGGGCAAGAGCGTCGCGATGAAGACCGTTGGCCTCCTGGCCCTCTGTCATCAGGCAGGCTTGCATATCCCTGCGTCACCCGAATCCGAGATGTGCCTCTTTGAGGAAATCTTTGTTGATATTGGTGACGAACAATCGATCGAGAATGATCTCAGCACCTACACGTCTCATCTTCTTTGCCTGCGCGATATCCTTCAGCGAGCCGGCAAGGGGAGTCTTGTGCTGATCGATGAAATTGGCGCGGGAACCGATCCCGCGGAAGGGGGCGCGCTGGCTGCCGCGGTGCTGAGGGAGCTTACCGAGAGGGGGGCGATGACGATCGCGACAACACACCATGGCATGCTGAAGGCTTTCGCGCATGAAACGCCGGGCGTCTCCAACGCATCACTCGAGTTCGACCAGGAAACCCTCACGCCGACCTACAAGTTTCGCTCGGGCCTCCCCGGCAGCAGCTACGCGCTCGAACTGGCCCAGAGACTTGAGATCCCTCGAGGGTTGATCGATCGGGCGCGAGAACTCGTGGGGGATGAGAAAGTCAAGCTGGAACAGTTGCTCTCCGACCTCGAGCGTCAATCTCAGCAATATCGGGCACAGATTCGGGAAGTCTCCACGGAACGCGATCGGCTCGATTCCCTGGTTCGAATGTACGATCAGAAAATGAGAGATCTCCGAAAGGAGATGCAGTCTATCCGGAAGCAGGCCGTCGACGAAGCCCAGGATCTCGTCCGTGGTGCTCAGGCGTTGATTGAGCGCTCCATCAAGGAAATACGCGAATCAGCGGCTGCAAAACCGGTCGTCCGATCTGCGAGGGAGAGCGTTCAGCGATTCCGACAGGAAATGGCTGGCTTGAGCGTGCAGGTTCAGCCGGACGAGCCGGAGGATCTGCGGGTTGGCGATTCGGTCCGATTCAAAGAGGGGAGCCAGGCGGGCGAGATCATCGAGATCAAGCCTCCCTTTGCGACGGTGCTTTCCGGCAATGCCAGGCTCCGGGTGAAGCTGAACGCGCTCAAGAAAGCACGTGACCAGCAAGCCGTTTCGCAGGCATCGACCGAAGGGCTCTACGTGCCGGAGGGGAAGTCGGAAATCGATGTGCGCGGTCTTCTCGGCGAGGAGGCAATACCGAAGATCGAGAGATTCCTGGACGATGCAACGGTCGCAGGACTACACAGGGTCGATATCATCCACGGGAAGGGAACTGGAGCGCTGCGGAAGAAGGTGACGGAATTCCTCAAGGCGTATCCGCACATCAAGTCTTACAGGTTGGGGGAATGGAACGAAGGAGGGATGGGAGTCACCGTGGTGGAGCTCGACTAGTATCAAGACAAGAAAGAGGCCGGTCGACTGAAATGGACATGATACGCTCCATTAGAAAGATCCTGATCACAAACCGCGGGGAAATCGCCGTGCGCGTCATCCGGGCGTGCAGAGAGATGGACGTGATTCCTGTCAGCGTATTCTCCGATGTGGATCGCAAGGCACTTCACGTCTTGCTGGCTGAGGAGGCGTACCCGCTCGGCGGGGCGGCTCCAAGCGAAAGCTATCTGAATCAGACGAGGATCCTCGAGATTGCGCAGACGGCTCGCGTTGATGCGATCCATCCGGGCTACGGTTTCCTCGCGGAAAATCCTGCGTTTGCCAAAAGGGTAGAGGAAGCAGGTATTGCGTTCATTGGTCCGAGCAGCAAGTCCATTACGCTCATGGGGGATAAGACCGAAGCGCGCAAGGCGGCGCAGCGGCTCGGCGTGCCGACAATTCGTGGCACGATCGAACCGCTGAAGGATGAGGCCGAGGGACTCCAACGAGGGGCCGAGATTGGATTTCCACTTCTCCTCAAGGCCGCGGCGGGAGGCGGCGGCAAAGGGATGAGAATCGTCCGCTCACCTGAGGATTTTGCTGCGTCCTTCCGGGCAGCTCAATCGGAAGCAAGGACGGCGTTCGGTGATAGTAGGGTGTACATTGAACAGTATCTCGAGTCACCCAGGCACATAGAGGTTCAGGTGCTCGCTGACGGCCATGGAAATACCGTCTACCTCGGTGAACGTGAATGTTCTATTCAGCGCCGGCATCAGAAGATTGTTGAAGAATCGCCGTCAACCGCTGTGGACGAAAAGCTTCGCACAGCCCTGGGAGAAGCGGCCGTTGCGCTCGCGAAGGCTGCCGGGTATACGAATGCGGGCACGATGGAATTCCTCGTGGACCAGCAGGGCAGCTACCATTTCCTTGAAATGAATACAAGGCTTCAGGTGGAGCATCCCGTAACGGAAATGATAACGGGTATTGACCTTGTGAAAGAGCAAATCCGCGTGGCCGAGGGAAAGGAGCTCTCGTTTCGGCAGGCGGACGTTCGCCGGCGTGGGCACGCCATCGAATGCCGCATCTGCGCAGAAGACCCTGAACAGGACTTCCTGCCGTCGACAGGCACCCTTGCCTGCTATCGAGCGCCTCAGGGCAATATACGAGTGGAGAACGGCTTCCGGGAGGGAGATGAGGTCTCAGTCTTCTACGATTCCCTGCTTGCAAAGGTGATCGCGTGGGGATCGAGCCGGCGCGACGCGATCGTGTCCATGAAGCGAGCCTTGGCTGAGTTTGTGATCGAAGGAGTAAAGACGACCATCCCTTTCTGTCAGTTCGTCATGGCTCACCCTGCGTTCCTCGATGGTCGGATTGACACGGGGTTCATCAACAAACACTACACAGCGGCCCACGCAGTCCAAGAGAACCCTCAGGAAACGCTTGCTGCCGCTCTGGCGGCCGCGCTCTTGGTCAACGGTCAACATGAACCAGTCGCATCGGGATCCAATGGCCAGGCCGAACCGATGACCAATTGGAAACGGCTGAGACAGGAAACGTTCCGATGAGGCAGAAAGTCTTCAAAGCGACAATTGGCAGCAAATCCTTCGACATACGCCTTGACTCTCCAGGCTCAATACACGTCGATGGCCATCTCATCGCATACGACCTAAGCCTCATAGAACCAGGAGCTTATTCCCTTATTTTGAATGGGAAGGTTCATACGGTCTACACAAGCGGCGGGACCACATGCCCAACAAAGAGTGCGGAGTCAATTCCTCGGCCGGAAACGCGCGCCAGGGAAATCCGGTTGACAATCCTGGGTCGCGAATACAATGTCACCGTCGACGACCCGCGATCGCTCCTCTTGCGGTCCTATCTTTCCAAAGGGGAGCCCCCCTCGGCTACTGTTGCTGTGCGTGCTCCCATGCCTGGCTTGATTGTACGCATCGAGGTCCAGGCCGGACAATCAATCCAACCCGGTCAGGGCCTCGTCGTCCTTGAAGCCATGAAGATGGAGAACGAGATCAAAGCCCTCACGGCGGGCAGAGTCTCTGATGTCCATGCCTCTCCAGGGAAAGCGGTCGAAAAAGGAGAGCTGCTCGTTTCTCTTACTCAGGATTAGGTGATTTGCGATATTCTCTGCAAATAAAAGGGATAAGCTCTATCTAATGAAACAAAACTCTACAGACCCGGAACCACCTGTCACCTTGGATTTAGCGCTCGAGCACGGCCTGACGAGGGACGAATATGCCCGCATTCTTGAGATCCTCGGGCGAACTCCCACCTACACGGAGCTCGGAATTTACAGTGTGATGTGGAGCGAGCACTGTAGCTACAAGAATTCAATTGCTCTTCTCAAGACACTCCCGCGGTCCGGTGGGCGGCTCCTGGTGAGCGCAGGGGAGGAGAACGCGGGCTTGATTGATATCGGAGATGGGCTGGCAGTAGCGTTCAAAATCGAAAGCCATAACCACCCATCTGCAGTGGAACCGTATCAGGGAGCCGCGACGGGCGTCGGTGGCATCTTGCGGGATATCTTCACCATGGGCGCGCGTCCCATCGCCGCCCTCAACTCACTTCGGTTTGGTTCATTGGACGACGAGCATGTCCGGTATCTCTTCAAGCGAGTTGTCAAGGGGATTGGCGACTATGGGAATAGCTTTGGCGTACCCACCGTGGCAGGGGAAGTCTATTTCGACAAATCATACGCCGCAAACCCGTTAGTCAACGCAATGGCGGTCGGCATTGTAGAGCACGGCCATGTCGCACGCGCCGTTGCCAAGGGTGCAGGCAACTTGGTAATGATCGTCGGCTCATCCACAGGTCGAGACGGCATCCACGGCGCCACGTTTGCCTCTGAGGAAATCTCTGAAGCATCGGAGGCTAAGCGGCCATCTGTTCAGGTCGGAGACCCATTCACAGAGAAGCTATTGCTTGAAGCCACTCTGGAAGCCGTTCAAGCTGGCCTCGTCGTCGGGATACAGGATATGGGAGCGGCAGGGCTAACGTGCTCCAGCACGGAAATGAGTGCACGAGGAAAGTCAGGGATGACAATCAACCTCGACAAAGTGCCGCTTCGGGAAGAGGCAATGAGCAGCTATGAGATCATGCTCTCCGAATCGCAGGAGCGCATGCTTGTCGTGGTTGAGAGAAGCCATGAAGCGGACGTACAGAAGCTATTTCAAAAGTGGGACTTGCATGCTGTGACAATCGGTGAAGTCATAGAATCTGACAGGGTGATCGTTACGCACGGCGGGGTCCTGAAGGCCGACGTACCGGCAGACTCTCTGGTGCTGGGAGGCGGAGCTCCCGTGTATAGCCGAGAAGCGAGGGAGCCTGCATATATCCAGGAGTGCCGCGCATTCAACCCGGACGATCTTCCGTTGCCCCAAGATTACGACCAAACCCTTCTAGATCTGCTCGCATCTCCAACGATCGCGGCGAAGAAGTGGGTATATGAACAATATGATTCGATGGTGCGAACCAACACCGCCACCGCCAATTGCGACGCCGCGCTTGTCCGACTGAAAGGAACCACGAAAGCGCTGGCGCTTACGACCGACTGCAACGCCCGTTACGTCTACCTCAATCCTCGTCGTGGCGGACAAATTGCTGTAGCGGAGGCAGCCAGGAATGTTGTCTGTACTGGAGCTCAGCCCCTGGGCATAACAAATTGCCTGAACTTTGGCAACCCCTACGATCCTGAGATCTACTGGCAGTTCAGGGAAGCGGTCCTCGGGATTGGCGAAGCGTGCCGCGTCCTGGAGACCCCCGTTACGGGCGGGAACGTAAGCTTCTACAACGAGAGCCCGGACGGAGCCGTTCAGCCAACGCCCGTTATAGGAATGTTGGGCCTACTCGACGATATGTCGCGCGCATTGCCGTCCGGCTTTCAGAGGGTGGGCGACGTCGTCGTTCTGCTGGGAGACAATCGGGGTGAAATTGGAGGGTCAGAGTATTTGTATCTTAGAAGGGGAGAACCGCTTGGCGATGCACCGTTTATCGACCTGCATTTCGAAAAAACCCTGCAGCACGTTACGCTGCACCTCGCGCGCGCTGGCCTCCTCACATCGGCACACGATTGCAGCGAAGGAGGACTCGCTGTGTCGATCGCGGAGGCATGTTTCTGCAGCCCGATCGAGCTGGGTGCATCAACCACAGACCTCGATTCCGAGAAACTGAGATCTGACTTTATGCTCTTCGGGGAATCGCAGTCGCGCATCCTTGTCTCCGCAAGCCCGGCAAACCTGCCACGAATCGTCGAGCACTGCTCCTCGGCCGGCGTACCATCCCGCGTTATAGGCAATGTAACGGAGGAGCCCCGACTACGTATCGGCACGCACATCGGCCTCGATCTTTCCGTGGCAGCGGCGGCCTATTCCAATGCGATACCGAGAGCTATGGGGGAGGGGATCGGAGAGTTGGTATAAGGGCCGAGTGATTCGCGAGAATATATAACTTTACATAATATATATTATCAGACAAACCCTTTACCGAAGATCAGCCGCCCAAAACGCTAACCCATCCAAATCCTTCCCTACGCCGGGCTGCGCCGCCGAGCTTGCAGATCCGGCGCGATCCTTGCGCGCTTTGACGCAACCACGTGCGCGTAGGCCCGCGTGCGCGGTCCTTGGGCTCGCTCACCACGCCGGATCCAGCTTCGTCGCCTGGCGTTCCCTGTCATCTCTTGGTTAGAACTTGATTCGGCCCTCAAACACTGTCCTCACGGGACCCATCAGCCGAACATTTCTGGCAGCCCCGTGTCCGTCATCAAAAGCGACCAGCAGCTCCTGTTTGCTTCTCGGAAGCACGCGGATCGGCGGAGCCAGGCCCCACAGCCGCGATGCCACAACGGCAGCCGCGATTGCACCCGTTCCACAGGCCAACGTCTCATCTTCGACGCCTCGCTCGTATGTCCTGATATTCAATCGTTTAGCTCCATCTCTCTCAATCACATTTACATTAGTTCCCGTGGGTTTGAATCGCTCGTGGTAGCGGAGGCGGGGACCAAGAAACGCCAGATCAACGGCCTCGAGGCTTGCTGGCTGGGGACGAAGATCTGTTACAGGGATAACTATGTGGGGCGCTCCTGTATCTACAAAGTGATACAACTGGGGGATCGAGTCGAGATCAAGCGTATTTCCCAGACTCAGGTCCTTCGGATCCTTCATGAAGAGTCTGACCTGTTTCGATCCAACCTCCACGTGGTATTGATAATCAAGCGCCTCGAAAACGTGTTTTCTCGAAGCTACACCGTGGGTCACGGCATATTGAGCGATACAGCGTCCCCCGTTGCCGCACATACCACCGTAGCTTCCGTCAGCATTGTAGTACATCATCCGATAGTCCCCCCTCCTGCTCCTCTCGAGCAGAAGCAGGCCGTCTGCGCCGATGCCCCAACGGCGGTCGCACAGGAGCTTCGCAGCCTTCGATCCGTCACGGATGCGGCGGGTCCGGTTGTCTATAACGACGAAATCATTGCCGGCGCCTGTCATCTTCGTGAATTTCACGGTCATCGTGGTGTGCCCTGTGTACGGATGATCCTCAGCTGAAGAACAGACCTGACCCGCGCCGTCGCTACGCCGGCCTCGGAAGGTCTTCCTCAGCGTGATGTTTAATGATCTTCGCATTGACGAGGAAAATCACATCCTCTGCGATATTCGTGGCATGGTCAGCCAAGCGCTCGATATGCCTGGAAACGATCATCACGTGAGACGCCGGGTCAATGCACGCAGAAGATTCCTTCATCTTTTGTACCATCAGACTGAACGTCTCGCGATCGAGATTATCGACATTGTCGTCGGCGAGCAGGACCTTCTTGGCGAGGACGGGATCGTTATTGACAAACGAATCGATGGCATCTTTGACCATCTGGCGCGCCGCAGCAGCCATCTCTCTGAGGGAGGTCTGCCTCACGAACGCCGTATGAGGCAGCAGCGGCTCCACGCGCTCTGCAAGATTCACGGCAATGTCTCCAATGCGCTCGAGCTCATTGTTCATCTTCAGTGCCGCCATCAGCAGGCGGAGGTCAATTGCGACAGGCTGCGAGAGCGCAAAGATTCGCAGACATTGCTGATCGATCGAATTATCGTACTCATCGACCTTCTTGTCGCGCTCGATGACCACGCGCGCCAAGTCCAGGTTCGACTCGACAATAGCCTTCACGCCGAGATCGATCTGCTCTTCAACCAGGCTCCCCATGCGGATCAGCATCGTTCGAAGCTGATCTAGTTCCAATTCAAAATGTCTTGCCATCGAGCCCTGCCCTGAATGTTACACTCTGTCGTTTGCATTCATCGGACCGTCATTCCCGGCCTCATCCGAACCTTCCCGTGATGTACTCTTCCGTCTGCTTCTTCGAAGGATTCGTGAAAATCTTCTTTGTGTCGTCAAACTCCACCAGAT
>Ga0315554_1002641_pt1 | contig 10188 bp, 7 predicted proteins | sample SalMarSW160370MG_FD_202114 | JGI IMG/M metagenome (GOLD analysis project Ga0315554, IMG submission 202114) | Salt marsh sediment microbial communities from the Plum Island Ecosystem LTER, Massachusetts, United States - Salt Marsh Sediment SW1603-70 ... | reverse complement strand
TTTTCATCATATTTATTTATAAACTTGTTTTCCATTTTTTTATGTATATTATTTTTATCTAATATACTCATTATTAATTTTTGGTTCTGGCTCTGCCAGTTTAGGATTATGAGTAAGAAATCGTTACCTTAAATTTTACTTTTTCCGTACAGTCTTAAATATCTCATCAAGAATTTCTTTTGCACCTGCTTTTAACAACTTATTTGCCAATTCTTTTCCTAATTTTTCTGCTTCTTTTTTATTGCCCGAAATACTCTCCCGGAATGCTGTTTTACCATTAACCGAACCAACATAAGCTTTCAATAAAAGTTCATTTGATTTTATTTCAGAATAAGTACCGATTGGAACCTGGCAGCCGCCTTCTAAAGTTCTTAACAAAGAGCGTTCTGCTAATACTCCGTAATAAGTTTCCTGATGGTGAATCGATTTTAAAATATTCTCTGTATCCTTATCCGACTCCCGGATTTCAATTCCAAGGGCGCCCTGCCCAACAGCAGGAAGAATTTCCTCTGCATTAATAAATGAAGATATATTCTTTTCCAACCCAAGTCTTTCAACTCCTGCCCTTGCAAGAATAATTGCATCCCATTCGGAATTCAAAAATTTTTTTATCCGGGTGGGAACATTTCCTCTTAACTCTACAACATTAATATCAGGCCGAAGATTAAGCAGCTGACTTCTTCTTCTTAAAGAACCGGTTGCTACAACTCCGTTTTTCTTAATTGTTTTTAATGTAGCATTTTTTTCTTTTGCAATTAAAACGTCTTCAACCGGGTGTCTTTTAGTTACTGCTCCCAATTTTAATCCTGGAGGTAACTGCGTTTGGAGATCCTTCAAACTATGAACAGCGATATTAATGTTGTTGTTTGATAATTCATTTTCCAGCTCTTTTGTAAATAGACTTTTATCTCCAATTTTTGAAAGAGCTACATCTGTAATTTTATCGCCGGTTGTTTTTATTATTTTAATTTCAACGGAAATATTTTCGTTATTCTTTTCAAGTTCACTTTTAATAAATTCGGCTTGCCACAATGCAAGCTCGCTTCCTCTTGAACCAATGATAAATTTTTTATTCAATTATCTTTTCCTTCTTTTTCACTGCCCTGATTTGATGAGGCAGGTTTATTATTATCAATTCCAAATAAATCTCTAAGCAGACTCATTTTTATTGCCGTCTCATCTATATTATTATCCGATTGGTTTAGCTTCCGCAGCTCAAGGGTTGGATGGTGGAGGATTTTATTTATGATCCGTTTAGTTATAATTTCCAATTTTTCCTGGTCTTCGGAAGAAAAGCGGTTTTTATTCTTATCAACTTCTTCAACTCTTACAGCTTCAAAATAATCCCGCAAATCTTTTATTGTCGGTGCAACTTCAAGCGAATTATACCACTCAAAAAAATTATCCACTTCTTCATTAATAATTTTTTTGACTTTATGAATTTCGCCCTTTCTTTTTTCAAGATTTTGTTCAACAATGATGTTCAAAGAATCAATATCATTATAAAAAACATAATCAATTTCTTTTGAAGCCGGATCAATATCCCTTGGTATTGCAATATCCATCAAGACCATGTTTGCATAATTTCTTTTCTTCATTGCAGTTTTTATATCATCCTTGGTAAGAATTAAGTTCTCTGAACTGGTTGCGCTTATAATTATATCATATTCATGAAGATATTCTTTAAAATTTGTAAAAGACAAAATTTTAGCATTTAATTTTTGAGCCACTTTTTCAGCGCGATCGATGGTTCTATTTGTTACGGCAAGTTTACCAATTCCTCTTTCCATTAAATGCTTTGCAGCAATTTCTCCCGATTCCCCGGTTCCAATTACAAGAGCTGATTTCTTACTAAGACTTGAAAATATTTTTTCAATTAATTGAACAGCAGCATAACTTACAGTAACAGCACCCTCGCTTATCTCAGTTTCTGTTATAGCACGTTTACCGGTTTTAACGGCAAAATCAAAAAGCCTCTTCATCAGAAAACCAGTAAAGTGAAGGTCCTCGGATAGCTGAAAAGAATCTTTAACTTGATGATATATTTGATTATCGCCAATTAAGAGTGAGTCTATTCCCGTTATTACTTCAAAAAGATGGGTTACGGCTTCACGTGAAAATAGATTTTTAAAATGTCCAGGTCGTATATCATTTACAGATTTGATACTCTGTATAGAATTAAGAATTTCAGAATATTGTAATTCTTTATGTACCGGGATTCCATATATTTCAGTCCTGTTGCAGGTGGATATTACCAATCCTTCATTAAAGAGATTTCCTTTTGTTTTTTCAACAAATTGTTTTATCTCTTCATCACCAAAAAAAAGTGCTTCCCTTAACTCAATCGGTGCTGTATGATGACTTATTGAAACTGCAAATAAATTCATATCCTAGTTATCGCTGTATCTTAATAAAAAGAATGAAAGCTTTGAGACAAAAAGTTTGTTATTGTTGTTGATAAAATTGCTAGGACAAAACCAATAATAGACAAAAGAATAACTTTTTTTCCTTTCCATTTACCAAATATTTTACTTAAAATACCTGCACCATAGAGAATCCAGACCAAAGATGTTCCGATTAATTTGGGGTCGGCGTAAGAGAAATTTGGAAATGCTTTCGGCAGCCAGATGATACCGATTATAATAGCAACAGATAAAAGCACAAAACCAATTACAGCAGAATAAAAGCTTAATGTTTCCAATGTTTCCAGGTTTGGCAGACGGTTAAAAATTAATCCAAACTTATTTAACTTAATTTCTTTATATAGTATTAGATATAGAACTCCGTATACCGCAGAAATGGATATCCCGGCATATCCAATCAAAGCGCTAAATACATGAAAACCTAAAAGATGATTTCTTAAAACCGTTTTTACTTCTGTTAGGTCTTGAATGAAAAAAGATGAAATAACCTGGAATAAAATTGATATAATAATGATAAAAGGGCCCGTTCCCCTGATGTCCGTTACCAATTCTAAAATGAAATATGCAAAGCTGATGGAAAACGCGAGAACAGTGAATATCTCAAAAACATTTGTTATCGGCGGATGATCAAAATATACAGTTCTTAATATAAGATAAACAGCATGTGCAATTAATGTTAAAAAAAGAAAAAGCCTTTTCGAATGAATAAATTTTTTCCCGCCTTTGGTAAAATCGTATGAATAAATAACGAAAGTTACTATATAAAATAAAGGGAGCAGAATATTAAAAAGATCTATTAATGATTTCATTTTTTACAATTTATTGACTAATGGTAACAAAATTAGAGAAAAGCATAATAAAGAACAATGTAAATTTGAACCGGTAAGTCAAACTCCCGGTATTGCTGAATTAAATTCGAAGATATGTTTTATACTGAATTATTGAAAAATATTTTTAAATTATAAAAAAAAGAATTTAGAAATGATTGAATTATATAGAAAACAAAATTGCTATTTCTGCGACGAAATTGAAGAAGAAATAAAAGAGTTTGTGATTTCTCATAATGTAATTAATGTTGAAAAGAATAAAGATTTTCCGAACGAAATTCCTTTGCCGGCAATTAAAGACAATGGTAAAATGATTTCCGGCTACGAAGAAATAAAAAAATATATGAACGATTTAAAGAAGTTTGTTGACCTTTGGAGAAAATACCAGGTGGATGCATGCTACATTGACGATGACGGAGAAATCTGCTAAAACTGAGAAAATGAAGACTTTATATTTTTTTTAAGTAATATTCTACCTTTCAACTGCATTCACAAATGCACTTCTAACCGGGGGAGGCATTTTAGAATCTTTTCCTTTAATTGATTTCCAGATAATCTCGTTTAACTCCAAATCAGGGATATCATCTTCTCTTGTGAAGTTAAACTCGCTGCTTCTTATTGAACCGTAAGCACCGGCAAGATTTTTTTCTTCAATATTAATTAAAGGATTGATTGTGCTAAATGTTCCAAAATTCGGCTGATCAACTATTGGTGCAAGTATCGGGTTTGCTGCAAGGTCAAATTGGGTCATCGGCTTCAATCCAAGAATTAATTCGATGGTTTTTAAAACACTCGAAGTTGAATACATTGTATGATCAACAAAATTTCGCTTGACATAGGGACTAATTACCAAAAGAGTCGACCTGTGCGCATCCACATGATCGGAACCATTTTGAGAATCATCTTCCAACACGAAAATTATACTTTCTTTCCAGAACTTACTTTTTGAAATTTTATCGATCATCAGACCTAGTGCAAAATCATTTTGAGCAACATATGCCTGGGGGGTTAGGCTACCTTTCACTGTTCCCTGGGTATGATCATTTGGCAGGCGTATAAGGTTAAAAGCCGGCAGAGAATCATTTCTAACAAATTCATTAAATTCTTTCTCCCACTTTTTAAATCTGTAAAGATCTGATATTTCCAGATCGAATCCAGGGTAATCAGGGCATGTATACTTATCCAAATCATTATCTTCAGACTTATAAGTATTTTTAGTTCCTTCAACTTCCTCAACAAATTCGCCATAATTTCTTAAAGACAAATTTTTCTTTATTATTTCATCCCAGATATATCCTGAAGAGGGAACGGAAATCGGGGCACTACCTTCAAAGTCATAGTCTCCGCCTCTATCACCATAATAAACCGGCCAGGTTTTTTCTACGTAATCATTTGCATACGCCGCCATTGACCAGTTATGTCCGTCTGCACTTACTTCGGCATCACAATAGAAATTGTCGAAAAGGGTAAAGGAATTTACAAGTGCATGTTCGTTAGGAGTTATTTTTCGGCCAAAAATACATAAGGAAGAATCTCCATTTCCTTTAGAGATATCACCAAAGACCTGGTCATAAGTCCTGTTTTCTTTAATTATATAAAAGACATGCTTTATTTTATCACTACCGTTGCTATTAAAATTAATAGGAATAACATTTTGCTGAGGTAAGCCGTCAACTATTTTATTTTTTCCAATGTAGGGCGTGTTTGAATAAGTTCTTTGTGTAAGTGATAACAAAGTTTTTGTATCGGGAAAATTGATTATCGATAAAGTGCCGTTAAATAAATAACCTATATATTCATCAGTACGATCTTTGTCTTTTTCTGTTGGAATTGGTCCGTTTGGATTAGGCAGTGATGAAATTCCTTTACCGTTTGTAACTATTATTTTATTTGTACTTAAAGTTTTAACTGCAGTTGGATACCATCCTACCGGGATAAAGCCGATGCTTCTTGATTTATCTTTCTGACTTATATCAAAAAGTGCAAGATAATTATTGTCTGCATTTGCAACTATTAAAACAGTTCCATCATTGTTAAAACAAATAGCATTTGGAGTGCTCCCGTAAGGTGCATCAGGATTTAAAGAAGAAATAATTTTCTCGGTTTCTCTTTTCGTTTTTAGATCAACAACCGATACGGAATTGTTATTTGCATTTGCAACAAACAGCCTATCATCATTTTTTGATATTAAAATTTCACTCGGATGATCCCCTACTGTAATAACACTTGAAATGGAAAAAGACCTTAAATCAATTTCAGCTACTGATGACTTACCCCATAAGGAAATATAAGCATAGGTACCGGCATGATTTATTTTTACATCATAACATTCGCTTTCAAATTTCAGACTCTTTAAAATACTCTTATTTGAAATATTTATTACATATAAAGAATTACTCATTCTTGAAACGGCAAGAAGTATATTTCTTCCGTTCAAATAATCTATACCGGAAATAGAAATTTTTTCATCGGGGAAAGGTTTACCTATGATTATTGAATCGCTTAATGATAAGTGACCGGAATTAAAATCATAAGCATAAATTAAATTATTATTGGCACCTGATACATAAAGTTTTGAATCGGCATCATTAAATGTTAAACCGCGCCAGGTTTTATCAACATCTATTCGTTGAATCTCTTTCCCGGCTGTTAAATCAACAACAGATATTGAATTTTCTTTAGTTCCGCTGTTTGATGTTAAAGCATACTTTTCACTTTTGGTAATAATTAAATTTAATGGCAGTTCTCCAATTCCCACTTGCTCACCCGAGGGAGTTAATTTCCAGCCATTAGAGAGTAAAGTGAAATCTTCAAACTTGCCTGGAAGAATTACTTTTTTATTTAAGCGGGTTATATCCTGAGCTGAACATCCAAATAAAAATACAATGATAAATAAAAACGGGAATAATTTTTTGTTTAACATCTTGCAAAAATCCTCATTGAAATGCTAATTTAAACTACAAAAAAGTATACCTTTGACAAAGTTATTTATTGTTTTTAATGATGTTTTTAATGACGGTTAAAAACTAATAAATCTAGGATTAATTTATTAGAATAAATATCGTTTGTACCACTGATAAATCGACCTATTATGTTAATATCCTGTTATATTAAGATAAATTTTTAAATTTGATGCATAAAAATTTTTTATTAAATTGTAAGGCTTAAAAAATCTCTTTGTAAATATTATTTACATCTTATTATCAACTTAAAAATGGGTTTCCAAATTTGAAATATTTATCATTATTATTTGTTGTTTTTTTATTCATGAATAATAATATATTCAGTCAGGAGGATGTGCAGATTGGAAAAAGCTTAAAATCCCAGCTGCAAACTTATAGAGGAGCTTATTTCGATTACTCAGATCCCGACGCAATTAATATTAAGGTACTTGTTTGGGGGAATGTTGAATTTCCCGGAGAATATTTTATCCCGGCTTCCAATTCCGTAAATGATCTTATAGCTCTTGCAGGAGGACCGACAACAAATGCAGAACTTGAAGATCTTAGAATTTTCAGGGTAGGTCCTGATTCGGTACAACATATGATTAAATTTGATTATAACGATTTATTATGGGGTGATCGTTTAACCAAACAGATAAAAATACCAACATTACAGGCTGGGGATATTCTTCTAGTACCGGGTAAACCGAGATTTTTCTTTAGAGATTATTTCAGTGTTATACTCTCAGTAGTTTCAGCCCTCACATCGATTGCAATTTTAATGGTTACCATATATAAAAAATAGCATGGAAAAGTTTAATCATAATAATAACGATTACGAAGATAACGAGACCAAATCTTTAAAAGATTATTTACTCCTTATTAGAAATAACCTTTTCCCGTTTCTATTAATTACAACTGTATGTATAGCGGCAGGCGTATATTATGCAATAAATAGTATAGATATTTATGAATCGGAAACGGTATTAAAGATTTCAAAACCACAGGGAAATATATTAGAAGCACCGCTAACTCCCGATATAATGGACCTGGGAATGGACCGTTTTATAGCAAACGAAATTGAAATAATTAAAAGTTATACTAACCGGGAAAGAGTAGCTGAAGCTATAGTCGATAGTTTTGCGGTATCAAAAAACAGGGATAAATTTTATTTGGTCGTAAACCACGAGGTTTCGGTTAAAGAAGTTGTGAAGTCAATTCCCGAATTGGTAAAATTATTAGATAATAAAGTTACGGTTGAACAGAAACGCGGACTTGATATAATAGATATTACTGCCCAGTCTCCTTCTCCATACGAGGCTGCTTTAATAGCCAACAGTTATGCCCAGCAATACAGAAATTTGAATCTAGAGGTTAATCGTAACCAGTTAACTTTTGTAAAGAATTTTCTTAACAAACAGAAAATAGAAAAACAAAAGGAATTGGATGCTGCCGAGGATTCGTTGAGAAATTTCCAGGAAAAAGGGGGGATAATTGCTCTTGATGAACAAGCTACGGCTTTAATAGATCAGCTTTCACAGTTTGAAGCAAAGATGAATGCAGCAAGAATAGATTATATGGCTTCGAGCAATATTTTAAGGCAGTATAAGGATGAACTTAAAAAGCAAGATCCCCGCATGGCAAATTACCTGGAAAGCTTAACTTCTGAAACATATATTACTGCATTGCAAAAACAGCTTGCCGAGCTTCAAATAAATAAAGACCTGGCTTTAGCTAACACTAATTCCAAAATAGATGTTACTGCCAAGATTAAAGAATATGATCAAAAAATTAATGATCTGAAACAAAAACTGAATGAAAAAATAGAAGTTATTAAAGCAGGGATATTTGCAAGCAGCCCGGAAGAAGTGAAAGAACTATCCCAAAAAATAATTGAAGAAGATGTTAAAAACAGCTCTTTAAACACTACAATTAGAGGGTTAAAGGAAATTGTCGATGGGTATGAGAAAAAGTTCAACAAATTGCCTAAGACTTCAATTGAGCTGGCAAGACTTCAGAGGAATAGGGAATTTTTAGAAAAATTATATTCACTTGTTGAAAATAAGTACCAGGAAGCAGTAATAAATGAGCAATCTCAGCCTGGAAACGTTCTTATAGTTGATAAAGGCAGGATACCGGAAAAGCCGGCTAAACCAAACCGGGTCCTTATTATATTAATTAGTATTATTCTCGGTTCCGGATTGGCATTCGGATATGTTTTAATTCGAGATTATTTTGATGATACAATAAAAACTCCTGAAGATATCCAAAGAAAAAATATTAATGTTCTTGCATGGATTCCAAGGATAGAAGGAATAAATACAAGGGGAAAAGTTGAATTTATTGTAGCAAACAAACCTAAATCTATTCCAAGTGAAGCATTTAAAGCGCTGAGAACAAGAGTACAGTTTTCAAATGTTGATGTTGAATCATTCAAAACTATTTTAATCACCTCAGCTACTCCCCAAGAAGGTAAAACGGTTGTTTCATTAAATCTTGCAGGAAGTTTTGCACAGGCAGATAAAAGTGTTCTGCTCGTAGACTGTGATCTAAGAAAACCTCGTATGCATGGAATTTTTGGTGTAAATAAAAATCCGGGTTTGGTTAATTATTTATTTAACCAGGTTTCACTTGATGAAATATTATGGCGCTCGGATCTTTTAGAAAACTTCAGCTATATAACATCAGGGACAATACCCCCGAATCCTGCAGAAGTGCTGCAATCAAAAGCGATGCAGAACTTCCTAGATGATATGAGGAGAAGGTTTGATATGATTATTTTGGATTCGCCGCCGATTATATCCGTAACCGATTCCGAGATCTTATCGAGAATGGTCGATGGAACTATCTTAATTGTTTCTGCAGAAAGTACCGAAGTGGAAATGATGAAACATGCTGTTGATCTTATGAAAAATGAAAAATCTCCTTTCCTTGGAGTAGTACTCAACAACTTTGTATACAAAAACGGTTATGGCTCTTATTACAAATATTATTATTACTATTCACATTCTACAAACGGAAAAGGTTTAAAACCGGATAAAATAAAATCTTAGATTAATAAGGAATAAGAATTTAATTTTTTTTTAAGATATGAAATTAAATTCTTATTCTTTTTTCTATTTAATTTCCTTTAGTATTACTGCAAAGAAGGTAAAAGATTTCCTTTCTTCACATCTATTACAATTGAAGCTTCTTTTAATCCGTCTGATTCTGCAACCAGTTTTATCTTGCCCTCTTTTTGTTCAGATTGTAAAACAGCCAGGCACAAACCGTTAAAAGCTTTTCGTTGTGAAGCTTTAAATGAATCATGGTCCAGCGGATTTCCATTGCCAACTCCGATTATTTTTCCTTCACCTTCAATTGTAAAGTGAACAAGGTTATTTGCGGTTGGAACTACATTACCCTCTGAATCTATAATTTCAATTTTAACATTTGCAACATCACGTTCGCCGGCATTTAGCGTGTCGCGGTCCGGGCTTAAACGTAAAGCTGCCGGCTCGCCGGTTGTTCGTACTTCCTCGGTGCATACAATCTTCCCATCAATTTTACCGACGGCTTTAAGAATACCATGTTCATATGGAACATCCCACTCAAGGTGAAGATCAGCAGTGGTCGGATGAACTTCTGGTCTGGCATATTTATTCCATGCACCTGAATGTCCCTGCCTTGGGAATTCGACACGTTTTTCTCCGTAGGATTTCCAATTCTCAGCCGAAGACTGATCAGCCTCTGGCTGAAAAAATAATTCCACTTCATTACAATTTGTATAACAAAGTACCGGAATTATCTGTCCTTCTTTTCCCTTCCAATTCCAATGAGGGAAAATATGAAGCATTGGTTTGCTTGTCCACTGGCTTTGATAAAAGTAATAACCGTCTTTCGGAAAGCCGCAAAGATCTAGCACACCAAACGGCAAATTTTTATAGGGCCAAAATGATTCACCTAAATAATCAATTCCTGTCCACATAAAATCACCAATTACATAATCATGCATGC
>Ga0315554_1002638_pt1 | contig 10200 bp, 10 predicted proteins | sample SalMarSW160370MG_FD_202114 | JGI IMG/M metagenome (GOLD analysis project Ga0315554, IMG submission 202114) | Salt marsh sediment microbial communities from the Plum Island Ecosystem LTER, Massachusetts, United States - Salt Marsh Sediment SW1603-70 ... | reverse complement strand
ACCAGCAGCCTGTCGCCAACTGCGATTCCGTATTTCTCCAGCGTTGCCGGCGGAAGGGTGATGCCGCCGTTGCGCAGTTGAGCCCAGGCATACGGCCTCCCCTCGTAGTCAACGGCTGCCCCTTCAGGTGCGCGGGAATCCCCCAGCCCTCCAGGGGCCTTCAGCACGCCTTCCAGTGGAGACGTTCTGACAGATTCCACAGATGCCAGCCCGAACCCTCCCGACGTCCGGCTGCCGGGAAGTACGAGCAGTTTCACGGATTCTCCCAGGCGATACTCCTCCAGCGCCTCCGCGGGTATCGTCATGCGCCCACCATTTCCCACGCGGGACCAGCCGAAGGTGTGCTTGCCGCCCTTGACCAATTGGGGCATGTATCAACTCCTCTCTGCGCCTTTGGGTAGTGGTGAGAATTTGACTGATGAGGCATCTGCGGATAGTTCATCGGTCGTTATGCCAGCGGCGTGTTGTGCAAAAACGTGAGCAGCCAATAGGGCACAGCATCCGCATATTCGGCGCGATAGGCATCGTCGGCATGTTGGATGACCTGCCACCAACTCAACGCGCGACCTAAAGCAGCCAATTGCTGCGTGATTGCCAGCACCTCATGTAACCGCGTCAATGGGGCGTAATCCACCCAGCACTGCAAATACACATCCCGCAGGCGATCCAACGTGGGCGGATCATACCCAAGCGTGAACTTGGCGTCGCGCAGCGCGATCAAGAGCGAGTAAAATGGGTGCGCAACGTAGCATTCGCCCCAATCGAAAATGTGATAGTGTTCGCTCACGTTCCCCGTATGAAAATCATCGTGCTGGATGGTTTCGGGCAGGTTGTAATCGGCCAACTGCGTGCATAACTGTCGCACGGTCGGCGCGAACGCGCGCAGCCGTTCCAGGTCCGCCGCCGAAACGCCCTCCTCTTGCCCAACCAGCAGCGCGGGAGTATCGGCGATCAGGTCGTCGTACAGCGCTGGTAACCGGTCCAGCCGTCGATCCGGCACCCCCAGGCGGAGCAGTTCCTCCTGGTGGGGGATCATGTGCTGCTGTAAGGCGGCAAACCGGCGCAGCATCTCATCGGACAGGGTGGTGTCGCCATCGGCCTGAATGCGGGTGCGCAGCATTGGCCCGGCGTCGGCCATGAGCAACCAGTGGCGCGCCGAATCCATGGCCAGCACGCGCGGCACGCTGCCCGGCATCCACGAATCCAGCGCCGCCGTGAGATGCGGTTCATGGGTAAAGAGCGCGCCGCAGGTCTTGAAGTAGTAGCGGTGTGCATTGGTCAGTACGACAAACACGGCGCTGGCCTGACCAGTGCGAACCGGTTCGATGTGCTTCACGCGTTCGCCAAGCGGGTCTAGTTGGGCGGTTATCCACTGTGTGTAGGATGTATCCATCGCCTCCTCATCAGCTTATGGATATGCTGTGAACTCATGCAGAGGGTAGAATTTGCCTTTTAAGGCACTCCAAGACACACCACCAAAACCCGGGCAAAGCCCTGCGCGTCAACAGGGCACTTCAATCGGTTGCCTGGCGCGTAATCGCGGCTGTCGCTGAGTGAGAGAAATCGCTCTGCTGGGGCAGATTGGCGGTGGCATCCACCAACTTCCCGCCAGGCGCGGACAATACCAGCGTGTTCTGATATCCAGGACTCGGTGGGGCATCCATCCCCTGGTCGGCAAAGAAGACGTCAGTCCGGCCATCCCCGTTGAAGTCAGCCAGCACCAGTTCACGTGGGTCCATCACGGACGGAACCGTTCCGGAGAAAACCTCATCTGTTCCCAGCATCAGGTTCTCGTGACCATCGTTGAGCAGGACATCCAGTTCGAAGGTTTCTGTGCTTTGCCAGAGTGCCCTTGATAGAATGACATCCGGCCATCCGTCGTCATTGAAGTCCGCGGAGACCATGTGCTTAAGATCGGTTGGCCGATGCAGCGTAAGAACCACCTCGGGCTCACCGTAGCGAGGCAGGCAGGCCCAGGAAGATGCCGTCCCTGGTTGAGCCACCGATTCATTGGCCCTCTCGGCAACCGCTGGGTCATTCCTGCTGGAAGAAGCCAAGGTCAGGAGAATCAAGCACATGCAAACTGTCAGCAGTCTCGCTGTTCTTCTGCCCATGGCGCCAATCTCCTTTGGGCGCTTAGGCTGTTATGAGCCTGCGTCTCTAGGCCCACAGCGCCGCGACGCCCACACAAATACCAGCACCACCAGCCCCGCCAGTACCAGCAGCGCTACCAGTTTATACACCCGCGTGGAGATGAGCAGCGCCAGCCCGCCGAAGAGGGCGCAGAAGGCGTAGTACAGCAGCACGATGCGCCGCTGGGACCACCCCATGTCGGCCAGGCGGAAGTGCAGGTGTCCCCGGTCTCCCTGGCCGATGGGCTGGCGCCGCCGAATCCGCGCCACCAACTGCCACGCCACGTCCATGATGGGGATGCCCAGGACCAGCAGCATCGTCGCGACCTTGCCGCCCGCGACGATGGACAGCGTGCCCAGCGCGAAGCCCAGAAAGTAGGAGCCGCCACTGCCCATGAAGACCCGCGCGGGGTGAAAGTTGAACGGCAGGAACCCCAGGGCGCTCCCCGCAAGGGCCAGGGGGAGCAGCGCCACGCTGTACTGGCCTTCGCGGACCATGTGCACTGTGAGGAGCAGGGCGGCGATGGCGGTCACCCCTGCCGCCAGGCCGTCCAGCCCGTCCAGAAAGTTGACGGTGTTCATAGCGCCCATGATCCAGAGCAGGGTCACCGGCACGACGACGTACCAGGGAAGCCAGATTTGCTTGTTGGTCAGCGGGTTGTTGATGACCTGGATGAAGATGAGGAAGAGCATGGCGATAGCCGCGGCGGCTGCCTGCACCAGCAACTGGGGCAGGGACCCCAGTTCGCGCTTGTCGTCCCAGAGGCCCGCAGCGAAGACAAAGACCGAGCCGAGGACGATTCCCAGCAGGCGCGTGGCCTCGTTCGGGTCCTGGGTTGGGGGCCGCACGCCGGACGGGAGCAGCAGCATGACCAGAAGGGAGACCATGAAGGACGCGAACAGGGCGACTCCGCCCAGGCGGGATACCTTGCCCGCGTGGAGGCGGCGCCCGCCGGGCACGTCGGCGATGTCCAGCCGCAAGCCCAACCGCCCGGCCAGCGGCGTCAGCACCGCCGACAGCACGAATGAAATGGCGAACACCAAGAAAAACGCCATGACGCCTTCTACCCCGTCCCGAACTGCCGGTCGCCGGCATCTCCCAGGCCCGGCACGATGAACCCGCGCTCGTTCAGCCTCTCGTCCAGCGCGGCGATGTGAATGGGGACGTCAGGATGGGCGGTGGACAGGCGCTCGATGCCTTCGGGTGCGGCGATGATGCCCACGAACTTGATGCGCACGGCGCCCCACCGCTTGAGGATGCCCACCGTGGCAACCGCAGACCCGCCGGTGGCCAGCATGGGGTCCAGAATCAGGCACACCTGCACCGACGGGTCCACCGGCAGTTTGTTGTAATACTCCACGGGGCGCAGGGTGCGCTCGTCTCGGTACAGCCCGATGTGCCAGACCTCCGCCGAGGGCATCATCTCCCAGATGCCTTCCACCATTCCCAGGCCGGCCCTGAGAATCGGGACCAGCCCGATTTTTTCCTTCAGTTCCGCGCCCTGAGTCACGGCAAGGGGCGTCTCTACCTCCAGGGGCCTCAGCGTCAGGTCTGCTGTGGCCTCGTAGGCCAGCAGAATGGCAATCTCCCGAATCAACTCGCGGAACTTCTTGGGCCCGGTCTGCACGTTTCGCAGCAGGGTCAGTTTATGCACAATCAATGGATGCTTGGAAAGGTGGATGTTCGTCATCGCTCCGTCAGAACCTCCTCTGTCTAGAGTCCATGTCTGCTCAGGGGCACTATACGAGCACAAGGCGGAACTGTCAAAGGGTATGGACGCAAAGAGAGCCTGCGCAGGTGGCAGGCTCTCGTGAGGGTGCTGTCCTATGTAGAAGGCTAGGCTTCGCCGCACCGCTTCAGCAGTTGCTCCCAGCGAAGGTCCACCTCCTCCTGGATGCTCTCCAGGAGGTGCTCGTTCTCAGGACGGAAGAGATGTCGGAAGCGCCCTTGGGGCTTCAGCCACTCGGTGACGGGCAGTTTCTCGCGCGGCTTGTAGGTCAGCCGCCACTCGCCGTTTTCCACTTCGTAGAGGGGCCAGAAGCAGGTATCCACCGCCAGTTTCGTGATTTCGATGGTTGTGGATGTATCGTGGCGCCATCCCCGGTTGCAGGACGAGAGCACGTTGAGGAAGGCTGGCCCATCGGCGGCAGCGGCCTTTCGGCTTTTCTCCATCAGGTCGCGCCAGCGGTGGGGGGATGCCTGGGCCGCGTACGGGATATTGTGCGCGGCGACAATGGCTGTCAGGTCCTTGCTCGGCTGCTGCTTGCCCGGAATTACCTTGCCCACAGGCGAAGTGGTGGTATTCGCTCCCAGCGGCGTCGCGCTGGAACGCTGGATGCCCGTGTTCATGTAGGCTTCGTTGTTGTAGCAGACGTAAATCATCCGGTGCCCGCGCTCCAGGGCTCCCGACAGGGCCTGGAGCCCGATGTCATAGGTGCCGCCGTCTCCGCCGAAGGCGATGAACTTGACATCCTGTTCGGGGATTTTCCCCTGCCGCACCAGAGACCGATAGGCGGCCTCGACTCCGCTCATGGTGGACGCGGAGTTCTCGAAGGCGTTGTGAATCCACGGCACGCGCCAGGACGAGTAGGGGAAGATGGTAGTCGAAACCTCCAGGCACCCCGTGGCGTTTGCGAGCACGACAGGCTCGTCGATGGCCGCCAGAATCTGTCGGACAACGATGCCAGCGCCGCAGCCTGCGCACAGACGGTGCCCCGGAGCCAGCCGGTCTTCTCTCTTGGACAACTCTTTCAGGTTCAACTTGGTTGCCATGCTGTTCTCCTTTCCGCCTTCCTATTCCCGCACGCCCAGGTACGTGACCAGTTCTTCAATGCCGCCGGTCTCAGCGATTTGGAGCAGGGTGCGGTAAGCGGTTTCAATCTCCGACGGCAAGATGTCGCGGCCACCAAGGCCGAACACGAAGTCCTTGATAAGCGAATCGTTGCCGTATATCTTCATGGCTGCTGCAATCTCCAGGAACAGAGGGCCAGCGTTTTCCATGGCTCCGAAGGAAATGGCCCGGTCCATGACTCCGATGGCCTTCACGTGGTGGAGCGCATCGGCAATCTCTTTGGCCGGGAAGGGACGGAACACGCGCGGCTTGAGCAGGCCAGCCTTGATGCCGTCGGCGCGCAGCGTGTCCACGGCGGCCTTTGTGGTGCCCGCCGTGGATGACATCACGACCATGGCGATGTCTGCGTCATCCAGCCGATACGTTTCGAAGAGGCCGTACTTGCGGCCGAACTTCTTCGCGAATTCCTCTGCAACTTCCTCGATGACCGCAGGAGCATGGCGCATGGCCTCCACCTGCTGGCGCTTGTGCTCGAAGTAGTAGTCGGTTAAGTCGAGCGGGCCGTAGGTGACCGGGGCGTCCAGGTCGAGCAGGGACTGCTTCGGTTTGTACTCGCCGATGAATGCCCTGACGTCGGCATCGTCGAAGACTTCGACGCGCTCCAGACCATGGGACGTGATGAAGCCATCGTGGAGCACCATGACCGGCAGAAGCAGGTCGGGGTGCTCGGCGATGCGCACGGCCTGAATCAGGTTCTCATACGATTCCTGGGCGTCCTCCGAGTAGAGTTGAATCCATCCGGCGTCCCGCGCGCCCATAGAATCGGAGTGGTCGCAGTGAATGTTGATTGGCGCGGAGAGAGCGCGGTTCACGATGGTCATCACGATGGGAAGCCGCGTGGATGCTGCGACATACAGAATCTCCCACATGAGCGCCAATCCGGCAGATGACGAAGCCGTCATCACCCGCGCGCCTGCCGCCGCCGCGCCGACACATGCGCTCATGGCGCTGTGCTCGCTCTCCACGGTGACGAATTCCGTGTCGACCACGCCGTTTGCGACGAACTCGGAGAAGGTCTGGACGATGGACGTCTGCGGTGTGATGGGGTAGGCAGCCACGACGTCGGGGTTGATTTGCCGCATCCCTTCTGCGATGGCGGCGTTGCCGTCCAATGCTTTGAATTCGCTCATTTCGCTCCTCCTGCGCGGCCTGGTTCTTCGGGCGGCTCTGGCACATCTGCCATTTGGGCTTCCTCTACCATCTCGATGCATTCTCGAGGGCAGACGTTGGCGCAAATGCCGCAACCCTTGCAGTGAAACAGGTCAAACCCAACCATGCTTCCATCGTTCGTCTTGATGGAGGAGTCTGGGCAGTTCACCCAGCAGATGAGGCAGTTGGTGCATTCGTCCACATCGCGCACGGGACGAAAGGCGCGCCATGCCCCTGTGTTGTACGTCTCAGAATTGCCTGCTTCAAGAATCATGCCTCCGATGGGGAGGTCTTTCCATCCTTTGGCCACGATAACCTCCTTCTATGTGTCCGAAAGGGCCTCAGCCCTCTTTTACCTCTTCAGCAGCGCGGCGAATGGCGGCCACGTTGGCTTCCACGAGGTCAGCCTTCATCGACTTTCCAAAGCGGTGGCGCACCTGTTCCACAATGGATGCCACGTCAAAGAGCCCGGTCGCCCGCGCCAGAGCGCCGAGCATGGGCGTGTTGGTGATTTCGCGCCCCAGGGTCTCGATGGCAATGTGGCTGGCGTCCACCGTGAACACGCGCCCCGTGCGGAAGTCCAGTTCGTCGCGGACTTCCGACGGAGAGGCGGAAGTGTTCACCAGCAGGATGCCATCCTTGCGCAGCCCCTCGATGACGTCGACGGTGCCCAGCAGGGTTGGATCCAGCACCACCACCACGTCGGGGTTTTCTATCTGACAGTGAAGATGAATGGGTTCGTCGCTGATGCGCGTGAATGCGCGGATGGGCGCGCCCATCCGCTCAGGGCCGTACTCGGGGAAGGCCTGGAAGTACCGTCCGTTGTCTAGGGCGACCTCTGCAAGCACTTTTCCGGCAGTTACAGCGCCTTGCCCGCCACGACCGTGCCAGCGAATCTCGATGAGTTTGCTCATGTTTCCTCCTTATCGGCTGGATTCCGGCGCCGAAACAGAATTCCTGCCGGGACAGCGCCGCCAGCATAGTGCCCACAAAATAAGGTCAGACGACCCTTCGGAGACGTCTAACCCTTCAAGGGGCAAATTTCCAATGTGAGAACTGATGCGCCCTGCTTCCGTGTTCACCGATCACCTTTGATCCCGATGCTTCGTTGCTGAAGTGAATTCTATCCCAAAACGCCCCCTTTGTCAAAGTCCTCGCCTGAAGAGTGTGCATTTCGGTTCTGAGGCAGGAATATCGTCTCGCCCCGCTCCGAGACCCTTCGCTGCGCTCAGGTTGACAGGTTTGTGCGCCCACCAGCGGGTTCCCTCTTGAACTGCACTGGCCGGGCCCCGACTTCTCCCCGCCAAGCGCTTGTGCTATAATTCGACAAATCGTGGAAAAGGGGCTGCCTCACATGGCAGAGGTCGTCATCCAGGCCGAGGCTCCAGAGTCAGACGAGGAGTGGAACCGATTCCTCCTGCACCATCCCAGGGGGCATCTTCTGCAATCGTACCAGTGGGCCCAGTTCAAATCTCGCTACGGCTGGTCGCCATCCCGCGTTCTGGTGCGAGAGGCGGGGCGCATCGTGGCCGGCGCTCAGGTCTTGTTCCGCGACGTGCGCCTGGCCTCTGTGGCCTACGCGCCCAAGGCCCCTGTGGTTGACTTCGCCGATGATGCGCTTGTGAGCATCCTGTTCGAGGGATTGCACCGCCTCTGCCGCAGGCGGAGGGCCGCCTTCCTCCGCATAGAGCCTGATGAGCCGGACGATGCGGGTCTGGCCGAAAGGCTCGCCGCGATGGGTTTCCGTCCTGGGGGCAAGGTGCAGCCGCGCAGCACGCTGGTGCTGCACATCCAGGGCGAGGAAGAGGACATCCTCGCAGGAATGAAGTCCAAAACCAGGTACAACATCCGCCTGGCCGAACGCAAGGGCGTGACGGTGCGCGAAGGCAGCGAGGAGGACGTGTCCACCTTCTACCGGATGTCTGTGGTGACCAGCGTGCGGAACGAATTCCCCATTCACGAGGCGGGCTACTACCTGCACGCCTACCGTACCTTTGTCCCTTCCGGGCTGGCGCGGCTGTTTATCGCGGAGTACAAGGGCGAGCCGCTGGCCGGACTCATGGCGTTCACCTTTGGCCCGACTGCCTGGTACATGTACGGCGCGTCCTCCAACCGCCACCGCAGTTGCATGCCAAACCACCTGCTCCAGTGGCACGCCATCCGATGGGCGAAAACCAGGGGTTGCACGGAGTACGACTTCTGGGGGATTCCTGACGAGATTGGGCATGACCCTTCGGCAGCCTCCCAGGCGTACGAAAGGAGCGACGGTCTCTGGGGAGTGTACCGGTTCAAAGAGGGGTTCGGCGGAAGGCTTGTCCGCTATGTTGGAGCCTATGACTACGTATACTCACCGCTCCCGTACGTTCTTGGCACGCGCGCATGGCCCTGGGCGCGTGCGCTTCTGTACCGCCTGCGCCGCCGCCCGATGCCAGGCACGGAGGTCGACGTAGGGTAAGCCGCCCGCGCTTCTGGTCGGGCGCGTGCCGCGTCGTGCCGTCAAAGCAGGTCCTGCGGTGGATGCGGCAAGCCTTTCAGGGTATGCCAGGCTCCTCGCACCTCTGCCGCCAGGAAGAGGGACCCTATCACGAGGATGATGTCCTCCGCCGATGCCTCGGAGAGGGCGCGCTCCAATGCCTCGCGCGGCGAGGGGATGGCGCGAATCTCTCCCCTGAACGAGTGGGTCAGACTTCGAAGGTGGTCGATGTCCATGGCGCGTGGGTGGGATGCCTGGGAGAGGATGAGCTGCGCGGTGGGCGGCATCTGGCTCAGCATCCCGGCTACGTCCTTGTCGGCGTACACGCCGAAGAGAATCACGTCCGGGTCGCGCCCAAACAACTCTCTGATTGTGGCCAGGGCGACTTCGACAGACTCGATGGTGTGGGCGGAGTCCACGATGAGCCAGGGGTCGGACTGGAGCACCTCGATTCGCGCGGGCCAGTCCACCTGGGCCAGCCCCCTGCGCAGAGCGCTCTCGTCTACCTCAAACCCTCCGCGCACAACTTCTGCCACAGCAGCCACAGCAGCCGTTGCGTTGTCCAGTTGGTGCTTCCCCAGCAGGGGGATGAACAAGTCCTCCAGGGGAGACGTCCAGGCCCGCGGGTGCTTCTTTGGGGGCAGCACGGTGAAACGCTGTCTCTGAAGGCTCTGTCTCCTTCTCTCCCACCGCCAATCCCTGCCGACCCAAATCTGTCGGGCGCGCTTCCGCCGCGCCGTTGCCTCGAGAACGGCGGCTGCGGCCTGCTTCTGGGGCGCGAACACGGCGGGAACGCCGCGTTTGATGATGCCAGCTTTCTCTGCGGCAATCTCAGGAATGGAGTTTCCAAGCACGTTCATGTGGTCCCACCCGATGGACGTGATGACGGAGACCAGCGGGCGCACCACGTTGGTGGCGTCGAACCGCCCACCCATCCCCACCTCCAGGACGGCGATTTCCACTTCCCTCCGCCGAAAGTGCTCGAACGCTAGGGCGGTGATTGCCTCGAACACCGTCACGGGCGTAGCCTCCAGAGCAGGGCGAAGCCACTGCGCGATTTGCACGACTTCCTCCTCGGATATGAGTTCGCCGTTGATTTGAATGCGCTCGCGGAACGTGTGCAGGTGCGGTGATGTGTACAGTCCCGTGCGGTAGCCCGCCTGTTTCAGTATCGAGGCGACCATGGCGCTGACAGAGCCTTTCCCCTTGGTTCCGGCAACGTGTACCGACCGAAAGGCATGGTGGGGCGACCCCAATCGCTGCAACAGAGTGCGGAGGCGGCCCAATTCCGGCAGCACGATCTCTCCGGCAGGCTGCCAATACCGGAAGGTGGGTAGTTGGTACAGGTATTCGAGGACTTCTGCGTACGTCATCACTCTGCTTGCCTCCGCCCGCGGTCTGGCTTGTTTGGAACGGCCTGGCGGGCACCATCTCCGCACATTGTATCCCCCTTCAACCCATCGGCAAAACCAGATTGCCCTGGTGATTGCCCACACGTCACCGCAGGGAAGGACACAATATCCTTCTTCCTCTGTGGTCTCCGCGCTCTCTGTGGTAAAAGAACTGTGCAACACACATGACGCCAACCCGCGGG
>Ga0315554_1002635_pt1 | contig 10207 bp, 7 predicted proteins | sample SalMarSW160370MG_FD_202114 | JGI IMG/M metagenome (GOLD analysis project Ga0315554, IMG submission 202114) | Salt marsh sediment microbial communities from the Plum Island Ecosystem LTER, Massachusetts, United States - Salt Marsh Sediment SW1603-70 ... | reverse complement strand
CTCTGCTGCGCCAGGATGTCCTCATTGTCGGCTTCGATCACCAATCTGACCACGGGCTCGGTATGAGATTTACGCAAGTTGAACCACCAGGAAGGATATTCGACGGAAAGTCCATCCAGGTGTGCTTGCTCGCCATCCCGATATGCCGAGGCCAGAACCTCCAGCATGCGATCCGGCTCTTTCGTGGAGATGTTGATTTCGCCGGATCGTGCATATTTCATCAACGGCCGAACCATTTCGCTCATGGCTTGCTGCTTCTTGCCCAACAAATTGAGCATGACGACCATGGCCATCAATCCGCAATCGATGTACCCTAGGTCCTGAAAGTAGTAATGCCCCGACAACTCGCCAGCGAACACGGCGGAATCCTTGCGCATCTTGCTCTTGATGAATGAATGGCCGACGCGGGTTTTTAAAGGCTTTCCGCCGAGCTCCCTGATTCGCTCCGGGACGGCGCGGCTCGATCTGAGATCATAAAGGATCGTCGCGCCGGGCGATCTGGCGAGAAAATATTCCGCCAATACGGCGATCATCAGATCGGCGGGGATGCGTCCCCCTTTCTCGTCAATGAAACCGCAGCGATCTCCATCGCCGTCGAAGGCGATGCCCAACGCTGCGTTTTCAGTTTTTACTCGCTCCTGCAATTTTTCGGTGGTCGATGGGATGGCAGGGTTGGGAACGTGAACGGGGAACTCGCCATCCGGATTCATGAGCATGGTGATGAAATCACAATGTTCGAATCTGGGAATCAAGCGAGGCGTATCCAATCCGCCCATCCCGTTGCCGGCATCCACCACCACCTTCAGATGCTCGTCCCCTTCGATGAACGTCGAAAGTTCCTCGATGTAATCGCCCAGGAAATCGATTTTCTGTTCCTGGTCCTGATTTTGAGGTGGGGTATCCATGTCCCGAGTCAAAGCCTCGATCTCCGGCAGCCCCTTATCCCCGCTGAGGGGGATTGCTTTCTCCCGGCAGAGCTTGATGCCGTTGTACTGCTTGGGAAGATGGGAAGCCGTAATCATGGCGCCTCCCCGAAAATCACGTCGGATGATGGCCGAGTACAGCATGGGCGTGGTTGCCATGCCGATATCGAAGACTTGCAATCCGGAACTCAGGGCGCCCGCAGCCAGAGCTTTAGCCAGTGATGCGGATGTATCCCGCATGTCGCGTCCGATCACGATTCGTCCCCCTTGCAGATATTGGCCGAAGGCGGCGCCGATTTTTCGCGCTATTTCTGCGTTTATCTCCTGCGGTGCCAAGCCGCGAATATCGTATGCCTTGAAAATGCCTGACATAAGTATGTTCACCTCTGCTGATATTGAGCGCTTCGGTGCTGCGTTCACCGATCCATTTTTATAATATCCAACTCTTCGAATTTTGGCTTTATGGCTCGGTTATCACCAGCTTAAGGATGCCTAAAAAGGAGGCTTTCAAAATGGAAACAAACTCTCCGTCCGGTCGGGCTAAACTCGAGGACGCTGGATTGCTACGATCAACCAAACCGCATTCGTTTTCAGGTGGTTTTCTCTCGATCGAGCAGTTTTTCCACCTGCCGGCAGATATTTCCGACGTTCAAACCGTATTTCCGCATGACGATGTCCCCCGGCGCCGATGCCCCGAACTGATCCACGCCGATCATCGCGGATACGCCTTGAACTACGTACGGCACCCAACCAAGAGAGAGACCCGCCTCGATGGCGACGATCGGGACTCCCGGCGGGAATACCTTCCTCTGATAATCCGTCGGTTGGGATTGGAACAAACGCCAGCTTGGAAAGCTGACAACGCTGGCGAAAATCTGCTCCTGGGCCAGTTCCTCACGCGCTTCGAGAGCCAGGTGTACTTCCGATCCCGAAGCCACAAGCACGATCTGCGGTGTTCCCCCATGAGGACTTTCTGCGAGCACGTAGGCGCCGAAGCGTAGGCCGGCGCGGAGCACCTCATATTTCTCGAGGTCGAGTATCGGAAGCTTCTGCCGTGTGAGAATGAGTGCAACGGGACCTTCCCGGTGCTCCAATGCGACTTTCCAGGCTAAGGCGGTCTCGTTTGCGTCCGCGGGTCGAATGACCGTCAAGCCCGGAACGGAACGCAACCCGAGCAGCTGCTCGACCGGTTGGTGGGTCGGACCATCCTGCCCCAGTCCGATGCTGTCGTGGGTAAACACGTAGATCACCGGCAGACCGCTCATGGCCGCCAAACGCATGGGCGGACGCATATAATCGCTGAATACGAAGAATGTGGCTCCGAATGGAATCAGGCCGCCGTGCAGCGCCATGCCGTTCAGAATCGCGCCCATGGCATGCTCGCGGATGCCAAAATGCATGTTGCGTCCTTCGTAACTTCCGGCTTCGAAATCGGGACTGCCGGGTATGTGGGTGTGCGTGCTGGGGGTGAGATCGGCTGCGCCGCCCATGAATTCAGGCAAACGCTCGACGAATTTCTCGATGATTTTACCGGAGGCAACGCGGGTCGACATTCCTCCCTGGCCTGGCTCGAAGACCGGTATATCGTCGCTCCAACCATCCGGTAATTTGCCTTCCACCGTGCGATGGTACTGCGCAGCAAGTTCAGGGAATTGTTCGATGTAGCGCTCTACATCTTCCTGCCATGCCGCCTGGGCTTTACCACCGCGTTCAACGGATTCTCTGAAATGAGCTTCGACCTCCGCCGGGATGTAGAATTCCGGTTCCACAGGCCAATCGAGTCTTTCCTTCGTGCGCAGCACTTCATCGTGACCCAAAGGTTCACCGTGGGCCTCTGCCGTATCCTGCTTCGCAGGACTGCCGTAGCCGATATGGGTGTGTACATCGATGAAGGTGGGCTTTTCGGTTTGCTGTCTCGCATCATCGATTGCGGACGATATCGCTTCGACGTCGTTTCCATCCTCGACGTGAAGTACCTGCCAGCCATAGGCTCGAAAGCGCGCCATGCGGTCTTCGCTGAATGCCAGCTTGGTCGAACCCTCGATCGTGATCTGGTTGTCGGCATACAGCACGATCAGCTTCCCCAATTGCAGGTGTCCCGCCAATGAGGCCGCCTCGGAAGAAATGCCTTCCATGAGGTCCCCGTCGCTTGCGAGCACGTACGTGTAGTGGTCGACGATCTTGTGGTCGGGGCGATTGAATCGCGCCGCCAATGCGGCCTCGGCGATCGCCATACCCACGGCGTTGCCGAATCCCTGCCCCAGAGGCCCGGTCGTTGCTTCTACACCCGGTGTCCTGCCATATTCCGGATGACCCGGGGTCTGACTATTCCACTCTCGGAATCGCTTCAACTGCTCGAGCGGAAGGTCGAAGCCGGTCAAATGAAGAAGTGCATAAAGCAGCATCGAACCGTGGCCTGCGGATAGTACGAAGCGATCCCGGTCCGGCCATGCAGGATCTTTCGGGTTGAACTTGAGGAATCGATCCCACAGCGTATATGCGAGCGCCGCCGAACCCATGGGAAGACCCGGGTGCCCAGAGTTCGCCCGTTCGACTGCGTCGACAGCCAGGAAACGCAGCGTGTTGATACATTTGAGATCCAACTCTTCTCGTTCGTTTTTAATCGGCTCTGCTTTCGCCGTCGTCATCATGATGAACCTCCAAAATTCGTCGCTGCCGATCCGGGAAAATCTTTCTCGCTTTCTCCCGGGTCGTGAGGTTATTATTTCCTATCGGCTTTACGGATCTGGCCGGACGCCTTCTTCATCCTTCGCATCCATCGATGGCGACGAATCCGATCGCGAATACCAATCCCGCCAGATGACCTTGTGAACCCCGATGCGCCTCGGGACATCGCGCAAACCGGGAATGAAAGGCAAAAAGACCAGGCCGAGATATGCCACGGCCATGATCGCAGCCGCGATCAGGTCGGCGTTGGGTGAATCTGCGATTGCGGGGATCTGGTACAGGAACACGAAAGGCCACAGCCACCATCCTCCCGGGTAAGGACCGGTTTCGTGGCTCATGCCCCACTGCTCGCCCAACATGTCCAATTTCTGCGCAACACCTTGATCCACATCGTCCTGGAAGAACAGCAGCGATCGTGTCGTGTCCAGCAGGTACGGCAAGCTCGGCCCGCTGTCAATGGCACCTTCCAATAAACCTGCTTTCCCCAGGCGCAGCATGCCCTGCATCATCACTTCAACCGGGCCGTATTGGCCGTCCGGCAACTTCACCTCTCCGTTGGAAACCTGCGCCTGATCCAGGGCTGCCAAATAGGCGCTTAACCATTGTTGGCGTTGAGCCTTCGACGCAGCGCGGTATTGAGACAGCGCCGCTTCGACATCCGCATCCAACACCGCCGCTCGCTCAAGCGGTTTCAGGATCAAATCTTCCGCAGGGTCGATGGGATTCGTGACCCCAAACCAATTCGCCGGTGCGATGCCCAGTAATTTCTGGGCGTTCTGAGGGTCGGCGGAGTACGGAGGTCCATAATCCTGCAGACTGCTCTTCCCGGCGAGGATGCCCGCACTGGTTTTGAGTAAAGCGATCGGCGCATATCGGGCGACGTCTTCCGATCGCACCGTAGGATAATCCGGCGATCCCAAAACTGCAGCCAGGACGATTGCAATCAACAAAATAACCCCGAGCACGATCAGTCCTTCCCGGATCAAATCATAGGGTTTGCTGGGAATGTTCCTCAGGTACGCACTGGCTCGTTTATTCATCGGATGCCCCTTGTTCGGGAATCGGTTTGACCGGACCTTCTCTGCGGACCAACAGCAAGTGGATACCGACGAGCGCCGCGATCAGAAGCGGCAAGACGATCAGATGAATCGACAGCACCTGTCCGATATTCATCGGATTGAACAGCGCTCCCAAGCCGACCGCGTTCATCAAATCCTTGGCCTGCACGGCAATCCACTGCGAATCCCAGTTCGTTTGCGCCAGAAAGCCGGTCAAGGCTGCGAGTGCGGCGATTACGAAGGTGATCGTCCCGACAAACCAGGTCTTCCAGCGTCCGTCACGCCAGGCCGACATGAAGATTTTCGTTAGAACGTGCGCCAACAGACTGAAGAATAGCAGTTGTACGCCCCAAAAATGGACGGAATTGATGAAATGCCCGGTGGAAGAGTCGTGATACCACGTAGGCCCGAAGATCGCCATGATCACGCCCGACAAGGCGAGCACGACCAGACTCGAAAGAGCTGATACCCCGAACAGGTAGGCCAGCGAATTGACGTAGACCGGCATGCGCGTCGGCAGCAGATCTTCCAATGTCAGGTTCTCACGGATTCCTTGTTGTATTTTTTGCGTTAGGTTCACCTCTTTCCCTCCTCACGAGCAACTGCCGGTTCAAATATCTTCGGCAGGCGGAACCAGGTGGACGAGAAGAAAACCGCCACGACCCCGATCCAGGCGATGATGCTCGGGATTGCCAGGTTGAATATCCCGAAGACAACATGGGGAACCGTATCCAACATACTCGGTGGAATTTGATCCATCGCATTCACTCCTTCCTGGCTGTCCTGAAAGCGCATAAAGGGCTACCTTCTTCCATCACGTCCTGATGCGCCTACAATCCAACCATCGATCGTTCGATGCTTTCTGATTAAAATTCAACCTCAAAAGGGAGCGATCTGTCTTTACGAACGTCTCAACTTAGAATTATGAGAACCTTAAGCGTCCCGATAGGCTTCCTCCCTCTTGGGATTGCCAAAGCACGTATTTTTCGTGACTCATCGAACCATACTGTCCACCGTCGTAGAGTTACTCCAACCACCTAAAATGTGGCGGGATATCCATTGATTGCGAGGAGAGATCAGAATGCGACCCATCCATCGGTGAGCGACGGAAATCCCTTCCGCAGGTATTTCATTCTGCGCATTGGGTTCGACTTCCCTTGCAGCCTGCGCCTGCAGGACATGATGGATTACGGAGTGGGGATTTCAGCGGGGTAATGACGAAGGTACACTACACGTTTGCGTTGGAAGCGCTTGTGAATGGTGGATGCAAATTCCAACCCATCGGGCTGGAATCAACGTCGAAGGAAAATTTTGAAGCTGGGTCTACGCTTGGATGATCCCCTTGCGAATGGCGTATTTCACCAGGTCCGTCCGTGAATGCAGGTTCAGCTTGCGCATGATGTTCTCGCGGTGGCGTGCAACCGTTTTGGGGCTGATCCCCAGCGTCTCGGCGATGTCGATGTTCCGGGCGCCGTCGGCCAAATGTGCGAGCACCTCCTGCTCACGGACCGTTAATCCATTGAGGGCCTGCTCGTCCCGCGAATTTTCATCCTGCTGCAGATAATCACTCACCAGCAATTTGGCCATGGAGGGATACAGATAGACCTCGCCCTCCGCGGCAACCCGGATGGCGGTGAGCAGTTCCTCCGGGGCGGCTCGTTTCGGGACGTATCCGCTCGCACCCGCTTCCAACATGCGGAAAAAGTATTCTTCGTCCTCATGGATGGTCAGCGCCACAATCGCCGTTTCCGGTCGTAAACGCTTGGCCTCCTTGGCCGCATCGATCCCCGACATGTCCGGCAAACCGATGTCCAACAACACGACGTCCGGCCGGAGCTCGGTCAACGCGTCCAGGGCCTCTCGAGCCGTACCGAATTCTCCCACGATCTCGACATCGGCTTCGTCTTCCAACAGCATACGAATACCCGAACGAACGACTTCATGGTCATCCACCAACATCAGACGAATCGTCATCGTCTTCCTCTCCATCTCCCTGATACGGGATGACAACACTGACCCGCGTTCCCTCTCCAGGCTGGGATTCGATCGTGAACTTGCCCCCCAGTTCGTGCGTCCGCTCCTCCATGCCCGCCAACCCCCACGACGGCCGCTTCGAATCCATGCTCGCAAGCCTCATACTGAAGCCGACGCCGTCGTCGATCACGTCCAGCCAGATATTGTGCTCTCCGTAGCGCAGGTAGACGTCCGCCGTTTCCGCATCGGCGTGTCGGACCACATTCGTCAGCGCTTCCTGCACGATGCGGAAAAGGCCGGTTTTCATTTCCTGAGGCAAATCTGTGTGCTCGCCTTCGATATGCACGTTCACTTTGAGCGGCGCGCGCTGCTGGACTTCACCGACGTACCAACGCAGCGCAGCGGCAAGGCCCAAGTCATCCAAGTGGGAGGGACGCAGATCGGAGATGATGCGCTGCAGTTCGTTCAGAGAATGCGCGACGAGCTCCTCCAATTGGCGAAGGTTCTGCGTCACTTTACCCTTGTTCCCGTGTAAATTGGTCGCGATGCCTCGCAAGCCCAATCCAATCGCGGTCATCGCCTGCCCCGTCTCGTCGTGCAGCTCGCGGGCGATCCGCTGCCGTTCCGCTTCCTGCGCCGCGACGACCCGTTTGAGCAGTTCACCGCGCATGGCTTCCCTTTGCTGCGCTTCTTTGAGTCGCTCCGCCTGCAGTGCGGAAAGCTGCCGCTGTCGTTCCACCTCGAAGGAGCGTAAAAATCTGGTCACGAAAACTGCGGCCAGGATTGCAGCAGCCGCGCGCAGCAGCTGAACGGGAAAACCAAATAGATCCCGAAACAAGATCTGATTGATCACGTTGGACGGTGGCAGTGGGCTGGGGCGCGTGAAGGCTTGCCCAATGATGCCATACCAGGCGAAGGCGACTGCCGCCCATAGGCTGTCCTGTCCGAAGCGGGCCAATCCCACTCGCCGGAAAGCGCGCTGCTGGACGATCAACCCAACCGAGGCGAACAACGCCGAAGGGATGGCCAGCGAATACCGGCTCCACACATCCGCCACTTCCCAGAGTTCTTCTGGAATGGGATAACGGGCTTTCAACAGCAGCAAGCCAAATCCCCAGATTGCGGCCAATATCAGAGGCACCATCAAACTCAGCCGCCGGGTCCGCCGGTCTCGAGAAAGCAGCGAGGCGCCGAATGCCGCCAGGCTTAGAAAAGAGAAGGCCAATATCGCAACACGTGCGCCTTCCAAAAGAAGCTGTAAATCCACCTGCATCGGCAGAATGCGTAAGATCAGGAACATCTCGATCCATTCGTGCAAACCGTGCAGCAAGCCGAATCCGGCCAGTGGACGCAGGGCACTGCGCAATCTTTCATCGCTGCCACGCCCCGCTTCCAGCGTGATCGCCAGGCCCATGCTGAAGAAAGCCAGACCGTAAAACAGATAGACGATAGATATGAAAGGCGGTTGCACTGTTTACTCGATCGTTAACTTACGCCGGCTGGGTGAAATCAATCAGCACCTACTTGAGCGTAATGCGGACCGCAGATTCGCTGCCCGGCCATATCGCATCACGGAGTATTAACCCTTGCGCAGTTTCGTCCCGCAGCTGCGGCAGTAATTATCTTCCGCATTCGCTGGAGTCCCACAATAATGGCAGAACCTCTGTTCTCGTTCGGCGCTTGCGAATCGTGATTCACCCTTCGATTTGCGGCGGTTTCGCCGTCGTGGAGGACGGGTCTCACCTTCCTGCCGCAGTCGTATCCACAAGACCGCGCCCAGTACGAGCATCAAAACGCCAAATCCACCGATCACATACGGAAGCCAGGTACTTATGTCCGGCGTGCCCCCACTCGTTTCCTCGGGTCGGACAATCATCGCCGGATTTGTAAGCTGTCCGCTCGGATTGTCGTAAGAGACATCCACTCGAAAGCTTTCGGATGAATCCAAGGCGCCAGCATCGATGATGTGATACAGGATGCCGTCTTCCTCGGCAACCTCCGTCTCACCCGGGACACGCATCGATTCCGCCGCCTGCGGCTGCTGAACCCTGAAGCGCAGCGATTCGATATCAAAACCTCCCGGCCATTGAAATGAATAGCTTCGTTCACTGCCATCCAGCGTAAGCGCATCGTAGTATTCGACCCAAACCCCGGGCACGTCGGTCTGTACGGAAATCGTGCTCCACTCGCCCTCCTCGTTCCGATCCCATTGAACTTGATCGTCAGGTCCAGACGTCGGATCCCATTTCGCTACGGCCGAGGGTTCTCCCACGCGCGTCGGAATGGGAATCTCGACGGTCGTCGGCAGGGGAACGTCATCCGCCAACTGTATGCGCATGATGACGAGCATCTCGGATCGATCGTACTCCGGCCACAAGGCGATCTCGAGACTTTTCACCTGGGGTGCTGCCTGTGCCATCGTCGAGAACGGCACGAGGCACATTGCGATGAACAGCAACGAGCGTAAGAACACTTGTACAGGTATCCGGAATCGATGATCGGCCTCAGACATATGAACGTCCTGCGGCCCGCATCCCAGCCAGACCATGGCCTGCGAAACGCGTCATCTACTCACTCCTCGGTTCAATTATCCAAAAGCTGGGCGTTTGCCCACGAGACGCAAGGGATGAAGTCGATGGAAAGCGAACACGCAACATGTATATTATTAACACACGCACCACATTATGTCAATTTTGACCCACTTTCCGCACTTTGTCGTAAACGTTTCGACGAAATTTCCCTTCGAAAATCCTCAAACATGCGATACATGTCGTGATCTGTAATCGAGCGTGTATAATGATATCCATGAATTCTACCCAACTTAAACCGCCAACGCTTGTCGCCGACGCCGATTCGCTGCGCTCAATGGTGAAATCCCTTACCACCCAGCCTCTCGTTGCCGTGGATACCGAATCGAACAGCATGTATGCCTATCGGGAACGAGTTTGTCTCATCCAGTTCTCCATACCGGAAATCGACTTTCTGGTCGATCCTCTGGCCTTTCCGGGGCTTAGCGAACTGGGACCATTATTCAGCGATCCGAAGATCGAAAAAATTTTCCACGGCGCAGAATACGACATCATGTGCTTGAAACGGGATTTCGGTTTCACTTTTCACAATTTGTTTGACACTCGCATCGCCAGCCGCACGCTGGGCAGGAAACGCAGCGGATTGCGCGATCTGATTGCGGCGGAATTCGAGGTGGAAATCGACAAGCGTTACCAGCGGTCCAATTGGGGAAAAAGACCTCTTCCGGATAAATGGCTCGATTACGCCCGTCTGGACACGTATTACCTCATCCCGCTGCGCCATCGCTTATATTCTGCACTCCAGGAAGCCCAGCGCTTGGAAGAGGCGTTGGAAGCATCCGAATACATTACCCGCATTCAACCCCACGAAAACGGCTTTGATCCCAACGGCTTCTGGCGAATCCGCGATGCGCGCGATCTATCGCCACGACAGATGGCGCTGCTGCGCCGCCTTTACATCTTTCGAGATTCGCAGGCCAAGCGCATGGATCGACCGGCCTTCAAGGTGATGGGAGATCGAACGCTTCACGATCTG
>Ga0315554_1002634_pt1 | contig 10207 bp, 10 predicted proteins | sample SalMarSW160370MG_FD_202114 | JGI IMG/M metagenome (GOLD analysis project Ga0315554, IMG submission 202114) | Salt marsh sediment microbial communities from the Plum Island Ecosystem LTER, Massachusetts, United States - Salt Marsh Sediment SW1603-70 ... | reverse complement strand
GTTTACTGTAATTAAAACATATAGTTTTTGATAACAATATTATTTTGTAAGTGATGAAAATTCATCGCTTTGCTAAATATCCTTTATTTTCTAATGACAAATTTGGGATTAAAATATCTCTTACCTATTTCCGGATTAATTATATACTTTCCGTTTCCTGCATCTACCCATTGTTCCGTATTGTATCCGTAATTAAAGATTCTTAAACCTAATTCAAGTAAAAATAAAATTACAATGGGGATTAATATTAAAACTGCGTAAAACCATTTAGGAGTTTTTTTCCCGACAGAACTAACCCAACTTCGACACAATGGAAGAAAAAACATTGATTGCGTTATATATTAGCACTTTTTCACTATCCGTTTTCACTACATTTTAATTATTTGACCATCTCTGTGGTACCATTATTTTTAACCGCTCCATTAAAGCCGATAGGTGTTTATCTGGTTGAGTTACACACCTTAGTTTTATCTGATTACCATTCCTCGTAGGCAATATAACGTCACTTAAAATTATTCTTCGCATCTCTTGTACTACTTTTCTTGGCTCGTTTCCTAAGCCTGCTCTTTTACACATCTGTGAAAGTGTCTTCCATAATACGTACGCTAAAAAGCAAACTAATATGTGCGCTTCTACTCTATGCTCCTTATGATGAAATACCGGCCTTAACTGCAAATCATTTTTCTGTATCTTAAATGCTTCCTCTGCATCTGTTAATTGGATGTAGGCTCTCCAGAGTTCCTCTCCTGTCCAATCTATTATATTGCTTCGAAGCATATAACATCCCTGAGTTATATCTGAAAATTCTTTCTTGTCTTTCTTTATCTTCCAATTTACCTCTAACCTGCCTACCTGACAGGCAGGTTTATTCCCAGACTGTTCTTCTGTTGTTTCTGTCTTTATTTCAAATAGCCCAGATGCTCTTTGATTTCTTTGTAACAATCTCCCTATACGTCTATCTAATATGCTTTTATTTTTTATCCTTCCTGCTTTACATTGTTTCTGATATCTTTCTAATCCCTCTTCTATTCTTTCTATAAATCTTTCTGTTATTCCCTTATCTTTTTCTTTCCTCATAATGCTTCGGCACAATATAAATACTTCTCCTTCTTCCTTGCATATCTTTACTTCCAAACCCTCATATACCTTTTGCCAATCCTCTTTTAATAACTCCTGTTCAAATTTTTTCAACTGGTTCTTTGGTGTTCCTATTATATAACGTCTCCCCTCTGCTTTTAATATCTCCATGTTCGTCTTGCTTATCATACCTCTGTCCATTATCCATACCCGATCCGTTTTCCCATATGCTCTCTCCATCTTCTCTATTATTTCTTCTACTGTCTTCGAGTCATGTCTATTGCCTTCAAATACTTCATAGCCTATTGGTATTCCTTCTTTAGTTACTACCAAGCCTATACATACTTGTTTGCAATCTCCTCTGCTGTCTCTTGAATATCCTCTTTGGGCTTTTGGATTTTCTTCCCCCTCTCCTTCAAAATATGTTGAGGTAACATCATATAATAGTATGTCATATTTTATCTCAAATAACTCTCCAAGTCTTTCCTTGAGTCTTTGCTGCAGCTTTTCTTTTTGCTCTATCAGTTTATCTAATCCCCGGTATAATCTATTGTCATATATCTTTTCTTTATCTATTCCCAAGACCTCACATACCGCACTCTGTTTTATAAATTCTTCTGCTATATATAACTCGCTTGATGGTTCACAGAACCGGCTTATTACAAGCAGCTCTGAAAGTATGTTATAGGGTATCTCCGCTTTTCTTCCGCTGCTTTCTTCTTCTCTTCCTAATAGTTCTTCAAACAGCTTATCTAACTGCAATCGCTTTATTAGAGTCTCTGCTAAAAATATATCACCGAATCTTAAGCTCCTTTCTGTCCTTACCTTTCTTATATCTACTTCTACCCACTCTGGTTCTTCCTCTTCGTTGAACAATTCTTCTTGATAATTACTTCCTCCTTCCGCTGCTTGTTTTATTCCTAATCGTCCTGCTTCATCTGATTCTCCTATATATGATACTATGCGTTGCCTTGGTCCCCGCTCAGTTCGATATGATTCTAACAGCACCCAGTAGCCGCGTCTTTTTCCATTTGCTTGCCTGTGATTTATTCTTCGTAAGTACATAATGGAAATTTAATCAGCGGACTATCCTATAGTCAAGCCGTTTTCACTACACGAGGTTTTCCTCTCTTTTTATTCGCTTTCAACCTCTATTCAAACTTTTGCATATGATTTTATCCCCATATTTGCTGCTTTGTGTCGAAGTTGGGCTAAGTTTCCGTCCGGAAGGTCATAATCGAATGTAACGGTTCCATTGTATCTTTTTTCTACCCTGGGAGTAAAGTAAAGATTAAGGTCAGTCAGAGGTAAAAAACTCGGATTAGTTACTGCTTGGGGTTGACTATAAGTGGCATCTAAATGATCCGAAGTAAAATTTTGCTGCTGTGTACTATGCCCTGGACTAATACGCCGAAATGCTCATCCAGAAATCTTCTTTCAAGATTTAAATCAAATTTATAATTATTATATTCATTTGTAAGATTTGTAAAACCACCTTGTGCTGAAAAGGAAATTCCCGGCAGATAAGATACTCCGAGAGGACTTTCAGAAATACCTTTGCTTGCCTTCCTGATACCTAAATTTACGGTACCGCCAAGAACATCGGCATCCATGTCCGGTGTATTGGTTTTATAAACTTCAATACCGGCAAGCGAGCTTGAAGAAATCATTCGCATATCTACACCTCGCCCGCCGCCAACCCTGGTGCCCAGCGGATCATCTGAACTAATTTGCCGTCCGCTTTCATTTGCTGGAATAGGAACGCCTGCTATAGTAATCTGGTTATATTGCGGACTGATTCCGCGAATTACTACATGTGTTGCCTGGCCGCCGGATCTTATTAGTGAAACTCCGGGCAGTCTGCCGATTGATTCTGCAGCATTAGCATCAGGAAGCTCCTGTATTCTTGCAGATGAAACTACATTGACGATATTGCTTGATGCCAGCTGCTGGTTAATAGCTGCATTTTGACCGCTGGCCTGCGCTGTGACTACTACTTCTGAGGTAGATACTGTAACTATAGTAAGCTTTATATTTAATTCCAGGTGTTGGCCTTCTTTCACTTCTATTTTTTCTGTCTGTGGTTCATATCCGATATAAGAGGCTTTCAACTGATAAGATCCTGCCGGAACATTTGAAATAAAGTATTTTCCCTCTATGTTTGTAGCTGCACCTATACTGGTTCCTTCAAGAAATATATTGGCACCAAAAAGCGGCTCTCCGGTTGTTGCATCGGTTACTTTACCTTCCACAGTACCAGCACCCCATAAGGGTTGGGAGGTAAGCATGGCAATTAATATTATATAAAAAACAGTAGATATTTTTGTTAACATATTATCTCCATTTTTGTTGATGTTAATTAGTATAATTTTTTATCTTACTATTTTGCACTCATTCAAAGATAATTATTATTATTAATTCTTATTCACATTTTTATAATGAATAGTTGATAATTCTTTAAGTATTCCGGCACTATATTCAGGAGTAATATCTCTCTGAGGTTCAGCCAGCATTTCATAACCGACCATAAATTTTTTAATGCTGGCTGACCTTAGCAGAGGAGGAAAGAAATGCATATGAAAATGCCATTCTTTATAATCTTTACCAGTAGTTGGTGCCTGATGCATTCCGGCTGAATATGGAAAAGATGTTTTAAACAGGTTATCATATTTAGTTGTTATAACTTTCAGAGCGCTTGCAAAATTTTTTACTTCTTTTTTATTAAACTGGAGTATGTTTGCAATTTTTCTTTTTGAAATTATTAGAGTCTCATAGGGCCAAACAGCCCAATATGGAACCATGACAACAAATGATTCGTTTTGATAAACTATTCTTTCATCTAATTTTAATTCCAACTTTAAATAGTCATTTAAAATACTCCGTTTGTTTTTTTTATAATATTTAACGAATTGCTTTAACTCTTTCATTGCTTCTAGAGGAATACTGTCCTGAGCCCAGATTTGTCCATGCGGGTGAGGATTACTATTGCCCATCATCGAACCCTTATTCTCAAATATTTGGACATGGTTTATATTTGAATTCGAACCCAGATTCTCGAATTCAAGCTGCCATGTTTCAATAACTTTTTCTATTTCGCTTTCTTCCAATTCCGCAAGAGTCAAATCATGCCTAGGAGAAAAATTCACAACCCTGCATATTCCTTTCTCACCTTTAGCAATAAGAAGATCTTTTTTATTATAATTAAAATCCCGAATGTTCTCTAACAGAGCTGAAAAATCATTGGTAAAAACGAAAGTATTTTTATATTGGGGATTTATTTCTCCGTTAGCACGTTTATTCCCCGGGCATAAATAACAATCAGGCTCGTATTCAGGACGAATTTGTCCTTCCGTATTTGAAACTTCTCCCTGCCACGGACGATTGGTCCTGTGGGGAGAAACCAAAATCCAATTTCCTGTTAAAATATTTTTCCTGCGATGAGGATAATTAAAATTATGCTGCGACATCTTTTTCTATTTCTATTATATTTGTTCCGCCACTAATTTTTGTTACATAAATACTAGCTTCTATACCAAATCCTTTCTTATACTCTTCTTTTAAATTTTTACCTATCGTATCAATCGCATCATTTTCTATCAAATTAATTGTACAACCACCAAATCCTCCTCCCATCATTCTTGAACCATATACATAAGGATTATCTTTTAAGAGTTCTACTAAAAAATCCAGTTCCTTACAGCTTACCTCATAATCCTTACTTAAACCCTTATGTGTTTGGTACATCAATGCACCAAAAGTCTTTAAATCATGTACACTAAGTGCATCACATGCTTTTAATAATCTATTGTTCTCTTCGACAACATATTTACATCTTTTATAAATAACAGGATTTAATCGTGATTTATATTCATTTAACAACTCTAATGAAACATCACGTAAACTTGATATTTCCGGATAATCTTTCTTGATTATTTTTACTCCATCATTACATTCTTTCCTTCTCTGGTTATATTCGGATGAAGCAAGCGAGTGAGAAACATTGGTATCGAATAAAACAATTGAGATATGCTTATAATTAAATGGGAAATATTCTTTTTCCAAAGAACGGCAATCGATACGAAGGACGCACTCACTCTTACCGAAAATATTGATGTACTGATCCATAATTCCGCATTTAACACCTACAAATTCATTTTCTGCTTTCTGAGAAATTTTCACAAGAGAAAGCTTATCAATTCCCAAATCAAAAATATGATTCAGAGCAAAAGCTAAACCTGCCTCTAATGCGGCTGAAGAAGATAATCCTGCGCCAATTGGAATATTACCTCCAAAAACACAATTAAATCCGTAAAAAATGTAATCAGCTTTTTTAAGCTGATCGACAACTCCTAATAAATAATTTGGCCAATCTTTGTCCGATTTTCCAAACTCTTCTAATGAACATTCAAAAAAATCATTCATATCAAACGCAAAAATCTTACAATTGTTATCGTTTCTTGGGGTAATTGCTAAATATACAGCTTTATCAATAGCTGCAGGCAAAACAAAACCCATATTGTAATCAGTATGTTCCCCTATTAGATTTACTCTTCCGGGTGAACGAAATAGATATGGTTCTTCGTTGAATAATTCTTTAAATTTTTTCCTTATTTTTCCCGATAAATTCATTTTTTTATACTGTTTTATTCTTTGATTTCAGATACATAAAGCCGCCAAAAATAAACATTAATGCACCCCACCAAATATCGGGATGTGTATTTGCCAGAACAGTTTTTACCGGAGGAGGATTTACCAAATTATAAATACCGCTGAGAAAAATTATTCCTCCCATTACAAGCAAAATTAGTCCAACAAAAAACCAAATAGGTCTCATAATCTTTTCCTTCTTTATTTTACCAGAATAATAAATTTAGAACAACCAGAATAATTAAAGAGATAATTGCAACAAATTCCGGACGTTTAACAAATGGTAAATGACGATCAAGTTTTTCTTCAGTTAATCCTTTAACAAGTCCGACTAATTCTTCTTTTGGCCTTTTCCGGGTAAAGAAACTAATCAATACAGTTACAACAGCACATATTAGCCAAGCCCACCAGGCCCGCCAGAAGTTTGCAGCTTGATCGCTTTGAACGCTTGACATAGTAATTATACTCTGGCTAAACCAGTTAAATTTGACTGCCAAATACATTGTAAATGATGACCCCATACCTGCAACCAATCCCCAGAAAGCCCCGTTAGGAGTAATCCACCATATAAACATTCCAAGAAGCATTGTTGCAAATAAAGGAGCATTTACCCATGAGAAAATTGCCTGCATATAATCCATAATACTCGGAAAACTCTTTGCCCAATATGCAGTTACCAGGGAAATAGCAACACCAACAATTGTTGAAACGCGTCCCATCCAAAGTAAATGTGTATCTGAGGCATTTTTATTCAATACTGATTTGTAGATATCATATGTCCATACAGTATTAAAAGCACTTATATTTCCAGCCTGTCCTGCCATAAATCCGGCAAGTAATGCTGTAACACCCAAACCGACCAATCCTGCTGGATAATATCTCGCAATTAATAGTGGAAGTGCCGAATCGTAATTTATATGCCCTCCATCATGAATTAACTTAAATCCACTATGAGGATCATTTGATAATACTATTGCAATTAAACCGGCTAGTATTACAATAAACGGAAGAGCCATTTTAAAGAATGATGCTACAATAGGTGTTAATCTAGCAGACCGTAAATTCTTTGCTGAAAATGCACGTTGAATAACAAGAAAGTCTGTGGTCCAATATCCAAAAGAAAGGACGAAACCTAACCCAAGCACAATCCCTGCCCAATTAATAAACATTCCATTTTCTGTCGGATTACCAGATGTTGACCAAAGGGTGGTAAAAGAGACTTGAGAAAATTCATTTATCCTTGTTACTATCTCGTTCCAGCTGCCAATTTCAATAAATCCTAAAATTGAAACTAGAAATAGTCCGAACCAGATCATAAAAAATTGTATTATCTCTGTAAATATCGCAGACATTAATCCACTCATGCCGACATAAATAGCAACTGTAATTGCCGAAACCCACATACTTATATCCCAATGCCAGCCTAAGAATGTGTGGAGTACCAGCGCCATCGCATAAAGATTAATACCCGATACCAAAAGAGTCATTATTGCAAAAGCAATCCCGTTAAGAACTCTTGTTTTTTCGTCAAAACGTAATTTTAAATATCCAGGTACAGATTTGATTTTGCTGCTGTAATAAAACGGCATCATATAAACGCCGAGGAAAAGCATGGCAGGGATTGCACCTATCCAATAGAAGTGAGCAACATACATTCCATATTTAAATGTATTACCGGTCATTCCAAGAAGTTCAAGTGCTCCAAGATTTGCAGAAAGAAATGCAAGTCCGGCGACCCAGGATGAATTTTTTCTTCCGGCAAGGAAGAAATCTTCTTCATTTTTAGTGAATCTTCGGAGGTACCATCCGATACCGAGAACGAATGCAAAATAGACCAATATAATAATCCAGTCTATAAAGGATAGTCCGATTGTTTGCATATATTTTACTTTATTTTATTGAAGGTTTTTATAATTAAATAGAAAATATTTTTTTAAGCACAGTTGGTTTTATATATATTTATATAACCTTTCTGCAATTGTTTGCACTAAAAATTAAAAAAACATCATTCAATTAAGTGGAACCTCTAACAATCAATTCAGCATCAAGTACCACGGTTTTTCTTTGACTGTTACTTTTTTCGTTTTCAATCATTTCAATTAGAATTTCCGTTGCTTTTTTTCCCATATCAAACGAAGGTTGATTAACCGTTGTTAAAGGAGGATCTACTAAAGCAGTAATCTTATTGTTCGAGAATCCGACAATAGCAATGTCCTCGGGAATCTTTAATCCGGCTTCTTTTATTCTTTGAAAGGCTCCAATTGCTACCGGGTCATTCACAGCAAATACTGCATCCGGAATAATATCTTCTTTTAAAAGAGCATCCATTGATTCATATCCATTATCTTCATGTAAATCGCCGTAACGGATAAATTTATTTAACAATGGTAAATTTGCTTTTTTTAAAGCGTTCTTATATCCCTTCAATCTCAGTTCACAAATTTTCAAATCCTTTGGACCGGCTAGATGCGCAATTTTTTTCCGACCTCTTTCGATTAAATGTGTTACTGCATCGAAGGCACTTTTTGCATCATCGATAACAACTTTATTTGCTGAAATGTCGTTGCATACTCTATCGAAAAAGACTATTGGTATCCCCCGGTTAATTAATTCTTTAAAATGATTTCCGTTTTTGGTACTTTGAGAAATTGAGACGATTAAGCCTGCAACCCTCTGATGCATCAGAGCATTGGTATTTACAACTTCTCTTTCATAGCTTTCGTTAGATTGACATACTAATATTGTATACCCGGAATGATAAGCGACTTCTTCAATTCCACTTATAGCTGATGAAAAGAAATCGTGCTCTATTTCAGGAACAATCACTCCTATAACATTTGTTTTATTGCTTTTTAGACTTCTTGCGATGGGATTTGGTGAGTAGTTTAATTTTTTTGCGAGTTTTTTGACTTGGTTCCTCGTCTCCTCTTTAATATCAGGATGTTCATTTAAAGCTCTCGATACTGTAGATGCAGATATCTTAAGCTTTTTAGCAATGTCAACTATTGTTGTATTTCTCATTTTTTTGAAATCGTTCCCGCAAACGGTTGCAAAATACGTTTTTAAAAATTATTAGTCAAGTATATTCATTAAAAAATCGTTCCCGCAAACGGTTGCAAAATACATTTTTAGAAATTATCTGTCAAGTATTTTTATTAGATAGTTTTAAGAATTGAATTCATTACTCTAAAACTTGCATTTATGGTTCCTGGTCAAGCAGGGAAATTTTTATCAGCTATATAAATAACCTTGAAGATAAAACTGATCCGCTTAAAAGAGTTATATGCTGGAAAAGTAAAATAATGAGTACTAAGTCGGTTAAAACAGGGGAATTTATAGGTTACGGGACATCCTACCTGGCACAAAGAGATATAAAAATTGCTACCATACCGGTTGGTTATGCTCATGGTTACAGCAGAGAATTAAGTAACCAGGGTCGTGTACTTATAAACGGACATAGAGTAAGTGTTATCGGAATTGTTAATATGAACTTGATGACTGTTGATATCTCAAATATCCCCGAAACTAAAAAAGGGGATGAAGCAGTACTCATCGGAAAACAGGGGGAGCTTTCTATCTCGGTGGCTTCATTTAGTGAGCTCAGCAACCAGCCCGATTATGAATTGCTGACCAGGCTGAATCAAAAAATTCCAAGAATGGTAGTGACTTAGCTTTAAATTTAGAACCGCATTTCAAAATAAATTAATAAAAACTAATTCTACCGAATTTTATACTTTCAATCTCCTAAATTTCCTTTTTGAATTACGTGCTTTTCTTAATTTTTTTCTTTTTGATGCCTTTAAATTGGTCTACTTCTTGTCACATTTCCTTAAAATTAAAAGAAAGAATAATGAATTTCAAAGAACTAAAACGGAAATAATACTATGAAAAAAATTATACAACTAAGTTTATTGTTTTTCCTTTTTATAAATACTCCATTCATCCAATCTCAGATATGGAGTAAATTAGGAGATGGATTGGATTATTCGGTAAATGCTGTTGTTTATTTCAATGGAAGTATTTACGCCGGTTCAGATTTAGTTTATATATGGAACGGCAATTCATGGACTGCTATTACCGACGGTATGAACGGACTTTTTGGTATTACTGAAATTGATGCAATGGCAGTCAACAATAATACCCTGTTTGTTGGAGGTACTTTTTTCGTTACTACTCCTGATTTAGATTGGTATAACTATGCTGCCAGACTCAATAATGGTTCATGGACTACATGCGGAACAGGATTAGGTAATGATGGCTGGTGTATGGGCGACATACCATTGGCAATGATTTCTTACGGAGGCAGTTTGTATGCCGGGGGAAAGTTTACAGACGCCGGGGCTCCCCTCTCGATCCTCAGATGGCAATGTACATTGCACGTTTTGATGGAGATATCTGGAACCCCGTGGGAGGCGGATTGGATGAACATATTACCGACATGACGATTTATAATAATCAATTGATTGTATCCGGTTATTTCAAA
>Ga0315554_1002633_pt1 | contig 10211 bp, 8 predicted proteins | sample SalMarSW160370MG_FD_202114 | JGI IMG/M metagenome (GOLD analysis project Ga0315554, IMG submission 202114) | Salt marsh sediment microbial communities from the Plum Island Ecosystem LTER, Massachusetts, United States - Salt Marsh Sediment SW1603-70 ... | reverse complement strand
GTAGATAGTATGGAAGGACCGGAGTCCTTGTGGTAATCTGTGGTTGAGACAACAGACACAGAAAGGAGACCGGTCCATGAAAGAGTATACGCGGTTCATCGGGGTAGATCAACACAAGGACAGCCTGTCCGTAGCGGTGGCGTATGCAGGCCGAGAGAAGGAGGAGTTTCTGGGACGGATTCCCAATGATCCGGAAGTGATAGCGCGCTGGATTCGGCAGAGGGCACTGAGATGGGGAGGACTGAAGAACACTTTGTGGTGTTACGAGGCGGGGCCCTGTGGCTATGGGCTGTACCGGCAGTTGAGGGAGATGAACATCGCTTGCCAGGTAGTTGCGCCTGGGCTAACGCCGAAGAAGCCGACGGAGCGAGTGAAGACGGATCGGCGGGATGCGGGCAAATTGGCGCGTCTTCTAAGGGCTGGGGAATTGACACCGATATGGGTACCGGATGAGGAGCACGAAGCGTTGCGGGATCTGGTTCGGGCGAGGGAAGTGGCACGAGATGACCTTGCACGACATCGTCAGCGGGTGAAGAAGTTTCTGTTGAGGCAAGATGTACGTTGTCCGAAGGGGATCAGGGCGTGGACGAAGCGGTATGAGATGTGGTTGGATACCGTGAAGTTCAGCAGGGCAGCGCACCAGGAGGCCTGGGTGGAGTATAGGCAGGCGGTGCGTGAAGGCGAAGGGCGCTTGGCGCGACTGGGCAAAGCGGTGGAGGAGGCGGTGCAGACCAGTCGATGGCGTCCGGTAGTGGAAGCACTGCAGTGCCTTCGGGGGTTCAAGATAGTGACGGCTGCCACAGTAGTGGTTGAATTGGGAGAGCGTGCTCTGTATTGTGAGCCTGACCAGTTGATGAGTTACAGTGGGTTGGTGCCTGGGGAAAACTCCTCTGGAGAGAGGACTTGGCGAGGGGGGATTACCAAAGCAGGAAATGCCCATGTGCGACGAGTGCTCGTGGAGGCAGCGTGGCATTACCGCCACCCGCCTGTGGTGGGGCGGGCTCTGGAGCTTCGGCAGCGGGGACAGCCTGCGGAAGTTCTAGAGATCAGTTGGAGAGCCCAGAGGCGATTGAACGCGCGATATCGGAAGTTGTTGGCGCGGGGCAAAGACAAGAACAAAGTGGCGGTGGCCGTCGCCCGTGAGTTGATGGCCTTCGTTTGGGAAATCATGCAAGTAGTGGAACCAATGTCAGCTTCTGTGTGAGCAGAGGCGCATGTAGGTGGCGGAGACGGTTGGGACACGGAAGGGAGGGTTCTCGAAGCCCCTATGCGATAAGGCCAGGCCGAGCTCGCGACTGTAGATCGAGACAGCTCCCCACGGACTATGTACTGTGCGGTAAGGCGAAAGCCGAGTACGCGAATATCAGGTTGATGAGCCGTCGTTCTTCCCCAACCGTCTCCAAACCTACCAAAGGGGAGAAGCCACATGCCACCATAGATGGCGCCCAATGGCAGCTGTGTACAAAAGACCTGAAAAGGGGGACTTGACAGGTCCTTCCATATCAGGGGCGACGCATGCGTCGCCCCTACAACGCCCGCGTCCGGCCCCGCGCCACACTCTCTTGGGGCCATCATCGGATCATTCAAATCCGCGTGCACGCGGCGCATCAACGGGCGGCTCGGGACACCCGGCGCGCCTGTCTGGCAGCGCAACTATTGGGAACACGTCATCCGCGACGACCATGCCCTGAACGCCGTCCGCCAATACATCGCCGACAACCCGGCGCGCTGGGCGCTGGACAGGTACAATCCCGCGGCGCACGGCGAAGACCCGCAGGGGCGGGCGCTGTGGGATATGCTGCGGGATGAAACATGTAAGGGCGACCGGACGGTCGCCCCTGACCGTCTCCGAAACCCTGCAAAGGAGGCAGCACAATGACAGATGAATCAAGACCCGAACCCGTCTACGATCTGCAATCGGTCAAACTCCCCTACATGACCGGCTTCCCGCTGCGGCTGATGGTGGCGATGTTGGAAAGTCCTCTGCGGGGCCTGCTGATGCCCAGCCTGTTCGCCAGCGCGGGCATCACCGAGTTTCGCAAGAAACGCTTTTGCGAGCCTCCCACTCTGATGCCGATTCACGACGCCGACGCACCCGCTTCTGCCGGCCAGCGTGTGCCCGAGACGGAGTGGCCTGGCGCGCCGCCGGAACCCGGCCCTGGCTTCCGCTTCGCCACCGTTCACGACTACGCCCGCGCCTACCGCGACGGGCGCGCTGACCCCGAAGAGGTGGCCCGCCGCGTGCTCCAGGCCATCCGCGATAGCGACGCCGCCGACCCGCCCCTCCGCGCCATGATCGCCGTGGACGAGGAGGATGTTCTGCGCCAGGGCCGCGAGTCCTCCGAGCGGGTTCGGAACGGCACGGCCCGCAGCATCTTCGAGGGCGTCCCTGTCGCCGTCAAGGACGAGTTGGACATGATGCCGTATCCCACCACAGTGGGCACGTGGTTTCTGGGGGCGAAGCCCGTCGAGGCGGATTCCACTGTGGCGGCGCGCATGCGGGCTGCGGGAGCCTTGCTCATCGGCAAGGCCAACATGCACGAAATCGGCATCGGCGTCACGGGGCTGAATCCCCATCACGGCACGCCGCGCAACCCCTACAACCCCAGCCACTACACCGGAGGGAGTTCCAGCGGGCCGGGCGCGGCTGTGGCTTCGGGCCTCTGCCCTGTCGCCATCGGTGCCGACGGCGGCGGCTCCATCCGCATCCCGTCGTCTTTCTGCGGGCTCGTCGGCATCAAGTCCACCTTCGGGCGGGTCAGCGAATCGGGCGCGGCTGACCTGTGCTGGAGCGTGGGGCACATCGGCCCGCTGGCCGCCACCGCCACCGACGCTGCACTGGCCTGGGCCGCCATCGCGGGCCCCGACGCCAAAGACCCCCACTCGCTGCACCAGCCCGCGCCCACGCTGGCGGGCTGGGACAACTCCGACCTGCGCGGCCTTGCCCTGGGCGTGTTCTGGCCCTGGTTCCGCCACGCCGCGCCGGAAGTGGTGGCCGCGTGCGAGGCCCTGCTGCTCCAGCAGTTCGTCGAGATGGGCGCGGAGGTGCGGGAAGTGACCCTGCCCGACCTGGAGGCAGGGCGCGTGGCCCACACCATCACCATCGCCGGAGAGATGACCCAGGCGCTGGCGCACACCTACGCCGAGCACCACACCGACCACGGCCTGGACGTCCGTATCAACCTGGCGCTGGCGCGGCAGTTCACGGCCCGCGACTACATCAAGGCCCAGCAGGTGCGCACCCACATGATGACAGCCTTCGACGCTGCGCTGGCCGACGTGAACGCCATTGTCACGCCCAGCACCGCCATACCTGCGCCGCCTGTTTCCGAGGCCGCCCTGGCCGGCGGCGAGTCGGATTTGACGACGCTGATGGAAATCATGCGCTTTACGCCGCCCGCCAACATGACCGGACACCCCGCGATTTCCTTCCCGGCGGGGTACACGGAGGCAGGAATGCCCATCGGCTTCCAGGCGATAGGCCGCCCGTGGGACGAGGCGACGCTGCTGCGATTGGCCCTGGCCGCCGAAACCGTGGTGGAGCGGCAGAAGCCGCGGGTGTATTTCGATTTGCTGGGGTAGGAACACTCAGGGCAGAGGGCGCGGAGGAAAAGCGAACCGGAAGGTGCGCGGTTCTTGCGTTGGCGCCGTGCAGGGGTGTGTTGGCATACTTCAGTACGTGGGGCCGCAATCTGTTGCGGCCCGCTCGTGGTGCAGCGATACTGTCATGGCTGTGGTGGCGCTTTGAACGAGCGCCCAGGAGAACACCATGGAGCAATTCGCTCAGGCAGTCGAAGGCTGGCACGACTTCTACATGACCATCGGTGCGGCGGCAGCCACACTCCTCGGCCTGCTCTTTGTGAGCCTGTCGCTGAACGTGGATATGATTACCCGCAAAGAGAGCGCCGACCTGCGCGCGCTGGCGATTCACACGTTTGGCAACTTCATGTCTGTGCTCGTGGCTGCGGTGATGTTTCTTATTCCCGGCCAGGTGCCTCTGGGGCTTTGCCTGCCGCTCATTGGAATCGGCGCGTATGGCCTGTACAACGCAATAAGCCATTTGCGGAAGATGCGGCGCGCGCCGCGTCGCGCCTGGCGCATGGGCGGCATCCCGCATCTCTTTGGCGTCCCAATCTTCTGTTTCGGCACACTGACAGTCGTCGCTGCGGCAGTGCTTCTGGGGTGGACAGGCGGTCTGTACTGGTTCATCTGTGTGATGATTCTGCTGATTGTGGCAGCCAGCCGCAGCGCCTGGGACCTGCTGATGGGCCTGCGCCAGTCACCAGCGGATGCCTGATCCCCCAGCCAGCCTCGCCTGGCGGCTGCGAAGAAGGCGGGAAGCCCCGAGGCAAGAGAAGCGCGCACCGCTCCGCATTGAGTCAGTGCCGCCCGCCGGCTGCGCAACCGCCCGCGGGGATGTGAACGATTCTGCCGTTGACGGGCGCAGGGGTGTGTGGTATGCTCCGTGGAGTGGCGATACAAGGTGTTGCAGAGTAGTGCGCCGAGAGAGAGCGGTTACTACCTTCTGCACTATGGTTTGACTCTGGGCAAGCCGGCTCAAGCATCGTGTGTTTCAAGGGGGAGTTTCATGAAAAGCTCTGCAGTCCAAGGTGTAGTGAGCGAACTAGTTCAAGATGTCCTAAACACGCTCAACAGACCGTGGCCTGAGGACATCACCGATCAAGTGTGCATAGCCATTGAGAACAACCCCGCTTGGCGCAGTCGCTACGACTATCTTGTGGCAGAGCACGGAAGATCTGCCGTCAACAGCACAATTGGGCGGCTGACTTGTCAACTTACAGCACTCCACAATCTGGGCAAGAGGAGGAAGGCAAGAAGCTCACTGATCAAGACTTACACTTGTCTTGGAAGGAAGTGAAGTCCGAACGGTCCTACCCCCGCAGGAGGTTGAACATGACAGGGGAACCCGGCAAGTACAGAGGAACAAAGGAGTACTTGCTCATCTACTGTGAACTAATCAATGCAGCAAGGCATCGAGGGACCATCACTTATCAGGAGATGGCAGAGATCATGGGGTTGCCACTCAGCGGCTCCCATATGAGTAGACAGACAGGAACCATTTTGGGAGAAATCTCCGAAGATGAACATAGCCAGGGTCGGCCTATGCTCAGTGCCGTGGCAGTTGGCGTCAATGGTGTCCCCGGCTCAGGCTTCTATACATTGGCGCGGGACATTGGTAAACTTCAGAGCAAGAAACCTGAAGATGAGACGGCGTTTTGGGAGCAGGAAAAGCAGGCCGTGTATGCAACTTGGCAGAAGAGCTTTAGAAAGGCTGGGGACTGAATCGCATATGTCATGATGCCTTTTCGAGGCAACACTCTAGTCGCCGATATGGCAACAGGTCAGATTTGCCGCCCCCGGATTTGGCACACAGGAGGCTCCACATGAACCATTGGACCAAAGGCAAGCAGACCCGCGTCCTCATCCTGGTGGGGCTGGTGGTCGCTCTCACCGCCAGTTTCCTCACGTTCGACTGGACGCAGTACGCCCTGGGCATCGTGCGGGTCGCCGACCCCGAACTGCTCTACTCGCGCCTCACCAAGACGCTGACTTCGTTCCTCATCTTCCTGCTGGCGCTGAGCGTGGGCGCCGACGGAGTAGACGCGGGCGACCCGAAGCGGCTGCGCCGCGCCTTCATCGCCATGTTCGCAGGCGACTTCCTGTTCCTGATGAACGAGTTCAACCCGGCGTTTGACTACGCCGCGATCCTGTCCTTCCTCATCGGCCACGTCCTCATCATCATCCGCAACGGTCACGGCCTGCGCGCCTACTGGCAGGAGGGAAAGCGCCGCGCGGCGGACGTCATCAGCGCCCTGGCCATCGTGGCCCTCACCGCCGCGCTGTTCATCGCGACGCTGCTCCCCCACCTGCGAGGCTCGCCGATGCTGTACGTGATTGCCGCGTACGCCGTGGTGCTGGACGTCTCGCTGTGGATGGGGTGGGCCAGCCTGCGCATCGGCACCTTCCCCAGGGCCAATGCCCTTCTCATCGCGGCGGGGGCCACGCTGTTCTTCGTGGGCGACTATCTGGTTGGGTTCAATCTGTCGCTGGAGCCGTGCATGGAACGGGTGACGACGGTGTTCCTGACGTGGGTCTTCTACGCCCCGGCCATCGCGCTGTTCGCCCTCAGCGGCTACCGCTGGGCAGGCGAACAGATGCACGGCAGGGAACGGGGGCTTTAGCTGCAGCCTCAACTCCATTCCGTATACGTGTTCATCTGTAGTTGCAGAGGCTCTGTGAGCCGAGGAAAGGAGAATCATGAGAAGCGATCTGCTGTGTTTATGCCGACTCCGATGGCTCCGCACAACGGCTCTCATCTTCCTGCTGTGCGTCTCGCTCGTTCCCGTGGCCCATGCGGCGGCGCCAGCGCAAGGCGGTTCTCCTTCTGCGGCCGCGCTGGCCGCGGGCTGGTCGGATGGCTTCAACCAGCCGGGGTTCGACGGCTCCATCCTCGCGATGGCGATGGACACTCACGGCAACCTGTATTTGGGAGGGTCGTTCCAGCACGCCTTCGGTATGGAAGCCAGCCGCATCGTCAAGTGGGACGGCGCACACTGGTCGCCCCTGGGCGCGGGCGTGAACGGATGGGTGCAGGACATCGTAATCGCCTCCGACGGGAGCCTGATTGTGGGCGGCTACTTCACCGAGGCGGGGGGCGCGACGGTCAACCGCGTCGCCCGTTGGGACGGCGTCCACTGGTCGGCGCTCGGCAGCGGCATCAACAACATGGTAGAGGCCCTGGCGCTGGACGCGTCGGGCAACCTGTATGCGGCTGGCAATTTCACCAGCGCAGGCGGCGTGGCGGTGAACAACATCGCCAAGTGGAACGGCACTGCCTGGTCGGCGCTGGGAAGCGGCTTGGACGGCATCACCCGCGCCCTGGTGACCGACGGCAGCACCCTGTATGCGGCAGGCTTCTTCACCCACGCGGGGGGCGCGACGGCCAACCGAATCGCCAAGTGGAACGGCAGCGCCTGGTCGGCTGTGGGCAGCGGCATGGATTTGGGCATCACGGCGCTGATCAAGGGAGCGTCCGGCCAACTGTACGCCGGTGGGTACTTCACCCAGGCTGGCGGGCAGCCTGCGAACCGCGTGGCGAAATGGGACGGGGCCAACTGGTCGGCCCTGGGCACGGGCGTGGATGCAGCCGTCCTGCGGCTGTACCGCGACGCCGCGGGGACGCTCTACGCGGGCGGCGAGTTCACCCATGCAGGGGGCGCGTCGGCCAACCGAATCGCCAAGTGGAACGGCAGCAGTTGGTCGGCCCTGGGCGGCGGCATGGACGGCAAGGTATTCGAGATTCTGGGCAGCGGCAGCACGTTGTATGCGGCAGGAGGCTTCGAGACGTCGGGAGGAGTCCCCACAGGCGGCATTGCCAAATGGAGCGGCGGTGTATGGTCTGCGCTGGCGGGCGGCAACGGCATGTCCAACGGCCCCATCCAGTCCTTCGCGATGGATGCCAGCGGGAACATCATCGCCGGAGGGTCGTTCCGCGCAGCCGGATGGCTCGACACCGACCTGGTCGCGCGGTGGACGGGAACCCAGTGGCAGCCGCTCGGCACAGGGGTCACCAGTGACCTGATGGCATGGGTGAATGCGGTGGCCGCGGACAAACAGGGGAACGTCTACGTGGGCGGGCGCTTCGACACCGCCGGGGGCCAGGAGGCGTCCAATGTGGCGAAATGGAACGGCGCCGCCTGGAGCGCTTTGTCGGGCGGAACGGACGACGACGTCAATGCGCTGGCGACGGACAGCCAGAACCGGCTCTACGCGGGCGGCCAGTTCACCCGCGCCTACATCCTGGCCAGCCAGGTCGCCATGTGGGACGGGACGTGGCACAAGTTGGGTGACGGGCTGTCCGGATGGGAAGGTCCCTACGTGCTTGCTGTGGACGCGCAGGATAAACTGTATGCAGGCGGCAGTTTCCTGACCGCGGGCGGGGCCGGTGCCAGGTACCTGGCCCGATGGAACGGCTCGAGTTGGGCGCAGGTGGGCGGCGGCATGAACGGCTACGTCTACGACATAGTGTTCGACGCCCAGGGGAACCTGTACGTCGGCGGCGATTTCACCATGGCGGGAACCGTCGCCGCCAACCGTGTGGCGAAATGGAACGGAACCACGTGGTCGCCAGTAGGCAGCGGGTGTAACGGTCGTGTCAGGGCGCTGGCGATGGACGCGGCGGGCAACCTGTACGCGGGAGGCGAGTTCACGGAGGCCGGAGGCGTGGCGGCCAGCCGAATCGCCATGTGGGACGGCTCCCAGTGGCACGCGCTGGGCCAGGGGGTGGATGACACTGTGGAGGCGCTCATTATCGACGGCAGCGGCGCGCTCTACGTCGGCGGCTGGTTCTACCACGCAGGCGGCAAACCCTCCACTTACATCGCCAAGTGGATGGGCGCGGTGCCGGTGCTCCCCAGAAGGGTGTTCCTGCCCATCGTCATGAGGTAGCGTGTGGCTGCCGGCGTCATCTCAGGCGATGCCTGGATGCGTATGGATTCGTCGGAGAGCGCGCCTGCCACGGAACGGTTGACGCTGTTGCAGCAAGGGGTACAATGTGGTTGAAGAGAAGGCACCGCACTCGCGCCGTCGCCCTCTGCCGCACCTGGCGAAGTGCGTTGCCTGCTCCACGTTGGACAGCGGCGTCCGCAGGGGCATTTCAACTCGCTAGAACAAGGTTCTTCAGGCACGGCGCGCCTGAGCGTTTGTCGGAAGGGTCAGGCAGCACCACCGAACTCACACTTCACAGCCAGGGTCTGCCTGACTCGTTTATGCAAGGAGGTTGCTGCGATGTCATCGGATAGTGCTGCACCTGCTACCAAACGGCGGCGAGGCTGCTGCGGGACCGGTTGTCTTGTGGTCCTTATACTGGTGCTGCTACTCGTCGCCCTGGGCGCGGCGTTCTACTTCCGCGTACCACAGAAACTGGGGCTGATAAAGTCTCCCGCCGAGCGGCTTCTGTCCGACAGCCCTGATAGGGCGGCGGCTTCGGCGCTCATGGAGGACCTGACAGCCGCAGGCTTCGACCTGGAAGGCGTCGAAGGGTACGTTTTGCCCCTCAAGGATGGCACAGGGAGTCTGGCCTATTTCGTTCTGGACGCCTCGCAGGGATTCATTTTCCCGTCGAGCCTGGATGAACCCATCACCGGCGCTCTCGAGGAACTGGCCCTGAGCAACGCGGCGGCGGAGTTCGACATCCACCGCGTGGGCATGGAGTACATCAGTGCGACGGGAGAGTCGCTGCTGACCCTCACTGCATCCACCCAGACCATTTCGGACTACGCCAGCGGCAGGATCAGTCGCGAGGAGTTCCTGAAAGGAATAGACGGCGAGGTCAACTGGGTGGCGTTCTACACGGAGGTGCTGCGATGAAACGCAGTCGCATATTCCTCGTGGTGCTGGTTCTGGTTTCCCTGCTTCCCTTGGCGGCCTGTGTACCTGAGGATGTCGCGTTTGTGTCTGCGATGGCGGAGGAGTGGGCGCGGGCCAAAGGCATCAACCCGACGACGGAGGACGGTGACATTGACATTATGGGAGCGCTCGGCGCGGTCGCGACAGCAGCCTCGCGGGATTTAGGCATTTCGTCGGGCGACCCTGAGGTGGATGCCATCATGACCGTCAAACAAACCGTGGACAGCATAAAGAAGGGCGACAAACTGGCCGACGAGGGGATGGAGAACCGCGATCTGGAGAAGATCGAGGAGGCGAAGAAGCTGCGCCCGAATGACTTCCACTACTCCAACGCGGCCTTCGTCGTCATGCTCACGGAGGCTACGGCCGGGGCGGCACAAAAGTCAGGCCTGGAGCTGATGCTCATCCGCGCTAGGCAGGGGAAGAATCCGGTGTGGTCCGTCGGTGCGCTCCACCGCGACATCCACGAGTGCGTGACAAAAACGCTCAAACCTCTTGTAGATGCGCTGGATGTGGACAGGGTGCGGGTAACAACCGCGTTGCTCTGCGAGTGGGTGCGGACCCTCCCAGCGGAGGAGGAGTACGAGTACTACGGCTGGCTCCGGGGCACGTGCCCCCCGCGGTCACAATAGCACTGGCTGGTGAGCGGGACAGCAGGCGGACGCACTAGATGCGCAGGCCGCGCAACTTTGCGGGAATCGCGCTGGCGGTTCTGTCCGGCGTCTCCTTCGGCACGCTGCCGGTGTTCATCGCCTGGCTCAGCGAGCGGGGCATCGGAGCGT